>Ga0129297_10001685_pt1 | contig 11267 bp, 12 predicted proteins | sample I18A1metaG_FD_94708 | JGI IMG/M metagenome (GOLD analysis project Ga0129297, IMG submission 94708) | Lake sediment bacterial and archeal communities from Gulf of Boni, Indonesia to study Microbial Dark Matter (Phase II) - ​I18A1 metaG | ecosystem: Environmental > Aquatic > Freshwater > Lake >... | reverse complement strand
GGAACCTCCTGCAGAACAACAAGGCCATGAAGATGAAGGTCTACGGAGAGCAGTGGTACCAGTTCATGCTGGAGAAGCCCGTGATCCGCCAGGAACCCCCGCCCTACGCCCGCGTCTCCAAGCGGGCGATGCGCGGCTGATCTATTGAACGACAAGGGAGTGAAGCATGTCCGGCCACAATAAATGGTCCACCATCAAACACAAGAAGGGCGCCCTGGACGCCAAGCGTGGAAAGCTGTTCACGAAGATCCTCAAGGAGATCACCGTGGCGGCCCGCCTCGGCGGGGGTGATATCGGCTCAAACCCGCGCCTGCGCCTCGCCGTGGACCAGGCCAAGGGCAACAACATGCCCAAGGACAACTGGGAGCGCGCCATCAAGAAGGGCACCGGCGAACTTGAGGGCGTGACGTACGAGGAGGTCATCTACGAAGGCTACGGCCCTGGCGGCGTGGCGATCCTGGCGGAGGCCATGACGGACAACAAGAACCGGACCACGCCCGAGATCCGCAGCTACTTCGCCAAGTTCGGCGGGGATCTGGGTGCCCAGGGGTCCGTGGCCTACCTCTTCTCCAAGCAGGGCCAGATCGTCGTCGAGAGCGACGTGCCCGAGGACAAGGTCATGGAGGTGGCCCTGGAAGCTGGCGCCGATGACGTTGTCAACGAAGATGGCGCCTGGGTGATCAAGACCTCTCCCGAGGGCTACCAGGCTGTCAAGGACGCCGTGGACGGCGCCAAGCTGCCCCAGCTCGAAGCCAAGATCATCATGGCCCCCTCCACGTCTGTCGATCTCGCCGGCGACAAGCTCAAGAGTTTCCTGAAGCTCGTGGATCTCCTGGAGGACAACGACGACATTCAGAACGTGTGGCACAACGCGGACTACGAGGAACCGGAAGATTAGTTGTCAGTGGTCGGTTGTCAGCCATCGGTAACAAAAGATGCGGCCCTTTGGGGCCGCTTCCCATTTCACTGACAACTGACCTCTGACAACTATTTTTCCGATACCCGCTGGAAGCGGAACTTCACCCGACGCTGGAGGGCCCGGCCCTCGGGGCTCGTTGGATCCCCTTCCACCTGGGCGTCACCGTGGGCCTCCGCGGCGATGGTGGACATGTCGAGCCCCTGGGAGGCCAGGAAGCGCACGATGGCCTGGGCCCGCAACCCACTGAGCTCCAGGGCATCCCCACCGTTCCGGGCGCGTTCGCCGGGAGCGGCATGGCCCTCGCAGATCAGGGTGAAGCCGGGATAGTCACCCGCCAGCTTGGAGATGCGGGTCATGAGCGGCTGGAAGGTCACATCCACGGTGGCGCTGCCCTCGTCGAAGAGGATGGAACCCCGGAACGACACGATACGCATATGAACGCCCGCATCCCGGCCTTCTTCCGCCTTGAGGTCCGCGAGCAGCTTCTCCAGGTCCGCGGCCCGATCCGTTCCGATGCCCGTAGAGCCGGGCAGGATGCCGGATCCGGCGGGCAGCCTTCCCTCTGTCCTGACCCCCAGGGCCTTCTGGAGCGACTCCATCACCTGGTTCATCTGTTGCTGTCCCTGCAGGGAAAAGGAGTAGATCACCGCGAAGAAGGCCATGAGCTGGACCATCAGGTCCGCGAAGGTGATGAGCCACAAGGACTCGAAGTCGACGCCTCGGCGGCGCAGGCCCCGCAGGCTGACCTTAGCCACGGCTCACCGGCACGGAATGTCGCCGCACCTTGTCCGTGGGCGCAAGGAAGGCGTTGAGCTGCTCTTCGAGCTGGGCGGGATGCATTTCGGCCGCGATGCCCAGAATCCCTTCCAGGATCAGTTGCTTGTTCTGGGCCTCCTCCTTGGCCCGCAGCTCCAGCTTCCCGGAGATGGGCAGGGCGAAGAGGTAGGCGATGACGGCGCCCCACAGGGTCGACAGCAGGCTGAGGGCCATGGCTCCGCCGAGGCCGCCGGGATCCTTGATGCTGGCGAAGAGCTGCACCATGCCGATGAGGGTGCCCACCATGCCGAAGGAAGGCGCCGCCCCGGCGATGAAGCGGAAGATCTCCTGCCCCAGGCTGTGCCGGTCGTGGGTGGCGTGGAGCTCCGCCGTCAGGACGTCCCGGATGTGGTTCTTGTCGACTCGGTCGATGATCATCTGGATGCCCTGAGCCATGTATGGGTCTTCGGGGATGTTCTTCTGGAGGGCCAGGATCCCCTCCCGTCGGGCCCGCTGGCTGAGACCCACCAGCTCCAGCACCAGCGCCGGCTGGCTCTTGGCCCGAGTGAAGAAGGCCCGGGAGGCCACATCGAAGGCTGAGCGGACATTGGCAAGCGGGAAGCGGATCAAGGTGGAGGCGATGATGCCCCCGCAGACCACGATGAGGCTGGGGCCATGGAGGAAGATCATCGGGTTCGGTCCGATGCCGATGGCCACTCCCAGCAGGGCCAGCCCCAGAAACAGTCCCAGCAGTGTGCCTCGATCCATCACCACCTCACGCCGACGTATCGGCAGGAAAGATCCTGGAAGGAAATTCCGGGCCAGGAAGTTCCGGCAGAAAAGGCCCTATACGAGCCCCGGGGGGAAACCCATCACCAAGCGCACCAAGGCCATGGAGGGATGGATGCGCCCGTCGGCCCGCCGAACGACGATGGGAGTGGACACCTGGGGCAGCTCGGCGGCGGCTTCGAATCCCGGGGGCAGATCCCTTCCCCGGCTGCCGGCAAAGAGCCCCAGGCCGTAGGGGTCCCCCTCCTTGAAGATGACGTCCTGGCGCCTCAGCAGCAGGAGACCGGCCCGGCGGTAGGCCTCTGCGGCCCGCTCGACCTGGTCCGAAGGGAAGACACAGGCGAAGACGCCCCCGGGGGCAAGGAGCCGGGCGGCGGCCTGCGCGTAATCGGCGATGTCCCCTCGCACCTCCAGCCGGGCAGGGATGGCCTGGGGGTGCTCCGCTTTCGTGCGGGAACCCACGGGCCAGTACGGGGGCGACCCAAGCACCAGGTCGAAGGGGGCTTCCCCCTCGAAGAGCCCCGGGTCCCGAAGATCCCCCTCATGGATGGTGTAGCGGTCCAGCACCCCGTTGTAGGCGGCACTCTTCCGGGCCAAACGGGCTGAGATCGCCTGGGCTTCCACGGTGTGGACCCGGGCTCCAGGGCACCGCCAGGCCGCGGCAAGCCCCACGCTCCCGATCCCCGAACCCAGGTCCGCGATGCGATCCGCCCGGGGACAGCAGGTGGTACCGAACCAGGCGGTCAGGATGTCATCCAGGGAGAACCGATGCCCCTTGGTGTACTGGAAGATCCTCCAGAACCCGCAGAGGTAGTCCAACGTCTCGTCCTCTTCGGGTTCCAGGCCTCCCGGGGGGCGAGGTCCAGAGCGGGTCCATCCTTTGAATTCGCGATCATCCATGGTTTCAGGGTAACGGTTCCCCCTCCCATCGTATCTAAGGGGAAATACATTCCCGAGGAAGGCATGGTTTCCATCCAACACCTGCTCGACGAAAAGGACCGCCCCCTGGTGTCCGTGGCGCCCACGGACACGGTGCAGCAGGCCTTGGCCCTCCTGGCCCGGCACGACATCGGCGCCGTGCTGGTCCTGGACAAGGGCAAGGTGGCGGGCATCTTCTCGGAGCGGGACTTCGCCCGGAAGGTGGGGCTCCCGGGTCGATCCTTCCTGGCCACCGCGGTTCGGGAGGTCATGAGCGACCATGTCTTCTACGTGACACCGGCCCAGACCGTGGAGGAGTGCCTGGCGATCATGACCGACCGCCACATCCGCCACCTGCCGGTGGTCAACGAAGCCCAGAAGCTGCTGGGCATCCTCTCCATCGGCGACCTGGTGAAGGCCACGATCTCCCTGCAGGCTTTCCGGATCGAGCAGCTGGAGCGCTACATCACGGGCTGATCGCCGGGTTCGTGGAAGGGTTCCTCGGGCTCGATCCCGGCAAAGAGGCCATCCTGGGGCAGAGGCGGTTCCAGCTGAGCCAGGGCCTGGGCCTCCAGGTTCCCCTCCCCGAAGTCCGCCAACCGGGGCAGGTCGTTCAGGCTGTTGAGGCCGAAGTGGAGGAGGAACTTCTGGGTGGTGGCATAGGTCATGGGCCTGCCCACCACCATCTTCCGTCCGGCCGGGACGATCAGTTCCCGCTCCAGGAGGCTCTTCACCTGGTTCGCGCTGGAGGTGATCCCGCGCAGCTCGTTGATCTCGGGCACGGTGACCGGCTGGCGGTACGCGATGATCGACAGGGTCTCGATCTGGGCGGGGGTCAGGCGCCCGCTTCGGATCCGGGTCACCAGCTTGGAGACCAGGCTCGCATAGTGGGGCGCCGTGGCCATCCGCCAGCCGCCCGCCACCTCCAGGAGCCGGAGGCCGCGCGGGGGCTGAAGCCGTTCCTGGAGCTTCTCGATGGCCTGCCGCAGCGGACCTTCATGTATCCCCGTCAGCTCCTGGAGCCGCGTGAGGTCCAGCACCTCCCCCGTGGCGGCGAACAGGGCCTCCAGAGCCCCTGGAAGATCACCGCCCTCCTCCCACAGCGGCTCTTCATGGAAGATCTCGAGCTCGTCCATCAGTGGAAGGCTCCCAGGCGCTGCCCCACCTTCACATCCCCCTCGGTGCGATGGGGGTTCCAGTCCGCCGCCTTAGGGCCTCCCACCAGGAGGACCACGGTGGAGCCGAACTGGAAGGTGCCCAGATCCTCCCCGGGCTCGCAGGGCAGATCCTTTACGGAAAAGCCCCCATCCGTAGGCAGGGAACGGCCTTCCAGCCAGCGCCCGTCGATGACCACCCCGCCGACGTGGGTGGCCCCCACCAGGACCACGGCCACCTCCAGGCCTTCATCCGGTCCAGAGCCCCTGGCCACCCAGGTGGCGCGACGGTTGCGCTCGTAAAGTCGGGGAACATGGGTCGTGCTGGCCTCGTTCACGGGCCAGAGCTCCCCTTCCACCCGGCCCACCGCCTTCAGGTGTCCCTCCAGGGGGACATGGATGCGGTGGTAGTCCTTCGGGGAGAGGTACAGGGTCAGGTAATGTCCCCCTTCGAAGCGGGCGGGGTCGGGGTCGTGCTTCAGAAGCTCGGCGATCCGGTAGGGAAGCCCCTTGGCCTGGAGGACCGTCCCTTGCCGGATGCGGCCGCAGGCGATGACCTGGGCGTCCACGGGGCTGTTGAGGGCGCCGGGAATGGACGTGTCCTGGGGCCGCAAGCCGGGCTTGAGCTTCCGCGTAAAGAAGGCCTGGAAGGTCGGGTAGTCCTCAAGAGGGAACTCCGCTTCCCCCAGGTTGATGTCATAGAACCGGGCAAACCGTCCCAGAAGCGCCGCCCGGGTCCACCTCGGCAGGGTGCGCTCCGCCGCCCAGCCCGCCAGGGACGAGCCCAGCTTCTTGGGGTAGACACGCAGCACGTGCAGGGACAGAGGCCATCCGCTCATGGTCCCCCACGTTAGCACGAGGGCGAGGGCTCCCGCCGCCGCCAGCCACCGCCTCCTTGCCACGCTCACTCCACCTCGAGGCCCTTGACCCGCATCTCGGTGCCCCCCAGGATCTTGCCGGGCATTCCGTGGCAGTGGGGGCAGGGCTCGATGCGGCTGGTGATCTCCACCTCCATGGCGCAGCGGTTGCACCAGGCCACGCCGGGCAGTTCCTCGATCTCCAGGGTGGCCTTGGCCGCCGGCGTGTCCTCCATGACCACGTCGAAGCAGAAGCGCATGGCCTCCGCCTGCACACCGGAGAGCCGTCCGATCTCCAGCACCACCCGCTTGACCCGCTCGAACTTGTGCTGCCTGGCGGCCTGGACCACGATCTCCCGGACCTCGCCCATCAGGGTCATCTCATGCATGCTAAGCCCATCCATCGCCGGTAAGGCCTTCGTCTTCCAACTCTTTAAGGGCTTCGAAGACCTTGTAGGCCGCCGCCTCGTCAATGACTTCCAGGGCCATGCCGGCGTGGATCATGACGTACTGCCCCACATCGGCCTTGGGCACCAAGGCCAGGCTCACCTCCTTGACCACCTGGCCGAAGGAGACGCGCCCCGTGCGCAGACTGTCGTCGCGGATCTCGATGATCTTTCCCGGTACGGCCAGGCACACATCCCACCTCCAAGCGGCACCTCCAGGGTAGCCCAGCCTCTTGGATGCCCGGGATCGCTTCTTCGAGCGCCTCCCGCACTCCTTTGAGGGCACCCAGGTAAGTTGTGCGGTAAATCAAAGGGACTGTGGCGAACATCAAAGCCCCTCAAAGCCCCTGAGAATGCGACGCGGGATTGGGAAATTGGCGCGACTCAAGGAAAATACTGGTAATCGTGAGATTTTCCAAATCGTTACGCTCCAAGCCTTCTGTGCTACTTTGAATGCCGCTCCACGCGAGTCCTGAAAGCGCCGATCCACTGGTCTTTCATGCTGGGTAGGTCTGGCAGCTGCCCTGAAGAGGGCTCTGTTAGCGAACGACTTGTTGAAGTCAACCGTCAACCACACCTGAGGTAGCCGTATGGACTATCAGGCACAAGTGATGAAGATCATCGCGGTTCCCCTGCTGGGATCCCTTCTGATCCCGCTCCTGGGATGGATGGGGAGGAAGAAGCTCACGGGGTATCTGGCCGTGGCCCTCATCGCCACCACCAACATCCTGACGTGGAGCCTCCTGGCCCCCGGCCTGGGGGGTCTGAAGGAGTTCCAGCTCTACCCCCTGTTCCAGGGACTGGGCGTCTCCATCAACTTCGGCCTGAACATCGACGCCTTGTCGATCTTCATGTCCTTCACGGCCTCCCTGATCGCGACCCTCATCGCCATCTACTCCCTGGGCTACATCGAGCACGAGCACCACGAGCCGGAGTACTACTTCATCGTGACCCTCTTCGTGGGCGCCATGATGGGCCTGGTGTTCTCCACCAGCCTCATCTTCATGTATCTCTTCTGGGAGATCTCGGCCCTGGCCTGCTGGCGGCTCATCGGCTACTACCGCGAACCTGAATACGTCTGGAAGGCGGACAAGGCCTTCCTGCTCACCTTCGCGGGCGCGGTCCTCATGCTGCTCGGCTTCAGCCTCGTCTTCGCCCAGCACGGCTCCTTCGACCTCGTGGGTCCCGGCAGCCTGGCGGGCAAGCCCATCAGCGCCATCGCCCTGGCCCTGATCATGGCCGGCATCTTCAGCAAGAGCGCCACGGTGCCCCTACACACCTGGATTCCCGACGCCGGTGTGGCCCCCTCTACCATCACCTCCCTGCTCCACGCCGCCATCCTGGTGAAGATCGGCCTCTACGGCTTCGCCCGCATGTTCCTGAACGGCATGGTGATCCCCGAGGGCTACTGGGTCTGGATCCTGGGCTTCGCCATGGCCAGCGCCTTCATCTCCGCCTGCGCGGCCCTGATGGAGACCAACATCAAGCGCCTGCTGGCCTACTCCACCGTCAGCCAGATCGGCTACACCTTCCTGGGTTTCGCCGCCGTCTCCAAGTGGGGCTACATCGGCGCCATCCTTTACATCATGGCCCACGGCCTGGCCAAGGGCGGCCTCTTCCTGTGCGCTGGCATCGTGGAGCACGGCACTCACACCAAGGACATGACCAAGATGGGCGGCCTCATCAAGAAGATGCCCATCACCGCCATCGTCTACGTGACCTGCGCCCTGAGCATCGCGGGCATCCCGCCCCTGGCCGGCTTCTTTGCGAAGGACTTCGTGATCACCGGTCTCTTCGAGGGCGGCCACCCCATCATCGCCACCATGGCCATCCTCACCGCCATCCTGACGCTGATGTACATGCTCAAGAGCTTCCACCTCGTCTTCCTGGGCGCTCCCCGCGGTGAGTCCCACCACGAAGGCTCCCCGATCATGGTGGGCGTGGTCGCCGTCCTGGCACTGCTCACCCTGATCTCGGGTCTGGGGCTCCAGCTCCCCTGGAACCTGGCCAACAAGGCCAACGAGCAGCGGGAAGCCCTCATGCCCGAATCCGCCCATGTCAGCACCGAGCACTGAGGTCCGATCATGAACAACACCCTGCTCCTCGCGCTGCCCATCGCCCTCCCGATCCTGGTGGGGGCTGCCGTCCTGCCGTTCCTGCGCAAGAACGCCTCCGCCCTGGCCTGGGCCGGCCTCGGCACGGTGGTCATCACCCTGCTGGCCTCCCTGGGTCTCCTGGCGGACGCCAGCGCCTCGTCCCATATCCCCTGGCTGGGCCTCTTCGACCTCTCCTTCGGCATCACCGGCTGGAAGGCGCTCCTCCTGGGATTCCTGTTCTTCTTCCAGATCCTGAACGGCATCTACCTGCTGCGTTCCATCGGCCGGATTCCCCGCCCCTGGCTGTTCACGACCTTCGCCCTGGTGGCCTTCGGGAGCGCCTGCGGCGCGATCCTGGCCCAGAACGTCCTGGTCCTGCTCATCGGCTGGGAGCTGGTCCTGGTCTCCCTCTACGCCATGATCCTCGCGGGCGGCGATGGCACGGAGCCCCTGGCCATGAAGGCTTTGGTGCTCAACGGTGCCAGCGACTTCCTCCTGATCCTGGGTTTGATGGTCTATGAGCACCTGCATGGCAGCCTCCATCTGGACACGGCCAGCCGTGTGGCCACGAGTTCCTCGTTCGCGGCCTTCGCGGCCTTCGCGCTCATGTTCGTGGGCGCGGGTGCCAAGGCCGGCATGTGGCCCTTCAACGCTTGGGTCCCCGAGGCGGCCGAGAAGATGCCCACTCCTGGCTTCGCGGCGCTGCCGCTGACGCTGGGCAAGGTGCTGGGCGTCTACCTGCTCTTCCTGATCTGCAACACCCTCTTCACCCTGAGCGCGGGCGCCAAGACGGTCATGTTCGTCTTCGCCACGGTGACCATCTTCGCCGCCATCGTTCCAGCCTTGGTGGAACGCCACTTCCGGAAGGTCCTGGCGCTCATCGCCATGTCCTCCCTGGGCTTCATGGTGGCCGGCATGGCCACGTCCGCGGCCGCGGGCATGGCCGGTGCGCTGATGTTCCTGCTGACCCACGTCCTCTTCCAGTCCGCCATGTTCTACACGGTGGGCAACCTGGAACAGGCCGCAGGCGGGCCCTCCCTCGAGGAGATCGAGAACCGCAAGGAGATCCTTCCCTACACGGTGGCCGGCTTCCTCATGGCCTTCACCGCTGCGGTTTCCCTGCCTCCCACCGGAGGATTCCTGGCCCTGGATTTCGTCTTCAAGGGCCTGCTGGAGCAGCACCGCTTCTTTGCCTTCTTCTTCGTGTGGACCGGTGTCGTCTTCAACATCGCGGTCATCCTCAAGCTGGCGGCCGTGATCCTTTCGGGCTGGCGCAACAAGGTCAAGGCTGACCTGGACTGGTCCCTCACGGGCCCGGTGGTGGTCCTCGGCGCCGCCGCCCTGCTGGGAGGCTTCGTCTTCGACATGAACAGCGGCCTCATCGGCGGCGTGGTGGGTCTGCACGAGTCCGATTGGCTCCGGGAGACCTGGAACGTTTCCCCCACGACCATTGCCTGTGTGGGCACGTGGGTCCTGGGCGCCACCCTCTTCTTCGCCCTGCGCCAGTCCGGCAAGCCCGAGTGGAACACCTTCCACTTCCTGCGGGAGTCCCCGGTCCTGAGCCGTGCCTACCAGCTGGCCGAGGATAAGGCCTTCGATGCCTACGAAGTGGGTGTGAAGGTCGTCCAGTGGACCGCTCACCTGGTGTTCTGGCGCTTCGAGCGCCTCATCGACCGGGTCGCGGACTGGTTCATCGGCACGGGCCGTGACATCGCCCGCCCCGCCCTGAGCGCCATCCACACCGGCGTCTACAGCAACTACCTCGCCTGGGTGGTCGCCGGGTTCGTCCTGGTCTCGGCCCTCGTCCTTCTCCGCTAGCCCGGAACCGGTCTCCACTGGGGTGATCAATGCCTAACATCTCCTGGTTCTTCCTCATTCCGCTCATCGCAGCCCTCGGGATGCCCTTCGCCTCGAAGGCCCACCGGCGGCTGGCCGATGCCTTGGCCGTGCTCACGGGCCTTGTCCTCACGGGCCTGAGCCTCTGGCTGGTCCTGGACCCGAACGTGGCGCCCATCTTCAACGCCAACGGCGTCCACCTCCAGGCCGACGCCGTCAGCCGGCTCTTTGTCCTGCTGATCAACACCATCGGGCTGGCCTGCCTGATCTACGCCACGGACTACCTGGACCATCTGGGGGGCCGCGCGAAGTTCTACGGCCTCTTCCTGATCCTGCTGCTGGGCCTCAACGGCGTGGTGCTGGTGAGCGACCTCTTCAGCCTGTATGTCTACCTGGAAGTGGCCTCCATCGCCTCCTACATGCTGGTGGCCTTCACCCTCCAGTTCGACGGCATCGAGTCCGCCCTCAAATACCTCCTGCTCTCCGTGGTGGGCACGGCCATGGTCCTGATCGGCCTGGCCCTGGTCTACATGAACCTGGGGACCCTGGAGTTCGTGGGCGTCAAGGCCGCCCTGGCCGCCAACCCGGGCAACTGGCGCCTCTACCTCTTCATCGGGGCCCTCTTCGTGACGGGCTTCGGCCTGAAGGCCGCCATCATGCCCTTCCATGCCTGGCTGCCCGATGCCCACCCCTCGGCCCCGGCTCCGGTTTCGGCCATCCTCTCCGGCGTGGTGATCAAGGTGGCGGGTGTCTACTCCCTGATCCGCATCTTCCTCTACCTCTACCCCCGGACGCCCCAGATCCAAAGCGTCTTCGTGATCCTGGGCCTCGTCTCCATGGCCTTCGGCGCGATCATCGCCTACTACCAGGACGACATCAAGCGCATGCTGGCCTATTCCAGCATCAGCCAGATCGGCTACATCATGATCGGCCTGGGCATCGGCAACCCGCTGGCCATCGCGGGCGCCCTCTTCCACATCCTGAACCACGCCCAGTTCAAGAGCCTCCTCTTCCTCAACAGCGGCGCCATCCAGTACCGGACCGGCACCCGCAACATGACGGAGATGGGCGGCCTGGAGAACCGGATGCCCGTGACCAGCACCACCTCGGTCTTCGGCACCCTCTCCATTGCAGGCATCCCGCCCTTCAATGGCTTCTGGAGCAAGCTCTTCATCATCCTCGGCGCCGTCCAGGCCCACCGCTACGGCGTGGCCACCCTGGCCGCCCTCTTCAGCATCTTCACCCTGGGCTACTTCCTGGTGATCCAGCGGAAGGTCTTCTTCGGGAAGCTGAACCTCAAGTGGCAGGACCTCAAGGAGGCCCCCCTCGCCATGTCGGTCTCGGTGATCCTGCTGGCGGCCTCCTGCCTGCTCACCGGGGTCTTCTTCCACCCGATCATGTCCCAGGTGATCGAACCGGCCGCCGCCGTCCTCATGGGAGGGAAGTGACATGAGCACCATCTGGCTTCTGGGCATCACCTTCGCCCTGATCCTGGC
>Ga0129297_10001683_pt1 | contig 11276 bp, 9 predicted proteins | sample I18A1metaG_FD_94708 | JGI IMG/M metagenome (GOLD analysis project Ga0129297, IMG submission 94708) | Lake sediment bacterial and archeal communities from Gulf of Boni, Indonesia to study Microbial Dark Matter (Phase II) - ​I18A1 metaG | ecosystem: Environmental > Aquatic > Freshwater > Lake >... | reverse complement strand
ATTGGATGCACTGCGCTATGTGGCCCTGGGCGGCGACGGGAGCACGGCCGGCAGCGCGATTGGTGTTCGTTTCCTTCGCGCCAAACTGATCGACCTCGACAAACCGGCGTCCGCCTCCGTAACCCCTGTACGAAAGCGCGTCGTCTTCGAAGTGGACCTGACGAAGGGCCCCGGGTCGCTGCCGTCCCGGGCCATGGTGATCGGCGGCGGTGAATGGCAAGACGGCTGGCGCGTCACCACCGACCAGCAGCGCATTGTGTTTGACGCGGGCTACCAGATCCGCAACGGCGCCATGGAGGTGACCTTCACGCGCAGGAAGCATCCCTACACCTCCGGAAAGATCGACATGATCGGCCTGTACCAGATGGCGGTCATGGACCATGCCGATACCTTCGGCGACAACTTCTACCTGCGCGTCGGCACCGGCCAGGAGGCCCAGGACATCATGGGCCAGATCAAGGCTCACGTGTACGAGCGCATCCCGCAGCACTTCGGCGAGATCTGGGCGGCGAATTTCGGCACTCACGAGGAGTGGCCGACGGATGACAAGACGCCGATCACCGTGAAGTTCGAATGGAAGGGCGGCATCGGCAGCTTCGTCAATCCAAAGGGCGAACTGATGACATGCGCCAAGGACTGCGGAGGGAAGAACCTGAACAGCTTCCGGTTCGCAGCACTCGGCGGAGACCGCTACAACGGCGGGCCGAGCCTGGTGGGTGCGCGCTTCCTGAAGATGAAGCTGGTGGACTACGACGCGCCGGAGCAGTGATCAAGGGCAGGGGAGCGCGCAGTGGTCGGCGCGCCCCGCCCGGCGCCCTCCGGGAACAAACGAGGAGAACTATGCGGCTTCATAGGTTGTCCTTCCTGCTTGCGCTCGCGCTTGTGACCTTCGTGCCAAACGACGTCGCGGCGGACGGCGCCCTAATATTGCACGCCGACCTGACCCAGGGACCCGGTGGCTTGCCGCCGCTCGCAAAGGTCGTGGGCGGCCATTGGCGCGACGGTTGGCTGGTGACCGGCAACGGGCAGAGAATTGTCTTCGACGCCGGCTACCCGATCAAGAACGGCCGCATGGAAGTCACCTTTGTCCGCTGGGACGTCTCCGGCAACCCCGCAGCCTACGCACAGCCCGACTGGGATCGCGTAACGAAGCTCGTATCGCTGTACGAACTGCCCGAACTCGGCGCTCCCGACGCGCCGCCGGGCGACTCGTTCCGCGTCCAGGTGGGCGACGGCGAGCGGCTTCGCAATATCCAGGGTGTGCTTCGCGCCAATACAAAGGAATCCGAACGAGCCTGGCGCTGGATGCAGGAGTACGGCAAGTGGACCGACTGGACATCGGACGACCGGACCCCGATGACCATGAAGTTCGAATGGAAGGACGGCAAGGGCGTGTTCACCGACATCACCGGCAAGTCCTTCCCCTGCGCGAAGGACTGCATGAGCCAGATGGACGCACTGCGCTACCTGGTGCTGGGCAACGACTACTCCTGCCAGGGCAGTCCCCTCGGCGTCCGTTTCCTGAGCGCGAGACTTTTTGACCTCGATAGGCCCGCCAGCGCTCCCGTCAAAGCGGTTCGCAAGCGTGTCGTCTTTGACGTTGACCTCACCAAAGGGCCTGACTCACTGCCGGCTCAATCTTTCGTCGTCGGCGGCGAGTGGGGCGGGGGTTGGCGGGTCACTGACAACCAGCAGCGGATCGTGCTCGATCCCGGCTACCACATCCGCAACGGGGAGTTTGAGGTGACCCTCACGCGGAAACGCGCCCGCCAGAAGGGCGACAAGATCAACCTGTTCGGGATCCACGAGGACCCGGCGATTGACCAGGCAGATGTTCACGGCGACATCTTCTACCTGCGGCTTGGCATGACGGAATTGACGGGCGGAGTACAGGGGAATGTCAAAGCCTTCCTTAAAGAGGAAGGCAGCCAGCAGTACGGGATGGTCTGGGAACGGCGCTTCGGGAAGGCCGACGACTGGGCCTATGACGACCAGACGCCGCGTACCATGAAGCTGCGCTGGCAAGACGGCGCCGGCTACCTGACGGACGTCAACGGGAAAGAGCTGGCGTGCCCCGAGAAGTGTTTTGGCAAGCTGGATGCGCTGCGCTATGTGTTTCTGGGCAGCGACCGCTACGACAACGGCAACGCCCTGATCGGCACGCGTTTCCTGAAGGTCAAGCTCACCGACCTCGATGTTGCGGAAAAATAAGCCGTCCGTGGGATGAGCAGCAGACGCCAGTTCGTGCGCCTGGCGGCCGGGGCAGCCTCGGCGGCGGCTGCCCGGGTTTCACCCGCGTCAGGCGCCAGCGGGGCGGACGACCGCGCCTACTGGGTCGAGGTGCTGCGGCGCCTCGCCGCGCCCTTGCTCACGCGCCTTGCGAAGCGCCGGTTGAAAGCTGACATGCCGGTGGAGTTGTCGCCCTCCGGCAGCGACGCGCAGCGCCGCTATACGCACCTGGAGGCTTTCGGGCGGCTTCTCGCGGGCATTGCCCCCTGGCTGGAAGTCTCGCTCGCACCCAGTCCGGAGCGCGAGCTGCGCGACGAGCTCGCCGGGCTCGCGCGCCAGGGCCTGGCGGCCGCGACCGATCTGCGTTCACCCGACTTCATGAATTTCACCGAGGGGCGGCAGCCGGTGGTGGACGCCGCGTTTCTCGCCTACGGCATCCTGCGCGCGCCACGCGCCCTCTGGCGGGAACTGGACGCAACCACGCGCTCGAACGTGGTCGCGGCCCTGCGCTCCACACGCGTCATCCGCACCAGCTTCAACAACCACCTCCTCTTCAGCGCCATGGTCGAGGCGTGGTTGTGCATGGCCGGCGAGGACTGGGACCCCATGCGCGTGGACTACGCCGTTCGCGCGCACGAGCTCTGGTACAAGGGCGACGGAGTTTACGGCGACGGCCCGGAATTCCACTGGGACTACTACAACAGCTTCGTGATCCAGCCCATGCTGCTGGACGTCCTGGAAACAGCGTTGGCCCGCGAGCCCGCCTCGGATCGCACGCGCCAATGGTCCGAAATGCTGAAACCCGTGCGAGCGCGGGCGGCGCGCTATGCCGCCATCCTCGAGCGCCTCATCTCGCCCGAGGGAACGTACCCGCCCATTGGCCGCTCGCTCGCCTATCGGTTCGGGGCGTTCCAGTTGCTGGGCCAGATGGCGCTCCGCCACGAACTGCCGTCTGGCACCACTCCAGCACAGGTTCGGTGCGCTCTCACCGCGGTAATCCGCCGCTCCATCGAGGCGGCCGGCACGTTTGACTCAGAGGGCTGGCTCCGCATCGGTTTGGCCGGCCACCAGCCCGGTTTGGGCGAAGGGTACATCTCCACCGGAAGCCTGTACCTATGTTCGACCGGACTGCTTCCCCTGGGCTTGCCTCCCACTGACCCGTTTTGGAGCAGCGCGCCGGCGGATTGGACCGCCAGACGGCTCTGGCGCGGCGAGAACCTTCCTGCCGATGCCGCTCTGCCTTCGGAAAAAAGATAAACCTCAACTCTATTTTTCGTTCTCTTGCCTTTGTCATGTTGGCCGCGCATGCCGCCAGCGGGGGGCAGCTTTCACCTGCCAGGGTGGCGAAGTGGTCGGTGCACGAGATCCCGCTGGAGGCGCGCGGCGCGTACGCCAACCCGTACCTGGAAGCCGGCGTGGACGCGGTTTTCGTTTCGCCGAAGGGCGATCGGATTCCCGTGAGCGGCTTCTGGGAGGGAGCAAACAAGTTCAAGATCCGGTTTACGCCCACTGTGGAAGGCCGCTGGACATTCTCCACGAAATCGGCGGCCGATGTGGCGTCGCCATGTTGGCGGCCGGAGCCAGGCGCTACCTCACTGCTTCTTCAGCAGGATAGGATCAACGGCGGCGAAAGCCCCAAGCGGGAATTCCTCCGAAACTTCATGCAACTTTTGCCCGCACTCTTCGTCTATAGAGACAGATCCCCCTCATGAGGCGGGCGTGCTCACCCCAACCCCAAACCCACCGCCCGCCTCACTTCCTTTCTTCGGCCCTGGTTCTTGTCGGCAGGCGCGGAGCCGGTGGGCCGGCGGCGGCCGGATGCACGCCGGTGCCCTGCGGGGGCAGGTGGCTTCGACTGTAGTAAGCTGATGTAGCCCGCCGTGCGCCGTGTCCTCGGTTTGTTGCTGGTCGCCTCGCTGGCCGCCCTGGCCTATCGGAACATCCTCGGCAACGAGTTTGTTTACGACGACGGGGCGCAGATCCTCCGCAATTACTACATCCGCGACGCCGACCACCTGCGGGCCATCTTCACCTCCAACGTCTGGAGCTTCCTCGGGCCGCACGCCATCAGCAATTACTACCGGCCGGTCATGCACCTGGTGTACATGGCCGGCTATGCCCTGTTCGGCTACGAGCCAGCGGGCTACCACGCCGCCAGCATCTTCTTCCACGTTCTGAATTCGCTGCTGGCGTTGCTGGTCGGAGAAGCCTTGCTGCTTCCGCCGGCGGTGGCGCTGCTGAGCGCAGTCCTGTTCGCGCTGCATCCCATCAACACCGAGCCGGTGGCCTGGGCGGCCGGAATCCCGGAACTGACCTACACCTGCTTCTTCCTTCTGTCGCTTTGGATCTACATCCGCGTGCGGCCGCCGGTGGTGACGGGCATTGTTGCCCGTCCAGGCGCGCAGGATTGGCCGGGGCCACCTCGCCCCTGGCCTGCCCCCTGGCTGGCTGTTTCCGTGCTGGCCGCGCTGGCGGCGCTGTTCAGCAAGGAGACGGGGCTGATGTTGCCGCCGGCCATCCTCCTCTACGAGCACCTGTTCCGGCAGTCCGCCGAACCACACCTCAGGCGGGTGGCGTTCTACGCGGGCCACCTGGGCGCAGCAGCCTTCTACCTGGCGATGCGCATCCACTCGCTGGGCGGCTTCCAGGTGGCCACCAACCCCTACGGAGTGCTGCCGGCAGGCCAGTTCGTGCTCTCAGCGATTTACCTGGTGGGCAAGTACCTGGCGAAGCTGTTTGTGCCCGCCCCGTTCAACATCTTCCACATGTTTCATCCGGCGCGGAGCGTGACCGACTGGCGGGTGCTGGGAGGAGTGGTGACGCTGGCCGCCGCAGCAGCGGCGGGAGGGCTGCTGTGGCGGCGCCGGCGCCCGCTGGCCTTCGCCATGGTTCTGCTGCTGCTGCCGCTCATCCCCGTGCTGGACACGCGAGCCATCGGCCACAACATCTTCACCGAGCGCTATCTCTACCTGCCAGCGGCCGCTTTCGGCTGGCTGTTGGCGGCCACCCTCGTCCACCTGGGACGAAGCCGCCAGGGCCTGGCGGCCGCCCTCGCCGGCCTGCTGGCCTTGAACTACGCCGCCCTCACCGCCTTCCGCAACCGCGACTGGCACGATAACGTCCTGCTCTACACTGTCACCCTGCAGGTTTCGCCCGAATCCAACCTGATCCGGGACAACCTCGGCAAGACCTTCCTGGACGGCTACGGGCGCCCGGACCTGGCGCTGGCAGAGTTCCGCGAGTGCGTGCGGCGCGCTCCCGAGTGGGCCGAATATCACTACGACCTGGCCCAGGCCTGCGCCGAACTGCGCCGCTACGACGAGGCCCTGGCTGCGCTCCGCCGCTCGCAAGAACTCTGGCCTGACTATCCGGAAGCCTATCTGGCGCGCGGCGACGTCTACGCGGACATGGGCGATGCGGAGGCGGCGTGCGGCCAATACCGCCGCGCCCTGGAAGTCAAGCCTCACTACGCCGAGGCCTGGAGCGCGCTGGGGGCGTTGTACCGCCGCCAGGGAAGCGCCGCCGAGGCCGAACTGTGCTTGCGCCGCGCCCTGCAGGTGACCGACCTGGCCGACGCCCACCTGAACCTGGGCCTGCTGTTGTTGGAGCAGCGGAGGTACCGCGAGGCAGAACAGGCCTTCCGCAACGTGCTGGTCAGCGAAGCGCACTCGGTCACTGCCTGGCATGGCCTGGGGCGGGCGCTGCTGGCGCAGGGGCGCGTCGCCGAAGCCACCCGTTGCTACCGCACGGCGCTCAATGAACGCGCTTATGCCCGCCCGCGCCGGCTAGGCAGAGTTCCCGTGCCGGACGCTGTGGCCATCCGCCAGGACCTGGACAGCGCCATGAACAGAAGTGGGTCGGTGAATGCGCAGCGTGGCGTGCGGCCCGCGGAATGATTCAGGCCTCAAGCCCAAGCCAGCTACGTGGGAAAAGCCATCCGGGAACTGGTCGAGTATTGAAAGGGGGCAAAAAGGGAGCCATGTGTCGCCAATGCCCGCTTGGCTGCTAACGCTAACACCCCGTTTTTGCGACCTAACTCCTTCCCCCTCAGAGAGATGGGTGTTAGCAGACACTGTGCTAACAGGGCCTCCGCCGGCCCCCATCCGGTTCGGCCGCGCCCGCCGGATTCAGTTGTCAAAGATGGGGAGCGGCGTCTGCGCGCCCTCCCCAGTTGCCGCTATTTAGTCAGACCAGCAGCAATGCCGTCTAGATATAGCATACCACGCCTGTCAAGTCCCTGCTCAAATTTTCGCCGGCCCGCTCTTCCCCGTCTGCCTCAATAAGGGAAGGTGCTGGTGAGTTCCGCATCGCTCAGCTCTTTGAGGAAGGCGGCGATCCGCTCCACAAAGGCGGCCACCAGCTTTTGCCCTTTGGCGGCCGTGGCCCGGGTAGGGTCACCCAGGCCGGTGTTGTCGCTCACGTACTTCCAGGGGCGGACGAAACTGATATAGCGAGCCTTCAAGCTCTCGAGCCTGAATTCCGCGGCCCGTGGCGCCGCCGCGCGCTCCATGTACACCTTGTCGGGAAACAGCACCAGGGAGACGGAAGTCTCGGCTTCGGAGGCGTGCTCGCCCGGATGCTCGACGATCTTTGCCGCCTCGTCCTGGTATGTTGTTGAGGGCTGGATCAAGGCCACGAATACCCCTGGATGGCTGGCCGCCAACTCGCGCTGTGCCGCGCCCAAAGTAGTGGTGTTGCCGCCGTGGCTGTTCACAATAACCAGCTTGCGGATGCCTTGATTTTCCGCCGTCTCCACCACGTCCTTGACGAACTGGATCATGGTCGCCGGCCTTACCGACTGCGCGTAGGGAATCGGCGCCACGTTCGTGTTCACACCGTAGGGCATGGCAGGCAGGACCACCACCCGGGCCCCCATCTCGTTTGCCCTGGCGGCCGCGCGGGCAGCCAGCGCTGCGGCCGTCCAGGCGTCGTTGCCATAGCAGAGGTGGTTAGCGTGCGGTTCGGTAGATCCAATCGGCAAGACCAAGACGCGGATCTGCCGCTTGCCGACCTCGGGGTGAGTCAGGTCTTCCAGCCTCACTCGCTGGTCTTGGGCGGCTGCGGCCCGCGACAGAAGAAGAACCCCCGCAAGAAGAATCACTCGGCTTCTTTTCGTCATGACACACTCCTGAGTTTGCTGCGCGCGCCAGGGTTTCCCTAGCTTGGCGTGTTCGTGAAGTTGATCGCCTCAGCGCGGCCGCTGATGCCGCGAGCGATAGAAAACTCTGCAGTTGCGATGTAGCGCCGGCTTCTTGCCTAGTACCGGCCTGCGTTAGTCAGCGAAACACGGCCACTCGCCTTGAGCGCTGCGAATGCACGGCGTCCATCGTTGGCCTCGTAACGGGGAGTCACGCAGGCCGGTACTAGAAGCGGTCTCATATATGTGCGACTTGCTACCGACGATCCTGTAACCCATTGCGTCTCAGCGGGTTGTGGGCGCACAGGCACGGCATTCCAGGTTTATGAGACCGCTTCTAGCCTTCGGTCGCTAACTTCGCGTAGAAGCGTCGGGCCTCTTCGAAGCGCCCCAGTGCCAAAGCCCTGTCAGCGTCCTTGGCGAAGCGATAGCTCTTTCGAATGAAATCGCTGGACTCTTCGATTTCCTTCACGAAGGCGCGAGCAGCTTCGACCTTCGAGGGCGGTTTCCCCGGCACCTCAATGTAAACGGGGCTGGTGTGAGCGAATGTCGCGAAGCCGGCCTCGGTTTTGTGGTCGCCGGCGGTGATGCGGGCGGCAATCCAGCCGCTGCGTTGGACAGCTATCACGGCTTCCAGCTTGGCCGCCAGGTATTGGGCCGTTGAGCGTTCGCTGACCACCAGACCGTCTTGCACGATCTCCAGCCGCTCAAAAGGAACGCGGGATACGGCACGGGCCACAACTTTGAGCGGACCCGCGGCCCGCACTAACTGGCCCGGACCGCGGCCGTTCACCGCAAGCTCCAGAAGGGGGCCATTGGAGACGAACGTCCGCCCGGCGCGGAGGCCGGCAATCCAGGAATCGTAGCGGAATTCACCCTGCACCCGCACGAAGACGCGGTTGTGGTCGTAAATCCACCAGTCGGTCCCGCTGGATGCGGGCAGACGGAAGCCACAGTTCAGGAACTGGTAGTAGCGCTCGTAACTCGGCTCCCGGCTGTCGCCGAGGTTGAACGCATCAACCACCCCGAGGGCCACAGCCACAGGCGTCTCCATGCCCTCTCCCTCATGGCACCAAATGGTCGTCCCCCCGATGTCCCTGGCCTGGGCGCACAGCATGGAGAGCGTGGGGAAATCCGGCGCCTCCTCATCCCGGGCCAGCACTCCGGTGGAGACGGGTTCGACCAGGCGGGGAATGTTGATGAACAGGCAGTGGCCGTAACCGATTGCCCGGCTTGCTTTGTTGTTCCGGCACTCCTCACCCATATCTACCAGAGTGCCCTCTCGGGAGAATTCCGGGAGACGGCCTATGGGAAATGCATTGGAGGGGTAGGCGAGCCGGTTCCGGATCAGATAGCTGATCACGCTGACATCCAGGGCCTCCGCCGGCGGCACGATCCTCAACCTGTCCTCTGGCGATTCCTCGATATCGAGGTGGTAGTGGGTGTGTGTATTCCCGGAGTACCAGCCGGCGGCACGCAGGTCTTCCAGCATGGGCAGCCGGAAGTTCAACACCTGCGTGGTTCCCGGAGCAATCTCGACCTGCGATGCCAGGGCCTGGTGGCAGATGCCGCGCACAACTTCAATCCTGTACCTGCCGGCCGGAAGTGCGGCCTCAAAAGAGCCACGGGCATAAAAATAGCGCCCTGTCCGCGACTTCGGCTGCTTGGGCATTGTCTTGGGAGCCCCAGGCGGCAGATAGACCTGGTTGGATTGCAGGTTGGTCACGCGGATCTTGGCGGCCGCCCGCTCACCACTGACCGCGTCGAAGAGGTTCCCGCGAATCAGGCCCGTTGGCGACTCGCCCGCGGGCCGAGCCTGAAGCACGCCGTACGGCGCCAGCAGGCAGTAGCCGCTCAGTACAGGAATGCTCCGCACGATCTCACGTCGAGACAGGTAAACATGCGCCATGAATTATCTCTTCAGCTTCATCGTCAGGTGACGACAAGTCGGCTGAAACGCATGAAAGCCCGACTCGGCCAGTTGATCAACCGGCAGAGGCCGACCCGCGATTCCCTGCTCGAGGGTCTTCTCCTCCAGTAACTCGATGGCGATGAAGTGGACGCCTTCCTCCTGGTCAATGTCGTAAATGGTGACGATGTTGGGATGGTTGAGCGCGGAGGCGGCCTTGGCTTCCTGGATGAAACGCCGCTTGCGCTCGGGGTCGACGACTCGTTCAGCAGGCAACAGCTTGAGGGCTACGAAGCGATCCAGGTGGGTGTCCTTGGCCTTGTACACCACCCCCATGCCGCCCTCGCCCAGCTTCTCGAGGACCTGGTAGTGCGAGATGCTCTTCCCAACCACGGGACGGCCCCCTGTGCCAGAGATGGTACGCCCCGCTCGTTCCCCAGTCAACGCAGCTTCGGGCACAGGAAGGGACAGCGCCGGATAGATACGCCGCAGTCTTTAGCCATGCCATCCGTGCCTGATCCTGCGGATAGGTAAACACTAGGCGACTTATGGGGAGTAATCATCTGGAATACCTGGTGTTTCAGTCCGGCCGCGGCATGTTCACCGTCAACCTGAAAGGCGCGGAGGGCACGTTTGCCGTGGAGTGGGTGAACATTAATGCCGACGCCGCCGTGCCGGGCAAAGCGCTCCAGGGCGGAGGCGTCGCGCCTTCGTCACGCCTTTTCCCGGCCCCGCGGCGCTCTACCTGGAGCTCACGAGCGGCGGACAGTGATGACAAGCCTGCGGCTTCTCTGCTCGCTCAGGCGCCCGGCCCCGTCTCGAGCAGGCTCAGCAGGAAAAACACCAGGCTGGTGATAAAGGTCAGGGAGGCCAGCAAGATCCCCAGTATGTAGGCCACCACCTGCTCAAGATGCGGTCTCATGAACACGACTGCGTGCCTGGCATCGCTCTCCCGCGCTGCCCCCAGTCCGGTCATGGTCAGCACATATCGGCCCGGTCTGGGGATGTCGTACTTCAGAAGTTCCGCTCGCACCGTGGATATGCCCGATGTGCGCATCCCAAACAGCACCGACCGGCTCGCGACCGGGTCCCCATTTATGCCTTTCAATTCGAACTTGACACCCGCGAATCGCCCCGAGAACCGCGGGGTTTCCATGTTCAGCACCACCTGCCCCGCTTCGGTGAACTGTATTTCCTGCCGCTCGGACAGCGGCACCTTGAACAAATAGGCCTTCTTCACGGTGGCCATCAGGCTCAGAATCAAACGAACGAGCGCCGCCAAGGCAATCACCATTACCGGAACACCGATCCACGTCCAATATCTGTATATACTCACAAGGACCGGATCATACATCTCCTGGCACCTCCTGCCTCTACCGCAGCGCCGCCCGCAGTTTCTTGGCCAGCGCGATCAGATAGTCCCACTCCTGCTCCGTCTGCGCCCAGTGGCTCTCAACCAGAACCCCCACTCCGGCGATGGTCACGCTCAAGTACCAGCCGGGACCGGCGGCGTGGTCCAGGAAGATGCGCTCAACGTCAACGCTCACGGTCACCAGCGCAGCCCCGGCATTGCTACAGGTGACGGTGAACATGCGCCGGAACCCCTCCCCGCCCACCTCCACCCTATCCCTCACCAGTTTGTCGACGATGGGAGTCCGTGTGAATACGGTCACTGGCCATTCGGGCCGGCTGGCGGCGTGTTCCGCCAGGCACGCGTATCCGGGCGATGCCTTTGAAGACCTTTCCTTGGGGCGCACATAGCAGCCAAACAGGTAGACGGCGTTCGGGGCCGGCTCCACCAACATCACCGTATGAGGGTTGAAGTTCGAATCGGGCGCCACCTGCTCCAGCAGCGCGGCCAGCCGGGCGTCTCCTGCTCTCAGGACAATAAACCCGTGGCCCGAAGAGTATCTGGCCGCTCGCTCCCGCTGCTTCGTCCCCTGCCAGAGCGCCAACGCCACCCCACCCAACACCAGGAGCCCGAATATGGAGATCACGACT
>Ga0129297_10001681_pt1 | contig 11285 bp, 7 predicted proteins | sample I18A1metaG_FD_94708 | JGI IMG/M metagenome (GOLD analysis project Ga0129297, IMG submission 94708) | Lake sediment bacterial and archeal communities from Gulf of Boni, Indonesia to study Microbial Dark Matter (Phase II) - ​I18A1 metaG | ecosystem: Environmental > Aquatic > Freshwater > Lake >... | reverse complement strand
TCGTAGAAGTGTTCCAGCATGCTCATTCCTCCTTGTTGTTTTCAAACAGAATGCCTTACTCAAGAAGAAATGAGCCCGATTTTTATGTGGCGTAATCAGGCCTGCAAGCCTTTGTTTATGGGCCTTCGCGGGCCTTTCTCCACATAAATCGATCCGTAACGTAATAGCTGTTACGTTACAGATAACGTAAGAGGTATTATGGATACTACAGCAACAAGGCCCGCGGGCTGCGGCGCCGGCAACAATGCACAGTCGGTGTCACTTCCGTTGCAGCTTGCGGGCTCGAGGCCGCCGAGGACGACGACTTTCGGCGGCACGCGAGACGCGCCTGGGCTCGCCTCATTCGCAAGGTCTATCTTGCCAACCCCCTCGCCTGCCCCAAATGCGGCGGGACTCTGCGCATCATCGCCTTCATCGACGGTCCGCCGGTCATCGAGAAGATCCTGCGGCACCTCAAGCTGTGGGATCCTCCCGAGCGACCGCCGCCGCCCCGCCCGTCGAGAAGGCTGCAACCCGACGAGGACTTTCTTGCCTGGGAGGCCAGAGGCCGGCTTTGGGACGGCATCGAATGAAGCCGGCCGGCCTCGGCAGCGGGCCAGGGCCGGTCGGCAGCGCCAGGCATTAGGAGCGGTGTGCCCGGCCGCGGCGGGCCAGAGAGCCCGCAGAAGCCTGCTCCTCGCGCGTTTGGGACTGTCCCGGCCAGATCCGCACCCCAGGCACGGAAGAGTGCCGCTTTCGGCCGGTTTTGCTCGCCAGGAGGGATAATTCCGGGAGATTCTCACCGCAACCGGTGCTATCCTGTCCCCGTCCGGGAAAAGCGAATTACTATCCTGATAATTACTATCCTGATCAGATGGCGCGTTTGCCGAATTTGTGACGGTGAGGGCCGATCAATGTCACGTTCTGCCGCCACAACTGGACGATGCGCTGGGGGCGCTGATGGAACCGTTTGCGGTGGCGCTCCACGCGGTGAAACGGGCCGGGGCCGTTTCCGGAAGGAAAGTGCTCGTGACCGGCGGAGGGCCCATCGGCTTGCTGGTCCTGATTACCGCGCGCGCGTTCGGCGCTGCGCCGGCGGTGCTGAGTGACATTGTGGCCAACCGGCGGGAAACCGCGCTGAAGCTGGGCGCGGACGCCGCACTGGACCCGGCGGCTGAGCATTTGGGAGACCAGGCGCGCGAGTTGGCGGGCGATGGCTTCGATGTGGTTTTTGAAGCGTCTGGCGCGCCGCCCGCCTTGCGGCAAGCGTTCCGTCTAGTTCGCCCTGGCGGTGCGATTGTTCAGATCGGCACACTGGGCACGGACGATATCCCGTTGCCAACCAACCAGGTCATGGCGCGGGAAATCCAGTTCATTGGTTCCTTCCGCTATGGGAACGTGTTCGGCGAAGCAATTCGGCTGGCGGCGGCGGGTCGGGTAAACCTGGCGCCGCTGATCAGCCAGGTATTTCCATTGGCCGAACTTCCGCAAGCGATGCGGCGCGCTCTTGCCAAGGACAACGTCATGAAGATACAGATCGCCGTAAGCTAGACCCGCAATTCAATATGAATGCCTCCGTCATCGATCAAGTGGTCATCGCCGTCTATCTGATCGGCATTACGGCTTTCGGGATCTGGGTTGGTTTCCGGCGCCACGCTTCCTCGGAGCAGTATTTTCTGGCGAACAAGTCGCTCGGTTGGTTCACCGTTGGCGCGGCGGTGTTTACGTCGAACATCTCCACCATCCATCTTGTCGGCCTGGCGGCGGGCGGGGCCAAGGAGGGCATGGTGATCGGCAACTTCGAGTGGATGGCGTGTTTCACGCTCATCCTGCTGGCGTTGTTGTTTGCGCCCTTCTATATCCGGTCGGGCGTCCGCACGCTGCCGGAGTTCATGGAACGGCGCTACTGTCCCTCGGCGCGGTTGTTCCTGGCTTTCATCGGGCTCATCGGCGCGCTGCTCATTCACATTGGCATCAGCCTGTTTGCTGCGGCTAAAATCTTCGAGAGCTTTCTTGGTGTGCCGATGGTTGCCACGATCATCGTGCTTTCGCTGTTCACCGTCACCTACACCGCACTCGGCGGATTGAAAGCGGTGGTGATGACCGAGAACATCCAGGTCTGCCTGCTGCTGGGCGGCGCGACGCTGGTGACGGTGCTCGGGTTACGCGCACTGCCGTCCGTGGGCGTAAACGACGTGGCTGCGTTCAAGGCGGCCGTGGCGCCGGGTCAGTTGCACATGCTGCATCCGGTGGTGAACGCGCAGGGACACCTGAGCGAGTTCTCCTGGCTGGGCGTGTTGCTGGGGTATCCCATCCTGGGCATCTGGTACTGGTGCGCGGACCAGACCCACGTGCAGCGTGTGCTGGCGGCAAGAACATTGAAGGACGGGCAGAACGGGGCGCTCTTCGCCGGCTTTCTCAAAATCACTCCCGTTTTCCTCATGGTGCTGCCCGGCGTGATCGGGTATGTGCTGTGGCAGAAAGGTGCCTTTCAATTGGCGAACGTCGCCGGAACGAACACCTCGGACTACAACACGATGTTGCCGGCCATGATCAACCACCTGGTGCCCGTTGGGCTCAAGGGCCTGCTCGCGGCCTGCATGGCGGCGGCGTTGATGAGCTGCATGGCGGCGGCGCTGAACAGTTGCGCGACGCTGATCTCGATGGACATCGTCAGGCGGCTGCGCCCCGAAATGACAGACGCGCGAAAGGTCACCATCGGGCGTATTACCACCGGCGTCATCATGGTGCTGGCGATGCTCTGGTCCACCCAGGGCGATCAGTTCGGGACCATCTTCGAAGCCATCAACAAGATTCCGATGACCTTTGCGCCCGCGGTCACCACTGTGTTCGTGCTTGGCATATTATGGAAGCGCGGCACCAAACAGGCCGCCATGGCCACGCTCTATCTCGGCTCCATCGTTGGTGTAATCTACTTCCTCGTGGACCTGCCCGGCATCGGCAAGATGCTGCTGGCCGGCAAAGCGCACGCGGGTTTCAGCGGCCTCGTGACGGATCCCACTCAAGGGCTGGGCATCCCATTCATGCTCGTCGGCCCGATTATCGCCGTGCTGTGCGTGATCATCTACATCATCACGAGCTTGCTGACACCCGCCCTGGATCCCGAGGAAGTCACCAAAGTCTGCTGGGACCACCCGCTGGCATTCCTCAAAGGTCCCTTGGCTGGCGCCAGCGATCCGCGCATCGTGACGCTCATCCTGGCGGCGGTGGTGGGTGTGCTCTATTTCCTGTTGCGATGACGGGGGAGTGATTTGGCTGCGCGGTCGGCCTCACGACGATTTGATATGAAATACAACCCTCTTGGCAAAACCGGTCTGAACGTCTCCCGCCTCAGCTTCGGCGCTTCCGCGTTGGGCGGTGTCTTTGGCCGGGTGGATGAAGCGGAAGGCATTCGCGCCGTGCATGCCGCCCTCGATCTCGGCATCAACTACTTTGACGTCTCACCGGCCTACGGGGCCACGCGTTCGGAGATCCTCTTGGGCCGGGCGCTCAAGGGAATCGCGCGTGACCGCTATTACCTTTCCACCAAGGTCGGAAAATACACCCAGCCCGGCGGCTACGGAGCCGATATCCTGGACTACTCCCGCGCCCGTATTCGTGCCTCACTGGACGAAAGCGCATCACGGTTGGGCACCGGCTACTTTGACATCATTCACATTCATGATATCGAATACCAAGGGCGCAAATGCACGGAGTGGGCGTTGACGGAAGGCCTGGCAGCAGTGCAGAAGTTGAAGGGTGAAGGTCCCATCGGCGCCGTCAGTTTCGGCATTTATCCGATGGATCTCTGGCACCGCATCTTTGCGGATTATGTCGTGGAAGCCGCGCTGGTCCACAACCACTACTGCCTCCATGACACGCGGTTGCTCGAACTCCTGCCCTTGGCCAAGGCGAAAGGCATCGGCATCATCAACGGCTCCCCATTTGGCAGCGGTCTGCTGACGGATCGCGGCCCGGCGGATTGGCATCCGGCCACGCCGGAAGAGCGGAAAATATTCCGTGATGCCTCGGCATTTTGCCGCCAGCAAGGTGTGCCCATTAGCAAGCTGGCCCTGCAGTTTTCCAGCCAGCATCCAGAGATTCCCACCACACTGTTCAGCAGTTCCCACTCCGAGTCCGTCCGCCACAACGTGGCCTGGCACGAGGAGCCCTACGATTCCGTGTTGCTGGCCGAAGTGCAACGGCTGCTAGCTCCGGTCCGAAACAAGCAATGGGATTATGACTGGGGCGTGGAAGCCGTGACCAAGAAATAGCGATCGCCGAGGGAGTCGCACCGTGAAAGCGCTACCAAATCACATGAGGTTCACCATGAAAACACTCCAATCACCTGTCCTGATCGCCGTGCTCGCCTTTAATGCGACCACTCATCATCTTGGTGCGGCGATGTTGCCCGTTCCCCAACGCGGATTCGTCAGCTCTCAGCCTGCAAAGATCTGGGAGGAGGGACTGATCTGCGGCAATGGCACCATCGGCACCAACGCGCTGAGTCGGCCGTTGAACGAGCGCATCATCTTCACCCACGAGCGCCTGTTCATGCCGATGGGCGCGCCGGTGATGCCGCCCGATCAGTCGGCGAGATTGTTCGAGATTCGGCGGTTGATCGAGCGCGGGCTGTATCGGCAGGCCACGGAACTTCAGTTCAACCTGTCCGGGCAGGCCAGCTTCTTGTATCCGGACTTCTTCGTCCCGGCCTTTGACCTCACGATCCGCAGCACCAATCAGGGCGAAGTGCGCGATTACAGCCGCTCGGTTGATTTCCAAACCGGCGAGACCGCCGTCCGCTGGTCGGATGACCGGGGCGCCTTCGAGCGCCGGATGTTCGTTTCGCGAGCGGACGGCGTGGCGGTGCTGGCCATCACCGGTCCGAAGCCCGGAAGTCTCGACTGCCGGCTCGCGCTGGAGCCGCGGGAACCGAGCGATCAATTCAATGACGACAGTGACATTTCGAAGCGCTCCGACCAGATGTTCAAGGAGCACGTGGGGGACATCAAAAGCACGGCCAGCAGTAGCTCGCTGACCTACTCGAACCGCTATCTCAAAGCCTACCCGGGAAGCATCCATGCGCTGGAGGGTTTTGCGCGCGTGACCGCCCTGGGCGGAGCGACTGAAGCGCAAGCCAACGGCACGCTGGCGGTCAAAGGCGCCGACCGCATCCTGATCTTCGTGGACCTGCGCCCGATCTATGACCCGGACAAACCGGAGATGAAGGACATGGAGGCTGCGCTCGCGAAGCTGCCTGACGACTACGGCCAACTGCTCCAGCGCCACGCGAGACTTCATGGCGAGTTGTTCAATCGGATGCGCCTCGACCTCGGTGGCGGCGCGGATCACCGGCGGACCACGGAGGAGTTGATCGCCGAATCCACTTACGAAAAGCCGAACCGCGCCCTGATCGAAAAGGAGTTTGATGCGGCGCGTTACAACATCATCTCGTGCACCGGCAAACTGCCGCCGAACTTGCAGGGTGTTTGGGGCGGCACTTACGTCCCTGGCTGGGCGAGCGATTACACGCACAACGGCAATGTCCCTTCTGCCATCGCCGCGAACCTGATGGGCAACATGCCTGAGCTCATGTTGGCCTACACGACTTACATCGAGTCCATCGTCCCCTGGCTCGAGATCAACGCGAAGCACCTGTTCGGTGCGCGCGGCATCGTGCTTCCCTCCCGCAGTTCGACCCACGGATTCAACAACGCCCTCGCGCCGAACTTCGCCGGCGGCTTCTGGGTGGGCGGTGCCGGCTGGGCCGCGCATTTCTTCTACGACTACTATCTCTACACCGGCGACCGCAAATTCCTCGCCGAACACGCGCTGCCGTTCATGGAGAAGGCCGCCCTGTTCTTCGAGGACTATCTCTACGAAGGCCCGGACGGGAAGTGGGTCTTCTCGCCAACGCAATCGCCGGAGAACACGCCGGGCAATACCAAGTCGCAGGGAACCTACAACGCCACCATGGACGTGGCAGTGGCGAAGGAACTCCTGCACAACACCATCGCCGCTTCGAAGGAACTCGGCCGGAACCAGGACAAGATCGCGCGCTGGCAGCAGATGCTCGACAAGATGCCGGACTACCTGGTGGACGAGCGCGGCATCATCAAGGAATGGCTGACAACGCGGCTCGCGAACAACGACAGCCACCGGCACTCCTCGCAGCTCTATCCGCTCTACGACGGCATGCCCGATGAAATCGCGCGCAATCCGGAGCTTCGCGCCGCGTTCCGGAAAAGCATCGAGTTCAAGCTCGATAACCACTGGCGGAACAACCAGAAGGGGTTCATGTCCTTCGGCCTCGTGCAGCTCGGCCAGGCCTCCGCGAGCTTGGGCGACGAAGAGCTCGCCTATCGTTGCCTGACGCAACTGATCAACCGCTTCTGGCTGAACAACCTCGCCTCGATGCACAATCATCGCTCGTTGTTCAACATGGACATCAGCGGCGGGATGCCGTCGGTGATCATCAAGATGCTGGTGGCGTCGGACCCCGGAAGACTCCAGCTTCTGCCCGCGCTCCCCAAAGCCTGGCCGACGGGAACGATCGAGGGCGTCTTGTGTCGCGGCCAGATCGAAGTCCGGCGCCTGCACTGGAACCCCGACGGGCTCGAATGCACGCTGCGTTCGGGCAAAGCCCAGACGGTTTTGCTGGAACTGCCCGCTGCGATTTCCGCAATCACTGTGGAGGGCAAGGGCGCGAAGGTTGCGAAGGCCGATTCATCCAGCCAGCGCAAATTAACGCTCCCGGCCAAAGGAGATGTCACCGTCAAGATTTCCTGCAAACGCTAACCAAGCTCCTCTTTTGAGAACCACCAGCGCCAAGCCTCCACTTCACTTGAAAACGAAACTCGCGCTCCTGCTGTTCTGCCTTCACCTCGGCTTCGGGGCAGATTGTCTGGCGGCGTCTGAACCGACAAATAGCCGTCCTGCCGAGCCGCGAGGGCGGGCGATTGTGCCCGGAGCGACCGAGTTGAGTCCATCACGCTCCCAGTATTTCTCGTGGATCAACAACCGGAACGAAGGTTCCACCGAGGCGCAGACGCTGGCCAATTTGGAGTTCTTCAAGTGGCTCCACGACGAATACGGGATGCAGCTCGACATCTACGCCTTCGACGCCGGCAACATTGATGGCCCGCAATACTATGGCCGCACGGATACCGACAAGTTCAAGGCGCAGTTCCCGCGCGGCTTCGCGCCCATCTACGAAATCGCGAAGAGCTTTGGCTGTCGCCTCGGCGTGTGGCTCGGGCCGGATGGATTTGGCAACACGCCCGCCGAGGAACAGGCGCGCATCAACATGCTGGCCGGCCTGTGCCGCGATTACAAGTTTGCCCTGTTCAAGATGGATGCGGTTTGTGGCCAGTTGCGGCCGGAGAAGCAGGAGGCCTTCGCCCGCCTCATGACCGAGTGCCGAAATTACAGCCCCGACCTGATCCTGCTCAATCACCGGCTCAAGCTGGGCAGCGCGCAGGATTACGCCACCACTTTTCTATGGGAGGGAGCCGAGACCTACATCGATGTTCACATGGCCAATTGGAGCCGAACCGGAACTCATAACCGTGTGCAGGCGATCTCCCGCGGTCTGGTGCCCGACCTGAAGCGTTTGACCGAGGATTGCGGCGTCTGCCTTTCATCGTGCCTCGACTACTGGGAGGACGACCTGATTCTGCAAGCCTTCAACCGCTGCTTGATTCTCGCCCCGGAGCTTTACGGCAATCCCTGGTTTTTGCGCGACGATGAGTTCCCGCGACTGGCCCGCATCTTCAACCTGCACCAGCGCTATCGCGACATCTTGGTGAAAGGGATGGTCCTCGACGCGGAGCGCTACGGCCCGCTGTCCGTCGCGCGTGGCCATGACGCAACCCGCCTCGTCACGCTGCGCAACCTCGGCTGGGAACCCGTCGTCCGCCGGCTGGAACTGGATGCCTCCATCGGCTTCACTGCCGACGGTCCTGTCGAGGTGCGGCAGTTTCATCCCGGCGAGCGAATCCTCGGCACTTTCAAACGCGGCGACGAGGTGGCCGTTGAGGTTCTCCCCTTCCGCAGTTGCCTGCTGTTGGTGGATGCCAAACAGACCGGGGGTGTCGGGCTGCGCGGCTGCGACTACGAGGTTGTGCGCGATGTTCCGGGCAAGGACGTTGTCCTCCGAGTGCTTGGCCAGGCTGGAGCGACTTCGGAGGTGTCGTTGGTTTCCAACGGAAGAGTGTTTCGGGGAGCGACCATTGACGGCCAGCCGTTGCCAGAGCTTCCGACGGGCAAGACAGTTCGCCTCCAATTCCCGGGCAAACCGGACTCTGCGCCATGGCATCGGCGAATTGGCGCGCCGACAGTCTGCGCGGTTCCCGCCGATGCCGAGGCGTTGTTTGAGAGCAGTTGTTTCGCTGGCGACAATGATCCGCTGGAGCTTCGCTCGTTGCGTCGCTCCGGCCCGAGCAAAATTCCCGCAGTGCAGAAAGCCCGGCAGGTCTTCTTGGAGCAGCCCATCATCGCCGAGCAGGGCATGTTGAGCGACGCCCTCTTCGACGGGAATCCGGCCACATTCTGCGATCTGCTGAGGGCGCGGGCGCGCGACCCCGGGAGCCGCCATCTGCGGCTGGACTTGGGCAAGGCCACGCGTCTTGGGCATATCCTGCTTGAAGTGCCCGCGACCGGCGCATTGCAGTTTGCCGCCGTCGCGCCCACCAACCACACCGAGGTGTCCGCGGATCTCAAGACGTGGACGCCAGCCCGTCTGGCGCAGGAGGGGCGCAACATCCGGATCGAATGCGACCCGACGCAGCCGTTTCGCTATCTGCGAACCGACTTCGTCCCCGACAAGCTGCTCGAGGTTCGCGGCTTCTCGGAGGGCAAGGAACTCGACCGCGGCGGCTGGCGCGCGTCCTGGTTGTTTCCCCGATTCCAGAAGGTGAGCCAGGCATGGTCGTTGCCCTTCTCTCTCGATGCGGCAGTGCCCGGGAGTTATCTCACCGTCGCCTGCAACGGCGTCCACGGCCGCGAAGGCGCCTGGGTCGCTCTCCGGGTGGACGGTCGCTGGGTCGGCGCTCCGCAGCGCGCCCCATCCTATCCCATAAACCCTTGGGAGTATCCGGTTAGTCGGACTGATCGCAACTACAGCTACTTTATTCCCGTGACCCGGGACATGTTGGGCAAAACCTGTGAAGTCGTCGTGCTGGGCTTTGACCCGAAGAACCTCGAGTTCAAACCGGATGTGTGGCTGACCGCCTATCCCGCGCCGTATCAGGTGAAGACCTTGACCTTGTCGGAATGAAAGCGCCCATCCGCATGAAAAAGACTTCGCCGACAACACGCTCGTCGTCTTCTGGCGCGTCGTGGACTGCGGCGAGGACTGCAAGCATTCGATCTCACTTCCCAATCAATGAACCAACGCAACCTCGGCTCAGTATGAAAGCGATCTTGGCCCTGAATTTATTCCTGGCCCCCCTCGCGGTGTGGGCCGCTTTGCCGCCCGCCGCCACGAAGCCCAACGTGATCCTCATCATGACCGATGACCAGGGGTATGGTGAGATTGCGGCTCATGGCAATCCGATCATCAAGACGCCGCACCTAGACCAACTCCACGCCTCGAGCGTGCGCCTGACCGACTTCCACGTTGATCCCACCTGTTCGCCGACGCGGAGCGCACTCATGACTGGACGCTATTCCACGCGCACAGGCATCTGGCACACCATCAATGGCCGCTCGATGCTGCATCCGGACGAACTGACCCTGGCCGAAGTATTCCAGGCCAACGGCTATGCCACCGCCCTGATTGGCAAATGGCATCTTGGGGACAACTATCCATGCCGCCCGCAGGACCAAGGCTTCGACCACGCCGTCTGGCACCAAGGCGGTGGCGTTGATAACGCTCCCGACTACTGGGGCAACGACTACTTTGATGATACCTACAAGGTCAATGGCGCCTGGCAGAAATTCGAGGGTTACTGCACGGATGTCTGGTTCCGCGAAGCGATCAAGTACGTTGAGCAACACCGGACCCAACGGTTCTTCCTCTACCTGGCTCCCAACGCGCCGCACGGGCCATACTTTGTCCCGGACCGGTATGCCGCACCCTACGAAGCGGCCGGCATGCCGAAGACGCTGGCGAAGTTCTACGGCATGATTGCCAACATTGACGAAAACCTGGGCCGGTTTCGTGCCCGTCTCGCCGAAATGGGATTGGCCGAGAACACTCTCCTCATCTTTCTGACGGATAACGGCACGACGGCCGGTTGGATTGATCAGCCAGCCGGCTACAAATACTTCAACGCCGGGATGCGAGGATGGAAAGGCGCTCCCTATGACGGCGGCCATCGCGTGCCATGCTTCTGGCATTGGCCGGCCGGTGGATTAACGGGCGGGCGCGAAGTGAAGTCACTCACGGCCCACATTGACATTCTCCCGACGCTGGTGGATCTGCTCAGGCTCGAGAAACCCAAGGGCCGGCCCGTGGACGGCATTTCCTTGCGCGCGGCGCTGGAGGGCCGCCAGGAGTCTCGGTCCGAACGCACCTTGTTCGTGCATGTGCAGCGGGCGTTCCTGCCCCCGAAATGGAAAGATTCAGCCGCCATGACCCAGCGCTGGCGCTTGATGGACGGCGAGGAGTTGTACGACATCATCGCCGATCCGGGACAGCGGACCAACGTCGCCGTGGAACATCGGGACGTCGTCCGCCGACTGCGCGAAGACTATGAGAATTGGTGGGCCTCGCTCGAGCCCGCGAAGCAGCAAACTGTCCGCTACGTCCTGGGCGGCGCGGAGAATCCGATGATCCTGTCCAGCCACGATTGGCTCATGCCCGGGGTCGAGCAGGCGGCCTGGCATCAAAACCAGATCAAGAATGGCGCGTTGATCAACGGTGCCTGGGCGGTGGACGTGAAGCAGGCCGGCACTTACGAGATCACCCTGTACCGCTGGCCACCGTATCTGAACCGGGCCATGAACGTCACCGATGCCCGCCTCTCCCTTGGGACCGCAGACGAACACACACCTGTAAACACCAATGCGGCCAGCGCGACTTTCCGTATCCCGCTCAAGCCAGGGCCGGCCATGCTGCAAACCTGGCTAACTCGACCCGACGGCAAACAACACGGCGCCTATTACACCCGCGTTCAGTTCGACCACGGACCGGACTCATCGGCTTGTCTCCGGAGCCACGACGCAACCACATTCAAAACATTCAAAACACATCCATGAAAATGGCCCTGCTTTGGATCTTCGGCGTCACGGTCCTGGCTTGGTCCGGCTTCGCTCAAGCCCCTTCAACCAAGTCGGAGGCCGATTTCTACGCCTATTACACG
>Ga0129297_10001679_pt1 | contig 11287 bp, 10 predicted proteins | sample I18A1metaG_FD_94708 | JGI IMG/M metagenome (GOLD analysis project Ga0129297, IMG submission 94708) | Lake sediment bacterial and archeal communities from Gulf of Boni, Indonesia to study Microbial Dark Matter (Phase II) - ​I18A1 metaG | ecosystem: Environmental > Aquatic > Freshwater > Lake >... | reverse complement strand
GAGATTGGAAATCTTAAATCGAAGGAGAGAAAAGAGGTGAGCTGGAAAATCAGGCTTCAGAGCAAGGAAGAAGTTGAAGTGGAAGTCTCCATCCACTCCACACGCGGTGGTATCCAGAAGAGGAAAATAAAAATTGGAGGCTGAGATTTCTGATCAGCCGAGAGTCGAATACTGACAATTTTAGCGGAGAAGTCTTTTAAGTTCCCCCTTTTTTTTCTTGCTAGAATATGATACCAAAGATGAAGAAGAAAATGAGAAATATCTATACTCAGGCTTTCGACCTCCTCGAAAGGAGAAAGCCTTTGGCCCTGGCTACAATCATCAAAGCAGAAGGTTCAACTCCCCAGATCCAAGGGGCAAGCGCTCTCTTTTCCGAAAAAGGACTTCTCCAGGGGACACTTGGCGGCGGTCTAGTAGAGGCCAAGGCAGAGAAAAGAGCTCTTCAAGCTCTAAAAAAAGGGATTTGTCTCCTCTATGAAATCAGTCTTTCCGCTGATATTTCTGAAGAAGAAGGGGCAATCTGCGGAGGGAAAATCATAGTTCTCATCGATGCTAATCTTCAGAAACATAGAGATATATTCAGGAATCTAAAAGAATCTCTTCTTGCCCGGCAGTCAGGACTTCTTGTCACCCAGATAGAGAATCCTCTCCAGAAAAACTTTTCCCTTTCTCGCTATTGGATAAAGAGAGAAAATGACTTTGAAGAAGTTCAAAGAACACCCCTCTCTTTTTTTAGGGAGGAAATCAGGAAAGCCGCCTCGAAGACAAGTGCCCAGCTCATAAAAAAAGAAAATAGCTTCCTCTTCCTTGAGCCTCAATTCCCTTGGCCACAGCTAGTTATTGCCGGAGCTGGCCATATCGGACAAGCTATTGCTCATTTAGGAAGCCTTCTCAATTTTGAAGTCACAGTGATTGATGACAGGCCAGAATTTGCCAACCGAAAAAGATTTCCTGAGGCGGATTCTATCCTTGTCGATAACATTGGAAAGGCGATCCGGAAATTCCCGATAAGTCTTGATACTTATGTGGTAATTGTCACTCGCGGCCACAGCTTTGATGCTAAGGCTTTACGGGAATGCATAGGGAGAGAAGCTGCCTACATCGGGATGATCGGAAGCAAGCGCAAGGTGAGCCTGATGAGGGCGAGATTTCTGGAAGAGGGCTGGGCAACTGAGGAGCAGTTTGACCGCATTCATGCTCCAATCGGGCTGGATATCGGATCGAAGACAGTCGAAGAAATCGCAGTCAGTATCGCCGCAGAGCTTATCCTTGTCCGTCAGCAAAGGCAGGAGCAAGGAAAGGAGAAAGCATAGATGATTTGGGCAATTATCCTGGCTGCTGGAGAATCGAGGAGAATGGGAGAACCCAAGCTCCTTCTCCCTTTAGGGGAGAAGACAATCATTGAGACAGTTATCGAGAATGTCGTCTCCTCAAGAGTTGATGGGACCCTGGTTGTCTTGGGCTCAAAAAGGCGAAGGATGAAAAGGAAAATCCAGAAATATGCGCTAAGAACGACTTTTAATCCTTATTTTAAAAAAGGCATGCTCTCCTCAGTTCAATGGGGGTTTCAAGAGCTTCCGGAAGAGACAAAGGCTGCCCTTGTTTTTCTGGGAGACCAGCCTTTAATCTCAAAGGACGTTATTAACCTTATTCTTGAGGCCTTCAAAAGCCATCAAAAAGGGATTGTCGTCCCTGTTCGCCAAGGCAACCGTGGCCATCCTGTTTTAATTGATACAAAATACCGGAAAGATATTCAGAATCTCGACCCGAAAATTGGACTGCGCCAGCTCATCTACAGCCACCCTGAGGACATTCTTGAGGTTGAAGTTGAGACTTGCCCTGGAATTTTGAGCGATATTGACCATTGGCAGGATTATGAGAAGGAATTGGGGGCTAAAAAAAGATAGATCTCCTCTTCCAAGGAGGGCATGAATTCTTTTTCCAGAGAATTGGAACCAGAGTAAGAGGAACAGTGTTTTAGTAAAGGGAAGATTTTAAACAAGCCTTCGTCTAAATTGTGTACGGAGGCAATTGAGCTTTGAGCTGGGATGCAAGAGAAAGAGCTAGTCCGGCTTTCCCAAGAAGGGAACGAGCAGGCTTTTGCCTCTCTAGTGAAGAAATATGAGACAAAAGTTTTCCGCTTGGCTTATAGCTTTACCCAGGAGCGGGAGGCTTCAGATGATCTGGCTCAGGAAGTTTTTATTAAAGCTTATTTTGCCCTTCCCAAATTCAAGCTCAAATCTGAATTTGGCACCTGGCTTTATCGGATTGCCATCAATCAGATCAAGGACTATTTAAGAAAAAGGAAAAGGCAAATGAAAGAGATCTCTCTAGAAGCGACGAGAGAGAGTCCTTTTGTTCAAGAAGAAGAAAGGATGAGAATAGAAAAAGAGGATATTGAGAAAAGGCAGCGAGACCTAGTCCTACAGTATCTTCACACTTTGCCTCCAAAATACCAGCTCATTTTAACTTTAAGGGATATACAGGGTTTTTCCTATGAGGAAATTTCCAGGACCCTGAAAATATCCCCTGGCACAGTGGACTCGCGTCTTTTCAGGGCGAGGCAGATGCTTCGTAAAAAATTGGCGCCTTTCCTTGGCCAGAAAGGAGGCAATCATGAATTGCAAAAAAGCTGAGAGGTGGATTCTTCGATCTCTTGAGGGAGCCTTGAAAGAGGAAGAGAAAGAAAAGCTCGAAAGCCATTTGAGGAGCTGCCTTTATTGCCAGCAGAGAGAGAGGGAGTATCGAATGATCTTCTCTGTCCTCAAAAAAGAAACTCAGCTGGAGCCTAAGCCCTATTTCTGGGAAAGATTGCAGCCGAGATTGAAGGAAAGGGAAGAATATGCTCCCTGGTCAGTCTGGAAAGAGTGGAGTGTAAAAGCCATTCCTCTGTCTTTGGCTCTGATCGCCTGTCTTGTCCTGGCCATGATTTTTCTTTCTTCCCGCAAGCAGGAAGAGCTGAGCCAGTCAGAAATACTCCTCCTCCGCAACATGAACCCCATCCAGGAGACGAGAACTCTTTTTGAGGAGGAAAAGCTGGAGAATAGAAATATGATGCTCATTTTTGCCACCGCGGAGGAGAGGGCAAGTGTCAGGAGATATTCGCCATGAGAAATAAATTTAAATTCTGGATTGTTCTTTCCCTCCTCGTTGTCTTTGCCGCAGGCGTAGCAGCAGGGATTTTTAGTGAAAAATACTTGATCTCAAAAAAGTTGGGAAGAGAGAGAAGAACAGGCTCCCATTTTCCCTCATTGGAAATGATGGCCCAAGAGCTTGGCTTGAGCCAGGAACAGAAGGAGAGAATCAAGGAAATATTTAAGAGCAACGAAGAGAGATTAAAAGGCTTGAGAAGTTCTATGCATGAACACCTTTCTGAGATAAGGACTCAGCTAAAAACTGAAATTGAGAGCGTCTTGAATCCTGAGCAAAAGCAGAAATTTGAGGCGATGATTGAAAAATACCTCAGTCAAAGAAAAAGAGAATTGGAAGAAAGGGAAAAAACTCGAAGAAGCCAAAAAAAGGAAGATAAAAAAGGAGAAAGAGAATGAAGAAGAGAATTATTTTCACAACTTCGGTTCTGGTTGTAATTGCCGGGATTATCGTTGGCATTGTTCTGTTCAACAAGAACAAAAACAACCGTACCCAGTACCGTACAGAAGCCTTGAAAAAAGGCGACATTGAAGCTTTGGTTATTGCTTCTGGCACCCTCAATCCAATAACCATTGTTGAGGTTGGAAGCCAGGTTTCGGGCCGGATTGCCAAACTTTATGCTGATTTTAACTCCAAGGTGAAGGAAGGTCAGGTTATTGCCGAACTCGATCAATCCCTTCTAGAAGCTAAAGTTCAGCAGAACGAAGCCAATTATCAGACTGCCATTGCTTCTTTGGAAAAGGCCAAGGTGACTCTGGACAATGCCAAGAAAAAGTATGATCGAAGCCTTTATCTTTTTGAAAAGAATCTCGTTTCTTATGAAGAAAAAGAAGCTGCGGAAGCCCAGTTCTTTGGCGCCAAGACAGATGTCCAGTCTGCTGAAGCCAGGGTTGAGCAGGCAAAATCACAGCTCGATTCAAGCCAGGTTGATTTGGCCTATGCGACTATCCGCTCACCAATTGATGGGATTGTCATCTCCCGGACTGTCAATGTTGGACAGACCGTGGCCGCCAGCTTTCAGGCGCCTGTTCTTTTTAAAATTGCCAATGATCTGAGCAAAATGCGGGTGGAATGCGGTGTTGATGAAGCGGATATCGGAAAAGTCAAAGAAGGCCAAAAAGTGCGGTTCACTGTTGATGCCTTTCCCCAAGATACTTTCACAGGAAAAGTCACTCAGGTCAGATATTCTCCTGATGTTGTTCAAAACGTTGTTACTTATATAACCATCATTGATGTGGAGAATCTGGAGATGAAGCTGCGGCCGGGCATGACAGCCACAGTTTCCATAATCACAGGTGAGGCCAGAGGCGTCCTCAAGGTCCCCAATTCTAGCCTGCGCTTTACCCCGCCTCTGTCTGCAGAGGAGATGCAGGAAATCATGAAGAAGGCTGGACAGGCCATGATGGAAAAAAGGCAAGCCCAAGGTCAAACAGAAGGCTCAACCCCAAGGATTTTTTCCCAGAGAACTGAAGGGGGGAGACAGGCCAGTGGATTCTCTATGTTTCAGGGAGAAGGCCAGTTTCGAGGACAGGGCCGCAGAATGCAGACTGCCCAGGTCTGGATAGAGGATAAGAACGGGAAGCCTTTTCCTGTTTTTATCAAGCCCGGGGTTACGGATAACACCTATACAGAAGTTGTCTGGGGAGATTTGAAGGAAGGCCAGCTTGTTATCACTGGATTACAAGCAAGGAAACAAAGCTCTTCTCCTACCGGCCCTCCACCTGGCGGTATGATGTTCATAAGGCGTTAGCAGGCGCCCAAGATCAAAGATTAGGAAAGAAAAATGGAGAACAATTTCATAAAATTTGAAAATATCACAAAAATATATGATACCGGAGAGACAAGAGTCGTAGCTTTGAATAACATCTCTTACAGTCTTCGAGAAGTGAGTTTTCTGGCTATCATGGGTCCATCAGGGTCGGGGAAATCAACCCTGATGAACATCATCGGTTGCCTGGATAAGCCTACCTCAGGGAAATACTTCTTCGAGGGCGACGAAGTCTCCACGTTGGATAAAAACAAACTGGCCCGCATCCGCAACAAGAAAATTGGATTTGTCTTCCAGAATTTTAATCTCCTCCCTCGCACAAGTGCTCTGGAGAATACCGAGCTTCCTCTTCTCTATTCCAATATATCAGGAAAGCAGAGGATTCAGATTGCTCGCCAGGCCCTCTCTTTGGTCGGATTGGAGGGGCGGGAGCATCACAGAACAAACCAGCTCTCTGGAGGGGAGCAGCAGAGGGTGGCCATAGCCAGAGCTCTGGTAAATAATCCTTCCCTGCTTCTGGCAGACGAACCGACAGGCAATTTAGATACAAAAACCGGCGCAGAAATTCTGGAGCTCTTTCGCAAGCTCAACGAAGAAAAGAAGATAACTTTAATCGTTGTCACTCATGATGCAGAAATTGCTCGTCATGCCCACCAAAGGCTCTATCTCAGAGATGGAGAGATTGTCAAAGAAGAGAAATGAACACAAAATTGCCGATAGAACGCTCGAATTCCCTTAACTTCATTCATATCAGCAAGATGGAAGAGCACAAGCATCACTCGGTGGGTGGCCCGGCCAGTTCCTGTGTCTTCACGACTTCGAACACACAGGGACCGTCCTGGCCCTGTATTTATTTTCTATCTGCAATTGGGGGAATGAAGGAGGAAGAAAAATGAATTTAATGAGAATTGTCCGCGTCTCTATTCGTGCTCTGAGTCGTAATAAGATGCGCTCTTTTTTAACAGCGTTGGGCATCATTATTGGAGTATCGGCTGTGATTGCCATGGTTAGCATTGGTCAGGGAGCAAAGACTGCTGTTGAAGACCGCTTTCAGTCGATGGGCACAAATCTTCTCTTTGTCCGTGCTGGCAGCCGCTCTTTTCATGGAGTTCATTCTGGCTCCGGAGGTTTTAACACTCTGACCGCTGATGATGCCAAAGCGATTGAGGAGCGCTGCCCTGCTGTCAAATATGCCTCTCCTTCTGTGCAATCGAGGGAGCAGGTTGTTTACGGAAATAAAAACTGGAACACAAGCATCACTGGCTGTGGAGATAAATTTACTGAAATCAGAAACTGGGTGGTAGAGGAAGGAGTATTTTTTGATGAAAACATGGTTAAAGCTCAGGCAAAAGTCTGTGTTTTAGGGAGTGAGGTTAAAAAGAGCCTCTTTGAGAATGAGGACGCTGTTGGGAAAATTATCCGCATCAAAAAAATTCCATTCAGAGTCCTAGGTGTCTTTAAGTCGAAAGGAGAAGCAGGAGGATGGTTTAATCCTGACGATATGATTGCTGCACCATATACAACAGTCCAGAAGAGGCTGAGGGGGATTGATTTCATAAGTTCAATCGATATCTCAGCAGTCTCCTCAGCAAGTGCGGCAGAAGCCCAGCAGCAAATAGAAGAGCTTCTGCGGATCAGGCACAGAATTGCTCCTGGAGCTGATGACGACTTTCAAGTGGGGAACATGTCAGAGATTGCCGAAGGGGCAGCAGCGACAGCAAAGATTTTAACCATCCTGCTCGGAGGCATTGCTTCTGTTTCCCTGCTGGTCGGTGGAATTGGGATCATGAATATCATGCTCGTCTCTGTGACTGAGCGGATCAGAGAAATCGGAATAAGAATGTCTGTCGGTGCCCGGGAAAAAGACATCCTCCTCCAGTTCCTGGCAGAAGCTGTTGTTTTGAGTGTCCTGGGAGGAATCATTGGCATTGTCGTAGGAGCAATCGCCTCCAGACTCATCTCTCATTTTGCGGGCTGGTCGACATTGGTCTCTCTTGGTTCTATTCTTCTCGCTTTTCTTTTTTCTGGCTCGGTGGGAGTCTTTTTTGGGTTCTACCCTGCCCGCAAAGCTTCTAAGCTAGACCCTATTGAAGCTCTGAGATATGAATGAAAACGAGGGGTCATCAGCCTAAATAGAGGAGGTCGGAAATGTTAAAGCGTGCAAGAAGAATTTTATTTTTTTTGGTTCTCGTCTGGCTGGCCGCAAGCATTTCTTTTGGCCAGGAAAAGGGAAAATCTCTCCCCCTTTCTCTTGAAGATTGTATCTTAAGAGCTATGAAGAATAATCTCACGGTTTCGATCGAGGTCCTCAATCCAGAGCTTGCTGATATTTCTGTCTCCCAAGCTCAGGAAAAATTCATGCCCAGCTTTTCTTTCGGATTTGATAAACGAAGTAATAACGAGGCTTCTTACTCCTGGATCGATGCGGCTGAGAGGGTCTCCTCTCGGCGAAATGATTATTCCGCCCAGATCAACCAGCTCATTCCCACAGGTGGAAGTTTTAATGTCTCTCTGAGTTCCTACAGAACTGATTCCAATAGAAATTTCCAGACAATAAACCCGCGCTTCGGAAGCACTCTCACCCTTAATTTCAACCAGCCCTTCTTGAAAAATTTTGGCTTTGCCATTAACCGCAGAGAAATCATCGTTGCCCGCAACAACCTGGATATATCAGAAAATCAGTTTAAAAAAGTCCTTCTGGAGACAATCTACACTGTGGAAGAAGCTTACTGGAACCTTGTCTCCAGCATTGAAAACCTTAAAGTTAAGAAACAGTCTCTAGAATTAGCCCGCGACCTTCTGGCAAAAAACCAGAGGGCAGTTGAGGTTGGGACTCTGGCTCCCATAGAAATCCTCAGCGCTCAGACAGAGGTGGCTACCAGAGAGGCTGACATTTTGCAGGCTGAGGCCTTGGTCAAGAATAATGAAGATCGCTTGAGAACAATCATCAACCTCCAGGCTGAAGAAGAGAAGAAATATGAAGAGATCATACCTCTGGACCAACCCAAATTCGAAAAAAAAGAATTGAGCCTTGAACAGGCCCTGGCTATTGCCTTGGAGAATCGGCCTGATTTGCAGGCAGCAAGAATCAGTTTAAAGAATGAAGAGATCAATTTAAGCTACAGCCGGAATCAACTTCTCCCTAGTTTGAATCTTACAGCCTCCTACTGGAGTCCTGGAGTATCCGGAGACCGTATCCTTTATTTAGACGGCGATCCCCTGACGCGCACGGTTGTGGGCACAATTCCTGGAGGTGGCTCGCAGGCGATCAAGGATGCTTTTAATTTCAAGTACAAGAACTGGTCGGTTGGACTAACTCTGGATATTCCTTTGAACAGTTTTCTTTCCAGGGCAGCTTATGCCCAGGCCAAACTCAACCTGGAACAAGCTGTACTGACAGTAAAAAACCAGGAGCAGCAGATCTTCTTAGAGATAAAAAATGCGACAAGGGCAGTCCAGACAAATTATCAAAGAGTCCAAGCTTATAGGGTTGCCCGTGAGCTGGCAGAGAAAAAGCTCGAGGCTGAGGAGGAAAAATTCAAAGTTGGATTATCCACGCCTTATTTTGTTCTTACCTATCAGAGAGATTTGGCCAATGCACGCACTTCTGAACTTGTCGCCATCATCGACTACTCCCTCTCCTTGGCCAATCTGGACAGAGCCCTGGGAACAACTCTTAGCACCAGGAACATAAAAATTTCTGAATTTTTTGGGAGCAAATAGCTTCAAAAAAAGTAATTGATAGCTTATAATAAATGAATTAAAAATTGAAAAAAATAATCCAGCTCGTTCTTCCTCTCCTTTTCTTCCCTCTCTTTGCCCTTTTTTCTTTTTCAAAAGGAAATCAAAACAATTATAAAGTCGTTATTCCTGAATTTAAATCATCTCCCAAGATTGATGGAATCTTAGAAAATCCTCTCTGGATGCAGGGAGCTATTCTCGGGGCTTTCACTCAGTATGAACCCCAGGAAGGAGCCACTCCTTCGGAAAAGACAGTTGCCTACTTGGGGTATGATAAAGACAACCTCTATATTGCTCTCCGCTGCCTTGATTCCAACCCGAAAGCCATTAGGGCCTGTCTGACTCAAAGAGACAAAGTCTTTGGGGACGACGAAATATCGATTTATCTCGATACTTTTAATGATCAAAAAAGAGCCTTTGTCTTCCAGGTCAATCCTTGCGGCATTCAGAGCGACGGGATTTACACTGAACCGACTGGCCGCAGAGGAGGTCGTGGGGGAGGTGGGGGAGGAGGAATGGGATTTGAAAGGGTTGACCGCAACTGGGACACTTTCTTCAATTCCGATGCCCGCATTGATGAGCAGGGCTATATAGTTGAAATGTCTATTCCCTTTAAAAGCTTGAGATTCCCCAATACCCCAAGCCAGGTCTGGGGATTGCAGATCATGAGACAAATAAGAAGGAAGAATGAAGAAATCTATTGGTTTCCCAGGACACGTGATGTGAATGGCTTTTTGGTTCAATCAGGAAAGATCGAGATAAAAGGTCCCATAGAAAAGGGGAAGAATTTGGAAATCATGCCTGTCATGACGGGCATAAAGAAAAATGCTGAAAAATTTGAGCCTCAAGGAGGGATCAACCTCAAGTACGGTATCACTTCAGATATGACTTCGGATATGACTTTTAATCCCGATTTCAGTCAGATTGAAGCAGACATCCCTCAGGTAGAAGTTAATCAACGCTATGCCGTTTACTACCCGGAGAAGAGGCCCTTTTTTTTAGAAGGGAAGGATTTTTTTGATACCCCTCTTGAAGTGGTCTACGCACGAAAGATCGTCGATCCCCAGTGGGGATTGAAGCTGACAGGAAAAATTGGGAAGACAACTCTCGGCTTTCTAAGTGCCCTCGATGAAAACCCGCCTGAGATTAGTATCATGGAGGATTCTTCTGAGGAGGAAGAGGAGGAGGAAGAAGAAGGACCAATAGGGAGGGCCATGCTAAATGTCTTCCGCCTGAAAAGAGACCTTTTCCCAGAATCCCACATTGGCTTGATCGTCACTGATAAAGAGATGGGCAGTTCCTGGAATTCTCTTTTTCAGGATTATAACCGTGTCGCAGGAATTGATGGTCATTTTAAGTTCCTGGATAATAACAGATTCTCCTTTCAAATCTTAAGTTCCCAGAGCAAAGTAGGAGCTGAAAAGACTGACTTTGTTCCGGCCATGACTTTCAGTTTGAACCATGTTTCCCGCCATCTCAATATTTCGGCGGACTGGACAAGTATTCATCCTGAATTTGTGGCCTCGACTGGGTTTTTTAGAAGAAAAGATATCCATTCTTTTCATTCCAGGACAAGTTACTCCTTTCTCCCCCAGACAGATATGCTCATCTCTATCACCCCTTCCCTGGAATACCGAAGGATCTATGATTTCAACCAGACCTTAACTGATGAGGATTACACCCTTTCTCTTTTTATAAGTGGCTGGAGACAATCTCACATCTGGGGCTCTTTTAGTTCTGGTTTGGAAAGATACAATGGGATTAACTTTCGAGCCAGCGAGTTCCGGGGAAATCTAAGCTCAGAGCCTTTTTCCTGGCTGAGTGGCAATATTTCATATTCTTTTGGAGACGGGATTTACTATTCCGAAGAACCCTACCTAGGCTATAAAAATTCCTTCGGGGCAAGAATTACCATCAAGCCTTTATCCAACCTTCGCTTCTTTTATGATCTTAAGAACGATGAATTCTATAAAAAAAAGGGGGGTGAAAAAGTATATGAGGTTAACCTCATCAGTCAGCGCATCAGCTACCAGCTTTCCCGCTCTCTTACTCTGCGGCTGGTCACAGACTACAACGACTATGATAAAAAATTCTACGCCAGCTTCCTCTTCAGCTATGAATACCGACCAGGGACTGTCTTTTATCTCGGAGTTGAGGACAATAAGATAAAAGAGTCTGGAGTTTTCCGCAGTGAAGGCCGCTATTATTTCATCAAATTCTCCTACTGGTGGCGGATTTAAAAAGAAATCAGGAAAGATGAAAATTCATTGGACAAGAGTTTTATTTCTGCTGCTGGTGGCCTTTATAGTTGTCTGCTCTTCTCAAGTTGGGGGGGCTATCATTTTCTGTGCTGGTGATAGTATCACAGAAGTAGGCTATCCGCATTTTCTGAAGAGAATTTTAAACAAGGAAGGTATAAGGGCTAGAGTCCTCAACTATGGTCGAAGCGGATTCACTTCTGGTGAATATTTGAGATTCCTGGAAAGAAATCAAAGGATCTTGTCTGAAGAATGTCCTGATTTTGTCCTCCTCCAGCTGGGAACAAATGATGTCAGGGAAGACGGGGATTACACTCCTTGCGATGAATTCAAATCCAACATGGAAAAAATTATTGAGATTTTTCAAGGG
>Ga0129297_10001678_pt1 | contig 11288 bp, 11 predicted proteins | sample I18A1metaG_FD_94708 | JGI IMG/M metagenome (GOLD analysis project Ga0129297, IMG submission 94708) | Lake sediment bacterial and archeal communities from Gulf of Boni, Indonesia to study Microbial Dark Matter (Phase II) - ​I18A1 metaG | ecosystem: Environmental > Aquatic > Freshwater > Lake >... | reverse complement strand
TGAAGAAAAGCGACTTCTGCCCACAGTAATTTCTCGTTGTCAACGCCTTGAACTGAAACCAATGCCAGTGATAGAAGTGAAACAAGTATTGATTAAAGTTTATGAAGCTGTTCCTGATAGGGCTGACCTTCTGGCTCGGCTTAGTAAGGGTTGCTTGGGCTGGGCATTAGAGGCACTAAAGGATAGCAATTGGGTGAAGGAACGGGAGCATGTTATGGACGAGTTGATTTCTCTGTTGGTAGGTAGTTGGGAAGAGCGTTTTCATTATGCCACGGAGTTAGCTAAACTTTTTGATAATGAGCGGCGTTCCGGGGAAGAAAAAGTAGAGGCTTGGATTGCTTGGTGGCGAGACCTGCTGCTGATTAAGAGTGGTTGCGGGGAGGCGGTGATGAATGTGGATTATTTGTCAGTTATGAAAGAGATCTCGGAACAACTCACTTTAGCCCAGATTAGAGATTTTGCAATTAAGCTGGAGAAGCTGCTGTGGCAAATTCGGCAGAATGTTAATATCAGACTGGCTGTGGAGGCGCTGATGTTGGAATTACCGCGAATAGCTAAATTGAGGATGGAACAGGAATGCCTGAAGTAGTAGGTGTCCGTTTTAAGCAAGCTGGCAGGGTCTATTACTTCGATGCTGGAAGTATACCTCTAAAAGTCAATGACCTGGTAGTGGTCAAGACCAGCCATGGTTTGGAACTGGGGAGAGTGGTTATTTCTCCTGACCAAGGCTGGCGCAGCGAAAGTAAGGAGACTCTGAAGCCAGTATTACGTAAAGCTCAAACGGAAGATATAGAGCGATTTCACAAGTCTCGAGAAAGGGAAATAGAAGCTCTAAGGAAATGCAAGGAGATAATTGATGAACTTAACTTATCAATGAAACCGATATCTGCCCAGTCTAATCTGGGTGGCAGACATTTGACCATTTTTTTTATTGCTGAAAAAAGGGTAGATTTTCGAGAGATAGTGAAGAGATTGAGTCGGGCTCTCAAGGCTCGAGTTGAGCTGAAACAAGTGGGAGCCAGGGATGAAGCTAAACTCATTGGAGGAATGGGGAGATGCGGTCGTCCTTTATGTTGCCTGACTTTCCTTGATGAATTTACTCCGGTCTCCATCAGGATGGCAAAGGAGCAGGAGTTATCTTTAAGCCCTATGAAGATTTCAGGTATTTGTGGTCGTCTTCTGTGTTGCTTGGGTTATGAAAGTGAGCAATATCGAGCTATGAAAGAGCAATTGCCTAAAAATGGGCAACAAGTGACTACACCCTTAGGCGAGGCTAAAGTGGTCAGTAGTAATCCCTTGAAAGAAACGGTGTTGGTGGAGTTGACTAATCAGGTCACAGTGGAGTTTCCCTTAAGCCAGTTAAGCTGGGAAAAGAGTGAACAAGACAAAGAGCAAAAAGGCAAGCCAGCGAAGAAATAAGTCATTTTTTGAAATCTTATTGGGGCAGGTATTTTTGCCATTCGGTGTGGAGGCGGAGTTGGTGGTAGGGAATGTAAAAGCTGCCATCTCGGGGAGGGCGGGGTTGGTTACGGAGTCTCATGCCCGCTTCTGGAGGAGTTCGCCCAGCTTTACGTCGATTGCAAGGTATGCAGGCGCTAACCACATTTTCCCAGACATGCTTCCCTCCTCGACGGCGGGGGGTGACGTGGTCTAAGGTGAGTTCTCTGGTCTCTCGCCCACAGTATTGGCAAGTATAATGGTCACGGTTAAAGACTTCAACCTTGGTTAATTTCCGCTGGAGATGGGGTCGTTTAACAGGATAGACAAGACGGATAACCGAAGGCACCGGAAAGATATCGTCAACGGAATGTAGGACTCCTAAACCATTCTCTAAGGCTTCAGCTTTGCCGCGGAAAAGTAATACCATAGCTCGGCGCACTCGGGAGATATTTAGAGGTTCGTAGCCTTGGTTAAGGACTAGCACTGGCAGGTTTACCATCTTTTAGCTCTTTCCAAAAACTACGTCATTGTAGCAAGAAAGGTTTTTGGTTGCAAGGAGCATCCCTCTTCAGAGGTCAGCGGCGTTTCGGGTACCGCCCCGATGGCTTTATGATCTGGCTGGGTTTTAGGTCACCGCGGTAGTCAGGGGCTCTGATATTAAAAACAAGACTAAGGCGAGGGTCTATCAGCCGGGAGCTGATACGGTTTTCAATTTCATCCAAGGAAAAGCAGGTGGTGATGACGGTGGGAAGGCGAGCGTTATATCGATAATTAATTAACTGATAGAGTTTTTCGTTAGCCCAGGGAGTAGTGGATTGTTCTCCAAAATCGTCCAGAATGAGCAGAGGAGCCTTCTTAGTTTTTTCGAAAAGTTCGTCGTAAGAGACTTTGCTTTCTGGACTGAAAGCTGAGCGTAGATGGTCAAGGAAGTCAGGGACGATAATAAAGGAGACAGGCTTACCTTCTTGAAGTCGGTAATTGGCGATAGCCGCTGCCAGATGAGTCTTGCCAGAGCCGTTAACGCCCTGGAGGACGAGCCAGCCTTGGGGAGATTGGGCAAAGCCAAGAGCCAGACGGAAAGCCTGCTCCAAATTTTGACGCTGCTCTAAGGGCAAATTAAGACGTTTACGGTCAAAATTATCAAAAGTCATCTGGCGCAGAAGCTGTAATTCGAGGCTTCCCAGGTGTTCAAGGTCTGAAGATGGTCTTTCTTCTACTACCACGATTTGGCAAAAGTCAGGCTCGGTTAACCGGTTTCGTACTCTCTCTTCGAATTCATCTATAGGCACATCAGTAGTGATCACGGTAGGCAGTCTGAGATTGAAGCGGTGGTCGAAGAGTTGTTCTACTTTCTCTTTTGCCCAGGGAGTCGTATTGGATAGGCGTAGGTCATCGAGGATAAGCAAGGGAGTGTTTTTAAGCTTCATAAAAAGTTCGTCGTAAGAGGTATCGCTGGTAGAAGTAAAAGTTGAACGGAGGTGGTCGAGAAGGTCACTGGTTCCTATATAGAAGGCAGGCTGGCCTATGTTTAAACGATAATTGGCAATAGCGCATGCCAAATGTGTTTTACCACAACCACTGGGACCGTAGAGGACAAGCCAGCCTTGAGGGTTGGTAGCGAATGTCTTAGCGGCTTCATAAGCTTTAGCAAAGCGTTGTTGAGACTGGGCGCCTCCTTTTTTCCCTTTAGGTAGGATAGTTTCAAAGGTTAGGTGAGACAGGGAGCCTAAATTACTGTAATGCTCAAGATAAGCAAATTTTCCTTGTTGTAGTTTATCGTGCTGACATTGGCACGGGATAGCTCGGCTAAAGTCGGGGCGTCCGTTGGCGAGACGCGGATAAAGGAATCCAGCATCTTTACATAGGGGACAGAGAGGACTGGATTTTGACTCTTGGTCAGCGTTTGACCAGGCGTCCGTACCTGCCCCGGATATATTTGTCGGGATCTGTTTCCTTTTTAAAATCTCTCCCAAGCTTTCCATCTTTACCTTCTGTTGCCCATCGTTCTAAGATACGGGTGATATATTTCCAGTTACGCTTGTTTAAAGTAACAGCTTCCTTAATAGCATCTTGGATCCATTCCTTAGGGTAAAGTCTTTCTGCTTCGCGAAGTTCTTCAGCAATCATGGGGGTGAGCATGCCAATATTTTGCTCGTAAAGGCTAAAGATATTTGGTAGTTGAGTACTCACCGGTGGCTCTTTGGTAAATTTTAGCCCGCTAAGCTCAAGTCTTCCTTGCTTTATGTCAGCGACAACTTTTCTATCTGCGGGAGTGTTAAGGAAATAAACCTCCTCAGTCTGGGTATCTTTTTGCAGAGTAAGGTGAAGGACAGTGCCGTGCTGGCTGGCTAAGTCTAAAGCACGTTGAATAGCTTCCGAAGGAAGCTTAGTCTTGTCCTCTATCCCTGATATTAAGGTAGCATCAGATAGTAGTTCGGTGAGAGTTACGAAGCGAGGAAAGCCTCGCTTGTGGTAGATTACCCAAAAAATGTGCAGTGTTGTCTTAAGCTCAGCCATATCTTTGATTTGAGGCATTATCTGGGTAAGAAAAAGATTAGGTACCGGGGTGCTTCTCACTCCTGCGGGAAAACCATTGAAGGAAATGGTCATACTTTATTTACTCCTCAGTTGCAGTAGCGACGGCTAAGTTGTCGAATTTGGCTGCCCGGTCTAAGAATCGTAGCTTGACAGTACCAGTGGGTCCATTGCGGTGCTTAGCAATGATGATATCAGCAATGCCTTTTGGATAGGGTTCTTTGTCCATATCGTGCTCTTTGTACCACTCTTCTTCCTTGTAATAGAAGTCATCTCTGTAAATAAACAAAACAACGTCAGCGTCCTGCTCAATGCTGCCGCTTTCTCTAAGGTCAGATAACTGGGGTTGGTGGGAAGCTCGCCATTCTACAGCTCGGCTTAGCTGGGAGACAGCTAAAACTGGTACATCGAGGTCCCGAGATAAGGCTTTCAAAGCACGAGTTATCTCGCTGATTTCCTGGACACGGCTTTCAGCCTTTCTGTCTGCCTGCATCAATTGGAGGTAATCAACGATGATTAAATCAACCCCACGCTCAAAATGGAGGCGGCGAGCTTTGCTTCTCATTTCTACTAACCGGAGCTGGGGGGAATCATCGACATAAATAGGTGCTTCAGAAAGAATACCACTGGCATCTATTATGTGTCTTTCTTCTTCTTCAGTATAGAGACCAAGACGAATACGTCTTGAATCAACACCAGACTCGGCAGCGAGAAGGCGTTGGACTACTGCTTCTCGTGCCATCTCCAGACTAAAGAAGGCGACACAAGCTCGCTGGTTGATGGCAGCATTTCGGGCAATGCCTAAGGCTAAGCTGGTTTTTCCTAAGCTGGGTCGGGCAGCGACAATAATAAGGTCTGAGCGTTGTAACCCTCCCAGAAAATCATCAACGGCGGCGAAGCCAGTAAGTACATGGGCAAGCGCTTCTTCCCGACGAGCTATGGGTCTGGTTTCTTCAAAATATTGGTCAAGGATCTGGCGCAGTGAAACTAAATCTCTGACGCCTTGCCTCTGGCGGACTTTGAATAGAATATCTTCAGCTTTGCTTAGAGCAGCATTGGAATCTGCTTCCGCTTCGTAACCGATGGCGGCGATCTGGCTGCCAACGTTAATTAGCCGTCGCATTATCGATAGATTTGATACAATTTGGGCATAGTATTCAATATGTAAGGATGTGGGGACAATAGATATTAAGTGGCTTAAATAAGCAGCTCCACCGACATCATCCAGTTTTCCTTGGCGTGCTAACTCATGAGCTAAGGTAATCTGATTTATAGCTTCATTGCGTTGATAAAGAGATAAACAAGCGTCGTAGAGCCATTTATTTTTTTCTTCAAAGAAATCTTCAGGTTGGAGAAAAGTAGCGATTTTGAATATAGCTTCACTGTCAATAAGGAGAGAGCCAATTACAGCCTCTTCAGCTTCAATGTTGTGAGGAGGTAGTCTGTCACTAATCATACTTTGCCGTTTCCTCTTCAATGATTACTGCAATTTTAGCTTCAATATCCTTAGACAATCTGACTGTTATTTCATAGTTACCTAATTTACGCAGAGGTTCATCCAGTTCAATTTTTCTTTTATCAATGTTAAAGCCAACGAGCTGACTCAAGGCTTGGGCTATATCGGTTGAAGTGACGGAACCAAAAAGTCGCTCCTGAGCTCCGGATCGGGCTTGCAGAAAGACTTGTTTCCCGTCAATATTATGTGCTATTTCTGCCAATTTTTCTTGTTCCCGGGATTGAGACTCTATTGTTTGTTCGCGGTATGTTTGGACACTGTGAATGGTTCCCGATGTAGCTAATACGGCTAAACCTCGGGGTAGCAAAAAATTGCGGGCATAACCATCAGCCACTTCTTTAATTTCCCCCCTCTTAGCTTTACCAGGTAGATCCTTGATAAAAACGACTTTCAACTATGGCTCCAGTCCTTCTGTTTCTCTTCATAGAGTCTGCCTTTAGGCTAACTGAGTTAAGAATCTCTCTGCAGAAAGAGCAGCGATAGCACCATCGCCAGCAGCAGTTATGACCTGTCTGGGGGAATTATAACGGATATCTCCGGCAGCGAAAATACCCGGTACTTTTGTCTCCATAAGGTCATTGGTGATGATATAGCCCGCTTTGTCTAAAGGGATGTTTCCCTTTAAATAACCTGTATTGGGTGCCAAACCGATAGCGACAAAGACGCCGTCAAATCTTAAAGTGGACAGCTTGCCCGTGGTTATTTCTTGGAGCTTGAGGTGGGTCATTATGTTATCACCTTGAATTTCTGTGACTATGGTGTCCCAGAGGAATTCTATCTTTGGCTCAGCAGAAGCCTTTTCTTGGAGGGCTTTGGTGGCTCGAAGTTGGTGGCGGCGGTGAATGACTTTAATTGAGGAGGCAAACTTTGTTAGGGAAAGAGCTTCTGTTATAGCTGCATTGCCACCACCAACTACTGCCAAAACTTTATCCTTAAATAGAGGACCATCGCAAATAGCACAATAAGAAACTCCTTTGCCCAGAAATTTGTCCTCTCCGGGAACCTCCAATTTGCGACGTTGACAGCCGCTGGCAATAATTATAGCCTTGGCATTAAAGGAGCCTTGATTAGTCTCTACCCTTTTAAATTTAGCCTTATTCTCGATGGTGGTGACTTCGTCAGGAAGGATTTCAAGCCCATGCTTGACCGCTTGTCGATGCATGAAATCGGCTAATTTAGAGCCAGAAATACCATCAGGAAACCCAGGGTAATTTTCAATTCTTTCCGCATTCACTATTTGACCACCTATCAGCCCCTTCTCAATGAGGAGGGTCTTAATTCCAGCCCTGGAGCTATATAGCCCACTAGTAAGTCCAGCGGGACCACCACCAATGATGATTATTTGGTAGTTTCCGCCCATTAGCCCAAAAGTGTTGATGAACCTCTACCCCAGTTCTTGTGTTAGAGAGGAAGTATCTATTGCTCTTGAAAGTTTGGTTTGAGAAAGGGAGGCCTGCTTTTCTTGTTCACTGAAACCTTCGGCTATGGTTTCAGTTAGTCTGAATTCCGCGGTCCTTTGAGCCAAGTAAATGGCGTTTTTGATAGCCTTAGCCCGGCTGCGACCATGGGTGATAATAACATTGCCATTTACTCCTAACAAAGGAGCTCCTCCATGTTCGCTGTAATTGAATCTTTTGACAAAGGAGCCGAGAGCTAATTTAAAAAGGGGAGCAGACTGCTGGTAGCGGGCATCGCCAGCCAGAATTTGTTCAAAGAAATCAAAGAGGTTTTCTCCAAATCCTTCCATTACTTTGAGTACCATGTTGCCAGTGAAGCCGTCAGTTATAATGATGTCAACTAACCCCCTAGTTATGTCTTTTCCTTCTATATTACCGATAAAATTCAAATTGGTGGTAGTGAGTAATTTATGGGTCTCTCGCGCTAAGCGATTTCCTTTCATCTTTTCTTCACCCGTAGTAAGTAAACCAACCCGAGGATTATCAACGCCAAAGATTTTCTCCATATATAGTTTACCTAACTGGGCAAAATTGACGAGGAAAGCAGGTTTACAGTCAGCATTGGCGCCGACGTCAAGGAGAAGACAAAAACGAGATGGAGTAGGTAGGGGCGCAGCTAAGGCAGGTCGGTCAACTCCCTTTATTTTGTGCAAGATGAAAATAGATGCTGAGACAATAGCTCCGGTACTACCAGCGGAAACAAAAGCTGCTCCTCCACCATGTTTGAGCAAGTTTAAGCCGACAACTATAGAGGAGCGGCGTTTAGTGCGTACGGTTTTGATTGGATGTTCGTCTGATGTGATAATTTCTGTGGCATTGACAATAGAAAGACGGGAGTTTGAGGAAGAGCTCGGCAGGAGAGGCTGAATTACATTTTTGTCACCAACTAAGATTACCTCAGTTTGATTGTCTTCAACAGCTTCAACGGCTCCCTTGACTATTTCGAAAGGGGCATGGTCACCACCCATAGCATCGACGATAATTTTCATGTTTTTCCTTTCCTCTATTTCAAGCTTAGACTGTTCCTGTGATTAGCTTTGTTGACAATGAAATTCTTTTTTAACCTCAGCTAATACATCAGGTTCGCAAAGAAGGTCAACAATGGTCATGGATAAGGCTTTGGCAGCATCCAGAAGCCCTTTGTTTCCGTCTTCGGATATGGCAGCTTGGGCAAATTCTTGAGAGTGTGTGGATATTTCAGTAGAGGCAATAGCTATAGTTGGATGAAGAGACGGAACCACTTGACTAACATTACCCATATCGGTGCTACCAAAACCAAAACGTGGTTGAAAAGGCTCTACTTGACGTCCTAATAGTTCCAAATTGTAACCGAAGAGACGGGCTAAGGTCAAATTACTGTTCATGGGCGCATAGACCTTTTCTCCCCAATGATATTTCAGACCGCAGCCGGTAGCTAAGGCAGCGGCTTTGAAGCAGTTCAAAACCTTTCCCTTTAATTCTTCTAAATAGGAAATATTTTGAGCTCTGATTAAGAAGTGAGCAGCTGAATGGGCAGGCACTATATTGGCAGCTTCACCGCCGTGAGTAATGATACCGTGAATGCGAGCCCTCTCCAGGATGTGTTGGCGGAGAAAATTTATAGCGTTAAAGGAGAGAATCATAGCTTCTAAGGCGTTAATACCCTGCTCAGGGCAAGCAGCAGCGTGGGCAGCTTTGCCCAAGAATTCTACCTCCAAGGAAATACAAGCTAAGGCTTGAGTGGTTACCATATTGTGAGTACCAGGGTGTACCAGCATAGCCACATCGACTTTATTGAAAGCCCCAGATTCCACCATAGTTATTTTACCGCCGAGGATTTCCTCCCCCGGAGTACCCAAAACCTGAATTGTACCTCCTAATTCCTTGACTACAAATTTACTGGCAACAGCAGCACCTATAGATGAGACCGCAATTATGTTATGTCCACAAGCATGTCCGATATCGGGCAAAGCATCATATTCAGCTATCAGGGCAGTTACTGGTTTACCCTGTCCGAAAGTAGCTCTAAATGATGTGGGCAAACTGCAGATGCCTCTTTCAATATAGAACCCCTTCTGCTCCAAATAGTCGGTGAGCCAAGTTACTGCCTTTTTTTCCTCGAAACCAACTTCGGGATTGGCATAGATCTTTTTGCTTAGCTCAAGAAGTTCCTGACGCTGAAGCTCTACCTGCTCCTGTGTCTTTGTCTTTAACTGCTCTTTTCCTGAAACTCCCTTCACCTTTTGGAAGCCCCTCCTTGCAAGTTGTTATTATACTCCATACGTCAATATCGTCTATATGATTTGAAAGCTGGGCCCTTTGGTCTTGAAAGTGTATCAAAGCCATAGCTTGACAGTCAAAATAAAGTCAACCTATAATGAACCAACTTTTAATCTTGGTACTGTGTTTTAACCAATGAAGGAATGCAAAGTAATGGAAGACTCTTTTGATATAGCTATCAATGTGGCTCAATTATTGAAGGAAGCTGTTGGTTCAACGCGGCGCTACCAGTTAAAGGAAGTTGCTAGTCCAGAAACGGCTCAAAAAATTGATGGTGAGGTGAGACTAATACGCAGCCCAAAGGGCATTTTGGTTGAAGGAGAGGTGGTCACAACGGTGGAGACGGTCTGTAGCCGGTGCCTTAGTCCTATTGACATTCCATTAACTTTCAAGATAATAGAGGAGGAATTCTTGCCGAAAATGGATATGATTAGCGGTTCACCTTTATTTTCTGGGGATGAAGCGACGGGGGCTCTTTTTATTAATGAAGAGCATATTCTTGATTTGGGTGAAATAGTGCGACAGTGCTTCATATTGGCTATGCCCATGAAGCCACTGTGCCGTCCCGATTGTGCTGGTCTCTGCCCCATGTGTGGTTCTAACTTGAACCAAGGTTCGTGTAGCTGTTACAGCAGAAGTTATGATTCATCGGTCGAAGTGTGAAGATAGATTCCGTGAAATAGAAGTAGGAAATAAATGCCACCACCGAAAAGGAAGTATCCTAAAGCTCGCCAAGGTAAAAGGCGAAGTCATTTGCATTTGAAGCTGCCGGTTTTGGATTATTGTCCTCAATGCCACAGTCCTAGGTTATCTCATCACGTTTGCCCGACTTGTGGTAGCTATGCTGGCAGAGAAGTCATGGAAATCAAGGAGCCTAAGAAAAAAGTAGCTAAATAGTTAAGGAGAGTATCTTGATTTTGAAGAAGATCATCGCGAGTGCTGAAGGGCGCTTTTCTAGTCATTATCTCGAAAAACAAAGGTGTACTTAGTTTTAAGCTGACGGTGTTTAATTAATATTAATAGGAGGTAAATGATGGAACAAGAGAAGATTGCTTATGTTTTTCCAGGTCAAGGTTCACAAGAGGTGGGCATGGGGTTGGATGTCTATGTTCATTATCCTTCAGCCAGAGAAATTTTTGACCAAGCAGATAAGACAGTGGGATTTCCATTATCACGACTCTGTTTTGAAGGTCCGGAGGAGGAGCTTACTCGAACAATTAATGTCCAACCTGCTGTATTGGTTGTTAGTATTGCTTATCTAAAAGCAATCCAGGAAGCAAGTGGGCAGAAATTCCCAGCTCCTGCCTTCGTCGCTGGGCATAGTTTAGGTGAATACACTGCCTTAGTGGCAACGGGTGTCCTTAGTTTAGCCGATGGAATTCGTCTCGTGCGTGAGAGGGGGCGCTTAATGCATGAAGCTGGCAGGCGCAAGGCAGGTGGTATGGTTGCCCTAATGGGAATGGACCAAGGTGTTGTTGAAGAAATTTGTTTGTATACTGGCACTGAGATTTCCAATATTAATTCTCTAGGGCAAATTGTTATTAGTGGGTCGGATGAGAATTTAGCTAAGGCGAGGCGATTAGCCCAGACAAAAGGAGCCCGCCGTATTGTACCATTGAAAGTAAGCGGCGCCTTCCATTCTTCTTTAATGGAGCCTGCTATTCCGGGATTAAAGGAGGCTATTGCGCGGTTCACCTTTAACTCGCCTTTAGCTCCCATTGTGACTAATGTCACTGCTGAAGCAGTAACCGAGGTCGAGGCAATAAAAGAAGAACTTGTGAGACAACTTCGTCATTGTGTCCAGTGGCAGCGCTCTGTGGAGAATATTATAGCGAGGGGTGTGACCACCTTCTTTGAAATAGGTCCGGGCGAGGTGCTTACTGGCTTAATCCGGCGAATTAGTCCGGGAGTGCAGACTTTCAATATCGGAAACCTTCAGAGTGTTAATGAGATAGCAAGCTGGCGAGCGTTATGATTGACTCCTACCAGTTTGGTGAAATTGTAATCAAGGGCAAAAAATACACTTCTGACTTAGTCATTTTGCCAGACCGTGTCAAGAGTCATTGGTGGAAGAAAGAAGG
>Ga0129297_10001676_pt1 | contig 11290 bp, 9 predicted proteins | sample I18A1metaG_FD_94708 | JGI IMG/M metagenome (GOLD analysis project Ga0129297, IMG submission 94708) | Lake sediment bacterial and archeal communities from Gulf of Boni, Indonesia to study Microbial Dark Matter (Phase II) - ​I18A1 metaG | ecosystem: Environmental > Aquatic > Freshwater > Lake >... | reverse complement strand
CTCCCAGGCGCGAAGGCGACGAGCCTCACGCCAATCAGAGGGCTGTTTCGCAAAAGCTTTTTTCATAACCCGATTATACCACTCAATCGGGCCAAGTTTAGAAATTCATGCAGAGATCAGTAAAATGCACCCTAGCCCTGTTCCGTAAAAGCTAAAACTCCTCAGGTCAAGGAGAGCAGGAATAGGTGGCGGCGACCTGCCCACTCTCACCCTCGTAGAAGGAAAACTTCAGGCCAATCGGGTTCTCCATGCCGCACACAAAGCACATCTGTGAGTTGGGTTGTTTCTTCAAGGCAAAGCTCCTTTGGCAGCAATCAGTGACTAATCAGCAGATTTAGCAGACCGTTTTATTTAATCACTGTTCATCTGTGTTTATCTGTGGTTTCCGCTCGTGCTCGGACTTCCGCCGCAGACGTCAAGGATAGACATTCTTCAGCCAGGCGACGGGCGTCCGCCCAAGAGATGCGACGTATCCGCTCTTTCATTGCTGGAATCGCCGCCGCATCCATGCTCAGTTCATCCAGCCCCAGGCCGATCAGGATCGCCAGGGCGGCGGGATCTGCCGCCAGTTCGCCGCAGATAGCGACCTCCTTGCCGACATGATGAGCCGCGCGCACTACGCCATCTATGAGCCGCAACAGGGCAGGCTGGAGGCCATCGGCCAATGAGAGGAGGGCAGAACTGTCGCGGTCGGCGGCCATGACATATTGCGTCAGATCGTTAGTACCCAGGCTGAAGAAATCCACCTCCTGGGCGAAAAGGTCGGCCATCAGCGCGGCGGCAGGAACTTCGATCATTATCCCTACGGGGATTTGGGGCGGGGAGAGGCCCTCCACGGCTAACTGCCTCGCTGCCTCGCTCATCAATGTGCGCGCCTGCTGCCACTCCTCGATTGTGCTTACCATGGGGAATAGGATGCGCAAAGTAGAGGCGCGATACGTCGTATCTTTACCCCCCGCCAAGTGCGCTGCAACACGGAGGATGGCGCGCAATTGTGTGATTAGGACATGCGGTTGGCGAAGGCCGGCGCGGAGGCCACGCACCCCCAGCGCGGGATTACGCTCCGGGCGAAGAGCCAGGGCCGGGATTGCCTTGTCGGAACTGACGTCCAGGGTGCGGATGGTAAGCGGAAGCCCGGCCAGTTTCTGGAGGATGGCCGTATAGGTCGCCACCTGTTCTTCTTCGCTGGGCAACTCCTCCCTTCCCAGATACAGAAACTCGGTGCGCAGCAGGCCAATCCCATCTGCACCCTGTTCAATAGCACGGTCGGCCTCCGCCAGGCTGCCGATATTGGCCATAACTGCCAGGCGTCGCCCATCGGCGGTAACCGCTGGCCGGGAGAGGAGGCCGCGGTTTGCTATGCTGGCGGCATGTTGTTGGCAGGGGACGACATCCTCGGCGCGCGGCCAGAGGATGAGAAGCCCTGCCTCCCCATCCAGAAAGATAGGCGTGCCTGCGGGAACCCGGACAAGGCCCTCCCCCAGGCCGATGACGACGGGGAGGCCAAGCGCTCTGGCGAGGATAACGGCGTGCGAAGTGAGGCTGCCACCCGATAGGCCGATCCCTGCGGCCTGGCGCCGCGCGATGGACAGGACCTCGGAGGCGACCAGACTATCCGCCAGCACGATCTCTCCCTTGCGGAGGCCATCCAGACTGCTGTCACGCTGACCGGTCAGATGATTCCAGACCCTCCGGCCGGCATCTTCGAGGTCGCTGGCCCGCGCTAGCCACGGCTCCTCTCCCAAGGCGCGGAGTTGCGCGATGGCTTCTGCGACCCCTTCCCACCAGGCCACGGCTGCGCACTTCCCCTGAAGGATGCCCTGCCGCGCTGCGACTAGCAATTTGGGATCATCTAGGAACGCCTCTTGCGCGGTGAAGATCAGCGCTTCCTGCGCGCCGGCCCTGAACTCCGTTTCTGCGGCCAGGGCCTTGAGTTCAGCCCGCGCCGCCGCCAAAGCAACAGCCAGCGCAGCCTCCTCTGACGCTATGCGATCCTCGGTAGCCGCACCCTTGACAGGTGCGTCACGCCCATTGGTAGCCGCACCCTTTATGGGTGCGCCACCATGTGCGCCAAGGTAAATGAAAGCAGGCCCGCTGGCTTTGCCGGGAACAGCCGCCCGGCCCGTCCAGACCATCCTCTGCCCTGCTAGAAAGGGGTTTTCTTGGCTCATCATCCCGGATACCTGATTAGAGATGGAATTCTGCGCTCTCGTTACACATTTGACTATTATATAGTATATGGTATAAGGATGCCAAAACGAATGCAGTAATGTGAACGCGGGAACCTATGGCGAATACCGGCTGGGCGCCGGGCAGGGGGTTAAGGATCTGGTCGGCATCTTTGTGGGCACGGGCGTCGGTGGCGGGCTGATTGTGGATGGGAAGCTGCGCAGTGGATTCCGCCACGCCGCTGCCGAGGTGGAGCACAAAGAAAAAGTACCCCTGGGGAGAATTGAACTCCCGCGCACGGCTCCGGAGGCCGCCGCTCTATCCGCTGAGCTACAGGGGCACAATTTTAGTTTACCACCAAAAGGCTTTTTTGGCAAAAAGCTTCAGTTTTAATGATTTTTTAATTGATTTTTGGGCGAGTTGTGCTACAATAGAGCTAAAGGGTAAGGGATTTGCTGGCCTGAGAGGGACACCATCATGCTCATCACCAACGGAACTCTGGTGACCCTAACCGAGCCGAACGAGATCATTGCCGATGGCGCGCTTTTGCTGCGGGATGGCCGTATCGCAGCCCTGGGGCACAGCCGTGACCTGGAAGCCGCCTATCCGCGTGAGCCTCGTTTGGATGCCCGGCAGCAATGGCTCCTGCCGGGGAATATTTGCGCTCACACCCATTTCTACGGCGCCTTTGCACGGGGGATGCCCCTGAAAGGAGTGCCGCCCCAGGATTTCCCCCAAATCCTGGCCAAGCTCTGGTGGCGACTGGACAAGGCGCTACAGCCCCAAGACATATACGACTCCGCTCTCGTCTGCCTCGTGGACGCCATCCGCCATGGCACGACGACGCTCATAGACCACCACGCCTCCCCCAACGCTGTGGACGGCTCCCTGGACATGATCGCGCAGGCCGTGCAGGAAGCAGGCCTGCGGGCGTGTCTCTGCTATGAGGTATCCGACCGCGACGGGCCGCAGGTGGCGGAGGCGGGCCTGGCGGAAAACGCACGCTTCATCCAGCGCACTACCCTCCCGCAGGTTAGGAACCTGCGGGAGGGTACAGACGCTCTTGCTGGCACCTTCGGCCTGCACGCCTCCCTGACCCTGTCTGACGAGACGCTGGAAAAGGCAGCGAGCCTGGCTGCTTCATTGGGCGTCGGCTTTCACCTGCATGTCGCCGAGGACGAAGCCGATGTGCGGGATGCCTTGCGCCGTTCGGGAATGCGCACAGTAAAACGGCTGGCGGAAGCCGGGATACTGGGGCCACAGACCATTGCCGCGCATTGCGTCCATCTGGATGCCGAGGAAGTCGAACTGTTGCGCGGGACGGGCACTTATGTGGTGCACAACCCGCGCTCCAACATGAACAATGCTGTTGGCACAGCCGATGTGGAGGGCCTTCTAGCGCGCGGCGTGGCCGTCGGGCTGGGGAACGACGGCTTCTCCAACGACATGTTCAGCGAGATGAAGGCTGCTTATCTGGTACACAAGCTAGCTAGGCGCGATCCGCAGGCCATGAGTGCGCTGCAGGTGATGCGGATGGCCGTCCACCACAACCGCCGCCTGGCGCAGATGTTTTTCCCTCAGGTAGATAAAGACCTCGGAGGTCTCTCGCCCGGGCAGCTTGCCGTCGGCGCCTGCGCGGATATAATCTTTCTGGACTACAAGCCGCCGACGCCGGTCACACCTGATAACTGGCCCTGGCATGTAGTCTTTGGGGTAGATGGTGGCCAGGCGACAACGACCATCGTGGGTGGGGAGGTGCTCATGCGTGACCGTGAGTTGACCCGCCTCGACGAGGAGGCTATCTTCGCCCGTGCCCGCGAGTTGGCGGGGCAATTATGGCGACGATTGGCGTGAGTAATGGGATGAAATGACCTATCAGCACAAAGTGCTCATCGTTGACGACGAAAAGAAGCTGTGTGAGATCCTCTCCGGCGCAGTGAAGCGCTTCGGCTATCAATCCCTGATAGCCCTCAGCGGCGAGGAGGCGCTCCATATTCTTCAGGAGGATGCGGGCATTCACATCGCCTTGACCGACTTGGTGATGCCCAGAGTAGATGGCTATCAGGTCATCGAGTACATTGCAGAGAGGTCGCTGCACATCCCGGTTATCGTCATGACCGCTTACAGTTCGCTGGAATCGGCAATTCGCGCGCTCCGCCTGGGCGCGTATGATTACATCGTCAAACCCTTCAACCTGGGGGCCATCCAGGTCGCCCTGACACGGGCCTCCCGCTACCTGGAGCAGTTGCAGGCTGAAGAAGCCGCCCGGCAGGCGGAGGAACGCTACCGCCAGCTCTTCGAAGACAGCATGGATCCGATTGTCATCACCGACATGGAGGGCCGCCTCGCCGATGCCAACCGCAAAGCCTGCGAGATGCTGGGCTACAGCAAAGAAGAGTTGTTCCAGATGCGAGTCAGAGATTTCCGACTTCCGCAGAGTTTCTGGGCGCGGGTGCCCGATATGAAGGCCGGCCAGGATGTATCGGTGGAGATCGAGCTGCCAAACCGGCAGGGGCAGCTTCTTTCCGTTGAACTGCACGTGAAAAAAGTGGTGCACCGCGGCCAGGAGTATTTGCAGGGTATCGCACGGGATATGAGCGAACGGCGCACCCTGGAAGCGCTCCGCCAGGACATGACGCGCATGTTGGTGCACGACCTGCGCAGTCCACTGAGCGTGATCATGAGCGGCGTGGACATGATGCAGATGCTACGGCAAGAGGGGGAAGAGAAATTGCCCCTCGACGAGTTCCTGGAAATGGCCTCCTATAGTGGCCGCAAGTTGCTGCGCCTGGTGGACACCATGCTCGACTTTTACCGTTTGGAGGAGGGGCGAATCCCGTTGCACCTTTCTTCCTTTTCCCCGGCAGAGATGGTGAGCGGGGTTGTGCAGGAAGTATCGAGCCTGGCCGTGCACAGCGAGATCGCCCTCACCGCTGCCTTGCCGGATGCATTACCGATGGTGGAGGCGGATCGAGAGCTTATGGAGCGGGTGCTGGGCAATCTCCTGGATAACGCCCTCAAATTCACCCCTCGTGGGGGGAGGGTGGCCATAGAAGTATCGCCGGCGCGAGACGACTACCTGACCGTATCAGTGATGGACAATGGTCCCGGCATTCCTGTCGAATACCACGAGCGCGTCTTTGACAAGTTTGGCCACGTGCGCTCCGAGGGCCGCCGCAGGGGGATCGGGTTAGGCCTGCCTTTTTGCAAGCTCGCCGTGGAGGCGCATGGCGGGCGCATCTGGCTGGAAAGCCCATCGGAGGGGGGAAGCACCTTTCGCTTTACCATGCCGTTGGCGAAAGGGATCGCTAGTGGCTGATCTGAGCGTGGAGATTTGCGGCCTGCGCTTCCGCAATCCGGTCCTGCCCGCCGCTGGCCCTCCTGTGCGCGATGGGAAGGCCATGGCGGCCTGCGCCCAGGGCGGAGCCGGGGGACTTGTCTCCAAGACTATCTCCTTGTGCGCCGCCCAGGTGCCGACGCCGAACATGGCCGAAATCCCGCATGGCTTCCTCAACGCTGAGCTTTGGTCGGAGCTGCCGCCGGAGCAATGGATCGAACGGGAATATGCCCTGGCCAAAGCCACCAGCCTGCCGTTGATCATCAGCCTGGGGTATAGCGCAGAGGATATCGCCACGCTTGCGCCGCGCGTCAGGCCGTATGCCGACGCCTTGGAGCTATCCACGCACTACATCGGCGAGGATCCGCAGCCGATGATGGCCGCCATCCGCGCGGCCAAGGATGCGGTGGATGTGCCGGTGTTCGTTAAGCTCAGCCCCCTGGGGAGGGAGATGGCGCGGGCGGCGGAACGGGCGAAGGAGGCGGGGGCCGATGGCATTGCCGCCATCAATTCCTTCGGGCCTTGCCTGGCCATTGATACAGAGAGCGGGATGCCGCTCCTCGGCAGTCGCGACGGCTACGGCTGGCTTTCCGGCCCTGCGCTCAAGCCGCTTGCCCTGCGCTGCATCCTAGATGTGGCGCGGGCGGTGGATTTGCCCATTTTCGGCGTCGGCGGCGTGAGCCGGGGCACGGATGCCATCGAGATGTTCATGGCCGGAGCCTCAGCGGTGCAGGTGTGCACGGCGGCCATCCTGCGCGGCCCGCAGGTATTCGGCGTGATCGCAGAGGAGATCGGCCGCTGGTTAGATGCGCACGGCTATGCCAGCATCGCCGACATCCGCGGCCTGACCCTGCACCGCTTGCAGGAGCGGCCGTTCCCCGCTGCGCCCCTGCCGCCGGTCGTTGACCTGGAAAGCTGTACCGGCTGCGGCCTGTGCGAACTCTCCTGCCCCTACGACGCCATCCACGTCCTCGAGGGCAGGGCGCAGGTGGATGCTGTGCGCTGCGCCGCGTGCGGGCTGTGTGTCACACGTTGCCGGCCCGGTGCGCTGTGCCGCTAGCGATATCCGCAGATTTCGCAAATGGTTGGCGAGGAGGCTCTCGATGGAATTGCCTGCTTCTGAGATAGATGGCCGCTGCTGGTTCGAGCGGTGGGAGGCGATGCAGAATTGCTACGTGCCGCAGCGGCTCTACCGCTTCGACCTTATGCTGCAACTGTCCGGCCTGGCCCACGAAAGCAAGGCATGGGTGCTCGACCTGGGCTGCGGACCGGGTTCGTTGGCCTTTCGCGCCCTTCAGCATTACCCCCAAGCGCAAGTCGTCGCCGTGGACTCCGACCCGCTTCTCCTGGCCATTGGGCGACAGGTCGCACAGGAATACAGTGGCCGCATCGCGTTTTTGAAAATAGACATCCGCCAGAAGGATTGGCCGGCAGCTTACGGGGAAGCATTCGATCTGGTTCTATCGGCGACAGTGCTCCATTGGTTGAACGCGGAGCACCTGGCGCAGACTTATCGGCACATTTACCAGGTGCTAAAACCGGGCGGCTGTTTCATGAACTCGGATCACATCGCCAGCGATCATCCCGCGACGCAAGCGCGGTATCGGCAGATGCTGCAAGAGAGGCAGCAAACCGCGTTCCGCGCCACAGGAGCGGATACCTGGGACGGTTTCTGGCAGAGGCTAGCAACAGAATTGAATCGGCCAGATTTGTCTACGTTGCGGGACGAAGCTTATCTCTGGGAAGGGAGCGACGACGGCCTGCCTAAAGGGTTCCATATCGCTGCCCTGCGAGAGTGCGGCTTTACGCAGATCGAGTTTCATTGGCAAGACTTGGGGGAAGCAGTGCTGGGCGCATGGAAACCGAGTTGAGGATTATGGAAACTGAGCAAACCGCCACAAAGAACCCAACGGTCGTCGTCATCATCTCCGCCAATGACGAAGAATCTCCTTCGCCGCCTGATCCATCACATCCAGGGTTTCTTCGATATCGGCCATGGTGTGCGCGATGGAGTAGCCATGATGCGGCGAAAAGTGATGAAGATAGACGCCCCGCTCCAAGCAGGCGAGGTGAAAAGCCGCCATTTTATCCATGTCCTGTCGCATGGTGTCGCGGTAGTTGCGTGGCTCCGCGTCCAGGCCGAAGAGCAGCCCGAAGCGACAGCCGATTCCCTGCACCCAGGCCACGATGTCCCGCTGCGCGAAAATCTCGCGCATCCCCGCATAGAGCCGCTCGCCCAACGCATTAAGATGCTCATAAAAACCAGGGCGCGTTGCCTCGCGCAGGAAGGCGCGCGCGCCGATGACCTGGAGGAGATGGGCATTATACGTGCCGCTCTGCAAAGCTGGCCCGCTGGGGGTACAAGTCTCCATGATCGCCCTGCTGCCCATGACCACTGAGAGCGGCAGCCCTCCGCCGACGGCCTTGCCCAGCACAGTCATGTCGGGAGTGATGCCCGTATTCGCCAGCGCCGCGCCTGGCCCGACGCGAAAGCCGGAAAGCACTTCGTCAAAGATGAGCACGATGCCCAGTTCGTGCGTGAGCGCGCGTACCATCCGGATGAACTCGTCGGTGGGGCGGAGGCCCTGCGCATCATAGTTGATCGGCTCCATGATCAGGGCGGCAATGAGGCCCGCGTTCTGGCGCAATGCGCACTCCAGGGCTGCCGTATCGTTGAAGGGAAGCACCGTTACCCGCTCGGCGTTCTCCGGCGGAATGCCCGCTGAGTCAGGCACGGGGCGAGGGGTCTCCGGCGGGCCGGCCAGCTCCAGCCGTGGGCGACAACTGAAGCCGACGGTGTCGTTCACGCCATGGTAGTGTCCCTCAAATTTGACCACGTCCCACTTGCCAGTGTAGGCACGGGCGATGCGCAGGGCGTGCCAAGTGGCCTCGGTTCCGGAGCCGGTGAAGCGCACCATCTCGCTGCCGGGGAAGAGGCGGATAAGTTGCTCAGCGACCTCTACCTGGATTGCGGTCTCGCAGGCGCAGAGGATGCCCTTTTCCAGCACCTCCCGCACGGCAGCGATGACGGCGGGGTGCCCATGCCCCAGCAGGCTCGCGCCGTGGGACATGTTATAGTCAATGTAGCGGTGCCCATCCACGTCATAGAGATAGGCCCCTTCCCCGCGCTCCATAAACAGGGGATGTTGCAACGCAGGATTGAAACGCGCCGAGGCATTGACGCCGCCCGGCAGGACGCGCCTGGCGCGCTTGTACAGAGCACGGCTATTCTCGAGATCATAACGTCCTGTAGACATTTCTTATCCTCACATCATAGTATTTGGCGCTCAACCGAAAGGCTGCACCGAGACCTTCCGGACCCCATCACTTGCGACAAACAGCCGCCAGCCCCAGACACTCGTCCGGTTGACCTACCTCCAGATTCTTGCGGTAGTAGCCGTTCACAAAAACGAGGAATCTCCGAACAAGGCTACTCTTTTTCCTCCAGGGGTATAGTATCAGGCTCGCCCTTTGCAGGTTGAAGAAGATGCTCCGTTTGTAGCCGCCCCTAGAGCATCCCAGGAGCTTGGCTATCCTGAAATGGGGAGCCAAAGTATCGGCCAGGGTCTGTGGGGTGAAATGCTGATAATGCTTCTCCAACAAGGGGAGATTCGTGGAAGGCACGGTGAGGATCAATCGCCCATCCTCTTTCAGAACGCGGGCCAGGCTTTGTAGGATGGCCGGAATCCTATCCGGGGCAAAATGCTCAAGCGCCTCTATCAAAACGATGTCATCGAACTGGCAGGGAAGATCGAGGTGCGCCACATCCTGGACGAAGAACTCGACCCCTGGATTGAACGCTCTGGCAAACCGTATCGCGCTCTCCGAGAAGTCAACCCCAGTCACTCTCGCGTTCTTATCCCTCAGTTCGTAACAAAACCGGCCATCGCCGCATCCCACATCGAGAATAGACTGGCCCGAATACGGCTCCAGTAAGCCCTTGACGATCTCCAGGCGGCCCAGATACTCAACGTTCCTGAGGAGCCTATACTCGTCTATTACCAAATCCAGGTAGTGATAGGGGAAATCGTAACTCGCCTCCTGGATCCTCTGTTTTTCCGTCAATACTCCCACCGTCACAACCCCTCCTCATTATCTTGCGCCTTAAACCTCCAAGGTTTCCGAAACTTCGGAGGTCTTTGCCGATTTGACTTGAACAAAAGTTCTGGTAGAATTATGTCAATATCTGTGAGAGGTTAGAGACTATGGAAGCGGAACAGCTCGCTCTTTTTCCTGTAGACAGGGCCGGCGGCGAGTTCGGCGCAGCGATCGCCCAAGAGAACGCTCCCTTGTCGGCGCAATCCTCCCTGGCGGCGGCGATGCTCCCGTTTCGGGATTTCATGCTTCGCCAGGGCTTTACTCAACACACCATCAATTCTTTCCTGGGAGATATGCGCCTGGCGATGAGATACCTTCATCCCGGCACGCCGTTGGGCCAAATCCGCACCAAGCAACTCGACGATTTTCTCACCTGGCTCAGCAGTCGGCGCGGCGTGCCTTGCAGCCCCAAGTCTTATGCACGGCGAGTGACGACGCTCAAGGTCTTTTTCCACTGGCTCAAGGAAGAGGACATCCTGCCTGTTGACCCGGCGGCGGCGGTGCTGCAACTGAGGGCGGCGTCCCCCTTGCCCCTGATCCTCTACGAAAGCCAGATCGTCCAGGTGCTGGCCACGACGGAAGGGCTGATGAACGGGGAAAAGCCGGATGCCCGGCCCCATCTCCTGGTCTCTTTGCTGCTGGCGACAGGGATCAAAAAGAGCGAATGCATGGCCATCAAGCTGAGCCACATAGACCTGTCCGATCCGGCCTCTCCGGTCTTGTACATCCGTTATGAGAGCGCGCGCTACCACCTGAAGGAGCGCAAATTGCGCCTGCCGGAGGGCTTCCCGACGACCTTTTCCCACTACCAGGTGCAATACCAGCCCCAAACGCACCTTTTCGAATGCACAGCGCGCAACCTGGAATACGTGCTGGCGGACGTAGCAACGCGCGCCGGCCTGTCCGAGGGGCTTTCCTTTGAGATGCTGCGTTGGACCTGCGCCGTGCGCGACTATCAGAGCGGCATGGAGGAGGATCACCTCCGCCTCAAGTTGGGCCTCTCGCCGATCAGTTGGCGAGACACCCTGGAGAAAATCCGCACGCTGGCCCGGCCGGCGTTATGAAGCGAATAAGGGCGGCATTCTGTTAGGCCATGTGGCCCCAATCGCGGCCAATTTTGATGTCCACCTTGAGGGGCACGGTGAGGGAGTAGACGTTTTCCATGACCTGCCGCACGCGCGCTCGCATCGTCTCCAGTTCGGCCTCTGGCACCTCGAAGACCAGTTCGTCGTGCACCTGCAGGATCATCTTGCTTTGCAACCCTTCCTGATGCAGAACCCGCGCCATCTCGATCATGGCCAGCTTGATGATGTCCGCCGCCGTGCCCTGGATCGGCATGTTAACGGCCATGCGCTCCGCCGCTCGTTTCAATCCCATGTTAGCCCGGCTGCTGGATTGTAGCTCCGGGAAGTAGCGTCGTCTCCCCAGCAGCGTCTCCACCCACCCATCCCGCCGCGCTTTTGACTTGGTCCCTTCTAGATAACCTTGCACGTGGGGGTACTTGGCGAAGTAGTTCCTGATAAACCGGGCGGCCTCCTCCTGCGAGAGTCCCGTACGCTGCGAAAGGCCGAAGTCGCTCATCCCATAGATAATGCCAAAATTGATAGATTTGGCCAGGCGACGCATCTCGGGCGTCACCTCTGGCAGGCTCACGCCCAGGATCGTGGCCGCAGTGCTGGCATGGAT
>Ga0129297_10001673_pt1 | contig 11294 bp, 11 predicted proteins | sample I18A1metaG_FD_94708 | JGI IMG/M metagenome (GOLD analysis project Ga0129297, IMG submission 94708) | Lake sediment bacterial and archeal communities from Gulf of Boni, Indonesia to study Microbial Dark Matter (Phase II) - ​I18A1 metaG | ecosystem: Environmental > Aquatic > Freshwater > Lake >... | reverse complement strand
TTACTCCCTCAACGGTCTTGTCGTTCGCGTTTATGAACCAGACGCTCAGATCGGTTTCTCTCAGAGAGTCTGAATCAACGGCGTATCCGTGGTTCTGAGTTGTTATGTAGCATCGACCAGTCTCAAGATCGTAAGCTGGTTGGTTTTGAGAACGATGCCCATACCTCAATTTGTAGGTATCTCCACCTAGAGCCAAAGCTAATAACTGATTTCCAAGACAGACCCCCATGATCGGAATATTCTCGTTCGCTAGCTCTTTTATGGTTTCGATGGTTTTTGCACACTTTTTGGGGTCACCTGGACCGTTACTTACGACGATGCCGCCTGGACGGTATTCCATTACCTCTTTCGCCGAGAAATTACACGGCACACGTATAATGTCAACCTCAAGCCTGAATAAATCTCGCAGTATCCCACATTTCAAGCCGCAGTCTATTAGGGCTATCTTCTTCTTTTCGTTAAACTTGTAATAGACCGGCTTCTTTATCGTTACTTTGCTGACGAGGTCTTCCTCATTTGGATCAGGAACATCCTTCACATCTTTTAGGAGACCATCAATGTTAGGTTCCTCGTCTTTTTCAAATACCTCTAGAATGCCCAGCATTACACCTTTTTCTCTAAGTTTCTTGGTTAGCCTTCGAGTGTCAATTCCGAATATGCCGGGAACATCTTCGCTTTTAAGCCACTCATCCAGAGTCCTTTTAGAAAGGTAATGAAATGGCTCTGTACATAGGTTCTGAATGACGAGACCCCTCACCTTTATACCGATTGACTCAAAATATAATGGAACACCGAATTTTGTGCGGTACGGAGGAACACCGTAGTTTCCGATAAGAGGATAAGTAAGCGTTAAGATCTGACCATAATAAGATGGATCCGTCAACGATTCAGGATAACCAACCATCGAAGTTGAAAAAACAACCTCGCCTGAAACCCTTTTTACAGCACCAAACCCTTGACCGGGAAAAACAGATCCGTCTTCTAAGACGAGGACCGCCTTTCCGGCTTCCCCGATCTTCCTTTTTCCTTTTTTCCTAAGGCGGGAATCAGTGTCCAAAAGACCCTTCTCATGCAAGAGAGACACCCACTTTTAAACCTTACGGTTCACTGAGCTGAAAGTCAAATAAGAGTTAACTGCCTCATCCAACGTTTTTTCGGCATGGCTCAACTTGTCTTTTTTCTTTGATGTTTGATCTTTTAAACGGCTCAGTAACCCCTTTCTGAGGTCAATCATTCTTAACACTTCGTTCTTTGAGGGGCCTCCTCTGACATTGTGGGATTCAACAAACCTCGCGGGATTCACGGCTGAACTTATCTCTTCTGCATTGACTTTTAAGGGAATTCCAGCGATTCTCATGGCTGTCTCATGCAGTTTCTCAGGCGTTACCTCCAAAAGAGACTGATTTTTCTCGACCAGATCTCTGACAAGCGCCCCCACTATGCTATGGGCTGTCCTGAACGGAATATTATGTTTGCGTACAAGCATATTCGCCAACTCAGTCGCAGTTGTGAAGCTCAAATCAGGCCTTTGGAAGATGTTTTCATTTACCTTCAGAGCGGGAATGAGACTGAAAAGCATTTTTAGCGAATCTTCCATCGTTTCTAGGGCAATCCATAGTTTCGGCGTAACCTCCTGTAGATCCAAGTTATAGCTTGTAGGCAAAGCCTTCATCATCGCCAAAGAGGAGACGAGGTCTCCGATTATGTGACTCATCCTTGCACGGATAACCTCTAAAACTTCGGGGTTCTTCTTTTGGGGCATTATACTGCTTGTTGATGAAAACTCGTCTGGGAGTTCAATGATTCGAAACTCGGATGTACACCAGATTATGACGTCCTCAACGAATCGGCTAACATCCACAGCCAATATGGACAGCGCTGCTAAGGTTTCAAGAATGAAATCTCTAGAGCTCACAGCGTCAAATGAATTTTCAAGTACATCGCTGAAGCCGAGGAGGTTAGCTACTCTTTCTCGGCTTATCGGGAAGCTTGTAGTTGCCAGCGCTCCAGCACCCATCGGGCATTGGTCAAAGCGATCATAAGCTTCACCGATCCGGTCTATGTCTCGATTTAGACAGTCGAAGAATGAGAGTAAATAATGCGCAAAGGTTATCGGTTGTGCTGGTTGAAGATGTGTGTAGCCGGGCATAAGGGTCTCAACATGTTCCTCGGATAATCTAATCACTATGTCTTGAAGGTTGATCATCAACTCCATTAACTTGATTATTTCTTCGCGGAGTGCCATCCTTATAGCCGTTGAGATCTGGTCGTTTCTGCTTTTAGCTATGTGTAGGTTTCCACCCACCTCTGGTCCAGTAGCCTTCATAACCTCTTCTTCAACCGCCATATGAACATCTTCGTGTGACGCCTTGAGTTTAAGTCCTTTTTCTAACTTGCTAAGTGCGCCTAAAATTTTTGTTCCAGCCGCCGGATCGATTATCTTTTGTTCTATCAGCATAACTGCGTGCGCTTTGTTTATTTTGATTACGTGTTTTAGGAGTTTCTCGTCACTTTTTATCGATGACGTGAACTTTACGACATCCTCTCTCACCGATTTTAGTCTTCCCCTTCTTAGGAGTTCGGACAATTTATTTCGCCCTTTTCTTTAAGACGTTGGCGACTCTTGTTGGCAAGCCCCAAAGTTCGATGAATCCAGCTGATGAAGACTGATCGAAGGTCGTCCCAATGTTATATGTGGCTAAGTTGTAGTCATAAAGTGAAAGGGGTGATGAACGGCCAACGATGTGCATGGACCCCTTATAGAGTTTTTCTCTAACCTCCCCGCTGACCCTTTCCTGAGTCTTATCGATGAATGCGTCAAGGTCCTCCCTTAGTGGTTCCATCCAGAGGCCTGTATAGACGAGGAAAGCCCACTGAGCATCCACTTGCCGTTTGTAGAGGTGCTCATGCTTTGTTAAGACGATCTTTTCTAGGTCCTTATGAGCCTCGATAATTATGGTGGCGGCTGGACACTCGTAGACCTCTCTCGACTTGATCCCGACTAGGCGATCCTCTATATGGTCTATACGTCCGACTCCGTGTTTGCCAGCTGCCTTATTCACGGTTTCTATCAGTTCCACAGGGTTCATCTCTTGACCATTCACGGCTATTGGAACCCCGCACTCAAACTTTAGGGTCAAATATTCAGGCTCATCGGGTGTTTTTTCAGGCTGAATCGTCCATTCAAAGGCATCTTCAGGCGGTTCCTTCTCTGGATGCTCAAGAATTCCACACTCAACAGACCTTCCCCAAAGGTTTTGGTCTATGCTGTAGGGTTTATCAACATCCACTGGAATGGGTATGCCGTGAGCCTTCGCGTATTCTATCTCCTTGTCCCGGGTCATCTTCCACTCTCTTACAGGGGCTATGACCTCGAGATCTGGCGAGAGGGACTTTACTGTAACCTCGATTCGGACTTGATCGTTTCCTTTCCCTGTACATCCATGAGCAACAGCGTCGGCTTTCTCCTTTTCAGCTACCTCAACTAGTTTCAAAGCGATTAAAGGTCTGGATAGCGCCGTGCTTACAGGGTATTTTTCTTGATAGAGGGCGTTGGCTTTAATCGCTGGAAAAACGTAATCTCTCACAAATTCTTCCTTTGCATCTATGGAGTAGTGTTTTAAAACGCCGAGGCTTTTCGCCTTCTTTTCGATTTTATCTAGGTCCTCTTTTTGACCTACGTCTAGCGTTACAGTTACGACTTCTGCATTATATTTTTCTTGAATCCATTTGAGGAGGACGGATGTATCTAATCCTCCCGAGTAAGCAAGAACGATTTTCTTCACGAGTTTTCCTCCGAGTTTACTGAGAAGAAGAGGAAACATTATATATGTTTTTTGGTCTATATATGTCAAAAACATGCAAAAGTGGTCAAAATTGGTCGAAATGTCTTTGTCTAAAACCGTTCAAAGCCTCGTAGAGAACGACTTATCGTTACAAGATGCCCTTGAAAGAGGCTACGCAAACTTCAGCGCCACAGCTAGGCTGCTCAAACCAAGAGTTGAGGAGATTCTAGGCAGAAAGGTGAAACTTGAAGGTTTGATAACGTCCGTCAAACGTGCGAAGATGAGTTACAAGCCAAGGCTTGACTACCTTAAGATCGTGGCGGAGAGCATCATAAACCTAAGGACAGATGTGGCTAAGATATCCTTGGAAAAGACCAAAAGAACGTTGGTGACGGCGAGGAAAACCTTGGCAAATTATCCAGAGTCTTTCCTCCAAATCTTGGAAGGCGCAACCACATTGACGCTGATCGTTGATCAGAGAATATTTGATGAGATCCGTTCAGCTTTCATGAAGGGAGACGTACTCGACGAGAAACAGAACCTAGCAGCTCTAATTGTTCAAAGCCCAAGAGAGATAGTTGACACTCCCGGCTGCATAGCGGCGCTTTACGTCCCAATTTCTCGAAACCGGATAAACATAGAGGAGACTGTTAGCTGCTTCACAGAGACCATAATAATCCTGAAGATGGAAGACGTTGGAAAAGCCTTCACGTTACTCACTGATTTAATCACTGGCGCAAGAAAAACACTAACCATGATGAGTAAATAATGTCTACCCTTATAATGATGAGGCAATTCGATGGACCCTTGCGTCTAATATAACGAGGATTTGCACCTCCAAGTCGATGTACAGTATTTTTTGGCATAAGCTTCTGTTTCATTAGATCTTCTGAGCATAATACTATAGAGTAGGCTTAGTTGGAAGCACGGTCAAGACCCGTTTTTTGATCCATTCAAATACGGTTAATCTTTATGTGACATATTTTGAGGAAGAAGAAATTGAATGATGCGGAAACAAAAACTATTGGGATACATAATGGGTTCAAATTCGGGTTTAAATTTTCGGTTAATGTGTGTAATGTTAAAAACGCGAAAAGAGAAAATCGGCCTCCTAGAGTAAAGCTTAAGTATACAAGAAACATCTAATTATACTTGAGGTATAAACATGGTTATCAGAACCACCTTAAGGAAATGGGGCAATTCCTATGGTGTAGTCATTCCGAAGGAGGCGGCATTGAAAGAAGGCATCAAGGAAAATGATGAAGTTGAGGTCATTATTAAGAAGCCTGTTGACATCCGAAGCCTCTTCGGAAAGTACAAGTTTGAGGATGTCCAAAGAGTAAAGGATGAACTCCGGGAAAGCTGGGGCTGATGCCCTATTTCTACGACACCTACGCGATTCTGGAGTACACGAGCGGCAACAAGAGGTATTCCCGTTATTTTGAAGAAGACTATGGTTTTCTCACCGTCCTTAACCTCATGGAGATCTACTACGCGCTCTTGAAAGAACACGGTGAAAAGGCGGCGGATGAAGGCTATTCCGCATTGTCAAGGTTTCTTTGCGAGTTTGATGATATGGACATAAAAGGGGCTATGAAACTTAGGCTTAACCTGCGAAACAGGGGATTAAACGTCTCTTACGCCGATGCCCTTGGCTATCAGCTTTCAATGAAATTTAAAGTCAAGTTTCTAACAGGAGACCTTGTTTTCAAAGACCTAGAAAATGTAGAATACGTTCGATAGATTTATTTCCGAGAAGGCTAGTAGTTCCAAGGCCATCTTAATGTAACTCCTATAAAACTATCAAAAACTTCCTGGGTCTGGTAAAGAACGAAACCTAAACCGTGCCACTGATTTTTGTTGTATGGTGCGGGATGGGATTTGAACTCACATCCAATAGTCTATGGCTATAGGCTCGCAATAACCGCCTCTATTTTTGCACTAATTAGAACACATAAAGCCATTCCCTAGGATCACAACAGAAGAGACAGACGAGGACAAAAGCCCTGCATCCCGCCTCTAACGGCGAAGAGACTCTACGTTCTTTTGATTTGGGTTTTAACTATTTCCATGAACTCTAAGACTTTCTCGATTTCTATCTTTAACAAGTCTGGGTCTAGGACGCCCTCATAGAATACTTCCCCGTGTAGTAGCCTGCTTCTCGCGGCGTATCTGTCATAGATGCCGAGTCCGGCGAGCTCCGGAACCTTCTGTTCGACTTCTCGTAGAGCTCTTCTCCTTTCATAATGGCTTCTGGGAATTAAGCCAGTATACCTAAGTGCCAACGCGTTAGCTGCCTGAACAGCGGCGTTCCATGCCTTTTCAGCTGAGTCGCGCAGCTTAACGGTGTTATTCTCCTTTATGCCTTCCACCATCTCCTTGACTGCCGCCTGATAGAATTCATAGGAGTCTCTGAGGAGTTCTTCTTCACTCTCCACGACGCATCAACTTATGTAAGTCTAATAGTGCTCCGAACTCCACCATTATGAGGGTTTCTAGACTTAAATGTTTCAGTCTGCCCGACCAGCACAGACTTATAACTTGCATATACAGCTTCACAGACTCTCAGGCCCGATGCCTCTTTCCAACTCCTTCTTTAAGAGCTGAAAGTCCTTTTCGAGATAGTCCTTAAGCTTCACATCATAAAGAGCCGCAGCTGGATGAAATGTCGGAATGACGCGAATATTACAGCCCCAAAGCTCAGCCTCATAAATTCTTCCACGAGCTCTCGTGATCCCACTAATCTCGTATCCCATCTTCGAAAGGATGCAGGAGGCTGAGTGCCTACCAAGCGTCACGATAAACTTAGGCTTAATTGAATCTATCTGGCGGTCCAGATAGGGTGTGCAAGGTTCTATCTCGTCTGGACGGGGGTCACGGTTCCCCGGTGGTCTACACTTCACAACATTCGTTATGTAAACCTCGTTTCTTAAAAAACCAGCCTTTAACAGCATCTCATCCAGAAGCTTGCCGGCTGCGCCTACGAATGGGCGTCCCTTCGCGTCTTCCCAGTATCCAGGAGCCTCGCCGATAAAGACAACCCTGGAATCTATGTTTCCTTCGCCCGGGACTGCATTTTTACGAGTCTTCGATAGTCTGCATTTAAGGCAATTTCTGACTTCTTCATCGATGAGGTCCATCAGTTCACGCTTAGACATTAAACCATCAACTTGGCTTTAATTACGTCATATAGTTACAGGAGAATGTGCCATTTAATCTTTAATGAGAGAAAGAGCGCTGTTTCAGCTACGGAAAATAAAATTGTCAATCAACCCTTTTCAGGAGTTAAAATGCTAAGGTGAAATCCTAAGTAAAGTTTCCTTGAATATATCGAATGTTTCTTGATCAAACAAGCAGAAGACCACCCTTTCTATCCGGGTGCCCCCTTTAATATATGAGATTGCGGCTGGCAGCATAACCTCTGCGCATCTCTTCTTTGGAAGACCGAAGTAGCCCGTAGATATCGCTGGAAAAGCCATGCTCTTCAGTTCATGTTCGTTCGCAATTTTAAGGCTGCTGATGGTGGCGTCACGTAGTTTGACGTCTTCCTCACCTTCACCAAAAACCGGACCGACTGCGTGGATAACGTATCTGGCTTTAAGGTTGCCGCCGCTTGTGATCGCTGCTTCTCCTGTAGGCACTTCTCCACGTTTTGAAATTATCTCGTCGCATTCCTCTTGAATCTTCGGTCCTCCCTTGCGTCTGATTGCTCCTGCAACCCCTCCACCAAGTTTGAGTTGACTGTTTGCCGCGTTAACAATACAGTCCACTAGGAGTTCAGTAATATCGCCTTTAACAAGTTCCAAAACAGTTCTCTCAATGCGTATCTTCAAACAAACACCAACCTCGACGACTTTAAAAAGCGCAGAGCACATCTGTGAGAAGTTAAAAAAGAGATTAAATATTTATTGTTTTTCAAAGCTTCAATAAAGGAGTATCTAAGGGATTAGAAGATAGAGATGCATTTGTCAAAGGGTTTTAACCGAAGACGTACAACTGACACATTAAACATTGTAATACTGATTATCCTCGCCATCTCTGCTTCCTTGATTTACTTTTACCGTTCAGCTCCACCAGAACATACAGTAAAGGAGAGGACCTTTATTTTAAGAGTCACAGTTACCTACGAGAATCGTGGAGCCGATATTTGGAATCTCACCGAGGAAGACTATACTATTTGGTTATTTGGTAATAACTCTTGGCAGACCGCCTACTTGATGGATCATTCTCTTCCCGTTAAATCATTCAGGACGGATGCTGATGGCAACTACATTGCGGTACTGGATCCTCAGATAAACCAATTATTCCCAAACACCACTTGGAGTTATGACGTTGAATATAGGATTATCACGAAGACTCGTGCAATTTCAGATATAGATGAACGGTTCTCCCTGAACTTAACTGATATACCGGAAACATCTAGAGAAGAGACTCGCAAGGCTGAAGGACCATGGCAGGTTAACGATCCCGAGATTGTTAATTTAGCTCGCAAAATTGTTGGAAACGAGACAAAAGTGCTTACGATGATCAAAAAATTCGTTAAGTGGATCAATAGTAACATTCGTTATAATACTAGAGACATCCCAAGATATCCAAACGAGACGTTGAAGGAAAGGCTCGGAGACTGCGACGATCAGGCAAACCTTCTGATCACGTTCCTTCGTATATATGGAGTACCGGCTTACCTCCAAATGGGTTGCATATACTTGCCCGCTAAAAAAGCCAACGAGACATCTTGGGATGGACACCTTACGACTATTTTATCAAGAATTGGCTGGCACGGATGGGCGATGGTATATGTTCCTCCTTGGGGCTGGCTTCCGGTCGATCTAACATACGCGCCAGGCATATCCACAGACCCGTTGAATGCAATAAAAAACTCAGCCATAACATTACAGGAAACAGTTCAGTATTTGAACATTACGAAGACGGATTACATATCTTCATCCGTGAGTTTAAGAAATTTCCTCAAAAAACACGGCTTCTGCATATATGAGTATGATGAGATGGGGGAGGAATCAGCCACTACTTTGCTTCTAGAAAGAACGAGGCTCTTCACAAATGCATGTATCCTAGCCTGGTCTTTTAAGGCATATAAACTGAATCATGGCGAAGACTTATAAATGAAAAGATCATTCAGTAAGTTCTCAGCAATAAGGTGAAATTCAGGAGCAAAATTCGCAAATGGCGAGGTTTAAGGTAATAATCTCAGATCCAGAAACAGGTAAATCCAACGCGGTTGAAGTTGAAGGAAACCAGGCTGCCCCCCTAATTGGAAGAAAAATAGGCGAGGTCATTGACGGAACACCACTAGGTCTTAGAGGACATAAATTACGAATAACGGGAGGCTCAGATAAGGATGGTTTCCCCATGAGGCCGAACGTTCACGGAGGAACGCGGGTCGGCGCCATCCTAGGCGGCGGCACAGGCTTCAGACCCGAGGAGAAGGGGGAAAGGCAAAGAAAAACCGTTAGAGGAAACACGATTACTGAGATCATAACCCAGATCAACATAAAGATTGTCGAAAAACCAGAAAAGAAGGAATAGACCTCATTCGATACTTTCTCTTTTAAAAATCTTCTTCTCCCTAAACTTAAAAAGCCTTTAACATAAATAAGGTATTGGTGGATATGTATGGAAAAGATAAAGGTAGGCTTTGTTCCAGCACATAGGGAACCATTCGATGAGGAATGGGCAATCCAGATGCGGAGACGCTGCTTGGATGCTTTTTCAAAAATCAAAGAGTTGGAAGTAGTTGTTCCAGATGAAGCCTTAACTAGAAATGGGCTTGTACGAGACGATGCCGACGCAGGGAAAGCTATTCAGCTATTCAAGGAGGAGAGAATCAACGGTCTAATAATCGGAACGATGACCTTCGGTGATGAGGTTTCGGCACTATCAGCGGCATCTGCTTTCTCGAAACTTCCGATATTGCTATTCGGGACGAAAGAGGGACCCTTCAAACCGGATGGAGGACGAAAATCAGACTCATTTTGTGGAACGCTCTCCATCTCTTCGGGGCTTTGCAGAAGGAAGATTTCATTCGTCTTTGCGGGCATCTTATTCCCAGAAGAGAAAGCCTTTTTGGATGCTGTCCAAAATTTCATGCGTGTCTGTTCTATTGTAAGAGGATTTATCGGCGCCAAGATAGGGCTCGTAGGTCCTAGACCGGAGCGGTTTGAGACTTGCATTTTCAGCGAGGATGCTATGATGAAACAATTTAAACAGAGAGTCGTCCCGATCTCACTGCTTGACATTGTAAACCGGATAAGTAAGTTAAGAGACGATGCTCCAGAAGTGCAAAAGATTATTAGAGAGATAAGGAAACAAGCAGATTTGACGGGAATAAAAGAAGAGACTGTTAGAAAGATTGCAAAGCTCGAGCACATCCTCAAGGACTTCGCTGAAGAAAAGAGCCTATCAGGCATGGGTGTACAATGCTGGACAGCAATACAAGAAGTATACGGCGTTTCCTCATGTTATGCCATGGGGCGATTAACCGACCAGGGGATAATGACATCGTGCGAAGTCGACATCTACGGAACATTGACTATGCTGATCCAGTATCTGGCTTCGTTGAAGACGATGCCTCCCCACTTCATTGACTGGACCATACAGCATCAAGAGAAAGAGAACATGTTCCTAGCTTGGCATTGCGGAAACGCGCCTCCATCACTTGCTTGTGAAGGATGTAAAGTTGCCTTCAAATCTCACAGCATCCTAGGCGAGGTCTTGGGACTAGAACGATCAGCAGGCACGGCGGAGTTTCAACTCAAACCGGGGGATGTGACGCTCTGCCGATTGGTGGAGTACGATGGTAAGTTCAAAATGTTCATCACTAAAGGGGAGATAATAAAAACCGATCAAAGCCTTAGGGGTTCATGGAGCTGGGTGAAGGTTCCAAACCTCGATATACTATATAGAACCTTAGTAGAAGAAGGATTTATCCACCATGCCAGTTTAATTCATGGGGACCATGTCCAAGCAATTAAAGATGCCTGTAGATTCCTAGATGTAGAACCAGTCTTAGTGTAGCGTAAAGGAAAAGCAAAAAATAGATTGAGGGAATCTCTTCCCTTTCTTTTTTTATATGTAGTACGGAGATTTAGAAAGTCAGGATGAAATGTTTATACAAAAAATTGTGATAATGAAATATCTAATTAGCCTCTACTCAAACAGTACTGAGGGATGGTCTGTGAGGTATAAGGTTTTAGGAAGGACGGGAATCAAAGTTTCAGCCATATCTTGCGGCACCAATGCCCTTAGGATGCAAACTCAGGAGGGGGCTAACCTCGTTCTTAATTATGCCTTGGATAAGGGAATAAACTTCATAGAGACTGGGAGGCCATATGGCGCCACCGAGGAGATGATCGGAAAGGCTATCTCTCATAGACAAAACGAATTTTCAGTTGCGGCTAAGACTGTGCTCCTCAGCTTCGAGGAGGTGAGAAAAGAAGTAGATTTGAGCCTCAAAGCCCTCAAAACGGATTACATCGACCTATACGAGGC
>Ga0129297_10001668_pt1 | contig 11306 bp, 22 predicted proteins | sample I18A1metaG_FD_94708 | JGI IMG/M metagenome (GOLD analysis project Ga0129297, IMG submission 94708) | Lake sediment bacterial and archeal communities from Gulf of Boni, Indonesia to study Microbial Dark Matter (Phase II) - ​I18A1 metaG | ecosystem: Environmental > Aquatic > Freshwater > Lake >... | reverse complement strand
GTATTAATGGCCTGTTTGGGTTGTCTTGTGTTCTTGTGGTGTCTGGGGGGGTTGTGTTGTCTGGGGGTTGTGTGTTTTGTTGGGTGTTGGAGTTTGGAGGTCGGAGTGTGGGGGTTGTGCCTGGGTCTGTGCCTGTGGTTTCGCTGGTTTGTCCGGTGTGTGGGGATTCTGTGCTGGTGATTCCTGTGCATAGGCGTTATGCTAGTTGTGCTGAGAGTTTGCGGATGGTGGTGGTTGGTCGGAGGTTGTGGCCTAGGTGTGAGCCTGTGTTTAGGTCGGAGTGTTGTCCTGGTCATGCGAGTGTGCATTTCAGGGTTAGGGAGTGAGGGTTATTCCGAATATGCGAGCTATGGCGATTAGGTGGGTTGCTTCTAGGCCTCTTCTGAGCCATTTGCTGGCTTTGATCTCGGCTTCTTTGGCTAGGGTTTGACCGGAGAATCGTCTGGTGAGAGCCCAGAGTTCTCCCCCGAAATTCATATAATGGTGCTGCTGGATGCCGTAGAAGCCGATGGGCTCGAGGTAGTTTTTGATCTTCATCTCGTAGAAGTATTGCTGAGGATAGGCTTGGTTGGTCTGCTCGACCATGAAGCTCTTTTCTGCCGTGGCCCTGGCGTTCCATACGTCGCCGTCCAGCTTCTTTTCGTAGTGGGTGCTGCGCCTCTCTGCGCTTTTGACCATGTTTGTCACTAGGTGAATACCTGGGACCCTGGGGAATTAAGGCTTAAGGGTTATACCTGGCTTTTCTGGTAGCAGGTATAGCAGACCCGTTTTCTTCTGCCGTCAGTTCCCTTCTTGTTTACCATTATCCACTGCCCAACTTGGAAGGCTGCGCCACACCACCAGCAGAAAGGGCTTCGGGTCTGGCTTTTGCTGGACCTGGACCGCTTAAGCTCTGTCTCAGTCATGCGGAAGGGATGGGGGTTATTCATTTCTGCCCTTTAGGGGTTAGCTCTAATGGCTTAAAAAAGGGGGTGGGATCCTGCCAGGATCCTGGACCTCTACAGGTCCCTGTTTAGGTGTTAGGTCTACTAGCCAGGGAGCAGCCTTCTAATGGGAGAGGTAACAGAGGAGAGAGGTATGAGCCAGAAAAAGACCCCGAAAAGGGACCAGAAAAGGGACCAGAAGGATTTGGCCTTTATTCGTACCTCTCTGGTTAAGGCTGGAGAGGTCCAGGATCCCAGGGAGCTCTGGTACGTGGTTAAGGAGCTCTTGGACCTGCTAACTATGATTATAGTGCCGGATTTTCCCAGGGTTCAGGTAGGCAGCAGTTTTAGACCTACCACTGCGCCGACTATCGCCAGCAGGCCGACCATGCAGTAGCGTAGCAACTCCTGGTTTCCCTGCGCCAGCTTCAACACCTGGTCCAGGCTGCTCTCTATCCTTGTCAGCCTGTTCTCATGGGTCTGAAGAATACCTTTGACCTTCTCGATCTCTTCTAGGCAGTGCTCCATGGACCTGGAGGGAGGAGGGTCGTCTGACATCTAGGATTCCCCTAGCTCTGCTTGATCTCCTTAAGCAGGAATCCGGTCCCTGCGCCAGCTAGGGCTAGAACTCCTGAATCGTTTCGAATCCAGACACAGTATAACATCCCTGCCACAACGCAGAAGGCAGCTACTAGGTTAGCGACTGTGCTCTTGGTGACTTGGACCTTAAGGCTTTGAGCCATGCATGGACCTCTCTTAGTAGTAGCCTATATAACCCATCGCTAGTTGGAGCTCCACCATCAGGTTGGCCTTCTCGTGCTTTATGCCCAGGTCCTCGAGACTGTCTTGGTACTCTTCCCTGGTTATCATGGCTGTGCGGAACTGCCACATCAGGATCTCAACCTTCTCGTCTATCAGCTCGTCCTCATAATCTAGCTCTGCCTTCTGCTTTAGGAGCTGAAACTCCTTTGTCTTGATCCCTGTAGCGATTAACGCAGTCTCCAGGTCCTCTATTGGGCATCGGCCTACCCGATAACGCCAGAGCCATTTGTTTGTAATGTTTCGGACCTCTTCCCTTAGAGGTCGAAGCTCGATTAGCTGCCACAGCTTCGCTATGTCCTCGTCCCGTATCCTGGCCCTTCTGAGTTGCTTTATCGCCCAGGTTTGATCTATTTCAACATAGTCGGCCAGCCGGACTAGCTCATAGCTGCTCATGACATGATAGAGGTCGTCTGTGATACGCTCATGATAGTCTGTGTCCCAGCCTCGACCAAAATAGTAAGCGTCTCGCTCATCTGCATCTATCCAGCCTCTTCTCCACCAGTCAAAGGCCTGGAGAACCGAGGGATAGATGCTGAAAACCTCGTTTAGATAGTCTGCGCTACTGGCGTCCCAGCCCTCAAAACTAGCGTAGTCCTTGTATTGTGTGTTGGTTAGGATTCCATGCCTCCAGAGCTCCCAGGCCATACGGGTATTAGGCACGCTTGGCGTGTAGGTTCTCATCCAGTGCCTCGCCATGCGAGAGACTACTGCGATATTCATCTGTTGGGTTTTGTAGGCGTATAGGACCTGACCAGCCTGCAAAAACTGAGCCATAGCCCCCATGTAGCCCGTACCTACGCCTCGCCACATTCCAGCCTTCCAGTTGTCGAAGAGCCCCTTGTAGACTCGGACCAGGTACTCCCTGGCCGCTGCCTCGGATCCTGTGGGTCCAGCGGCCTTCATTTTGGCAGCCAGAGCTCCCTCAGAGAGCAGGAAGGGCTCGATCATGTCCTGAATCTGAGTTATGCCGTCTACCTGCACCGCTTTGAGAATCATGTCCTGGACTGTTTGGCCTACGCTGCCAGCCACGTCTAGGAGAGGTCCCAGGATGGGAGACAGCTCGTTACCCATCATGCCTGAGTACCCTTCAGGGCTCAGGTCGCCTCGGCCATCCATGCTGGAGAATGAGCTGCGGTAGCCCTCTGCCATGCCTTACCTGGCTCCTGGCTTCTTGGCCTGTTTTCCAGGCAGAAAGTTATCGGTTACGGGGAAAGCTGCTAATCCCTCTTCGTAGGTTTTCAGGTCCACAGCCTTCTTTTTTAGGCTCATACTTGTTTCTCCCCTTAGACTGTAACCCCGATAGTATAGGTGACTGTGGCTGAGGATCCGTTATTGATGGTGAAGTCGTAGAGGGTTCTCTCCAGGCAGAAGGAGTTTCCTGGGCCACCCAGTCCATACAAGCCTACCTCATGTACGGTTATGTTGCCTCCCGACTTGTTTGTGAAAACCCTTGCGAGAGTGAACTGTCTAGAGCTCCCAACTGTTACCGGAGCGGTATAAGACTCGTTTGAGTGCATTAGCTGGCCTGCACCTGACCCCTGAGCTATCGCTGTTTGAAGGGCATAATCAGTGATCGCCACGGCATTAGTGCCAGTGCCTAGCCTAGTGCCTGAAGTTGTGACCCCAACGCCCGCTGTACAGCGCAGTGCTTGAGCGTCTGCGCTGATAGACCTGGGTGTGTTCCCTATGTCCGGTATCACCTGGGTTTGGTTTGCCATCTGCACATATAGCAGATCATCCATGGCCAGAACATAGCTTCTAACCGTTTTGTGGCCTCTAAAGGTCACCTTGCCTCTCGCATTTCTAACCACCACATCCAGACGCATCCTAAGCTTAACCATGCGGTTCTACCCTCTCATGTTACAGCTATAGTTCTCCATAATGTAGGGGAAAAGTCTTCTGACTCTGCCATATCTGCGTCTGTATCGTCTAGCACCGGAACAAAGTTTAGGGCTACCCAATCCTCGATGATAACCCACACTCCCCCTGGAGCTGCTGTAGGCAGATTAACTATTAGCTCAGTGTTGAAGCCTACAGTCTCGGACTTGGTGATGGTTTGATAGCCAGTTTTAGATATGATGATGGTGTAGGATCCTGCTACCAGCGTACAGCTCCAGCGTCCTGTGCTGTCGGTGAGGCCTGAAGCCCAGAGCTCTCCATCCTTGTACACTTCTACTAAAGCGTCCTCGATGGGCATGGTTATACCTCCACCATCTCGTCTATGAAGACCTCTAGCCAGATCCCCCACTCGTAAGTTTTCTTGGTGAGGGCTAACTGGACCGCAAAGGGCTCTAGCTGGTCCAGAACATTAGCGTCCCAACCTCTGAGAATATACTCGTTTCGTAGGCTCTCCCTTTCCAAAGCGTAAGTCTCACTTGTGAACTTTAGAGCCCTGACAAACAGCCTTTTGGCGTAGCCTAAATAATACTCCCAATCTTCCTCGGGTACTCCCAGCGTGGCCAGCTTAGCAAAACAGAGCTTCTCCAGCTTGTCCAGGACATCTAGCTCCCACTCCAGCTCTTTAGGACGTTCATACTCCAGGACCTTAAACCGTCTGGCCAGCACGTCATGGGTCCACTTTGTCTTTAGCCTGTAGATTCTTCTCCTGACCTCGAAGGCTGGGGGATAGGCCAACTAGAGGACCCCCTTAAGCATAGGCTCGTAGACCCTGCTATAGTTAAAATCCTGGCTTCTCTCCCAGGCCTTATCCGCTTTCTCCAAGCTCTCCTTTGGGTGGTCCATGCCCTGAATCATGGCCTGGGCTAGGTCCCCTGGGTCGTACTCGTGCAACTGGGCTATACAGCCAGGTTGTTCCCATCTCTCCTCGAGTATCCGCTTATAGGGGAAGATCCAGGCCTCTTCGGGACCTACCAGCTCGTTCAGTGGGGGAGCGTCCAGGCAAACTATTGCTCTCCTGGCAGCCATGGCCTCCAGCACTGGCAGCCCAAAGCCCTCTAACAGGCTGGGGAAGACGAAGAGGTCACAGCTTCGGGTCTTGAGGGCTATCTCCCTAAAGGGGAGCACGTTATAGCTGTCCTCTATTACCAGGTTTTTAACCTGGTCTAAACCAGGGCTGTAGTCTAGAGCCCTCTTCAGGCCAGTGTGGAGTATGAAGATCCAACTATCAGGCCTCTTCTCCTGCAAGATTTTGAGGGCTTTAGCCAGGTGGCTTAGTCCCTTCCTGTGCAGAGGGTTTATGTTGCTGAAGAGGATTTTACGCCCTGGCCACCTGGCTCTAAGCTGGTCCATGCGCCTGTATTTGGGGGAGTCGTCAAACTCGAAGTCCTGGGGGTCTATGCCATGCTTGACCACTGCCTGGACCTGGACCCCTGAGCTTCGAAGCATATCTGCGCAGAACTGGCTTGGAGTTATAACCTTCATGTGCTCCAGAACCTTGAATATCTGCACGTTGAGGGTTAGGGGTCCATCCACCGGACCGTACAGGTAAAAGGTTTGGCTTCTGCCCAGGGGGTCCCTAGCTGTGATCCAGGGACTAGCTATTTTAACCGCTTCTTGAATGTATCGAGGCCACAGGGGAGCTAGGACTATGCTCCTGTCGTAGTGGTCGGCTGGGTAGGCTACCCTCTCGGAGAGGTCCTTCTGGACCACTTCATAGCCTAGCTTCACTCCTACCTTGTAGAGCAGGGCAGCCTGGTTCTTGAAGCTGGCTGCGCTTCTAACCGTGAATATACCCAGTTTCATGGTTTAGCCCTCTTCCTTTAGGGGGGAGATTTTGCCTAATCCATGCTTAGGACCCAGCTCCTCGTATCTATAGCGGTCCTGCCTGGACTTCATAAACTCCTGGATCGCCTGGAGCACCCCTGGATAGTTAGGGTCCTTAGTGTCGTGCAGCAGGATAACCCCCCATGGCCAGAGCCGTCTAACTCCTAGCTCCAACTCCTCGAGGGTTAGCTCGTAGCTGTGGCCTGAGTCGATAAAGACCATATCGACCGGAGCTCCACGCCAGGACCGGAGAAATTCCCTGCTATCGCTTCGGATAAAGGTCCAGTTTTGGGTTAGATGCCAGGAGTCTACTAGCTGTGCCGCTGATATGCAGGGGTCCAGGTCCACGCTCCAGAGATGCGCCTCTAGCTGCTTTGCTGCCAGGAGCAGGGCTCTGGTCGAAACTCCCTCTCGGACTCCTAGCTCGATAATCCTCTCAGCTCTAAGGTCCAGGGCTGTCTGATAGAGAGGCATAACACAGTCTGAGGTATCTGCGCCTAGATGAATTAGGCTGAGAAGATACTGCCTCTCCTGGTAGGTCATGCTCATTAGAAAAACCGCCAGATAAGCTCGTTTTCCATGTGCTCAGGCAGCTTCTCTAGAAATCTGGCCTGGTCCATGCCATACCACCAGGCGTTACCTTCAGGGCAGGGAATATAATGATACCAGGGCTTTTTTTCGGCCAGAGCTCTCTCCACTTGACCTCTCCAGTAGGCCAGACAATACTCCTGGGACCTGATTACTCTGCCGTCCCTGTCCACATGGCCACACACACAGCCAGGATGAACTATTACCTGATAGCCTTTCTTTTGTATAGCCCAAAAATAGGCCATGTCTCCGGCTAGTTGTTCTAAGAAGGGCTCTGCCTCAAACAGTCGTCTAGCCACTAGCGTACAGGTGTAGGATCCTACGCCTGGGATCCGGAAGGGCTGACCTCTCCGGATAGCCTCTCTAGCTCCAGGGTTCATGTTCCAACTCATTTCGATGATAAACTGGTTGGTCCCTACCTTAGTAGGCCTCTCAGGGGAGAGGCCACAGGCCACATCTGCCTTTAACTCTAGGAGTTGGAGTAGAGCCTTTCTAGGGACCACTATATCGCTCTCGATAACCCAGAGGTAGTCGTATCCCTGCGCTATGGCGTAGGTCCTGGCCTGGTTCATTTTGTAGCCTATGTTGCGGTCCCACTCTCCAGGGAAGGGGTCTGAGGTCAGAACCATAACGTCTATTATATGGGGTCCAGGGTCCAGCTTGCTCAGAGCCTCCCACCACTGGGGATAAAGGGCTTTGTAGCCTAGTGCCACAGTGACTAGAAGGATCCTCGTTAGGCATACCCCGAGATAGTTATCGTATTGGCAAAGCCATAGGGCGCAGGTATTCCTGAGACATCTTCCGGAACCGTGCAGGAGAGAGTTAGCCCTAAAACTACTCCAGGACCTAGCTCTGTCCCTTCGTGGTAGTCCCAGCTAATAGTGATAATTGAGGCTCCTGGAGGATTCCAACCTGTGACATTCAAGCCCAGGGTCAAGGTAATATTGCCAGTGTTCTTGAGGAATACTCTCCTGGTCACTGTTTCGCCACAGCGAACATATCCCCAGTTGATCTCTCCTAAAGGCTGAGTACATTCTCCGTCTAAGAATAGGTCCAGACCTGGGAAGGCAACAAATCCGGTAGAGACTGTCTTTTTCAGGACTCTTAAGATAGAGGACATGAGACACAAGACTCCTCACTCAAGTATTCTGGTCCAGATCTTAGCTATTATACCTCTCCAGTTGAAGCGGTCCAGGATCTCCTGCTTAGGATTCACTCCCCCAGGCTTCGCCAGAATCTCGGCAAGGACCCTGGCCAGGTCTGGTCTAGGTACATTTGGTACATATAGTACAAAGTCAGAGTACCATTTTCGCATGGTGGGATGGTCAAACACTATTGGCTGGGCTCCACAGCCATACCCTTCTATGACTGGCAGCTCAAAGCCTCCCTCTCTTCTCATGCCACTAACATATTCTGAGGAGCTGTAGAGGGCTCTGAGCTCAGAATCCTGGATATTCTCGTGTCTGTTATAGAGGTATGTAAAGGGTAGACTTCTCAGGGATCCCCCTACATGGCAAATTCTGGACCCCAGCTTAACGCAGGCATCCACGCAGGCATCTATGGCTTCTGAGTCTGCCACGTAGCCAGTACACAGGATCTTATAGCCTCTCTGGAGAGGTATCCGGTAGAAGGTAGAAGGCTCGAATCCCCAGGGAGTCTCGAGAACATTACTGCCCATGTAGCCTAGAATCTCTCGGTCGTAGGTCACAACCAGGAGAGCTCCAGCCAGGATATGCTGATAGTGCTGGTCCAAATCCACATAGTGAGGGTTGCCCACATGGGCAAAGACGATATACCTGGACCCCAGGGGAAGAGTTGGGACCCCTTGGATAACCTCACAGGTTTTAGTGTGCTCCCTGGGATTCTGGCCTACCCAGTTTAGGCAGTGGATAGCCTCGGAGTCCATCTGGTCCAGGAATCTGACCCCTGGAGGGCTGTGGCCTATAAAGGCTCTGCGAATCCTCTCCATAGCCCTGCTTATCTTCCCATCATAGGGAAAATAGAGCTTCATAAGGTCTGGACCTAGACGTAGTAGCCATAACCCTCAGGATAACAGCCACACATGGCAGCCAGCTTATACAGCAGGCCGATTAGAAGCCCTTTGTCTCGGTAGTCCAGCAGGATAGAATAGCACTTGTTATCTCGTGTTGCGCTAGTGAAGTTTCGGCAGCACTTACAAAACTCCCTCATGGCGTTTATGTAGACTGGCATCTCGCTAGTTGGGACCCCAGCAGGCTCCAGAATGTCGGCTTTAGCCTGCTCTTCCCTGGCCACTAGCACAGCCGTTATGGCTTCGTGGAGCTCTGCCATGTTTGCGCCGTAAGCGTCTACCCTGATCTCGTGGATAGTTCCGTCTAGCTTAGCTGCATACTTCAGCCTTCGATAAACATGGTCTCTAGGCATAGCCCTAACCAGAGAGGTATCAGGGTCCAGGCTAGGGATAAGCCTTTCAATAAAAAAGAGAAGGGGTGGCCCAGGCTAGTAGCCTGGTATCGTTGTGCCACACAGCACAGCGCAGGCAGCCAGGACAGTAGGGTTCAATCCCTGAGCAACCCAGTCATTAAACCGCATTATGACCAGGTTGTCCTTTGTGGTCTGGCTAAACTTCTTGCCTATGCTGTAGCACTGCCTCGCATAGTTCAGGTAGCCTGGGATGGCCACGCTGGGGATCCCAGCAGCCTCGCAGACCGTCTTGGCCTTACTCTCTACCAGGCTAACCTCGCCAAAGATCGCCTCTTCCTGCTCAACCATCGAGTCCCGATGGGCATCTATCCTAGCCTTGACCACATCGCCTGACAGCTTTGCGTCGTACTTTCTCAGCCTAAACGCTGGATGACGCATCTCTTGACACGCTCCAGTCTAGAAGGCATGAATGAGCCAAGTAATAAGCATTAGTGGTTGAAATAGGGACCTGTCCCTATCTATTTCAGGGAATAGTAGCCTGCTCTAATCCCTTGTATTTCCAGATAACATGGCAGAGCCTAGCTAGGTGGCCTACCTGACCCGTAAGGCTCCAGATCCTACGCTCTATCGCATGGCTATCTAAGGCGTGTCTATCCAGGGCTATAACCAGGTCCACAGCCTCCAGGGCTACCCTCTTCGCCACTATTGGGATCCTGAGCTGCGCCTCGTCTGGCGTGTATCTGGCTCCTGGACCTCTTCTAGGCATAGCCTCACCTGTTGCTAGTCCGGTAAATTACCTGGGCGTCTATGGCGTCTAGGGCTGCATGGTCCAGGCCTCGCCTCTCGAAACGGTCCCTGAGAATCTGGTGTTGCCTGATCAGGTCCACCATAAACTTGAGAGTGTCCTGGCTTTTCGCTAAGGCCTCGGCGTATGCTATATATTGGTGCTGTAGGTCCCCGTATAGGTCCAGGCTCTCCAGGATCCCCTTAACCTTGCGGATTATGAAGCCACACTGAGCCTGGGCCGAGACAGTGCGCTCCCTCCACAACCTCACTGGCTGGGTAGGCCAATCCTCCCGAATCAAACGGATCTGCTTAACCAGCTTGACATGACTGGTTTTCCGGCTGTACTTCTTGATACCAAGGGGGTCCGACATGGCCTAACCTATCCCCCAGCGTAGGCTCTAACCTGGTCCAGATACTCACTTCTCCAGCCTAACGCCATATTCTGTACCTTTTTCCACTGGCTCCACAGCCTAGCCAGTTGGGCGAGGGTCGCAACTCTGTACTCTATCAACTGCTCCAGGCTACAGATTAGGTCATTATGGTCGTACTGGATCCTGACCGTGCCGGACTCCGCTGTTTTGCCATAAGGATATCCGTAGATCGCAGGCCTCTCTCTCAGGCTCACCTTAATGTCTACCTCTTTGACCACCGCTTTGTGGACCCCATCGAACTCGTCTGCGTATATGACTAGATCCGTGACCTTTACCTCTCTCCACTTCTCCTTTTTCATAGTCTAAGACCTCTCTCTACTCTCTACTCTCTACTCTCTACTCTAGTAGATCTTATATACGTATACGTATATGCGTATACGTAGAGGGGAATCACATGGAGGGCATCAAGTGGCGCAGAACCATTTACGTTAGGGTCCAGCAACTCCAGCTATACGAGAAGCTGGACCAGATCCTAACCCGAGAGGGCAGGAGCTTCTCGGCCTGGGTGCTGGACCAGGTCCAGGAATACGTTAGGGTCCATGAGATAGGGAACCCTCAGACCATCATAACCAGGTACACAGATACAGAACAGAGTTCCCTAACAAAGGTCTGCAACTATAGAGGTCCAAGCCATCCAAAGAAAAAGCTGTTCCTCTGCCAGAAAGATATGTCCTGGAAGATCCCCCAGGCCTGCCAGAACTGCAAGACCCCCCACACCTGGGGGGGGAGGGAGAGGTCTAAATGAAGCTGAGAACCTTTGTCCTAGTCTGTAGCTGGGGTATGGCTTTCCAGGGAGTTATGGACCTGGCCATGTTCCAAATCAGCAACTACCACGCTCCAGCCTGGACCCTAGGGGTTGCATGGCTCTATACCTCTCTAGTTCTATACCTCGTTGCCAGGAGGGTCTAAATGAAGATAAACAGGGTAGCAGTGGAAAAGGGCTTAAGCGTGTCTAAGGGACCAGATGGACCTTGGGAAAAGACCACTTATACCGTCGAGGCCACACTCGAGTTTGAGAGCGAGCTAGACCCAGCCAGAGAGAAGCTCGAGAGGATCCTCGACCAGTGGTTAGCCCCAAAGCCTAGTCCCCCTGCGCCACAGGCTCAGGCTGCGCAGCCGCCGCCAACTCCGACTGCGCCGAGCCGTGAGCCCGTGGCCAGGATCCGCCTAGCAGATAAAGAGGTAGCGCAGATCTACCTGGACCACATAGACCTCTATGCGCCTCTGCCTGTGAACGACCCCGTGGTAGAGAGGTTCCTAGTCCCCAGGGTACTCAAAGAGCTCCTGGTTCGACATGAGCTGGTCACAGACAACAACTTCATAGTGCGAATAACATTCGACCCCAACATCAAGGAAAGCCAGGTAAAAGACCTAGCCAGAGCCCTATCATGGTGCATCGACAAAGCCACCAGCAGGTGAGAGCAGCCACGCAACCTCTCCCAAGGGGAGCCCCGAAATGAGGTTCTACACCGATGCGCCCATCTCATACCCCTACCTTATGGATCACATGGGTCACCGCAAGCGAATCATCAACAGACGATTCGACCACGCTATCGTGGATAGCCAAGTAGTTCCATTCATGCAAGGATTAGTAAAAGACTATTCCCCAGAATATATGGCTACTTATGCC
>Ga0129297_10001667_pt1 | contig 11307 bp, 9 predicted proteins | sample I18A1metaG_FD_94708 | JGI IMG/M metagenome (GOLD analysis project Ga0129297, IMG submission 94708) | Lake sediment bacterial and archeal communities from Gulf of Boni, Indonesia to study Microbial Dark Matter (Phase II) - ​I18A1 metaG | ecosystem: Environmental > Aquatic > Freshwater > Lake >... | reverse complement strand
CGGAACGGCGCTTCCTTCAGAATCCGCGCCGGACCTGCGGAATGCTGGCCAGGAACCGGTCCAGAATGGCGTTCACCCGCTCAGGCGCATCGAGCTGGAGCCAGTGCCCCGTCCCATTGACCCGCTCCGTGGGCAGCCGGGGAAGAAGGTGGTGCAAAGCATCTGGACGGTCGTTGAGAGGGGTGATCACGGACATGCACGGGAAGGAGAAGGCCTGCAAGGGAGTCATGGGATCGAAGGACAGCAGCGCCTCCAGGCCGCCAATGACCGTTGAGCTCGGGGTGGCTCGGAGATCCGCCAGAAGCTTTTCCACCACTTCCGGCCGAGCGCCCGACAGCTGCTCCATCCAGTAACCCTCCGTCATCTGCGCATAGGCGGGGGAACGAAGGGCGGCCAGGAGACCGGTGGCCTGCTCCCTGGGCATCAACCGCCCATCCGTGGCGGGATCGAGGAGCACCAGCCCGGCGACCCGCCCGGGTGCTTGGGCCGCCGCCGCGATGGCCACGGCCCCGCCCTGGCTGTGCCCCACCAGGATGAAGCGCTCCAGGCCGATGGCATCGGCGGCGGCGACTGCATCGGCGCCCATGGCCGCCACGGTATAGCTGCCGTCCCGGGGGGCTTCCGAGCGGCCGTGGCCGCGGATGTCCAAGGCCACCGCCCGCCGAGTCCGGCGCAGGTGGACGAGCTGCGCTTCCCAGTGGGTGGTGGACCCGGCAGCGGAATGGACGAAGACCACCGGGATCCCTCCGGTGCCTCCATCATCCAGGAAAAGGCGGCCCTGTGGGCCTTCCGCAAACAGAGATGTCGAGCCGATAGGAAGAGACATTTCGAGAACCTCCTTGGCCAACCTATTCTCGATCCATGACAGAATCTGTCATGAATGGTGCGCGTGGTCCGGGTCTTTCGCCTTCTCGATCTCTTGCGGAGTGCCGGGCCGACCACCGTCCGCGCCGTGGCGGGGGAACTGGGAGTGACGGAGCGCACGGTGCTCCGGGACCTGGCGACCCTGCGGGAGAGCAGTTGGCCCATCCAGGGTGACGCGGGGCCGGGCGGGGGCATCCGCCTGGAGTGGACCCCCGGGGTGTCCGCAATCCATCTCACCGAGGACGAGGTGGCGGCCCTCTGGCTCGCCACGCGCCTCTCCGCCAGCGTGAGCCAGATCCCCTGGAGCCGGACCGCCCGGGCCGCCCTCCACAAGCTGCTGGCCAGCCTGCCGAAGGAGCGGGCGCGTTCGGTCCGGGCCCTGATCCGCCGGGTGCATGTCGGCCGTCCGGCCAGCCCCCAGGTGATGGCGGAGCTGGGCTCCCCTCCTCCGGAACTCCTTGGCGTGTTCGAGCGGGCCTTCGGCAAGCGGGTCTGTCTCGAGTTCGATTACCGTGACCGTCATGGCCACGGGACACACCGGTGTGTCGAGCCGCACGGGCTCATCGTGGAGGCCCCCGCCTGGTACATCCTCGCCCGGGATGCGGCGACCGGCGCCGCGAGATTGTTCCGCATGGACCGCATCCGGAGCGCACGTCCCGTGATGGAGAGGAGTTTCGCTCCCGACTTCGACGCGGTTTGCCGGGAGGCCTTCGGAACGCCTCCGGCACGCTGAGGGAGGGGATGGAACACGGAAAAGGGGACGGGTCAGGCCCGTCCCCTTGTCATCCCAATGGGTCTCGCCTAGTTGGCGGCGCCCTGCTGGGCCATGTTCTTCTCGTACTCCGCCTGGAGACGCTCGGCGTTGGAGATGGCGAACTTGTAGACGTACTCGAAGCGGTCGGCGCCCTTGGTGAGGCCCACGATCACTTCATACACGCCCTCGGCGCCCACTTCGAAGGGGGACGCGATGACGTTGAAGGTGCCTTCCTTGGCGCCTTCGGGAATCTGCACGTCGGAGTCCTGGATGATGTCCTTCCGCTCGCCGCCGGGGGCCACGATGGAGAAGCTGAACTTGAAGGTGCCGTCCATGCGGGAGAAGCGGGTGTAGAAGCACACCTTGGGCAGGACGAAGGGCACCTGGGGCACCACGATGTGGTGGTCGTACAGGCCCATGAGGGAGGTCTTGCCGCCCATTTCCTGGCGGATGTCGTCGCAGAGAAGGGTGAACTCGTGCTTGGGGGCCTTGATCTGAACTTCTTGCATGAATGCTCCTGGTCGAAGGGTCAGTGTACCCCTGGGGGCCTTGGGGTCCAAGCGAAGACCTCGGGAGGAGGCCTCGGGTATGGTAGATGGATCCTCCGGAGGTCCTGGTGGCCCGTCTCCTCCTCATCCTGCTCTGCTCGCTCGTCCTGAACGCCCAGGACGTGCGGCTCCAGGTCATCGCCACCTCGAGCCTGCAGGGGCGGGTCCTGCCCAGGGACCCCTTCACGCTCCAGCCCGCCAGCCTGGGTTGGGCCACCGTGGCCAGCCTGGTCCGCAGCCTGAAGGCCCAGAATCCGAACACCCTCCTGCTGGACACCGGGAACACCCTGGCCGGAGACCCGTCCAACTACGTGCGCAACCGCCTCCGGCTGGACCTGCCGGAGCCCTCCGTGGCCATCATGAATGCCTTGGGCTACCACGCCATGGCCGTGGGCGCTCGCGAATACGACTTTGGCTTCAAGGTCCTCCGGAGTGTGGAAGAACTGGCCCAGTTCCCCTTCCTCTCGGCCAACACGGTCTTCACGTCCACGGGCAAGGGCGTCTTCACGCCGTACGTCAAGGTGGCCCTGGATGGGCTGCAGGTGGCCATCCTGGGGCTCACGGCGGCCTCCACCCCCCGGCTGGTGGACCCTTCGAACCTCCTGGACATCACCTTCCTGGATCCCGTGGAGACCGCCCGGAACCTGATCCCCAAGCTGCGGGACAAGGAGAAGGCGGATCTGGTCATCGTGGCCCTGCACGGAGCGCTGGGAAAGGGGCCTTGCAACCCCATGGGACCGGATCCCCTCCAGTGCCTGGCGGAAAAGGTCCCGGGCATCGACCTCATCGTGGCCGGGAACGGGACCCCGGGGCAGTCCACCCGCGTGGCGGGCGTGCCCGTGCTGCAGGCGGGCCCCTTCGGCCAGGCCGTGGGCGTGGCGGACCTGAAGCTCCGGAAGGAGCGCTTCCACTGGAAGGTCGACACCGCCCAGCTGCGCCTGGAGCAGCCCCGCCCGGACACGCCCCAGGATCCCCAGGTCCTGGAGGCGACCGCCGCCCTTCGCAATGAATCCGAAGCCTACCTGGACACCTATGCGACGAACCTGGGGGTGGACCTGGATGGCCGCTGGTCCCGCATGGAGGACACGCCCCTCGTGCAGCTCCTGCACACGGTCCTGCGCCGGACCACCGGCGCCCAGCTCACGGCGGTGCCGAGCCCCGGCAGCCGGATCTTCATCCCCAAGGGTCCCACGTCCGTGCGCCAGTTCTATGCCCTGGCTCCCGATGAGGACCGCATCGCCCGGATCCGGATCACGGGTGCCCAGCTCCGCGCCTACCTGGAGCATGCCGCCCGGTTCTACAACCTGAGCTACCAGCCGGACCTCTACAACCGGGACATCGACCCCCGGGACTTCGACATGGTCTCGGGCGTGGCCTACAGCCTGGATCTGGGCAAGCCGGAGGGGCAGCGGGTGGCCTCCCTCACCTACCACAACGAGGCCGTCAAGGACGGCCAGACCTTCACCCTCGCCCTCCTCGCCTCGCGGCTGTCGGGACGTGGCGGCTACCGGGAAGCCCTGGGGCTCAAGGGCGATCCGGAGATGATCTCCGCGGTCACCCTCCGCAACGCGCTCCTGGACTACGTTCTGTCCAAGCCCACCCTGACCGTGGCCACGGCGGACAACTGGCGCACGATCCCCTACCTGGACCGGGAGCGGGTACTCGCCCAGCAGCCCTGATCCCGCTGCCTGCACCATCGGTGCCCCGGACGGCATCCAAGGTCCGCGGAAGGGGAGACCATGGAACTCAGCGGCCTTGGCATGGGCACGTACCTCGGCGAGGTGGATGCGGCGAAGGACGCGGACTACGCGGAGTCCGCCCAGGTCTTCTTCCAGGCCGGGGGGACCGTCTTTGACACCGCGGCCAACTACCGGTGTGGGCGCTCCGAACGGGCGCTGGGGCAGGTCTTCAAGAAGCTCCCTCGGGAAGCGTACTTCATCAGCACCAAGGCGGGGTACCTGCCCATGGGGGACGGCCTCACCCAGGAGACGCCCCGGGCCTGGTTCCAGCGCGTGCTCACCGGCGTGGTGGACACGCACGACATCGTCGATGGCTGCCATGCCATGACGCCGCGGTATCTCTCGCACCAGCTGGATGTGTCCCGGAAGGCCCTGGGCGTGGACACGGTGGATCTCTTCCACCTGCACAATCCCGAACAGCAGCGGCCGGCCCTGGGTCCCGAGGGGTTCCACCGGGCGCTGCGGGCCGCCTTCGAGGCCTGCGAGGGCTTCGTCCAGGAGGGCCGGATCCGCGCCTACGGCTGCGCCACCTGGAACGGCTTCCGGGTGCTGCCGGACCATCCCGCCCGCCTGTGCCTGGAAGAGCTCCTGGGCCTCGCCGAGGAGGTGGGGGGCTCCGGCCACCACTTCCGCTGGATCCAGCTTCCCCTGAACCTGGCCATGCCCGAGGCCTTCCTGCAGCCCACCCAGCGCTTCGGGGGTCGGGAGATGCCCATCCTGGAGGCCGCCCACCTGGCAGACATCCAGGTTCAGACCTCGGCCAGCCTGATGCAGGGCCGGATCCTGGCCACGCTCCCCCGCACAGTCATCGAGTCCTTCGGCTGCCGGACCGCCGCCCAGGCGGCTCTCCAGTTCACGCGCTCCTGCCCGGGCGTCACCGTGGCCCTGGCGGGCATGAGCCATCCCGCGCACGTGCGTGAGAACCTCACCGTGCTGGCCCTGCCGAAGCTGACGGGCGAGGTCCTGAAGGGCTTGTACAGCTAGATTCTGCTAGGATTGAAGCCGGTGGCGCAGAGCCCGGGACGGGAAGGATCGGATCCCGCGGCGAAGAGGCAACCGATTCGGAGGGGCCATGGGGCTTCGGGCGCTGATCTTCGACATGGACGGCCTGCTGCTGGACACCGAACGGCTGGCACTCGCCACCTGGGCCGAGGCGGGACGTTCCCTGGGCTTCGACCTGGATGACGAGACGGTGCGAGGCACCATCGGCCTGGATCACGTCCTCACCCGGGCCTACTACGACCGGCTCTTCGGGGACCGCTTTCCCTTTGCCCGGGTGGAGGAGAAGCACCGGGAGCTGTTCCGCGCCCATGTCCGCGCCCATGGCGTGCCCGTGAAACCCGGGGCCCGGGAGATCCTCGCCGAGGCCCACCGGCTCGGGCTCAAGGTGGCCCTGGGCACCTCCAGCCGCTCGCTCTATGCCCATGCCATGCTGTGGCTGTCCAACCTCGCGGAGCGCTTCCACGTCCTCTCCACCCGCGACGGTGTGAAGGCCGGCAAGCCCGCCCCGGACATCTTCCTGCGGGCCACGGAGCTTCTGGGCTGCGCCCCCGGGGAGTGCCTCGTCTTCGAGGACTCCGTGAACGGCATCCGGGCGGCGGTGGCCGCAGGCATCCCGGTGGTCATGGTCCCGGACCTCCTCCCCCCGACCCCGGAGCTGCAGGCGTGCTGCGTACGGATCTGCCGGAGCCTGAACGAGGCCGCGGAGTGCCTGCCGGGGTGGGTGGAAAACGGAGTATCCTCCTCAGCATGTTCCACGACCTGAGAGGACGCGTCAGCCCCACCCGGCGGATCCTGGCCTGGGTGATCCTGGTTCTGCTTCTGATCGTCGCGGCCTTCGTGCTGCCAAGGTACAGCCGCATCCAGGCCTTCCAGACCGTGGCGGACGCGGTGCTGTGGACCCTCCTCGGGCTCGCTTCCGTCAAGCTCTTCACCTTCCTGCTGCTGGATCCCCTCCTGCGCTACCGCAAGACGGCCACGCCCGGCTTCGCCCGGGACATCCTGGTGGTGGCCCTGTACCTGGGCACCGCCGCGCTGATCCTGCGGAACGTGGTGGGCATGGACCCCACCGCCCTGCTGAGCTCCGGCGCCATCGCCGCGGCCGTCATCGGTCTGTCGCTGCAGGAGACCCTGGGCAACCTCTTCTCGGGCATCTCCATGCACCTGGATCCCGCCTTCCAGGTGGGGGACTGGGTGGAGATCACGGGCAACCTCAGAGGCGGTCCCGGCCGGGAGACCCTCATCGGCGAAGTCACGGCCACGACCTGGCGCACCGTGCAGCTGCGCACAGAGAACGGGGACATGGACATCCTGCCCAACCGCGTCCTCGCCCAGGCCGTGGTGACAAACCTCTACGTCCCCTCGGGCCTCCACCGGCGCACCGCCAAGGTCATCGTGGAGCCCCACCAGGACCTCCACATCGCCCTGGCCAAGCTCACCCGGGCCCTGGGCGGCATCCCCCACTACGAGCACCACAAGCCCGAGGTGGTGGTCCACAGCTTCGACATGGGCGGCGCGGTCTTCGAGATGCGCTGGTGGGCGCTCGGCTACCGCCACGGCCGCGCCGGGAACTTCCAGGCCATGCGCCTGGCGTGCACCGTACTGCCCCGGGAGGGCTTCGCCCTGTTGGGTCCCCACGGGGCCACCACGCTGCATCCCAAGCACCGGGAGATGAGCGATGGCTTCCTGAAGCAGCTCCTGGTCCAGCTCCACCTGCCCGAGGACTGGGTCCAGGAGCTGAAGGGGAAGATCCTGCTGCGTCATGTGGCCCCGGACGAGGGCGTCATCCGGGAGGGCGACCCGGGCAACTCGCTGTTCGCGGTGCTGGAGGGCCAGCTCAAGGTGGTCCGGCCCGTGGAGCGCACGGAGCCCTATACGGGCATCTTCTGGGAGACGCTGGCCGTGCTCAAGGGCGGCGACTGGTTCGGGGAGGCCTCCCTCCTCACGGGCGCCCCCCGCAACGCCACGGTGGTGGCCGAGACCGCCTGCGAGCTGGTGGAGATCCCGAAGGTCGCCTTCGAGCAGAGCATCCAGCGGGAACCCCAGGTCCTGGAGCGCCTCGTGGATGTCATGGAGGCTCGATCCCGCAGCAAGCAGGCCCAGACGCCGGAGAAGCTCCTGCCGCGGGAGCAGTGGCTCGCCCAGATCAAGAGCTGGTTCGGAGTGTGATCGCGTAAGCTGGGGGGACTGCCGGAGCGACCTTGTCCCAGCGATTCCTGCCCCTCCTTGTCCTGCTGATCCTCGCCTCGGGCTCCAGCCTGGTCGCGGGCGACAGGGGCTCCGACACCGCGCGGCTGCAGCCCCCCTCCCCCGTCGCTGCACCGCCTGCAGCCCCCGCGGCGACACCGGTACGCACCGGTTCCATGGCCGCGCTGCTGGAGGCCGTGAGTCGCAAGGCCATCGAAGTGGCCGGGGGCAGGAAGATCCGGCTTGCCGTGATCCCCCTCAAGGGCACGGAGTCCGCACGCTACGGCGACAAGGGCTTCGGCGCCTTCCTCACGGAGCGGGTGTCCAGTGCCATGCTCGGACCCGAGTCGCCGGTGCGGCTCTTCGAGCGCACCCGGCTCGATGCCGTCCTGAAGGAACAGACCCTCTCCGCCAGCGGCATCTTCGACGAGTCGGAAGCCCGCAAGATCGGCGAGCTGGCCCCCATCGACTACATCCTGACCGGCACGTTCACGCGCCTGGAGCAGTCCGTGGCCGTGAACCTGCGCTTCATCGACGTGGTGTCAGGCGAGGTGCGGGGCAACCTCTCGGAGAGCCTCGAGCTGACCACCGATCTGACGGCCCTCTTCGAGGACCTCCAGGCCCGCACGGGGGCCGTGGCCGCACCCGCCGCTCCGCCCAAGCCCCTGGACTGCGAGCCTCAGTGGGCGCCCATCAAGCAGCTCATGGAGGACATCGGCACGCCTGCGAAGCAGGAGAAGCTGATCGATGCGGCCATGTCGATCCCCTTTGCCCCGCCCTGCGGCGATATCCATTACAAAATCATCGCCCTCTTCCAGCGCTACAAGCAGTTCCCCTCCCGCTACGACGCGTTCCTGACAAGGACCCTGAAGACCATCGAGAACCCGGACCTGGACGACCGGGACGGCGCCATCCTCCAGTACCTCCTCACCCGGGGCCAGCTGGACGACGAGGCCTGGCGGGAGGCCCTGCGTCTGGCTTCCGTCTCCAAGCAGTTCCGCCTGTACCCCACCTGGCTCCTGGCGGACAAAGTAAGTTCCGAGGCCTCCAGGCGGCGCGTCCAGCAGCGGCTCGGCGTCCTCATGGACTGGGCCGCCCAGAAGAAGCTCGGCCGGCCGGTGCCCATGGACAGCGCGGAGGTCTTCCTGGAGGCGCTGGCCACCCTGCGGCGCACCTACATGGACACCTACGCTCCCACCAAGGACGTGAAGCCGCTGATGGAGGCCTACCAGACCTTCGCAGCAACCTACGTCAAGGCCCCCGATGGCCACCTCCTCGACAGCCTCCGGATGATGTACGAAGCCGCAGGGGCCGGGAAGGATCGCGACCGGATCCTGGGCTGGTGGTGCGAGCGGGTGAACCAGTTCCCGCCCTCCCGCGATCTGGCCGACGACGTCCTGGAAATCCTGCGCCCCCTCTTCGAGGCCGCGAAACCCGGCCCCAAGGGGAATCCGGGCGCAGCGCAGGAACTCACGCGCATCGCCAGCCTCAGCGGCAAGCGCATTGCCGAGACCCTTCCCTTCATCGTGGGCCGGGACTACCGCCTGGACGTGACGGGGTTCTGCCTGGAGAACGGCCTCAAGCTCCCCGGCGTCGTGCCCGATGTGGCCACCTTGGTCCGGGATCTTTCGGGAGAGGACGATACGGCGCGCATGGAGGCCATCCGCCTCCTGAAGCACCTGGGTCCCAGCGCGCTGCCTGCGGAGCCCGTGGCCCTGAAGCTGCTCCGCCGAACGGCGGGCCAGGGCACGTGGGATGGCCGGAACAAGTACCTCCAGCACGATCTGTTGGGGCTGCTGGGCACCCTGCAGACCCGGAACCCCGAAGCACACGCCCTGCTCATTCTCTACCTCAGGGACATCGAGTCGTACCTGGCGGATGAGGCGGGTCTGGCCCTGGCCAGGATCGGCGAGCCCGCGGCCAGCGCCCTGAAGGCCGAGCTTCCCAAGCTCGAGGAGCCCTACAAGCAGATCCGGGTGATCAAGGTCTTCCACCTGCGGGGGAAGGCCGCCCAGCCTCACCTGCCTTGGCTCAAATCGATCCTCGACACCACCAAGTCCCCCTATGTGCACGATGCCGCCGAGGATGCCATCGAAGCGATCTCAAAATCCTGACTTCACTTTCCCCGCTCACCGGCCGAAGAATGCCATGTGGACAGGACGGAATCGACCCCATTGCCGAAGTGCATGCCGAGGCTTTGCTGAATGGCTGGGTTGCGCCTGTCCCGAGCCCTCCAGACGATCCTCCTGATCCTTCTGGTCCAGACCGGCCTGCTCATCGGTGCCGGCCTCTTCGTCTGGGTCTACCTGAATCGGCCCTCCGAGCACTGGCTGGAGGTTCCTCTCTTCCTGGGCCTCTGCCTCCTGATCCTGGTGGGCGTGGGACTGACGGTCACGCTGGGGGCGCGCTGGCGCCGTCAGGCCGAGGAAGGACTGCGGGAGACCCGGCACCGCTTTCGCCACCTCGTGGATTCCATCAACGGCATCGTCTGGGAGTCCAATGCGGTCACCCTTGAGTTTCACTTCGTCAGCCGGCAGGCGGAGCGCGTGCTGGGTTACCCCGTGCAGGAGTGGTATTCCGATCCCCTCTTCTGGCGCAAGCACCTCCACCCCGAGGACCGGGACCAGGCCATCGCCTTCTTCGATGAGCATGAGGCCCGGCTTCAGCCCTTCGTGGCCGAATACCGGATGCTGCGGCCCGATGGCCAGGCGGTCTGGGTCCAGGACATTGTCTCCGTCACGGCCGAAGACGGGAAGCCATCGGTGCTCCACGGAGTCATGGTGGACATCACCGACCGAAAGCGGATCGAGGAGGATCTGGAGCGGGCCCTTGCGGAAAACCAGATCCGGGAGGCGGATCTCACCACCTACAAGGATCACCTGGAAGAGCTGGTGATGGCGCGCTCGGAAGCCCTCCTCAAGGCCAACAACGAGCTGCGCAGGGCCTGGGAGAAGGCCGAGGAAAGCAACCGGATGAAGAGCCATTTCCTGGCGAACATGAGCCACGAGCTGCGCACGCCGCTGAACGCCATCATCCTCTACAGCGAGCTGATCATGGACGAGGCCAAGGCCCTGGAGCAGCAGGAGACCGTGGAGGACCTCCACAAGATCCAGAGCGCCGGACGCCATCTGCTCTCCCTCATCGACGACATCCTGGACTTGTCGAAGATCGAGGCGGGCCGCATCACCCTGAGCCCGGAGGAAATCGACCTTCCGGCCATGATCCAGGAGATCGCCCAGAACATGGCACCCGTGGTCCAGCGCAACGGGAACGCGCTGGAGGTAGAGCTGGACCCCGAGGTTCGCACCCTCTGGAGTGATCTCACCCGGCTCCGCCAGATCCTCATCAACCTGCTGGGCAATGCCTCCAAGTTCACGACCAAGGGCACCATCACGGTCGGCGTGAGGCCCAGCCCCGAAGGCCTCGGTGTCCTCTTCCATGTCCGGGACACCGGCATCGGCATGACACGGGAGCAGCAGTCCCGGATCTTCCAGCGCTTCACCCAGGCGGATGACAGCACCACCCGCAAGTTCGGGGGCACAGGCCTGGGACTCGCCCTCAGCCAGCGCCTCTCGGAACTCCTGGGCGGAGCCCTGTGGGTGGAAAGCGAGGAGGGCAAGGGCTCCACATTCTTTTTGAAGCTCCCCGAGCGGCTGGAACTCGCGAGCGCCCCAGAAAAAACCACCGTGGGCAGGGGAGCCTGAGCGTCGCAGGCCGTCAGGCCAGCGATCTCACCTGGAAGCGGGTGGCCTTCCATTCCTTCCAGGCCTGCCGGAGCTCGGCACGCTGCTCCCGCAGCGAGACGCGCCATTCGGCGGCACGCTCCTCGCGGCTGGCCTGGAAGGCGGCAAGAGCTCGATCCAGCCGCGCGTGTGCCGAGGCCAGGCGCTCGCGCAAGCGCTCGCCCAGCTGAGGCGGGACGCGCTCCAGGTGAGCCCGGAGGGTCTTCTCCTCCATGGCGAGCCGGGCACGCCGGATGACCGGGAGCGGCACCCGGCGCAGGTTCCGCGCCAGGCCGAGCCAGGACAGGGCGAACAGCAGCCACTTGGTGCTGTCGAAGTGATACCACCTCACACCGTTCCGATAGTCGCCCGGCCACATGTGGTGGAAGTTGTGGTAGCCCTCCCCGAAGGTGAGGGGCGCGAGCAGTGCGCTGTCCCGGGCCGTGTTGGCGTCGGTGTAAGGGCGCGAACCGAACCAGTGGGCGGCGCTGTTG
>Ga0129297_10001666_pt1 | contig 11310 bp, 8 predicted proteins | sample I18A1metaG_FD_94708 | JGI IMG/M metagenome (GOLD analysis project Ga0129297, IMG submission 94708) | Lake sediment bacterial and archeal communities from Gulf of Boni, Indonesia to study Microbial Dark Matter (Phase II) - ​I18A1 metaG | ecosystem: Environmental > Aquatic > Freshwater > Lake >... | reverse complement strand
TTCCATAGCCCGGATATGGGCCTAGGTGGTCTCAGCTTTAAAGAAGTCCGTATAGAGGAGCTTGTGGCTGTAGTCGTCCAGAGAGCTGATGAGAACCCATTTTTCCTGGGCATAGGGAGACCAGAGGTGATGGGATGCGTCATGCTGGATCAAAGCGCCAATGGCCGTGGTTAGGACTTCACGATCGTGTATCTTTTTCTTGGGACGTCCCTTGTGGCAGCCCAAAGCCTTGGCTCGATTGATAATCGTGGGGACAGACGCCTTGATACCTTTCTTCAACAGTCGGTGGCGGATGGCCGAATAGTTGTAAGTCTTGATCGGAAGATCCCGGTCCTCGATTAACGACTTGTCAAGCAGAAGCGCCTTCTCGATCTCCTCTTCCACCTCCTCTGAAAGTTTGCCCGGTGTTGACCGCTGATAGGCTAATGTAAACCTCTCGGGATCCCTCCGGAAGAGCTTGAACATGGCAAAGAAACGGGTTTTGCTGATGCCGAGTGTTTCCTCAACAGCCGTACGATCGTGAAGTCCTTTTGAGTAGCTAAACAAAAGATTCTTGATATGTTCCGTCGTAAATCCTCTGTGCACCCGTTCCACATTTTCTTGACATCTCTTCAGATCATAATTTATTATCCTTGGCGACGGGATCATGCAAAATCGGCGTACGAATATTGACTTAGCCATTTTAGCAAGAAAATGAATTCCTTATTGCGCTTCGACCCAACGATAAGCAAGATAAAAGGAGGTAATTCCTTTGTCAACCGCAGCGCCCGCTTGTTAAAAAGCTCGCTTCGACATAATAAGAATAGGTCGAATCAGACTCCAAATTAAGGAGGAAAATGTGAAAGTGAGAAATCATAAAAAAATCGCATTCATGCTTGCGGTTGGGATATTCACGGGGCTCACCACCGGTACAGGAGCCCCTCTCGGCGCCCAGGTCATCGATGTCTATAAGCGGCCCGTCCAGGCCGAGCCCAGCCGAGACTTCGACTTCCTCCACTATCTCATCCAGCTGAACATCAACATCGCCGCCAAGAAGTTCGAGGGAGAAACGACCGTTACCCTGACGCCTCTCCACGATGGACTTGCGTCGGTCGTTCTGGACGCCGAGGAATACACGGTTACCGGGGTTCGTGCCGCTACCGGAATGCCCCTCTTTTACGAACATATCTCGGACAAGCTTTCAATCCGCCTACCGCGCCCCACCCTTCACGGCGAAATCCTATCCTTCACGGTTACATATTATGGCCGGGACCCGAAAAATGGCCTGCGGTTTTACGAGGCTTCGGGCGATCGCCCCCTCCTCGTGGCCTCTGACTCCTTTCCTGACAACGTCCATCACTGGTGCCCCTGCTGGGATTATCCCCACGACAAGGCGACGCACGAGATCGTAGCTACCGTGCCCGCTGGTAATCGCGTCGCCGCCAACGGCCGCTTGCTATCGGTCCGGGAAGACGCTACCCAAAAGACAGTGACCTACCACTGGCTTCAGGACAAACCGCACTCTACCTACTTGTTCTTTCTCGCTGTCGCTCCTTATGTCATTGTCGAGGATCGCTTGGGGACGCTCCCGATCAACTATTGGGTCTATCCCCGCCATGCCGACCGGGCCCGCCGGACCTTCGGGAAGACGCCGGAGATGATGGTCTTCTTCAGTAATCTCTTCGATTTCGACTATCCCTGGGCTAAGTATGACCAAGTGGAGGTTCCATTCGGCGGCGCCGCGGAGAGCACGACGATGACGGCCATGGGCGAGAGCATTGTCGTCGACGAGCGCGGGGAGATTGATTTCCCAAGCATGGGGGTTGTATCGCACGAGCTGGCCCATCAGTGGTGGGGCGACTTGGTGACGCTCAGGACCTGGTCTGAGACCTGGATCAACGAGAGCTTCGCCACGTATTGCGATTTTCTTTATCACCGGCATGCCCTGGGCGAGGACGAGGGGGCGGTGAATCTCCTGGCGAAAAAAAATAGCTACCTCCAGGAGGCCAGGACGCGCTATATCCGGCCGATCGTCTTCGACCGATATGAACGGCCTGAGCAGAACTTCGACCGCCACACCTATCAAAAAGGAGCGGCTGTCCTCCACATGCTCCGCTCTCTCATTGGGGACGACGCTTTCTTTCGGACGCTTAGCCGCTTCCTCCATGAACATGCCTTCCAGCCCACGGATACCCAAGAATTCATGAAGACGGTCAAGGAGGCCACCGGCCAGAACCTCGATTGGTTCTTCGACGAATGGCTATACCGTCCTGGGCATCCGATCTTCGATGTCACGGCGGATTGGAATGGAGCGACCAAAAAGCTGACCTGGCGGATCGTTCAGACGCAGGACACAGCGGCCGGGATTCCCTATTACCGGATGCCCGTCGTTCTCGGAGTCAGAACGTCCACGGGCAAAACATCGGAAAAAGTCTGGATCTCGGGCCGGGAGAGAATCGTCGCGTTCGACTGTCCGCAGAAACCCCTCATGGTCCGGTTCGATGTGGGCGATTATCTTCTTAAGGAGCTGACCTTCGAACGCCCCGTTGAAGAACTTCTCTATCAATTGGTCCACGACGACGCCCTCGGCCGGATGTGGGCGGCCTCCCAGATCGGCCGGCACGCCGACGACCCTCGCGTCGCTCCGGCCTTGATTCAATGTGCCAAGAGCGATGCCTTCTGGGCCGTAAGACGCGACGCTTGTTACATACTCGGCGGTTTCGAGAGCCCGATCGAACTGGACGAGCGGTTCAATATCCCCTTCACTCGGTTGAACGACGGCTATCATCCCGGGAAATTCCTGAACGGCAAGATCGCTGGCATTCTCCAAGAACGGACCAGTGACCCGAATCCAAAGGTCCGGGCGGCAGCGTTCTGGGCGCTGGGAAACCTGAGAGACCGCCGCCTAATCTCGTTTCTGAAAGAACGGTTCGCCGCGGAGGACAGCTATGGAGCGCAGGCGGCCGCTTTGGTCGCTCTCGGAAAGACGGGAGACCGGTCACTCGTTCGCTTTCTCCAGAACGCATCGGGCATGAAGGCGCACGGCATCATCAAACAAGCTGCCGACTGGGCTCTCAAGGAAATCAAGTGAGCTGGAACGGCCTTTCCTCGATAAAACCTCGCTTTGGATTTCGTGCTCTCCGAGCCCAGATTATGATAAAGTCATCTTGAGGAGGATATCATGGATCGACGCCATTTTCTTAAAACCCTTGGCATAAGCGCTCCCGCCCTGGTTTTGCCCATAGACAAAGCGCTTTCCCAAAAAACGGCGTCGCTCGAAAGCATGCCCAATATCGTGGTCATTCTGGCCGACGACATGGGATTCGGCGATCCGGGCTGCTACAATAAGGACTCCAAAATCCCCACCCCCTGTATGGACCGACTCGCCGCCGAGGGCGTAAGATTCACCGACGCTCACTCGCCCTCGGCGCTCTGCTCGCCAACCCGCTACGGCCTGCTGACAGGGCGGTACGCCTGGCGAACCCGGCTTCAGAGAGGCGTCTTGCTATCGTACGATCCGCCGCTCATCGAGCCGACCCGAATGACGGTCGCCTCCCTGCTCAAAAGTTCTCGTTATGAGACCGCCTGGATCGGCAAGTGGCACGTGGGTCTCCAATGGTCGACCAAGGACGGGAGCCCGGCTGAAGACACCATCGATCGGACGGATCCCGGCAAGACGGACGAAAAACGCCAACTGAACATCGATTTTGGCAAGCCGGTGCGAGGTGGCCCGACCACCCTCGGTTTCGATTACTTCTATGGAACATCGGCTTGCTGCACCTCGGATCCCCCTTACTGTTTCATCGAGAACGATCGGACTGTTGTCGTGCCGACGCGGATGAGCCGCGAGGAATGGCGCGGCCTCCCCGGCTTTGTCCCAGGGCCGATGGCCGATGATTGGTCGGAGGAGGATTGCGACTTCATCCTGACCCGGAAAGCGATCGACTTCATCGACGACCATGTCAAAAGCCATCCTGGACAACCTTTCTTCCTGGTTCACGCCCTTTCTTCTCCCCATAATCCCTGGCTGGTCCCTGAGACTATGAAGGGGAAGAGCCAGGAAGGCCCGCGCGGGGACCTCATTACAGTCGTCGACTGGGCCGTGGGACGGATCGTCGACCATCTCGCGAAGCGGGGGCTCATGAACGAGACTCTTCTCATTGTCACGAGCGACAACGGGGCTATGCGGGGTGCGTCCGGGCACAAATCGGCAGGCGACTTCCGGGGATACAAGGGCCGGTCTGGGAGGGCGGCCACCGGGTCCCCTTCATCGCTCGCTGGCCGGCCAAGATCCGGCCGGGGACGATATCGTCTGAGACAATCTCTTTGATCGATCTCTTCGCGACGTGCGCGGCGATCACGGGAACGACGCTCCCGGACGACGCGGCCGAAGACAGCCGCAACGTTCTTCCCGCGATCCTCGGCCGGCCCGGCGGACGGCCTCTCCACGAAGCGATGGTTTTTGATTCGGGGAACGGAGTGTTTGCCGTCAGGCAGGGACGCTGGAAAGTCATCGTCGGAACCAAGGATGCCCGCAAGGAGACGACCGAAACGCAACCCGCGGATGCGAAAGCCAGCCAGCTCTTCGATCTTGATGAAGATCCGGGCGAACAAAACGACCTGTGGGACAAACACCCGGATATCGCCCGGTCGATTATTGAGCTGCTGAATAAATATCGAAAGCAAGGTCGAAGCCGGCCTCCAAGAGGACGGGAATGATATACATCATCATTACGGCCAAGCATCACTATGGCTTCGCCATGTTTCATTCAAAGGCGAGTCGCAGCAATATCGTCAACTCCTCGCTGTTCGGCAGAGATCCGCTCAAGGAGCCTTCGGAGGCCTGCGCCGAAACTGGATTGAAATTCTGCGTCTATTATTCCCATCGTGAGGATTGGGAACGCCCCTACGCGTACGGGAATTTTTGGGATTATAAGACCTCACAGACCGATCTCGATACCATGGATCATCCTGAGCTTTTCCGCAAATACCTGGGCGAGAAAGCGATCCCGCTGCTCAAGGAGTTGCTCACGAATTATGGGCCCCACGGCATCGTCTGGTTTGATCGAGGCATGTATACTCAGGAACAGGGACAAGAATTCGCCGATCTTGTCCACTCCCCTCAACTCAAATGTCTGGTGAACGGACGAGTCGGCCACTATGACAAGGAACTGCTCGGGGATTACCAGAGCCTCACCGATAACGGAATTCCGCAGGGGGGATCGAGGAGTACTGGGAAAGGCCTCAAACCCTGAATGATACCTGGGGGTACAGCCGATTTGACCAGAACTGGAAGTCGGCCAAGGTGATCGTCCGCCCGATGGTGTCCGTGGTCAGCAAGGGAGGCAATTATCTGTTGAATGTGGGTCCGATCGGCGAACGGATCATCCCCCCGCCTTCGATCGATATTCTCAACGAAGCCGGCGCCTGGATCAGGCAAAACGGCGAGAGCATCTACGGAACATCAGCTTTGCCGTTTCCGCAGGAACTCCCCTTGGGATTCGCGACGTTGAAGGGACATTTACTATATCTCCACGTTTTCGATTGGCCGGAAAATGGAATTCTTCCCCTAACGGGCGTTCGCAATTGGGTGACCAAGGCCTACCTTCTAGCGGAAAAAGAAAGATTGCTTAACCTGAAACGGGATCGTGATCGACGGATCTTGATTACGCTGCCAGAGGAGCCCGTCGATAAAATCAATTCCGTCGTGGTGCTCGAAATAACGGGCAAGCCGGATGTCGATCCCCTGGTCATTCAAGAAGAGCAAGACAGGCCCGCCCTCCTGGATTATTTGACGTCGTCGACCCGCGGCCATGTCGTTAAACGTTTCAATAGAAAGGGGGAGACCGAACAATTCCATATTTCAAAAATGGAAGGACCGGAGGACATTGTGGAATGGTGGGTCCGGATCCTGACCCCCGGTCATACGATGTTTTCATCGCCTATGCCGCTGTCCCGGGATGGGAAAACGGCCGTTATGTCGTGGAATCGGGTCGAAGCCAAATTCCGGGCACGGTCAAATCGTCAACCGGCTGGTATGAGTACAAAACGGAGAAGATCTGATAGTTCAACACCCCCAAGGCCGGAGAGACAACATTCAGGATGTAGCCTGGAAAACAATTGGACCATTACCTCATGTATTTCAAATCGATCGAGCTCGTTCCCGTCAAGTCACCGCGGCCTTAGCGCGCTTTCGCGTTGAAAGAGAAATGGAAAATACCGCGCGGAAAGCGAGATCGTAAAAACGTAGCGGAGGAAGATGCCATGCGCCGGAAAATTCTACTCCTGGGGTTCATTCTCTGTGGAATATCGCCCAGCGTTTTTGCGCAGTTTAACTCATCAACGACCATGTGGTATGCCGCGCCCGCAGAAAAGTGGGAGGAAGCGCTGCCTGTTGGCAACGGTCGCCTGGGCGCTATGTATTTTGGCGGAGTTTCTGAAGACCGTCTCCAGTTCAACGAAGAGACTTACTGGACGGGAGGTCCGTACTCGACTGTGGTCAAGGGAGCCTATCAAAAACTCCCCGAGATTCAGCAGTTGCTTTTCGGGGGAAGGAGCATTGAAGCCCATCTTCTCTTCGGAAAGTATTTGTTGGGATATCCCGTCGAACAACAGAAATACCAGAGCATGGGGAATGTCATCCTGTCCTTCGCGGATAAATCGGAGGTCACGGATTACCGAAGGGAACTGGACCTGAAAACGGGAATCGCTCGGGTCACCTATACCCAGAATGGGATTCATTTTAAACGGGAGGTATTCGCCTCTTATCCCGATCAGGCCGTCGTGATGCGTCTTTCGGCAGACAAACAGGGAGTCATAAGCTTTGAGTGTCAGCTTCAGGGAGTGAGGAACCAAGCTCATTCAAATTATGCCACCGATTACTTCCATACGGATCTCTGGGGGAACAACGGGCTTAGACTGACGGGGAAGGGCGCGGATTACCTTGGCATCGAAGGGAAGATTCGGTACGAGGCCAGACTGAAAGCCCGCCTTAAAGGCGGTCGTGCTAGCACCAGTATCAGATCCTTGCATGTCCAGGATGCCGATGAGGTGGTCCTGATCCTCGTGGCGGCCACCAGCTTCAAATCCTATAAAGATGTCGACGGGAATTGTAGGCGGAGAGTAGAGGACTACTTTTCCCACCTGGCCGGTCTTGATTATGAATAGTTGAAGGACACCCACATCAAAGACCATCTGGCTCTGTTTGGCCGGGTTACGCTGGAATTGCCGCCAGGAAAGAATTCCGACCTTCCCACGGATGTCAGAATGCAAAAGATCAAGGACGAGCCGGATCCATCGTTGGCGGCATTGTGCTATCAGTTCGGACGGTATATCATGATCGCATCATCCCGGCGGGGTACGGAGGCCACCAACCTGCAAGGGATATAGAACAACGACCAGAACCCCTGCTGGGATTCCAAATACACGACCAATATCAACCTGGAGATGAACTACTGGAATGTTGATGCGGGAAACCTGAGCGAATGCGCCTCTCCGCTTTTCGATCTTATCCGGGAGGTTTCAGATCAAGGCAGAGACGTGGCCCGGGAGCATTATGGAGTCAAGAAAGGATGGGTGTTCCATCAGAATACGGACCTTTGGCGGGTCGCCGCCCCCATGGACGGAGCGAACTGGGGGACCTTCACAACAGGTGGAGCCTGGCTCTGCACCCATATTTGGGAACACTATCTCTTCACAGGTGATAAGAATTTCCTAAAGAAATATTACCCTGAAATGAAAGGATGTGCCCAATTCTTCCTTGGGTTCCTGGTCAAGGATCCCGTCCGGGGATGGCTTGTGACCAACCCCTCGACTTCCCCCGATAATCCTCCTGGCAGTCCCCAGAACGTCCGCTTTTTCGATGAGATGAACGGGACGTATTACCGGGGATCCCAAATATGTTATGGGTCAACTATTGATACCCAGATCCTCCTTGACCTATTTCAAGAAGTGGCCGAGGCTTCAGAAATTCTGGCTGACGACCCACAGTTTCGCCGCGAGGTTCTCAAAACACGCTCCAAGCTTGGTCCCATGCAGGTGGGAAAGGACGCCGCGCTTCAGGAATGGATCGACGACTGGCCTCAGATGGAAGAGAGACACCGTCATCTTGCTCACCTGTATGGACTATATCCTGGAAATGTCATTTCACCAGTTAAAACTCCCGCATTGGTTGAATCGGTCAAAAAAGTCCTGGAACAAAGAGGTGATGGTTCTGTTGGCTGGTCACGGGCATGGAAAACGGCTCTATGGGCCAGGCTCTATGACGGAAACAGAGCCAACAGGATCTTAAAGGGATACCTCACAGAAACGTGCAATAAATCTCTCTTCAGCAAGAGCGGTCAAGCCCTGCAAGTCGATGAACCTCTGGGAGCGGCGGCCGCTGTCTCGGAAATGCTCGTCCAGTCCCATGAAGGATATTTGCATTTGCTGCCCGCCTTGCCCGATGAGTGGTCAGCCAGAGGCAGATTTTCCGGAGTTGTGACCAGGGGTGCCTTCGAACTTGATTATTCATGGGCAGATGGATTAACAAAGCAGATAAAACTGGTGTCAAGGGCAGGAGAGAAATGCAGGATAAAAAGTGATACAGATCTTGGAATAACCTGTGATGGAAAGGAAATCCAAGCCAACAGGGATAATGATGGTACCTATTTCTTTCTAACTAAGCGAAATGGAGTATACATGATTAAGTTTGAAAATAAAAATGTTATCCAGGAAAGGAAGTTGGCAGAAATCGATAGGTCCCGGCCCTTTAATTTTGTTCCACTTCTGCACAATAAGCTCGATCGCTTCTTAAGCCAATTGTTTGCTGTGATCTGATTCTTCTCCTGGCTACCTTGTTGATGTCACAGCTGGACCGTAGTAAATGGAATTAAAGAAGAGCTTGAAGGTGCTATGAGGTTGGGCCCGGTTTTGCGGGCGGAAACCAAAGATTATGATTTTTCCTTTGCCGTAGTTGACTTCGACAAGAGCCGGCTTATTATAGAAAACCTTTTCTCCTATCAAGCGGCCACTCATAAACGGATTGCCATTGGGATAGCGAGCCACTACTTTATAGTCAGACAACCAGGCTTCTTTTTGGTTTGCTTTCATCTCCTCTGTTTTGAGGAATTCAAAAACAGGGCTTTCATAAAACATCACAGCGGCGGTTTTATCCATTCCGTAGCCAATGGGGTGAGTGTTGTCGATTTCCACTTTAAGAATTGCGCTAGGGCAGAAAAATTCTGTTGATTTAAAACTATTTGTAACATTTCGGATGGGGATCTTGAAATGATTTATAGCTAATTCGGAAGAAGCATTCAGAGTTATCAAGGTTCCACCGTCATTAACAAAGTCAGCAAGAGATGCTAGCCCCAACTCGCCGATGCCACCAGCATATTGAGAAGGAACTGTTCCTTGCTTATGCCCATCAATTATTCTTTGCGGCGAAATACTTGTCAGAATTATGACATCGTAGTTTTCCCTTAAATGGCCGTTGCGCATGTCGTCATTGTGAATAGCGGTATAGGGAAATTCCCAGGTATCGAAGATCCAGCGGGTCCAGCCCTCGTCCATATCAGCTGTCCAGGGCTGATAAAGGCCCAGCTTGAGAGGTTTGAGTTTCATCAGATCCTTTAGAGCGCTCCCGGCTTGGATCTGAAGGCTGAATTCCGTGGATAAAGATTGAACTTTCTCGGTTATGCCAGACCCTGAAACAATAATAGACCCCACCGGATAGTTCTTTCCGTCAACAGAAAATGTCCGGGTCGCCCAGCTGACATTGAATCCTTCCTTCAAAAGCCGGTTAATGGCTCTGAAACTATCAAGGACAGAATGATCCAAGATATAGGTATTTCCTTCTCCCGCGACTTTTCCGGCTGGGGGCGCTGCTCTTTTGATCGGTTTGAGCTGTGCTTCAAACGGGAAAGTCACCATAATGGTCTCGACTCCCATCTGGTAAGGAAGCGTCCACCCAGTCAGGTCAAAGGTACTTTCAGGGGGACCGCCCGGATATTGTCTTCGATCAGGGTAGATCTGCGGTCCCAGGATATCGATCAAAAAAGGACGGCAGGCCTGGGACATCAAAATAACAAAAGTCCCGGCGGGATACTCTCTATTTTGCACTTTAAAAGATTTTTCTGCTTGATGGATCTCGGCCCCATCCTCGATGAGGATGTTGATCATCTTGGCCACCGTGTTGGGGTCCTTCTGGTCCTGAGGAATTATGTAAGCATAAGGAGCTTCATTTCTTCCTTTCTCAATAGAGTTTTTGGCCATGCGGTACATGTTCATCAGATATTTGTCTTTGTGTTTGGCCCCTGCTTCTAGAAATCCGATGGCAGACCAGTAGGAGTATTCGACAATATTTCCCAGCCGCCACCACCCACCAGGCCAAGGACTGGGGTAGTTTATCGTCTGAGTATTTCCTTGTTTGCCAAGCCCTCCGCTGTCGGCACCGGTGAGATCTCTGGCTGTTTGATAGATAGGTGTCGCCAGTGGAGTACCCGCGGCTTCGAAAAGGATGGTCGTCACATTATGCCACAAAGCGCAGGTATGAATTGCTGACATCCGCCAGTGGTTCCAGTTTGCATAATGGATAACCCCTGTTAGGCCTTTCTCTTCCAACAACGTTCGCATATAAGCTCCGGTGAGCTCCTCCTCACGGGTTAGCAAAGGATCCAAGGAATGATGGCGTGGTTCATACAAAGGCGAGAGAAAGAGGCGGGCATCGGAAGCTCCCATATGATGCATATCCATGAATATCTGTGGAAACCATTCATGATAGAGGATATTATTCACATAGCGCGTTTCAATCTGGGTATTCATGAAGGCGTCTCGGTTATTATCATGTCCGACATAGTAATGGTACAGCCAAGGCATAGGAGCGGTCTCATAGGGAGTCCCTAAATTCTTTCGATACCAGTCCGCTACCATTATATTGCCGTCGGGGTTCCAGCTGGGGATGAGCAGCAAAATCACATTATCTAAAATCTCTTTGATATGAGGAGAACTCTCAGTCGCTAGTGAATAACCCAATTCTGGGGACATCTGAGTCGGGCCGCATTCGCTCGCATGCATACTGCATGTAATCAAGGCAATAGTCTTTCCTTCCTTAGCCAAACGGTCTGCCTCTTCTTCCGAGATTCTGCCTTTAGCGAGTTTTCCGGCGCTGTCTTTATATTTTGCCAGGTTTGATAAATTTTCCGGAGAGGATATGATCGCAAGGATGAAGGGGTTGCCCATAGTCGTCTTCCCCAATTCCTCTATCTTGACCCTATCGCTGTTTTTTCCCAGAAGCTGGAAATATTCATAAATCTTTTCCCATCTGATCAACTTGAAATCGGCTCCGGGCTT
>Ga0129297_10001665_pt1 | contig 11312 bp, 10 predicted proteins | sample I18A1metaG_FD_94708 | JGI IMG/M metagenome (GOLD analysis project Ga0129297, IMG submission 94708) | Lake sediment bacterial and archeal communities from Gulf of Boni, Indonesia to study Microbial Dark Matter (Phase II) - ​I18A1 metaG | ecosystem: Environmental > Aquatic > Freshwater > Lake >... | reverse complement strand
GATCCTGGTGAGCTACACGAGAGCGCGAGGCGAAAGCGAAGGGGCGAACATGACGGTGGGTGTAGCTGAAAGACCTGAGAGGCTGTTGATTCTCTTTGCTTCAACTCTTGCTGAAGCGATCAATGTAGGGATTATTGTGATATCGATCCTTGCGTCTGTCACAGTTGCACAGAGGATCCACCGAGCGCACAGAGAACTTGCGTAAGAACTACTGAACCGAGCTCTAACATTCAGATCCAATGAGAAACCGGAAAAAGGAATGCACGGTCAAAGGCACATCCCCTGTGAGAAGAACTTGTCCATTCCTTAGATGCAGGTTTTCGATGAGCTTATTAGGGTGTTGGTACGACTTAAAGTCGTCCCTACGACTACGTGGCAGGAACATGTGGAGCTTCAGACTACCGGGTGAAAGGCGTCCCATCAGCGCCATCCGATTTGCAATACTCTTGGCACTGAGAGAGGACGAATTCTGCCTTGTGGACATTGAGGAACGGCTGAGAAGGCCCTTCGGCACCATCTGGCAGCCACATCGAGGAACGATCTCAAACGCGTTGAAGGAGTTGGAGGAAAGAGGATTCGTGGAGAGCCATGAGGCCACTGAAGGAGAGAGAGGACGAAAGAACTTCGAGCTGACGCAGAGAGGCCGAGAGGTGCTCCAGAAGGCGTTCAAAGGATTTTCCGAAGCCATGGAGATCACGTCTCGTTTCGCTGAGGCCCTTTCACATGACCTCTCTCAGTTCTCAGAGGTGAACGAGTTGATTCGAGAATGCCTAAGCGAACCAACTCCTCGCCACATGTTCATGATGAGAATGTGCATCCCGCATGAGAAGATGCTGCATGATGAGCAGGCTGTGAAAACGTATCATCGGTTTCTGAAGTCAGAACTGGAGCAAATCGAACGGAATCTTGCCCGTAGAAGACAACGCAAGGTAAGAATCAAAGTGGAATAGGAGGTCGAAACTCAAAATGGTGAACGAAAAAAGATGCTGCCGACACTCATCTCAGCCCATTGTTGCGTGTCGAATTCCACTCTATGGCGGTGAATCGTTGCAGCCAGAGCCCTTCGTGCCAGATTTCTGGCCAGGAGAAGATCCGCGGCCCTACCGCCCCTGGAATCCTTCAGAACTTGACAGAGATCTCGTATTGCTTAGCAGGAATTAGGTTGCCAGACATGCGCAACTATCTTCGATACATTCACCCATTGGGAACAGCCCACTGGAGCCAGAGAAGCATCGCAGACGCCATACAAGCAGTCAACACGACATCTCCTCAAGCCATCTGCCTTGAACTGGACAAGCGAAGATTCGACCATCTGAGACGAGCATGCTTCGAATGCCCTAGATTCGGACACTGCAAACGAAAGTGTGAGTTCGTAGCGGCTGCAGATGCACTTGGAAACCAAGAGGCAGACATCTGGCTGATAGACATGGATGAGCGCGACATCACCAGACGAGTACAGTCACAAGCCACATTAGAGGAGATTGTCGCTTGGCAGAGGATAGACGCATACGTCACCAAACACAACGAGCAAGGAATCAGACTCTGGGAGGAAGGACTGAAGCAAGAGGCTCTGGCACATTTCAATGGCGGGACTGAGCTTATGCGCAGAACCTTTCCGACTCTCTGGCAAGTTCTTATTCAAGAGAGAAACCTCGTGATGGCTGCAAGACTGATCTTCATCACAGAACAGTACTTGCAAAGCGCGATAATAGAGCCAAACATCTTGACTTTAGTGGGTGCTGCACACGTTCAAGGGATAAGGGAGCTACTCACAGACCCTGCGACTCTCGCCCGCTCAATCGAGCAGAGGAGAATTGAGTTTACTCCACCCGCCAGGATTCACAGGGTCAAAGTCCTCTAGGATCTGATGTAGAGGGATCCGGGCGTTTCAGTTGAGTCCTAGTAGAATCGTCTCTCGTCTCTCGCTCTCACCTTGGAGACTCCGAAATGCACGGCACAGGAAACGCAATAAAACTTCACAACTTTCTGCCTAGCGATGTAGGCACCCTTCGCCCTGAGCTCTCGAGCCAAGGACGGATCAACTAGGGATACCCAGTGGGTTGATCTCTTCGCCTTGTCTCTGGGGACCTGCATCCCACAGTTGGAGCATTGAATCAGATCTGATCTTCCTTTCCCGCCTTTGCTCCTCCCTCTAGACTTCCTTTTCTTTGCCATCTACCCTTGCCTTCTCCCGCTCCAATCGCGATCGGCCCCTATTATGGCTTTATCCTGCGAGCACATGTGTCAGAAGGCCCGGAGCATGGCCTATCAGCGACGGGAGCAGCGGCCTTTCAGTTTTGGCAGAACCGCAAGGCTCCGAAGCCAGACAACGATCATCATATGAGCTAGAAAGACGAATCTACGATGAAGATGAAGTGGCATGCTGCTACTGGTCACTCTTGGTCATGTCACACTCGACCGCATAAAGATGGGCGAACAGAGGAAAACGAGCTGGGTTCCAGGAGGGCCCGCGGTTCATACTTCGCTCACGGCAACCTCTCTTCGTGCAAGGCCACATATTGTGTCCAAAGTTGGGACGGATTTCGGACAGAGGAGAGTAAGGTGGCTTAGACAGAAAGGAGTCGACACGAAATTCCTTAGTGTAGTCACCGCTCCGACGACCAAGTTCGAGATTACGTATCGAAATGACAGAAGAACGCTCAGATTACTGGGCACATGCGACACCCTTGAAACCTTGGACCCAGAGTGGGGGATTCGGATTCAATGCCTTCACATTGCACCAGTCATCGGAGAGATTCCAGAGACAGTCGCTGGATGGTTCGCAGACCGATCTACCTTCGTCTCTCTTGATCCGCAAGGATACCTGCGGAGAGTTGGACGAGACAAGCTTGTCTTGGAAAAGTGGTGGCTCGATAGATCTTTACTGAGGAAGATAGACATCTTGAAGGCAACATCGGACGAGTTGAGATTGATGATGGGAGCCAGTGACTCACACGCTATGAAGAGATTGAGAAGAATGGGGCCTTCCATCTGCGTCCATACGAAAGGGTGTGAAGGACTGGATCTCCTGATTCCAAGCGGCTTCTTCCATATCCCGGCTTACAGACCTGAGAAGGTGGTCGATCCCACGGGTGCGGGAGATGTCTTCACAGCTGCTTTTCTCCTAGATTTCTCTCGATCGGGTGATGCCATATGGTCAGCCTGCCTTGGGACAGCTGCGGCCTCCCTCAAGATAGAGCACATGGGACCGGGCTCCATTCGGGAACCTAGCAAGATCTCTGAGAGGGCCAACAAGCTTCTATCGAATGTGCGGCGCATCGCCGAGTCCTAGTAGGCTCTTGCGAAGTAGACGACCTCTCTGGCCTTGGCGCCACACAGCACGCATTCGCTGAATAGTTCTTCTCTCTGCAAGGGGACAGTTCTTATCGTCGCGCCTGTCTCCTCCTTTATCTTGGCTTCGCATTCCGACCCGCCGCACCAGCAGGCCCTCATGAAGCCTCCCTCCCTCTCCAAAACCTGCTTGAACTCCTCATAAGATTTCACAGTCCTGATGCTTTCTTCTAGCCGCTTCTTTGCCCGTTGATAGAGGTCGGCTTGGACCGATTCTAGGATTCTCTTGATCTCTTGGGGGAGACTGACCATCTTGATTGGAGATTTCTGTCCTGTGTCTCTTCTGGAGACTATGACCTGATCCGCAGCCACGTCTCTAGGGCCTATCTCAATCCTTGTCGGGACGCCTTTCATCTCCCACTCGTTGAACTTCCAGCCGGGTGTGTACTCTGTCCTATCATCAAGGTAGGTGGAGACGTTCTCCGCCTTAAGGCGGTCGGTTATTTCTTCCGCCTTTGAGAGGACTTTGTCTCGGTCCTCATTCTTGTAGTAGATGGGAACGATGACCACTTGGATCGGTGCTATTCGCGGGGGAATAATCAACCCTTTATCGTCACCGTGCATCATTACCATTGCCCCGATCATTCTTGTAGTCACCCCCCAGCTCGTCTGCCAGACATAGTGATCCTTCTCATCCTTGCCGAGGTATTTGATCTGGAAGGGCTTCGAGAAGTTTTGGCCGAGGAAGTGGGAAGTGCCCATCTGCAAGGCCTTGCTGTCGGGCATCATAGCCTCCATCGTCAACGTGTAGACCGCCCCAACGAACTTTTCAGCCTCCGTCTTCCTTCCCAACAGAACCGGGATCGCGATCTGCTCCTCCACAAGCTGCCTATAGTACTCCAAGATGTCCCGAACTTCCTTCTCAGCCTCCTCGCTTGTCGCATGAACTGTGTGACCCTCCTGCCAGAGAAATTCCGATGTTCTCAGGAAGGGCTTTGTCGCCTTGATCTCGGCTCTGAAGACCGAGTTCCAGAGATTGATCAGGATAGGGAGGTCTCTCCAGCTCTTAACCCATTTCGAGTAAGAATCGCAGACAATAGTCTCTGACGTGGGACGCATGGCAAGCGGTTCGCCAAGCTCATTATCGCCAGTCCGAGTAACCCAGAAGACCTCAGGCACAAACCCAGAGAAGTGCTCAGCCTCCTTTCTTAGATAGCTCTCCGGAATGAGCGCCGGGAAGTATGCGTTTCTATGTCCCGCAGCCTTCAGCTTCCCGTCCAGAAAGCCCTTCATGTTCTCCCAGAGTTCATATGAGTAAGGCTTGAAGACGATGAAGCCCTTGACCCCTGCGTAGTCGCAGAGATCAGCTTTCATGATGACCTGAGTGTACCATTCCGAGAAATCTTCACTCTTCTTTACAGTTATCCCTCTCTCAACTGACAACGCGAAAACCTCTTCCAGAGACTATAGGTCGAAGATAAGAGACATTGGAGATTTCTATCGAGGTGGAACAGAGTCACCTATCACTTCGACCACTTGAACCGCAAATAGAGCTACTTCCCTTAATAGGCGTTACGTATGTCCTCGACACAAATCTCTTCTCGCCGCCAGAAAGCCATTTCCAGACTGAACAGCAGAACAGAACGTCGTCGATAGCATATCACAAAGAGGCTAAGTTATTTCAGTGGAAGCGTTGCTTACAGACTCACTCCAAGGCATGACAGCTATGCTTGCTGCACATCTCGCGGCCATATTCCTCTTGAAGATGCTGGTTCGCGATCTTAGTCTCTTCTATCTACTGGTTGGAACCTCGCTGTCAGGGTTTGACGCGATCCTTCCCATTTTCGGACTAAGGGATGAGGACTACCATTGTGGAAGCATTTTTCATTCAGTTTGGCCGCCTGTTATGGGATCCGTCGTTCTGCTCCCCTTGGGCCCAATCGCATCGATCTCATTCTTGACCGGAGGAGTACTCCATCTCCTTGGCGATTCTACAGATGTGAGAGGGCGCCCATGGCTCTATCCTTTGAGCAAGAAGAGGTTCGGAGTAGCCATCTTGCCATACAATTTCAGAGACTACGTTTTGAACCCAACCTGCCTCGTCGTTGAGATCTGTTCATGCACCTTTCTGGTTTGGTACGCTCTAGTCTTCGGGCTCGATCTGGCTTCGTGGCTCTGGATCGGCCTGCTCATTCCCCTGTTCATCGCTTTTGGTGTTCATCACTGGCGAATCGAGAAGACTAGGCTGCAAACATAGGAAGTCATTGACTTGCAGATGACATTGTTCTATTCGTGTTGAGAGGTCTTTTATGAGTTTGGCCTCGCCTTAACGTGTAAGTGGCTTGAATGGATGAGTTCGACGCGTCAAGACTAGCATACAGCCTAGTTGAAAACCGCGGACCCTGCCTCAATTCTCTTGATCTTCTCACTAGGCTGTTGCAGGCGCGAAGAGGAGAAGAGCAGCTCTACGAGACAAACGGGGACCACGGCCTTGTGAAGCTACCCACAGCCCCGAACATGAGCAGGAATTGACCATGAAGAAAGCATTCAGTCAGAAGTTGAAGGATGCGAGCCTCGCCGTAACCTTCCGCGACGTAATACTCATTCCGAATTGGGTCGAAGTCGAACCAAGAGAAATTGATCTTACTACACGCGCGACGGTCAACCACAAGCTGAATCTGCCGTTCATCTCCTCGCCAATGGACACCGTTACAGAGGCCGAAATGGCCATTGCCTTAGCTAGACTTGGAGGATTAGGAATACTTCACAGAAACTGTTCGACTGAAGATCAGGTGAAGATGGCGGCACAGGTCAAACGTGCCGAATCGCTGATTATTCGAGAAGTGATCACTCTCTCGACAGGTCAAACTGTTGGCGACGCAATGGACCTGATGCAGAAGCACCAAATCTCTGGGCTTCCGGTCGTAGAGGATGGGAGACTTGTCGGCCTCGTGACCGGAAGAGACGTAAGATTCGCCCACAGAGCACTCAAGGTCAAGGACATCATGACAAAGAAGCTCATTACGGCCAAGGAAGGCACAACCCTAGAAGAGGCAAAGAACCTTCTTCATGCCAACAGAATCGAGAAACTGCCGATCGTTGATGATATGGGGACTCTGAAAGGATTGATCACTTTCAGAGACATAATGCTGAGGGGACGCTTTCCAAACGCGGCCAGAGATGAGGAGGGCAAGCTACTTTGTGGAGCCGCTGTTTCACCGTTCGACCTAGAGAGAGCCAAAAAACTTGACCAACACGTTGACGTACTAGTCGTCGATGTTGCACACTTCCACAACGCAAATGTCTTCAAATCGACAAGAGACATCCTCAGAGAAGTCCACGCGGACGTTGTTGTGGGGAATATTGGAACCTACAAGGCCACGGAAGATATTCTTGCCAAGCTAGAGCGGGTCGCTGGAATAAGGGCAGGGATCGGATCGGGATCCATTTGCACTACTTCAGAAGTTGCCAAGGCTGGCTCCCCCACACTCTTTGCCACAGCCCAAACCGCCGACGCTCTAAGAAAACACGGAAGCGAGATTCCGATCATTGCCGACGGAGGCATCAGAGGACCAGGAGATATAGTTGTGGCGCTGAGCGCAGGCGCGTCCACAGTCATGATTGGGAATCTTTTCGCGAGATGCAAGGAGGCACCTGGAAACCTCGTAGCCATCGGAGGACGCTACTACAAGCAGTACAGAGGAATGGGAAGCGCCTCAGCCATGGCCAAACGCTACTCTATGGACCGATACAGCATCCCAGCGAAAGGCATAGCTGAAGGTGTGGAAGGCTGGGTCCCCTACAAGGGCGACCTTGCGACAGTGATTCAGGAGCTTGCGGATGGACTCAGAGCCGCGATGGGATACGCGGGCGCGAGAAACATCTCAGAACTGTGGGAAAAAGCCGAGTTCGCGGTAATGAGCACTGCAGGAATAGAGGAAGCGAAGCCGCACGATATACTTCTTCCAGGCGAAGCCTAGAAACAGACCAGTAGGCGAAACAGGATTCAGCGTATCAGCCTAGTTCAGCTCAACCATCCGTCCAAGAGTGACACTAGTTGACTCTGGATCAAGTATTCCCAGGATCAGCGCATGCGATTCACTATGATCGCTTCGGCTTATTGGATAACCCTGTGAGTTCAATCCCTTCAATCTGTTGATCGTCAATCTTCACTACATCGCGCAGGAAACGTACGCCGTCATCCGTCAACCGGTAGACACGATAGCTTCCAGGGCTCTCCGGCTGTTCCCTCGTATCGCCCACTATCAGGCCGGCTCCCTCAAGGATCTTCAAGTGATAGACCAAGGTTGACTTACCCTTCCCGTCGCTTGATCCCAACTCCTTGAGTATGCTGGAGAATGAGAGGCATTTGCTCCTAGTCTTCGACTCGCAAGCAGCTAGCGCCAAGAGGATCGCAAGTCTCTGGCGGTGAACCACCGCCTTAACCCTCTTCAGCCATGATTCGGGGAGCTGGATCTTGGATGCCATCGCGGGCACATTCCATTGTGTGCTCCTAATGCAAATAAGCCTATTTCAAGAGCAGTTTGTCTCGTTCGTACACACTCCACATAAGTTGATGAGCATAGAGCCAGAGAAGGGTTTATTAACCTAGTTCGACATTTTTCGAACAGAAAGAGGGGCAAAACCGATGGAGCCCACACCAACCAGAAACGAATGCGGCGCATGGGACCTACCCTGCCCAGAGTGGTCCATCTGCAAGCGCCGTGTCATTCACAGCCTCACACGCTTCCACAGATGACCAGACGATCTAACCCCGAATCATCTCCCAGCCGCGAACAATCCTAGACTGCACCTTTTCCAACGCCAATGCAATCACGCAATAGAGCTACCGCCCTCACAGTCCAAACTCTTAAGAGGAATGTAGTACACGCCTACCATAGGAGGGCCTCTCCGGTACATGGATCAGATAGAGCCGTGGCTGAGATTGCTTTTCGAGTCATTCATCCCATTCATCCTATTGCCACTAAGCGTGATGGCCGCTGTCTGGTTAGCCCTCAAATTCCCCATCCGTCGGGTTAGAGTCAGCGTAATAGTCATTGGGTTGTCCGCACTTCTCTCCGTCTGGCTCGGTAGGCTTGAATCCTACTGGCTACCTGCGTCCATCATGCTTGCCTGTGGCCTGATCCTCGGAGTACTACTGCTGATCTCAGGACTCTTAACAGAATCCAAGTTGGTATCCCAAGCTGATAGACGCTGCCAGAAATGCGGAAACGGTCTTTCCTCATTGCCGTCCAACATTGAATTCTGCCCATATTGCGGACACAAGATCAAATAGCCCGGTACGGTACAAACGTCACCTATTCCAGTGTTTCCAGAAATACTTGTAGCGTGCGCCCGACTCGTTCGAGGCTCCCGGGACTCACCTTGTCGCCTGTGTCTGCAGCCGTGTGCCAGTATGAGTAGTCGAAGTCTATGATATCGATCGCAGAAATACCTCGTCGCAGCAATGGGATGTGGTCGTCTGTCAGATGCCACCGCACCTGCGGTAAGAAATGACTGCCATAGGCGCGCGCTTGATACTGATCAGAGGTTGCAACAACTACCGATGTTTCTGCCGCGCCTCATGATCCTCGAATGAGCAGTTGACGTTCTCGGAACTTGATGTTCTTCGGATCATAGTAACGTTCTGTCCAGCTGTCTGTTGAATCTAGGCATAAAGGCTTCTTCGATGTGCTGTGCTGGTGCAGGCTTCTGAATCTATAATGATCATACAAACGAATGGCTTCAACAACATAACTGGTAGCGATTTTGTGATCGTACATTGCCAAAAGGTTGTCACCGTTAGAGGTTTCACCGCCAGCCGCCAGATTAGATGACCCACAGAATACTGCAGGCGATTGATCATTGAAATCACAGACAACGAACTTATGATGAATTGTCTGCCCTAGGCCACCACTCCATTCACGCTTGAAAGGCTCTGGAACATCCTTTTCCAGGAAGGCAAAGGAGGTGACTGCTTTGTACGGGTCGATTCCCGGCTTGAACAATTTCAACTGAGATCTGGACTGAATCGTTCCGAGCGAAAAGAGATCCTTCCGACCAACAAGATTCTCAAGGGCCGCCCTGACAGCACCTTTTCCTCCCAGCTGCATGATTGCAAAGAAGACTGAGCTTTTGGAGGAATTCATCGCTTCAGCGACTCTGTCAAGAGGAAAAGGCTTACCGTGAGGGGCAAAGCTCACCGATAGAACAGGCAGATTGCTCTTCCTTATGTCCCACCACTTCGAGGTGATCTCAGATGACTTGAAACGGTCTACATCGGTAAAGGCCTGCTCGAAGGCTTGCTCGTAGAGAGCCGCCAAATCTGGGTCTTCGAAGAAAAGTATGCTGTTTGCCTGCACGTATAGTCCTCGTATAGAGAAATTGGCGGAACCTGTGAGCACCTTCACAGCTTTACCGTTCTTCTTCTGAATCATCACTTTGTTATGCGCAAATCTCTTGAAGTGCCCCACTCTAACGTCGGCTCCAGCGGCCTTCAGAACCTGCAGCGTCTTCGGTTCCAGAGCACTTCGTTTTGTGTGCAATGGAGCATCGTCTTGGAAGACCCGAACGCGGGAGCCGATTCGGCATAATGCTCGGATAATGTCTGGTTCATCGAAATCGTAGGCAAACACGTCCAGCTTGATCGAAGGATCAGACCGACATTCCTCCAGAAAGGCAAGTATCAGTGTCCTTGCGTGTGCTCCTAGCCAATCATACTGGGCCTCATAGGGCGCCGTATCAAAGTCGATCGATCTCGGTTCAGGGCGTAGCTTTCGGTTATTAAAACGATCAGCGTAGGCCTGTGAGGAGACATAGCCTCTAGTGAATCCCAATTCCAGGCCGGGAAACGATCGATCGGAGAGATCAGCGTCAACACCCACGCTCGAACCCAATTCGACACTTCCGTCGCTCTTGAAGTAGGAAGCGTAGACAACGTACCGGTACTGCCCCGGACCTGCTGACGGAAAATGGATCCAGTGAAATGTCTGAAACGGTGCTTTGTCTGAACTGATGAACTTCGCCGGGTCTAGCCTCTCTTCTCCTGTGAGCTCATATCTGAAACTCAATCGGTTCTTCAGGAAATACTCATTGGTTGGATATGGTCCCGCATTTGGCGTGATGCACTTGACAGCAAAACCAGCGAGACCGGTCGTCTTCTCTGGTGGCAAATCGAAAGCCAGCAGTACTGCACGATCGCCTACGTGCGGCTTAACGGAGAGACCATTTCTCGAACTTGGACACATTACGGCCTTTGGTTCCTGCGACCGCCGAAGATTCGATCAGCGCATCCGGAATTCATTGTCTATTCTCAAGCCGAGCATTCTCCTCGCACCTTTCTGGCGAGTTGAGAATCACAGAACTCATCGAACTCCACAAAGGAAGCGTCGAACCCACGACAGTCGAAATGACCCATGCCTCAGGCAGTATTTCAATCTATATAGCGACAGAGAGGCGTATTCTGCATTTTCCTCAACCATTCTGGGGGGCTCGGGTTACTTCGCTTTCCAGCAAAGAAGGTGTGCGCGCGCGCTTCTGTAAGCTTTGGTAAGATCCCGTGGTTGCCAGGGCGATCGGAGAGGATGGTTCTTGTGGCGCAGGGTGGTGCCACCCCCCTCCCCCCTGTCGGCACGGCTCCCGAGATGAATGTGAAATCGTTGGGATTCAGCGTTTCGGGTTTGATTTGGGCCTTTAGGCCTCATATGAGCCAAAGACCGTTACGCCGATATATGGACAGGTGTATACACCCCCCACCCCCTCCCAACTAATGGTGATTGGGCATTCTGGGTTTGTTTCGGTGTTTTGCATATGGAATAAGGCTTGAAAACTGGGAGGGACGATACTAGGCTTTGAAGCCCTCGCGCGCTCATTCATGATCCAGAAGCAAAGAACCAGGCAACGTAGTCCCTCAATCCTTCTCTCAGAGTGACTCTTGGCGCGTATCCCAGAAGCTTCTTTGCGAGTCCTATGTCTGCTCGGCTGTGCCGGATCTCTCCTTCGCGACTGGGTTGATACAGAGG
>Ga0129297_10001664_pt1 | contig 11316 bp, 14 predicted proteins | sample I18A1metaG_FD_94708 | JGI IMG/M metagenome (GOLD analysis project Ga0129297, IMG submission 94708) | Lake sediment bacterial and archeal communities from Gulf of Boni, Indonesia to study Microbial Dark Matter (Phase II) - ​I18A1 metaG | ecosystem: Environmental > Aquatic > Freshwater > Lake >... | reverse complement strand
CCGCGACAGCCAGCTCTCTTGATTCCCGTGAGATGCTGGAAACCGCTAAATCACTTCACATCACTTCATGCCGATCAAGAACGTTGGTTAAGCAAGTATGTCCCTTCAATTGGTTCCTTACTTCACAGCTGCTGTGACGGTTCATGCGCTTCTCCTGTCGGTTGGAGGCCTATTGGCTGTCAATAGCCTGAGGGCGCTTGCCAAGACTCAGAATCAAGCATGGGAGGTTTACCTCGATGCTCTTGAGAGGAAACGCTCGATCATCGATGTCCCCGCGAAGAATAAGCAGATCGACAGGTACAAGAGAGAGATAGTTGTGGCCATGGAACTCGATTTGCTCTTTGGCTTCGCAGGAATCACTTACTCTCTCTATATCGTAGCATTCGCGTCGGAAATGTCTTCGGCCTACCCCCTAGTGGGCGGCTCATTTTTCTTCCTTCTTTCGCAGTTTCTTGCTTTTGCCATAATGGCGTTAGCTTCTATTCGATATGTTGGATGGTGGGTCGCGAAGGCGCCGTAGCTCCCTCGAATCTCGGCCTAAAGCTTGTTTCATCCTCTTGGAACATAGCACTTATTGCATGTTCGTATGGTCTCAAGATAGTACATGAACGGCCCTCTCACGGTAGTGCCTGTGTATCGCACACAATCAAAACAAACAGGTTTGTGACAGAACCTACATCTTACCCACTTTCGCTCCTCATCACGGATTAGAAGCAGTCGACTGCAATCTACGCAGCTCAGATCCGTGTGTGTTTCCTGATCAATCGCTTCCATTTTCCGGCCCTCGATCTGCAATCAGAGGTCTAGCGGGAATGTGCCTACCGCTTTGGTAAGATCTGCTGCGGTAAACATCCCGATCGGCTTGCCGTCCTCAATGACGACTAGCCGCCTAACCCTCAATTCTGCCATGGCACGCGCAGCCTCTTTCACATCCGTCGTCGGAGCCACAGTCACAAGAGGTGACGAAGAATAGCTTCCCACAGCAATCGACGAGAGATCCTTTCCCTCACGAAGAACCTTCGAAATCAAATCACGCTCGGTGAAGATTGCGACAACAACTCCCTTCCGCGAGAGAAGCACGCTTCCGATATGCTTCTCACCCATGAACTTGCAGGCATTAGCCACCGATGTCTCCGAATCTAAGGTTAGTGGAGGTGCACTCATGAATTCTCTCACAGTGACCAACAGTACCACATCCAGAGAGAGACAGTTCCCCTCGAATAAGTTTGGCTGGAAGAAAAACGGGAGTGGAGACGGCCCATAGCCAGTTCCCCAAGCAGAATTCTCGATACTGCACCTACTGCGATCAACGCTGCTGCAAAAGAGACCTGTCTCGAATGCAGTTGGCTGGATAATCCAACCATAAGCCTCTATAATACTGCTCTCTCCGTATAGCGGTACCGGTGAGTAGCCTGTCTGGTGTGGGACGCGCCGAGCCAGCATCGGGAGATAGGAGTCCTCCCTTGCTCAAGTACCTCGAGGAGAGAGGGATAGGCATGAATGATCTTGTCGAGACTTCGCTTGAGCTTTTTGTGCCTCATCCAGGCGTTGAAGACAGGGATAAGGCAACCAAGATCATCGCTCAAGAGTTTGAAGAAGCACTTTCTGACGTTAATGTCTCCTGTATGGTCGTTGCATGCTATCTTGCGGAAGAGAAGGCGAAGGAAGGTCTAATCCCCGGTTTGACTCGAGAGAGGTTCCTGGGACGGCCATTACTTGTTTGTGACGAACTCCTCGGAATGACGATTGCAACCTACATTGCGGGTGCGAAGGGTATCTTTGAGTTCGTTAGGTTCGACCAGAAGAAGCCTGGGATTCTGAACAGGTTGGGGCCACTAACAAATGATGCAATCGGCGGGCTTGTTGCAGGCTGCTCGTCCAATATGTACTCTAGAGCTCTACGCCACAGCACGGGACGCGCTGAATGAGTCTACTAGGCGGTCTGAGGAACTGCCTCGCGTTCCTCACAATTATCCCGGTGGGAATGGACAATGATGGAGTACTTCAGGCCGCCAAATACATGCCTCTGTTCCCAGTGATAGGCGCAGCAATAGGCTTCTTGGCTGGCGCCCTTGTATGGGCGCTGGATCCAATCTTACCCTCACTCGTAGTTGGAATGCTTGGCCTAGGATTCATCCTGCTAATCACGGGAGTTCACCACACGGACGGATTACTCGACTTCGGCGACGGAGTAATGTTTCACGGATCACCTGAGGAAAAACTGCGGGTTATGCGTGACCCGCAGACAGGAGCAGGTGGGCTAAGCATCGGGCTCGTAGTCCTGTTGGGAACGGCGTTTAGCATCGCCGAACTGAGTCCGATCATCGTGGTTCAGAGCTTGACAGCCTCGGAGACGGCCGCCAAGTTCTCGATGGTGTTCCAAGCATGGGCTGGCAAGTCAGCTCACGAAGGATTGAACACACCTTTCATTGATGCCATGCATGGGAAAAGAGGGCATATACGCCTCGCAACTGCATTCATCCTTTTCATTGCAGTCTTGACAACAGCTCTCCAAATCACCGTCGCTCTATCCGTGATATTCTCCGTACTGATTACGGCTGCGGCGACTCTTCTGATTGCACACAGGCATTTTGGAGGGATCACTGGCGACGTTCTAGGAGCAACAAACGACCTATCAAGACTGGTTTCGCTTCTGGCGGTCTTGGTGATGATTAATTGGGCGTAACGGCGCTCGTTATGGCTGGTGGTGAAGCCACTCGAATGAATTCCTCGACAGAGAAGCCGCTCCTCGAGGTCGGCGGCAAGTCGATGCTGGAGCGTGTTCTCGACGCCTTGAAGGAATCAGAAATGATTGACCGGATCCTCGTTGCCGTTAGCGAAAAGACTCCCCGGACAGCTGAGAGGGCGAGAGAATTGAACGCTGAGATTATCTCAACGCCCGGCGACGGCTACGAATCCGACATGAAATACGTCATCAAGAGGCTTGATTTGCACGACGTACTCATCGTATCAGCAGATCTTCCTTTCATCACAACTCACCTGGTCGATCATGCAATCGAGGAGTACAGGTCGTCAGGAAAGCCCGCCCTAGCGGTTATGATCCCGACTAGTATCTATGAGCAGCTTGGTTCCAAGCCACAATATGTCTTTGACTGTCAGGGAAGGAAATTGGCACCAGTCGGTACAAATATCGTCGACGGAACCAAGATCGATCAAGGTGAACTAGACCAGACTGTACTTGTGATGGAGTCCAAAGAGACCGCGCTTAACGTTAACACCCTCGAAGAGTTGGATGTTGCGAGAAAACTCTTCAGAGCTGCTGGAGGGTTCGAGAAGCATGAAAGCCACTAGAGAAAAGTCATCTTCTGCAAGAGGTTCAAGAACGCGCCGGCTAGCACGTATCTCGGTGTTCTCTGCGCTATCCGTCATTGGTTCCTTCATTCATCTTCCGGGTGCCGTCCAGACTGTAAGCTTTGATTCATCCCCGGGCTTCTTCGCTGCCCTGTACTTCGGCCCGTTGGATGGGGCTGTCGTTAGTGCAATTGGACACATCGCCACGTCTATCATTAATGGGGTCCCGCTCGGGTTAGTGCACTTGCCCATCGCCTTCGGATTAGGAATTGCTGGCGCAGCTATAGGAATCGTTAACCGTGTTCATTCGTCAATGGGGTTCCTGCCGGCAATCGCGGTTGGAGTGGCAATCAACACAGGCTTGGTAGTCCTCGCTGTTCCAGTCCTAGGTTGGCCAGCCACGATCAGCTTCATCCCGTTCCTCCTTTTGGCGGCCGCGATAAACGGGGCAGTCGCTGCCGCGACTTACGTGGCGGTGAGAGGAAGACTCCGATCTTGAAGGGCCTACGAGAAGTTGGGATGATCAAGACTGCTAGGGATGTCCTGCTATTCAAGATCAGCAAGAGAACCATCATGGTTGTCAGCTGCGATTCAGCTGGTGGGATCGGTTCAAAACAACACGATGTTGTGAAGGTCGACCCCAAGACGATAGGCAGATTCACAGCAAGGGTCGCTTTGATGGAAGCACTGTCCGTCGGTGCCACACCACTCTGTCTTTCGAACACTCTCCCAGTTGAACCACAACGTACTGGCAAAGAGATCGTGAGAGGAATACGGGGGGAGCTGAAAGATTCCGGACTCAATCCGGGCATACCGATGGTTCAGAGTACGGAGAAGAACATACGAGTAAGCCAGACCGGGGTTGGTGTGACTGTCATCGGATTGGCTGACAAGGAATCCTTGAAGATTAGACGCTGTAAAGCTGGGGACGCCGTAGTGGCCATAGGGCTACCTCACGTCGGCGCCGAAGTGATAGCGGGCGAGAGAAGGCGGAGAATCGCCGATACAAGGGATGTCCGCAGACTCTTGGACCAACCTTTCGTGCATGAAGTTATTCCCGTTGGATCTCAGGGCATACTGCATGAAGCCCGAACCGTGGCTAGTGATTCCAATCTTGAGTTCAAGTTGAGACGCGATCTGAAGATCGATGTCGCAAAATCTGCTGGTCCCGGCACTACCATCCTCTGCGTGCTCGCCCAAGAAGACGCAGAGAAGCTCTCAGAGATATTTCCTAAGCCAGTAAATCCGATCGGCGCCCTAGCGTGAAGTCAGGAAGAATGGAAAGCTCTGTCTGCAGGTGCTCACAGCGCTCCTTAACAGTCGGAGGAGACGTGTAAGCCTGATCAGATATTCTAGTTACAAGATCTGTCCTTTTGCCACAACTACGCTGACTCGACATCGCGAGGCATATTCTCGCGAGAGCGCTCAAGACAAAGAAGTCAGGATAGCGGCGCAGAATCTCTCTGAGTAGGTTTTCACGCGTAGGCTCTCCTTTCTTCGCGCCTCAGCCCGCTGATACATACTTGAACCAGAGAACGATGAAGAGATGAATGATTCCGAAGACGAACAGTAGACAAGTCAGCACGATGTGAATCTTGAGCCACGGCTTGATTAGGTGAAGTCTGAGGGGATTTCGGCGTAGTTGTTCGCCCAGCAGACCGCTTATGAGGACCGCCAAGACCACCCAGGCAGCGAATCCTTGGACACCCGCGAGTCCAACTATTCCCCATGTCGGTTTGATGTAGGGAAACGGGTTGGCGTATCTGAAGCTCAAAGGAAAACCCGAATGTATCATCAACAGAATTGTGCCGGCTATGTCCAAGTAGCAGTGTCCTCGCAACCATGCACTCCTGCTACCGATGCCAATGCGCGGTACGCGCCTCATCGCCTTTCGCAGCGTGTAAAACTGTCCTGCGACTAGTAGGAGGGTTCCGAAGTAAGCGAGCTTGAACCCGATCGGCGAGCCCCCCTTTAGGATCCTCATGGTGAGGTCTTCAATCGCGTACGAAGGTATCTCTTGGAATACTTGCGGAAATCCCAACGATAGAAGGAAGATGACCGTCAGGGTCCCGACAGTCCATACCGATAGGAGAACAGATCCCCGAAGGGATCGCATCCTCACCGGCTCCTAGCTAGAGCCTATCTTGTCTTCAGACGGCCGATGGGGATTACATAGGCAGGTTTCTCGAAATCGGGCAGTCCCAAGAGCCTCTGAACCTCAGCGTCATGGAATGCGCCGATCACGACATTGCCCAAGCCAAGCGCGACTGCTTGTAGGTATACATTTTGAGCGGCATGCCCCGTCTCCTGCCAAACGTATCGCTCTCCTCTATCGCCATACTTGCGTGTGGTTCGCTCAAAGATCGCGGTGATCACGAAGTTCGCGGGCGCCGCGCCGACCCACTCCTGATTGAGAGCCGCCGCCATGAGCTGTGCGCTGAAGTCACCTCTGATCCTTTCGACCAGCCTGTGGTCTCTCGGTTCATAGTGGTAGATTCCAGCCTCCAGCCCTTCTACTCCGGAACTCCGCGTAACCATGTAGATCTCCAACGGGTAGGTTCCGCCGGCTGACGGCGCGGTTCGAAACCCGTACTGGGGCAGAGTGATTCCTTGCGCAGCCCAGAGTAGCTGCATGACCTCCTCGGAAGTCAGTGGACTATCGGCGTACTCCCTAACCGACCTACGCTTCGCAAGCGCTTCCTCCACTGACACAGCCCCTGAGGTTCTCGGGGAGGAAACAGCTTGGATTGTTTCAGCCATCTCAGCAGAATATGGGCTTGGTCGCTCGAACACACGTGACCCGTACAGCATCACTCCGACGGCTCCCGCAAAAGCGCCGGCAAGAAGGCCGATGAAAGACCTCCGTCCCAGTCTCGTTGAAGGCATGAAGAACACCTCAGATGTCCTATGACAAGGCGGTTCATATCTTGCGCGTCTTGAACTCCTTAGGCCAGCACGTTCAGCATTCCCGGATTGCTCGGTGCGGTCGAGTGTAGCCCACAGACCCTAGGGAATGGTTTCATGGATTTCATGGACTCCTCAGGACGGATAACTTGCATCTTCGAAGCGCTTTCCAAGAGTCTCTGGACCCGCTTGGAAGGCTGGTCCTGATGCGCCCGCGTGGAGGTAACACGATTGGAGATTTGGATGAATCATCGGGAGGGAGTTGGAGAGAAAGGTTCGGTTTCCAAATGCTCGCAGCTCGTCATGGGTCGCGAGAGAGAGCCGGATAGGTCGGTAGTCGATAGGCAATGGTCATCCAGCTCGTGTGCCGTTGGGTACGGGTCGTTCCGGCATAGCGAGTACGGGTGTCATACCATCAGCATATCCAATGTCGAACAACATTCCCTCTGAAACCTCACTCATCATCTCCCTAGGTTCAAGATTGACGACGAATAACGCCTGCTTTCCCTCAACTTCTTTGGGGTTTTTGCGTTCCTTCTTCATTCCAACCAAGATCTGCCTCCTGCGATCACCAAAATTGACTGTCAGCTTCACAAGTTTGTCTGATCTGATCACGTCTTCCACAAGCTCAATTGTCCCCACACGAACATCGACTTTATCGAGGAGATCAAGGGAGATGAAGGGTTTGACTGGCGCAGGTTTGATAGTTGTCATAGCCAGTCAGCCAATTCCAGCTTGTCTATGATAAAGGCTCATCGCGGCGTTTCCGGTCGAGACAAATGCACCCTCTTGCAACATCTTAAGGTCAAGCTTCGCGAAGTTAGCATTGGCTTGGAAGAATGTCCGCCACCAAATATGACTTCAATCTCTTGGTGTCGTGTCCTTGGGGCGGGTATGCCAGAGCGAAACGAGAGATAGCACGAATACTGGATGAGATCGGGGATAAACAGCCCAAGATTCAGATGACACTCGCGCGAGGAATCATTGGCCTTAGAACTACACTCGATCCGCGATCCGTGATCCGAGAAATCCGCTCGTTCTTCGAGAAAGATCCCTCGGTCATCCAGCATACATTGAAGTGGGTTCCTGTTGATCTGTGGACCGACTCTACCATCCAATCGATCAAGGAAGCAGTTGGCACCCTCAGAGGCCGCATCGAACCAGGCGAAGCATGGCGCATGACCGTCGAGAAACGGAGGTATACCTCCCTCCACAAAATGGACATAATCAGGGACGTTGCCGAACTCATCGATGAGAAGGTGGACCTAACAAATCCGAAGAAGATCCTTCGCATAGACATCATGGGACGTTATGCAGCAATCTCTGTCCTGAAACCTGAAGAGATATTCTCAGTAACGAAGGCCTACTCTCTGTGAAGGAATGTGTATCCCGAAACGGAAGCCATCTCTCCTGTCATTGGGAACAAGTCGTGCGTTTCACGTGACACTTCTGAGGATGTCTGAAGTCACTACGTTATATGCGTGTTACACGCATCCTCTCCCCGCTTGAGAACCTATGGATGACGAGAAGTTCGCAGCCGATCTTGAAGTTCTTCTGTCGAGGCTCGTTCCCGACAAGAGCGAACCAACCTTCACTAAACTAGACGACATTCGCGCAAAGCTTATCGAAATGCACCGTCGCAATCTCGTCAAGATCAATCACTCTGCTATGGAGATTATTTGCGCAAAGGATCTTATCTTGAAAGAGTATGATGTTGACGTGGAACATTCCCTCGACGAAACACTCGTCTGCGACGTTTTCGGAGTCAAGGGCGATGGAAGAGCGGTAGTTGAGATTGAGACTGGTTTTGTTCCTCCGGAGCACGCTCTAGATCCCACGACATATTACTCGGCTCGCGTTGCCAGCAAGATCGCTAGATACAGCAGATGTGCGCACAAGTTCAGCCTCGCTTCCCCACTATATCAGCTTCTGCCCATCCCAGCTCTGTTCCTCAAGCCTCCTCGAGCGAGGACTGACAATGAGATGGAGGAAACGAAGAAGCTTTGCGACCGTTACTACAGAGATCCCCCCATAACCTTGCAAGAGATTGCGACTGCGAGGATCCACTCAGTCTTCTTGATAGATGTGGATAGCGGATACGTAAGGGAACTCGATCCAGAAAGCTACGGAGATTCCGTCTTGCGCAGCTGGGATGAAGTGAGAAGGTGACTGCCCAACTCTCGAGGCGGATGCGGCTTTCCCTTCACGGAGGATCCGCGATCTTTCCCTCTTTCCTCCGCGCTGGTTTTCCCTCACCCGGGCTTCGTGGAGTTTCTGCGGTTTCCCGCTAGCTTCACGTCACGCCACCCGAGCGCTCATCGATCCACATGGCGACCCAAGGCAAACCCTGGTTCGCAAGCCTGACCGACGAATCTACCCCTTTCTCGGTTGGGCAGCACATAACAATTGTCGTTTCTAGAATATCTAACTTTTGGTTCCATGAGAAATAGGCTTACTGCCGATGGACGCGTAGGCAGGGCGCGACAAGAGACCGTCTTGATGACTAGAAAACGGACTTGAAGGGAGTGCCCGCAAGGAGGTTCAAATTTCCTACGTTCACTCGTTTGAGGTGTTTCCTAGCTGCCTGATAGCATTCTTTGACTTGCTCGATCGGCGTAACGGGAAGGTCGCGCATCATAAAATGCGGAAAGAAGACAAGGAGAGAATATGGAATTGATTCATCGAGGCTAGCGATTGAACTTGAGATCTTATCGACCTCCTCAGCATCCACGTATCCAGGTACCATGAGAGTCGTCGCCGTCAGGACGGGAAGGTCTGGTCTTTCGTTGTAGAACCTCCCGTAAACCATCTTGAAGTTGGCGTAGGCAGACGAATTATCCACTCCGCTCAGCGCCAAGCTGAGATTGGGATTGAAACATTTTAAGTCGAACTTGATATTGCCGCCACTCTTCAGCGCGATTTTGGCGGCGCGTTCGACAAGGCGTGGATTTCCGCAGCCGTTCCACTCAAAACATATCCTGAGAATCCTATCTTCAGGCGAAGCTTCTACCATACTCCTTGAAGCATTGATTGCGAATGGCAGCTGGGGTTCAGGAGATCCTCCAAAGAAACACCAGCATGATATTCTGTCGTTCTCAACTGTGCGGTTTACAAGCTGGTCGACAGTCGTTTCTTCCGCAACATGAAGCTCCTTGTGAGATATGTTCTGACAGAAGAGGCAGTTGAAGTTGCACGCATAGAAGAATAAGGCTAGGTTGTAGTATCCTGTTTCAGGTCCTTCTTGACAAGCGTATTTCGGATAACCTGCACCGGTGCCGGCGGGGCAAAACCAAGCCGCACAACAGTTCGTCACCTGCGGATCCAGATAGGCGTGAAGCAAAGCCTTCTCAAGAGAGACGGTTGAGACTAGTTTGCCTTGGACGTTCCTCCTGAGTCCACAGTACCCAACTTCCCCTTCGCCCATGCGACATTCGTGAGAGCAGATATTACAAGGAATCCCTCTGTTGCTGCGAGGGGGTTGTGCAGGCAATCCAAAGACTCGTCTCGCCTTCGCATGGCTCTCAATAATGAGCGGTCGAGAATGCTCGGGCTTCTCCCGAATACAGTCGGCACAAAGTCCTAGACTTTCTGCTACAAGTCGAGACTGCTTCCCGCAAAGCACACATCGACCTGTCATGGCAGGGCCTAGTCCAGTAGTATGAATCCTGGGCTCGTCCGACTATAAGTTGCCGATTCAAAACCAGAGAGGGATGAGATAGCATCGATTTAGTTTATTCAGCCAATCTTCCTCCGTTACATGGGAGGATGAAGCCTACGGCGACCTGCTCGGTGCCTTGCAAGCGAATGCCGCGTACTTCGATTTGACTTCGGCTCAATTTCTCTCTTCAACTCATTCAGGTCAGGTGCACTCTATCTAACGGCCACGTTCGCAATAGTTCGGGTGGGTGCGCTCATCCCTAGAAATCTCGCAGACAAGGACGGTTCAATCACGAGCTGTAAAGTTCGTGGCCTTTCTCCAAAGCGGTCATTCGCATTCTTGAAACATGTTCGGCTTCTCAGTTAGGTCCATAACAAGTGCTTGGGGCCCTTCTGAACATGTTTCCCTGTGATAGGTAATTGGAAATGACATGTGGGGCATCGCTGATTCTCGTCTAGATTGTATTCACTCAGACGCCAACCGTATCGGCGGATTAGCACCTTTTGACATTGTGGGCAGTAGGTGTTCTCGTAGGGATGGCCGTTGACGTTTCCGATGTAGGGGAAGAAGACACCCTCTTCTTTGGCAATGCGATAAGCGAGTTCTAGGGTTGCGACCTTCGTCTGAGAATTCTTGAATTTGTATGCGGGATAGTAACGTGTGAAATGAATTGGTGTCTCGACTCCGACCTCCTTTACGTGTCGTTGAACAAGTTGGCGGAGACATGTTTCATCATCGTTCACGTTTGTGACTACTAAGTTCACTATCTCGACATGCAGCCCAAGCTCCTTCGCTTTCTTGGCGTTTCTCCAGACCACCTCATCGCCACGTACGCCGTTACAATAGCGCTTGTAGGTTTCAGAGTTACCTTTCACATCGATCTTGATCCCGTCCAAACCATGATCGGCTAGATAGCGTAGAGCTTCAATCGTCATGTATCCATTTGAAACAAAGCAGCAATAGAGACCTCGTCGATGAGCAAGTGTGAAAGCATCTGACACCCACTCAGCTAGAAGTGTGGGCTCTTGGAAGCTGGCGCATAGACCTTCATCACCGCGGTTTAGGGCCATCTGAACGATTTCTTCCGGTGAGCGGTACTGGGATTCCTGGGGATTAGGCGCTGTCTTAGACAATGAATAGTTCTGGCACCAAGTGCAGTCCAGATTGCATGACCACGTGGAGAACGTGAGGGAAGTCGATCCCGGCCAGTAATGAAAGAACGGCTTGATCTCAATCGGGCGGCTCTCGATAGCACTGAGGTTACCGTACACTAGTGTGTAGAGCTTCCCCGCCAAGTTTCCTCTGGCCTTGCATTCGCCTAGTTCACTTGGACGAAGGGCGCAGAGTCTTTCGCAAAGCCTGCATCGTACGGCTCCTCGAGCGAGAGTTTCGGAGAGGTGGGTTTCCCTCGTTGTGGGAAGTCGTCGAAACTTCTCAATACT
>Ga0129297_10001663_pt1 | contig 11316 bp, 9 predicted proteins | sample I18A1metaG_FD_94708 | JGI IMG/M metagenome (GOLD analysis project Ga0129297, IMG submission 94708) | Lake sediment bacterial and archeal communities from Gulf of Boni, Indonesia to study Microbial Dark Matter (Phase II) - ​I18A1 metaG | ecosystem: Environmental > Aquatic > Freshwater > Lake >... | reverse complement strand
ATATTGATTATAATGCAATAATATTGCATAATACACAAGAAAAGCAGGGGAGGTGCGCCGTGAGACTGGGCTTTTGCACCATGGGCTACCTGGATTACACCACGCTCGAAGAGGCGGTGCGCAGAATCGGGAAGATGGGGTATCAGGTCGTGGACTTTTGGGCGTACGGCCCCCACCTGGGCCCCGACCTCTACGGCGACCCCGCGTCGCGCCGGAAGGTTATGGAAGTGGTAAAGGATTCAGGGCTGGAGGCCGTGGCGCTCTCGGTGAACGGGGGAGGCCTGGCCCTTCACCTCAATTTTTCCCATTCCGTGGAGTACATCAGGAAAAAGACCGTGGAGTACTACATGGACTGCGTGGACATGGCTGCCCAGATGAAGATACCCATCGTGAACATGATCAGCGGCCACATGATCCATGGAACGCGGCGGGAGCAGGCGTGGGAATGGAACCGTGAATGCATGGGCGCGGTCGTGAAGCATGCCGCGGAAAAGGGCGTCATGATGGCGATCCACACGCTCACCTGGTGCGAATCGCGCGTGGTGGTGACGCTCGACGATGCGCTCCAGATGATGCGGGAGATAAATTCCCCCAGCTGCAGGGTCATGATCGACACGGCCGACCAGAACATCACCGATCCCAATCTTTCGGACGCCGTCAGGAAGGCGGGAAAGGACCTCGTATACGTCCACTGCAACGACAACGACGGCGTGGGGCAGGGCGATAACCACCAGCCGCCCGGGCGCGGATCGGTCGACTGGAAGGTGTTTCTTTCCGCGCTCAAGGAGGTCGGGTACAACGGCGACCTGACGGTACAGGTCCACACTGGGTACCCTATAGACATAGACGCCTGGGCGATGGAATCGAAGGAGTACCTCGAGGCGGTGCTGCGGCAGATTTGATGTGCCGCCGGGCGGGTGGTATGAAAAAAAGCGACAAGACAAGGATCGGCCTCATCGGCGCGGGGAATATCTGCCGCGTGGGACACGGACCCGCGATCATCGCGGACGGACGGGCGTACATTGCCGCCATCAGCGATCCCGATCCCCACAACAGGAAGCTCTTCGCGAAAAAGTACCGCGTGCCGGGCGTCTACGAGGACCACCGCGCGATGCTCGCGAACGAAGAGCTCGACGCCGTCGTCATCTCCTCGCCGCCCTGGCTCCACGCGGCTCATGTGAAGGACTGCGCCGCGAAGGGCCTCCCCATACTCTGCGAAAAGCCCATGGCCACCAACCTCAGGGACTGCCGTACAATAATCGATGCCGCGAAAAAGCACGGCGTCTACATCCTCATGGGCCACTGCAAGCGCTTCGAGCCGGGACACCAGAAGATCAGGGAACTCTTGATGAGCGGCTCCCTGGGAAGGATTTTCCAGGTAAGCATCTTCTGGTACTTTTTCATTCCCGATTTCACCGCGGGCGCGCTCGGGAAGCTTGTTGCATGGCTCAAAAACCATGGCTTTGACCTGGTGCGGGACTTTGGCTTCTGGCGGTACAACGACGTAAGGACGGGCGGGGGCGATTTCTTCGACCACGCGCCGCACTACCTGGACATCATACGGTTCTACGGGATGGAGATCGAACAGGTCTCGTGCGAAACCAAGAGGTGCTACCCGGAGACGCGCCCCTACGAGGACCTGGCCGTGGCCACCTTCAGGCTCTCCAACGGCGCGGTGTTTCTCTATGACAAGAACATCGTCCGCACCGGGAGCCCCTATGGATTCGAGCGGGGCTACATATACGGAGAAAAGGGAAAGATCGCCTTCAGGGCCGCCCATGCCTACAAGAAGCGCCGCATGAAGGCGGGCATCTACCGCCTCCTGAACATTCTCCACGGTTTTTACTATCCCGTCATCTTCCCCTACGGCAAAAAGAAAACCATGTTCTACCGGCAGATGCGCTACTTCATCGACCAGGTGCGCGGCGAGAACACGATTAAGGGCGGCATAACCGGCGCGTGGGGCGCGACGCCGGAGGACTCCTTCCTCACGGTCGCGTGGACCCTCGCGGCGTACCGGTCCGCCAGGGAGGGGATCAAGATCACGCGGGAAAACCTTTTTAAAGAAATAAAATCGTTTAAAACCGATCGTCCCCATGACTGGTAGACGGCGCCGCTTCCGGCGCCGCATGCGATGCAATCAGGGCCGGGGCCTCACTGCACGGCACCACCATAAACAAGGGGCAAAGCCATGAAAAGCGCACCGTCCGGATTATCGCTCAAGACCAAGCTCGGGTACGGGGTCTGCGACGTGGGGGGCAATCTCTTCTTCACCGTCACCGCCTTCGTGCTCATGAATTACCTCACCGACACGGTGGGGCTCGCCGCGGGACTCGCCGGCACCGCCCTCATGATCGGGAGGCTCTGGGACGCGTTCTACGATCCCATCATAGGGTACATATCGGACCGCTCGAAAAGCCCCATGGGCCGGCGCAGGCCTTTCCTCCTCATGGGATCGATCCCCCTCTTCGTAACCATGGTGATCATGTTTCTCAATCCCGCGCTCTTCATGGGGGGCGACTGGCAGAGCGCCGCGAACCAGACTTTCCTGTTCGTGTGGGAGATGATCATCTACATCATGCTCTGCACCGCGTATTCCACGGTCAACATTCCCTACAACGCCATGGTGCCCGAGCTGACGCAGGACTTCCATGAGCGCACAACCCTGAACGGCTTCCGGTTCGCGTTCGCCGCGATCGGTACTCTTCTTGGGGCCGGGCTGGCCCTTCCCCTCGTGGGGATGTTCGCGGACAAGAACACCGGGTACGGCGCCCTGGGCATAATCTTTGGCGGCGCCATGATGATCACCGCGCTTCTGACCGTCATAACGGTGCGGGAACCGGCACGGCTCCGGCCCGCCGATTCGATGGGGATTCTCAAGACCTACCGCAAGGTATTCGACAACAAGCCCTACCTCGTGATACTCCTGGCCTACGTGTTCCACATCATGGGCATCACCATCCTGAGCGGCATCGCCATCTATTACTTCAAATACATACTCAACGACGTCGAGGCCACCAATATCGCGCTTCCCATCCTGATCATCACGGCGCTCGCCATGATCCCGGTGAGCGTCGTCCTGTCGCGGAAGATCGGGAAGAAGTCCGTGTATGCCATAGGCCTGCTCATCAAGGCGGTTTCGCTCATGGTCATCTTCTTTTACGGCCACGTGTACGGCGTAAAGTTCATGTTCGCCATGATGTTCGTCACCGGGATCGGATTCGGCTTCACCTATGCGCTTCCCTTCGCGATCGTTCCCGACACGATCGAGTACGACTACCTCCAGACCGGGGAGCGCCGGGAGGGGGCCTTCTACAGCATCTGGACCTGGGGCTTCAAGATCGGACAGGCGCTCGCAGTCTTCGTAATGGGATGGGTGCTCAACTTCTCCGGCTACGTGGAGAACGCGGTGCAGACGGAGTCCGCGCAGATGGGGATACGGCTCTTCCTGGGGCCCATACCGGCGGTCATACTCGCCCTGGGCGCGCTGGTTCTCTATTTCTATCCCATCAACGAGGAGCGCTACGAGGAGATCCTCATGCAGATCAGGGAGAAGGAGGGCGCGGCGCAGACGGCTTAGGCCGGGTTCGGCGAAGCGCGCATCAAATCCGCCCCACGGGAGCGCCTGCCATGTCTCAAGTCCGGCAGGCGTCTCTTGCCGCATGAAATTAATTCATTAATCTAATACGCGGGGAGGCGCGCCTGTGGAAAAATTAAAGATAGGAATAATCGGCTGCGGACAGGTTTCCCGGGTGGGGCACGGCCCGGCCATTAAAAAAGACGGGAGGGCGCGCCTGGTCGCGGTCGCGGACCCCGACGATGAAAACCGGACGAACTTTGCCCGGAAGTTCCGCGTGCCGCGCGCCTATTCCGGCCACCGGGAAATGCTCGAAAAGGAAAAACTGGACGCGGTGGTCATCGCCTCGCCGCCGTGGCTTCACTGCGCGCAGTTCCAGGACTGCATAAATGCGAACCTCCACATACTGTGCGAAAAGCCGCTGGCGACAAGTCCCGAAGACTGCATGACGATGGCGCGTCTCGCGGACGGGTACGGCAAGATCGTGCAGGTGGGCCATTCGAAGCGGTTCGAAACCGGCTTCGAGAGAATAAAAAACATGATCGACGGCGGCGTGCTCGGGAAGGTCTACCAGACGAGCGTGTACTGGCATTACTACATTCCCGATTTCAGAAAGGGCTGGCTTCGCACGGTATTCGATTACCTGAAAAAGCACGGCATGGACCTGGAAAAGAAATACGGGACCTGGCGGTATTTCGACGAAAGGGCCGGCGGGGGCGACTTCTTCGACCACGGCCCCCACTACATCGATCTTTTACGATTCTTCTTCGGCGAGATCGAATCGGTGTACTGCACCACCAGGCAGTTCTACGAATCGCACAAGTTCGAGGACCTGGCCGTGGCGGTGTTCTCGCTCGCGAACGGTTCGGTCGCCGTCATGGAAAAGAGCATAATGGTCGTGGGAAGGCCCAGCGGATTCGAAATCGGCCATATCTATGGCGAGCACGCGAAGCTCGGGTTCGAGGCCTTCCAGGAGTACCAGCACAGGCCCATGAAGCTCAGGCTCTATAAAAAGCTCAATATCATTCCGGATATTTACACTCCCCTGTTCCTTCCCGGCGGCAGGAAGCACACCCTCTATTACCGGCAGATGAAGCATTTCATCGACAGGCTTCACGACACGGCGGACGGCAGCGACGGGAAGGGGGACCGATGGGCGGCAACCGTCAGGGACGCCGCGATCGCGGTCGCATGGACCCTGGCCGCGTACCGTTCGGCCGCGGAAAAGAGGGAGATACGGAGGGAGGAGCTGGCGATTTGACGCGGGCCGCGGTGCTGTGTCCGTCTACGGCTCAATACTCATCCCCCCATTGACAAACCCCGCGTTCCGTGTATCATGAACACGCATTCTCAACCATTCTCCCATGAACACAGGAACGCGCCATGATGAAAAAAGCATCGTCCGGAAAGAAGAACGCCTCGAAGAAAAAAGCGTCCACTGAAAAGCCCTTCCCCTGGTGGCGCGAGACTTCCATATACCAGGTCTACCCCCGCTCGTTCTTCGATTCCAACGGCGACGGGATCGGGGACATTCCCGGCATCATCGCGAAGCTGGACTACATCAGGGACCTGGGCTTCGACACCATCTGGATCTCGCCGCCCTACAAGAGCCCGCAGCGCGATTTTGGCTACGACATCGCCGACTACCGCTCCATGGCGCCGGAATACGGCACGCTCGACGACGCCCTGCGCCTTATAAAGGAAGTTCACAGGCGGGGCATGCGCATCGTCTTCGACATGATCCTGAACCACACTTCGGACGAGCACCCCTGGTTCGTGGAGTCCCGCTCGAGCCGCGACAATCCCAGGCGCGACTGGTACATCTGGCGCGACGGGAGGGGGAACCGGCCGCCAAACAACTGGAAGGCCATGGTGGGCGGCTCCGGCTGGGTGTACCACGAGAAGACGGGCCAGTGGTATTTCCACAACTATCTGCCCTTCCAGCCGGACCTGAACTTCCGCAACCCCGCGGTGAAGAAGGCGATGTGGGACATCATGCGCTTCTGGCTGGACCGGGGAGTGGACGGCTTCAGGCTCGACATCTTCCACGCGATCTTCAAGGACGACCGGTTCCGCGACAATCCCTTCTGCCCCAAGTACCTTCCCGGCGGCGACACGGTGGACGCCTACTTCCAGGAGATGCGCTACACCGTCAACCGGCCGGAGAGCTTCGCGCTCGCCGTTGAGGTGCGCTCCCTGCTCGACGGGTACAAGCCCGCGCGCTTCGCCGTGGGCGAGGTCTTCGGGAAGGAGGTCGTGAAGAACTACCTGGGGAAGAAGCTTGACGGCCTCAATCTCCTGCTCAACTTCGACCTCATGGAAGTGAAGACAGTCACCGCCGGTGCGCTCAGGGGCATCGTCGACGATTTCGAGGAGCGCTACCCCGCGCCCATGGTGCCCACGTGCGGGATGGGAAACCACGACCGCCGGCGCGTCATGTCCAGGCTGGGCGGGGACGCGGGGCTCGCGAAGCTCCTCGCGCTTTTCCAGTACACGATCCGGTGCGTCCCCATCACCTACAACGGCGACGAGATCGGCATGTCCGACGGCGACCTGCCCCACAGGGGCGCGAAGGACTCGCAGGCGCACGCCTACTGGTGGGTGCCTCCGCGGCTCGCGCGGCTCCTTGGCCTCTACATTAACAGGGACGGCTGCCGGACGCCCATGCAGTGGGACGATTCGCCGCACGCCGGGTTCACCGCCGGGCGCGAGACCTGGCTTCCCGTCCATCCCGATTACAAAACCGTGAACGTGAAGGCGCAAACAGAGGGTGAGTTTTCGCTGTTCAACATTCACAGGGGGCTTCTGCGTTTACGCAAGAAGCTGGCGCCCCTGCGGCGCGGATCGATCAGCATCATCGAATCCTCGCCCCGTGACGATTCAATCCTGGCATACGCGCGGGAACACGAGGGAGAGCGCGTCCTGGTGATCATGAATGTCTCGAAGAAGGAAAAGCAAGTTGCGCTGCCCCTTCCATCGGCCCGCATCCTCCTCAAGACCGACCGGGAAATTTCACTCGAGGGGAACATGATCGCCCTTCCGCCCGACTCCGGCGCGGTCCTCGCCTGAGCGCAAGGTGCAACGCGCTTGTCGTGAGTGCGCCCTTCAAGGGGGATGGAAGAGATAACGGCGAACGGCGATTGAAGAGATAGAGGCGTTGGGTTTTCTCTGGAAAGTTGTCATCGACCGCTGGGAGAAATCCTGTTGAACGTCGATGCCGGACAAGAGAGCGCCTGTCGTGGGGGCGCCTTTCAAGGGGGATGGAAGAGATTAAGGCGAACGGCGATGGAAGAGATAGGGGCATTGGGAGGTCTTATACATGAATGGAATCGTTTCGCGGTCCCAGAATACTTTTTCATGAAGTAATCCAAAAAATCCTTATCCCCCTCACCTCTTGAATCCCCACATCACCCACTCTTACACGCCTTTGCCTTGATGCGCTTCCGTGGAAGGTTCATGGGCGTCCCGGCGCCTGGTTTGGGGGTATGCAATTAATCGGCCCCCGGTCCGCGAAATGCTTGACGTAACGCCCGGCTGCGTTTTGATTATGCTCTGAACCGATCGGGCAGGGAACAGAGCGCCATCGAGAGGAACGCAATCCAACACGGCCGGCCCGGCCTGTTCATCCGGAACAACGGAACCAATACATTCAAGCGGGGGGAATCATGTCTTTTAAAAGAATTCTTATCACGTTATTATGCGTGTCCATTCTGCCGCTCGCCTTTTCCTGTGCGGGGAAGAAGGGCGACACCATCAAGATAGGCGCCCTGTTCGCGGTGACCGGACCGGCGTCGTTCCTGGGCGCGCCCGAGGAGAAGACGGCGAGGATGATGGTCGAGGGCATCAACGCGGCCGGCGGCATCGACGGCAGGAAGCTCGAGCTCATCGTCAAGGACACGGCGGGAAGCCCCGAAAAGGCCATCTCGTTCGCTAAGCAGCTCATTGAAGAGGACAAGGTCTTCGCCATCATAGGGCCCTCAACGAGCGGCGAGACCATGAAGATCAAGTCCATCTGCGAGGAGGGGAAGACGATCCTCATCTCCTGCGCGGCCGCCGAGGTCATAGTGAACCCGGTTTCGAAGTACGTCTTCAAGGTCGCACAGAACGACAGCGACGCGGCGCAGATGATCTGCGACGTCATGAAGAAGAAGAACATCACGGGCATAGGGCTCGTGTCCAGCAACGACGGCTACGGCGCGGCCGGCAAGGAGCAGATGGAAAAGGTCGCGGCGCGCAACGGCATCAAGGTGCTCATAAGCGAGGTCTACGACAAAAAGGACACCGACCTCATGGGCGTCCTCACCAAGGTAAAGGCGATGAACGTACAGGCCGTGGTGAACTGGTCCATAGTACCCGCGCAGTCCATCATCCCCAAGAACATGAAGCAGCTCAACATGAACATGCCGCTCTTCCAGAGCAGCGGGTTCGGGAACATCAAGTACGTCAAGGAGGCCGGCGCGGCGGGCGAGGGCATCATCTTCCCCTGCGGACGCCTGCTCATCGCGGATGCGCTTTCCGACACGCATCCCCAGAAGGCCGTGCTCATGAAGTACAAGAAGGATTACGAGTCCAAGTACAAGGAAGACGCGAGCACCTTTGGCGGGCATGCGTACGACGCGATCCTCGTCCTGACCGAGGCGATCAAGAAAGCGGGCATGGACAGGGAGAAGGCGCGCGATGCGCTTGAAAACCTGAAGGGCGTGCCGGGCATCGCCGGGGTGTTCAACTTCAGCGAGAAGGACCACCTGGGACTGGACATCAACGCCTTCGACATGCTTACCGTGAAGGACGGCAAGTTCGTTCCGTACGAAAAGAAATAGCATTCCCCGCGGCCCGGGGCGCCGCACGGCGCCCCGGGCGCGCATTCATCACACGAAATGTCCCTGGAACAGGTATTACAATACATCCTTTCGGGCGTCACCAACGGCAGCATCTATGCCATTGTCGCCATCGGTTTCAATATAATCTATAACACCACGGGCATCATCAACTTCGCGCAGGGCGAGTTCCTCATGCTGGGAGGCATGACCGCGATCTCGCTCGCGGCCTTCGTGCCGCTGCCGCTGGCGATCCTGGCGGCGGTGGTGATCACCGCGATCATAGGCGCCCTCGTGGATTTTGTGTTCATCCGCAGGCTCAAGACCCCCTCGGTCCTCAACATGATCATTGTTACCATAGGCCTGTCCATCGTGATACGCGAGATCGCGCTACACGTATGGGACGAGAAGGTGCGCTCGCTCCCGTACTTCACGGGAAGCGAGGTGACGTCGGTGAGCATACTGGGCGCCTACATCTCGCCCCAGGTGCTGTGGGTGCTTGGAATAGCGGCGGTGATCGTGGTCTTTCTGGGCTTCTTCTTCAAGTTCACGCTTACCGGGCGCTCCATGCGCGCCTGCGCGGCCAACATGACCGCGGCGAAGCTTTGCGGGATCAATACCGGGGCCATGGTGACGGTCTCCTTCATGTTGAGCGCGGCCATAGGCGCGCTCGCGGGATGCGCCATCTCGCCCATCACGCAGACTCAGTACGACTGCGGCACGCCCCTGGCCATCAAGGGCTTCACCGTGGCAATCCTGGGCGGACTGGGAAACTCCACCGGCGCGGTGGTGGGCGGCATGGTCGTGGGCATGCTCGAAGCCTTCAGCATCAGCGTGCTTCCCCTCGCATACAAGGACGCGATCGCCATCACCATACTGCTCCTCATCCTCTTCGTGAAGCCGAGCGGGCTCCTGGGCAAAAAGGAAGCCGCCGGCCTCAAGGAATTCTGATGCGGTTCATGAAGCACGCCCCCGTCGCGGGCCTCGCTGCCGCCATCGTAATCTTCCAGCTCGCGACAACGCTCCTGGGACGTGAGTTCTACCTCACGCAGCTCACGATGGCCGCGTACTACTGCCTGGTGATTCTGGGCCTCACGGTGCTCATGGGCTACGCGGGGCAGATCTCCATGGGTCACGCGGCCTTCTTCGCCATGGGCGGCTACACCACGGCCGTGCTCACGAAGCTCGATCTCTCCGCCGCCGCGGGCGGTCTCCCGCGGCTTGTCGTGGACCTGGGGCTTTCCGTCACGAGCGTGAACGCGTTCGGCGTCGAGGTGAGGCACCTCTCGCCGTGGGTGTCGCTCGTCGTCGCGGTGCTCCTCACGACGACCGTGGCCTTTCTCATAGGCATACCCATACTCCGGCTCAAGGGGCATTACCTGGCGATGGCGACACTGGGATTCGGCATCATCGTGTACCGGATCGTGCTGGGAACGAGCCTCTTCGGGGAGGCCGACGGCATCTCCGACATCCCGGCCTTCACCCTGGCCGGGGGGCTCGCCGTAAGCGGCGACCCTGAGCTTCGCGTGCAGAATTTCTACATCGCCGCCGTCCTGCTCCTCGCAGGGCTGGTGCTCCTGCTGAACCTGATCGATTCGCGCTCGGGCCGGGCCCTGCGCGCCATCCACGGGAGCGAAGAGGCCGCCAACGCCATGGGCGTGGACACCGCGGGCTTCAAGCTCATGGTGTTCGTGCTGTCGGCCGTGTTCGCCTGCGTCGCCGGCGTCTTCCTCACGCACTTTAACGGCGGGGTGGGCCCGTCCGAGGCCGACGTCATGAAGTCGGTGACCTACGTGGCCATCGTCGCCGTGGGCGGCATGGCGAACCTCTGGGGGGCGCTCGCGATGGGCATCGTGCTCAACTACCTGTCGCTGCGCGGCTACTTTGGAAGCTACGACGAGCTCGTCTTTGGCGGCATACTCATCGTCATCATGCTCTTCTTCCCGGAGGGGCTCCTGAGCGCACGCAACTTGAAGAACCTCAAGGGGGCCGCGGTACGCCTCGTACGCGGAAAAGGCGGGGAGGGCGCCGATGGCCGTCCTTGAGGTGAGGGGCATATCCCGCGCGTTCGGGGGCCTCAAGGCCGTGGATGACGTGTCCTTCGAGGTCGCTTCCGGCGAGATCAAGGCGGTCATTGGCCCCAACGGCGCGGGCAAGACCACGCTCTTCAACCTCATCGCCGGGGCGCTCGCGCCCGATTCGGGGGAGGCATACGCGGGCGGCCTCCCCATCCACGGCCTGGAGCCGTACCGGATCGCGCGTCACGGCATCGCGCGCACCTTCCAGAACATCAAGCTCTTCCCGCGCATGACGGTGCTCGAAAGCGTGATGGTGGGCGCGCATCTCTCCGGCTCGTCAGGGGTGTTCGCCACCATGCTCCGCCTGCCCGCGTCGCGCAGGGAGGAGAAGGCGCTCCGGGAGCGCTCCATGCAGGTGCTCGAATTCACCGGGATAGCCCACCTCGCGCACGAGGACGCGGTGAGCCTTGCGTTCGGGAGGCAGCGCGTGGTGGAGATCGCGCGTGCGCTCGCGGCCGGGCCTGCGCTCCTCCTCCTGGACGAGCCGGCCGCCGGCCTCAACATCCACGAGACCAACGAGATCTCGGAGATGATCATGAAGATACGCGGCGGCGGGACAACGGTCCTGGTGATCGAGCACGACATGTCGCTGGTGATGAACATTTCGGACTCCATCGTGGTGCTCTCCTCAGGAAAGAAGATCGCCGAAGGGGGGCCGCGCGACATACAGCGCAATGAAGAGGTCGTCCGCGTGTACCTGGGGGAGGAAGACGATGCTTAGGATCAGGAACCTCTACGCGGGATACGGCACTCTCGAGGTGCTCAAGGGCGTCTCCCTGCACGTGGACCCGGGCGAGATCGTGACGATAATAGGCGGTAACGGGTCGGGGAAGAGCACGCTGCT
>Ga0129297_10001662_pt1 | contig 11317 bp, 8 predicted proteins | sample I18A1metaG_FD_94708 | JGI IMG/M metagenome (GOLD analysis project Ga0129297, IMG submission 94708) | Lake sediment bacterial and archeal communities from Gulf of Boni, Indonesia to study Microbial Dark Matter (Phase II) - ​I18A1 metaG | ecosystem: Environmental > Aquatic > Freshwater > Lake >... | reverse complement strand
GACCTCCTCCTCGACGTTTTCGCGCGAAGGCGGCCAGTTCTGGATGTCCAAGGTCATCCCCGTCGCCGCAAGGGAGCAGGTGACGGCCAAGTTTCTCCATTCCTATATCATCGCTCTGCTGGGCATCGTCGCCGGGTCTGCAGTGCTCATCCTGGTCCTTCGCCTGAGGGCAGCGGTCTGCGCGCTGGGCATCCTGTTTGCTCTTGTCGGCGCTGTTGGAATGACATCTGTCGGGATGATCATCGACCTGGCCCGGCCGCTCCTTGAATGGACCAACCCGCAGAAGGCCATCAAGCAGAACCTGAATGTCGTTTTCTCGCTGCTCGCCGACATGGGCATCCTAACTATCCTGGGGTTTTTCAGCTATTTCCTGGTCAAGGCCAGAGTCTCCGGCAACACTATCCTTGTCCTTATCTTCGCAGCGCTGGTCCTTTTTTCCTGGGCCAGCAGCTTGTTTCTTCTGCGATTCTCTGATAAGAAATACGCGGAGATTGAAGTTTAAAACCAGAAACTAAAAGAGCCCGCGGCACGTATATATTAATGGAAGATATTATCGCCATTTCAGGTAAGACAAAATGAGTCTCGCTTGTCCGCAGTGCCAGACCGAAAATAGCGAAGACAGCCGTTTTTGCAGAAAGTGTGCCACGCCGCTCCCGGGCCGCGCTGCCATAGACCTGGCCAATGCGCCCACGCTGCTCATGCCCACTCCTCAAGAAGACCTGATACCGGGCACTACGTTCGCCGGAAGATACCTGGTTATCGAGATGCTCGGCAAAGGCGGGATGGGGAAGGTTTATAAAGTCCTGGATAAAGAGATCAACGAGAAAGTCTCGCTCAAGCTCATCCGGCCCGAGATTTCCTTTGACCAGAAGACGGTCGAGCGTTTCCAGAACGAAATGAAGATCACCCGGAAGATCATCCACAAGAACGTCTGCCGGATCTATCATCTCGAGAAGGAAAAGGACACTTACTACATTACGATGGAGTTTATTGCCGGCCAGGATCTCAAGCGCATGATCCGGATGACCAAGGAGCTGGGAATCGAGTTGGCACTGGATATCGCCCAGCAAACCTGCCGCGGATTAGCTGAGGCGCATCGCCTCGGCATCGTCCACCGCGACCTCAAGCCCCAGAATATCATGATCGACGAAGAGGGGACGGTCCGGATCATGGATTTCGGGATCGCCAGCTCTCTCGAGACCAAGGGAGCCACCATCCCCGGGATGATCATGGGCACGCCCGAATACATGAGCCCCGAGCAGGTCAGCGGTGAAGATGTCGACGCGCGCTCGGATATCTATTCCCTGGGGATCATCCTTTTTGAGATGTTGACAGGACGGCCTCCTTTTGAAGGTGACACTGCCCTGAGCGTCGCCTATAAACACAGGAACGAACTCCCTCCCGACCCGCGCGAATTCAAGCCCGAAATCCCCGACACTCTCTGCCGGGTTATTTTTAAGTGCCTGGAGAAACGGCCCGAACATCGATATCAGACCGCCGAGGAGGTTCAGGCCGCCTTGAAGGAGATCGAGGACGCGCACACTCTGGCCACAACGCAAATGAGAAAGGAGCATCTCTCGACAGCCCGCAGGCGGTTGCTCAAATCGCGGGGCAGGAAGGTTGCGGCATGGACGGCTGCGGCCCTGGCCTTCCTCGGGTTGGGCCTGGTCATGGGAAAATGGCTTATTAAGAAAGCCGTCCCGCCCGCACCTCAGGACGTTTATAAGGTCGCTGTGATTACGTTCGAAAACCAGACCGGCGAGAAAGCCTACGATTATCTCCAGGAAGCGATCCCGAACCTTCTCATCACCAGCCTGGAGCAGTCCAAGGACATCCGTATCACAAGCTGGGAGAGGTTGCGCGACCTGGTCAAGCAGCTCGGGAAAGAGGACCAAAAAATCATCGACCGCGATTTGGGGTTTGAGCTCTGCCGCATGGACGGTATTCAGGCCATCGTCCTGGGAAGTTTCATCAAGGGAGGCGACGTCTTTGTCACGGATGCCAAGGTCCTGGACGTCACCACAAAAAGCCTCATCAAAACCGTAAGCTCCAGAGGGGAGGGAGTCGAAAGCATCCTCAGGAAGCAGATCGATGAGCTGAGCCGGGGGATCGCCAGAGGGATCGGCCCCGAGGAAAAAGTCGCCAAAGCGATATCTTCGCCGATCACGGAGGCGACCACACGATCGCTGGATGCGTACAACTACTTCCTGAAAGGCCGCGAAGAGTATGAAAAGTTCTATTGGGCCGAATCCTGCACGCTCCTGGAGAAGGCCGTCGAATTGGACCCCGAATTTGCCATGGCGTATTCCTATCTGATGAGGGTCTATGAGCGTTTGGGCAACGCCGATGCGGCCCGTGCAACCTTCGAGAAATTGAAAAAATACGGAGACCGCGTCTCGGGGAAAGAGGGACTGTACATCAAGGCTTTGCTCGCCCTATATGGCGAGAGGAAGCTGGAAAAATATGGTGAAGCCCTCAAAAAAATAATCCAGGAGTATCCGGACGAAAAGAGGGCCCGGGTGGAACTGGCTGACGTATATTCAAAAACCGGAAAATATAATGAAGCCGAGCAAGAACTCCAACAGGCCCTCAAGCTGGATCCTAAATACGGCTATGCTATGAATCAGCTGGCCTACGTGTACAGCTATCAGAGCAAATATGATGAAGCCATAAAGTATTTTAAGCTTTATACCTCTGTTTCCCCCGGCGACGCCAATCCGTATGACTCGCTGGGTGACCTGTATTTTCGGATGGGCAAGCTGCAGGACGCCGTGGATCAATACAAGGAGGCGATCCGGATTAAGCCGGATTTCGGGTCGGGCACCCGGATCTCCTACATTTATGCCCTCGAAGAAAATTATGATGAGGCCATGAAGTGGGTCGATCAATTCATTTCTGCGGCTCCATCCAGCGGTCACAGGGCTGTCGGCTATCAGCTTAAAGCTCTCTATCATTATTTCTTCGGCAATTTCCAACTGGCCCTTGAAGAGCTGGATAAAGCCAAGGAATTCGCGGCCGCGACCAACGATTACGGGACGATCAACACCGTTTACAGGGCCAAGACCTGGATCAGCTATGACTGGGAGAAATACGACCTCTTTCTCAAGTATGCCAAGCAGCGCTTCGATCATCGCGCCGAGTACAAAATCCAGTCCGAACTGCTGAATTCCGCCCTTCTCCTTTTTTACCAGGGGCTGGCCGACGTCAAGCAGGGCCGGCTCGACCTGGCCAAGGCCAAACTGGTTGAAATCGATAAGGCCAGGGCCCAAGAGAAAGACAAAGGCTCCCTTTTCTGGATAGAGAATTCGTATCATTTGCTCCTGATAGAGATCAGCCTCAGCGAGGGCCGGGCAAGCGAGGCCGCGGCTGCCTATAATAAGATGAACAAAACGCCTCTCTCCATCGGGGATATCTATACGCAGCTCCAGAACAATATTCCTATTTCGAAAGATGTTCCAGCTCGCGCCTATGCCGTCGAGGGTAAGCGGGACCAGGCCATCGCCGAATATGAACGCCTGACCTCGGCCGATCCGAAAGCGCGCGAATATATGCTCATCCATCCGTTCTGCCGTCTCCGGCTGGCCAGGCTTTATGAAGCAAGCGGCGAGCGCGCCAAGGCCATCGCCCAGTATGACACGCTTGCCGTGATCTGGAAGAATGCGGACCAAGGCCTCTCGGAAGTCCAGGAAGCCAAGGAGCGGCTGGCCGCCTTGAAAGGTCACTAGGAAGACGTTGGCCGGTCCGAAATTGAGCCAAAAAATACTTGTTTTGTCGCTGTTGACTCTTGGTTTTGCCTTTTGTGCGACATCGCAACAAGAAATTGCCCGGAATAAGGAAAAGGACGCCCAGAATGAATATGAAAAAGCGGTCATCGCCAGGAACTATGAGCTGCCCGACGAAGCCGTTAAATACTTGAACCGGGCCCTGGCGCTCGACCCCCGGCATTACCAATCCTTGAACCTTCTCGGGATCATTTATCTCGAGAAAAAGAACTATCCTGAGGCGGTTCGAGCCCTGGAAAATTGCGCGGCCATCAATCCGGATTTTCCCGATGCCCATAACAACCTCGGCACGGCCTATCTGGAGATGGGACTTAAAGATAAGGCCCTGGCCGAATACCTGAGAGCGTTCTCCCTCAACGGGAATCCCTTTGCCGGGTTCAAACTGGCCAACCTTTACTTCGAGATGAAAGAACTCCCAATGGCCTTGGATTACATCGAAAAGGCAGTCCAGAAGTCACCCCGCGAAGCACGCGTCCACAATCTCAAGGGCGTCATTTTAAACGAAATGGGGCGATACCGCGAAGCCATCGAAAGTTTCAAGGCTAGTTGGTCCCTCAACCCTGCCGACGTGAATATCGGCGTCAACCTGGGGATCGGCTATATGAATGATAAGCAACTGGACAAGGCCCGGGAAGTATTCGAAAAGGTCCTGCCCTACATAACTGATGCGGCGCTTAAAGACAGGGTCGCCGGATATATTAAAGCAATCAAAGAAGCCGAAAGATAAGCCTGGCCAGATTATCCGGTAAAATATATCAGCGTGAAAGCCACAACCGCCAGCACAACGAGCGAGAAAAGAACCTCCTTGTAGCCCCAGCTCGCCCGGGACGCTGCCTTGTCGGCCGCCACGGTTGTTCCGTAGGTCAGCCCCTGGATCCTTTGGTAGGATGGCTTCTCTGTGAGCAGGCTGACAACGATGAGCACCGCAATGCATCCCAGAAATAGGAAAATGCAAAAATACAGGAAGTTGACCGTGGCGAACCAGTGGAGCCAGCCCGTGAGTGCTTCCTTGTTGAGCTCGGCGATGAGCCGGATCATGCCGGCCGAAAACCCGGCCACAAGCGCAGTCATGGCTCCCTTGGCATTGATCCGCTTATAAAATATCCCCAGCAGGAAGACCGCGGCGATGGGCGGAGCGATATACGCCTGGACGCTCTGAAGATAATGATACAGTTCTCCTGAGATGAGCTTCATCAGGGGAATCCAGACGACCCCCGTAACCACCACAACTCCTGTTGCAATCCGCCCCACCAGGACGAGTTTTTTCTCCGGCGTCTGCGGCCTGATTTTTTTATAGATGTCCATGGTGAACAGGGTGGAACAGGAATTAAAAACGGCTGAGAGCGAGCTCATTAAGGCCGCCAGCAGGCCGCCCGCCACCAGCCCCCTGAACCCGGTCGGGATGAGCGCCATGACCATGCGCGGGAAGGCCTGGTCAGCGCTGGGGAGGTCAAGCTGGCCGGTCCGGGCCAGGGCAAAAGCCATGACCCCGGGAATGATAAAAATATAGAAGGGGAGGAGCTTAAGCATCGAGGCGAAAATGCTTCCCCGCCGGGCCTGCCGTTCATCCCTGGCGGCGAGCGCGCGCTGGACGATGTACTGGTCGGTGCACCAGTACCAGAGGCCGACGATGGGCGGGGCAAAGATCATGCCCGGCCAGGGGAACTCCGGATGGTTGGCCGGCAGAAAAAGGTTGAAGTGATCCCCTCCGGCAATGGAATAGAGATTGTGCCAGCCGCCGATCTTGATGAGCCCGGCGATAGTAACGGTGACCGACCCCAGGATGAGAACAATGGTCTGGATGGCTTCCGTGTAAACAACGGCCCTCAGACCTCCGAGGACCGTGTAGATGCCGGTGAAGATTAAGACGAACAGCGCGCCCGTCCAGAAATCAATGCCCATGAGAACCTGGAAAACGACGGCGCCGGCATAGACATTCACGCAGACTTTTGTCACCACATAACTGATCAATGTAATCAGCGATAGGAACCAGCGTGCTTTTGGGGAATACCTGAGCTCCAGGAATTCGGGCATGGTGAAGACCTTGCTGCGCATGTAGAAAGGGACAAAAACCCAGCCCAGGACAAGCACCAGCCAGGAATGGAGCTCGTAGTGGCCCATGACGACGCCTGTCTTGGCCGCAGTGCCGGCCAGCCCGACGATGTGTTCAGCTCCGATGTTCGAAGCGAAGATGGAAGCGCCGATGACAAACCAGCCGATATGACGGCTGGCCAGGAAATAGTCAGTCGTGTCGCGCTGTTTCTGCCTCATCGACCACCAGGCTATGCCGAGGAGAATGAGGAAATAGATGATGACAACGGCCCAGTCGACGGTTTGGAAACTCATCCCTGTCCTCCTTTAACACTCTCTCCGGGCGAGCGTGCGTGCCCCTTGCGTCTCATTCTTGGGAGCTTATATCATAAGGAAATCCGCCGGTCAACAAAACTAGAACTTTTTGTTGACATATACGTCTTTATGGGTGAGATGCATTTAAGGTAACATCTCTTGGGACGATGAAGGAGAGCGGAGAGGCCGGAGACCCGGGATGACGTCAACCGCGGAGTTCGACGAGGTCTACGACAGATACAAGAACGATGTTTACCGTTTGGCCCTGCACCTCACCCGGGACCGGGGCGAGGCGGAGGATATGTTTCAGGAAGTTTGGCTGCGCGTCGTCAGGCGCCTGCCCGAGATCGTAGAGAGGAAGAATCTGAAACCCTGGCTGGCGGTGATTGTCACGAATCTTTATCGGGACATGCTCCGAAAAAAACGCATCAGGCGGCTATTCTTCCTGGGCGGGACAAAGGGCGAAATGACCGAGGCCGCCGCGGCCGAAGAAACCGCAGTGTCTACATCCGACCCGGCCAGGAGAGAGGAGAAGGCGGCGACACGGAGAGACATCGACCGGGCCCTGGCCCGGCTGCCGGAGAAGCAGCGCCGGGTTTTCGTGCTTAAAGAAATTGAAGGGCTTGAGCAGACGGAAATCGCAGCCGCGCTACGAATCCCGGTCGGGACGGTGAAATCATTGATGTACCGGGCCGTTAGAAGGCTGCAAAGGGAGCTTGCCTCCTACTATCCTCAAAAGGAGAAGATAAAATGCGATGCCAGGATTTTGAGCGTTTGATCCTTGAGGCTGGCGAGAAAAAGCTCAGTTCGGAGGGCAGGCTCGCGCTGGAACAGCATCTGGCCCATTGTCCAGCCTGCGCAAGGTTTAAAGATTTTTGCGAAGATCTTCATCTGCGCCTCAACAAGACGGCAGCGCCTCCTATCCCGCCGGGGCTTGAGCGGAAAGTCCGGCTCGCCTGCCACGAAGAAATCAGTGCCATGGTGTTGCCTGCGGTGCGGCCTCAACCTAGTCGACCAGGCGTCCATATTCCCTGGCCGATCTGGGTTGCGCTGGCCGTTCTCACCGCTTTAACCGCCGCCTTTCTTGTTCCGGGCATCGAAGGATTTGTCCGCGATCAAAAGTTAACGCTGGAGGTTGTCTTGGTTCTTGGCATTATCCTTCAGAACGCCTTGATGCTATTTTTTGCTCCCGTTATCATGCGCCGGCGCCCTTGCCGGCGGAATCAGGCAGACTTGAACTATTCTTTATTTGAATAAACAAGGAGGTCGATCATGGCCGCTTTATCAGGAAAAATGACGGCGCTTCTCATATTTGTTTTGGTCCTGGTTTTTGTGGGTTTCATCCTGACTCCTCTGGTGCTCGCCCCGTTTGGAATTTTCACCGGGCTGGCCAGGGGTGTGCACCATGTCTCCTTCAATGGCTGGCACCTTGGCCCATGGTTTCCCTGGGTTCCGCTGTGGTCGTTTTCTCTGCTTCTCTTCATCGTCTGGATCGTTGTGATTGTCTGGGTTTACCGGGATGCCGAGGAGCGGGGGATGAGCGGCGTCCTGTGGGCGCTTCTGGTTTTCATCGGCAATTTGGTCGGGCTGCTGATCTATCTCATCGTGCGCCAGGACCACCCTCTGCGGGCTTCAGGAAGGTCGACGGCGACAACTCCCTCTGTATCCCCCCCGACGAAAGCGCCGACTCCGGCCTGCCCTTCCTGCCAGAAACCGGTGGAGAAGGGTTTTACCTATTGTCCCCATTGCGGGGCAGCGCTCCAGCCGGTCTGCAAGAGCTGCGGCAAGCCTGTTGAGTCCTCATGGAAGGCCTGCCCGCACTGCGGCGTCACGCTTAAGACAGAATAGCCCGCCTCATCTGAACTAGGCCGTAGGAGCATTTTTTAGGAGATTTTTGCGACGCTGCGCAAGACGCCCGTGGCTGTGGGGTGAAGCAGAATTCTTACGGCCTTCGGCAAGAGTGTGTAATTAAGGTCCTGGCCCTGCGCTTCTTCGCCGTCAAAATCCAGGCCGAGCGGCCCGTCCTCCGAGTGAACCTTAACCGCGGCCGCGCGGGTCGAGTGAACATCCGTTCGTTCAAGATGCTTGCCGCTAAAAACCGTCCGCAGGGCGAGCAAAATTTGAATCCGGGGCATGCCCTCCACAAGGACGATGTCGAACAAGCCGTCATCGGCCAGGGCATTTGGTGCCACCCACATCCCCCGGCCGAAAAATTGGCCGTTGGCTACTGCCAGCAGGTAGGTCGGGCCCTCGTAATAACGGATTCCGTCGCATTCCACGATGACCCGCTGAGGCCTGTACCGGAACAATGTACCGATAGTCGCGCGAAGAAAACTGAGAGCCGTGCGCCTCCTGAGCTTGTTCACCCTTGCCACGATCTCGCCGCTAACTCCAGCGCTGGCAATATTGAGAAAAAAGCGCCTCGAAGGGAGGCCGCCACGGCTTAGGTCAATATATTCCGCCTTGCCCAAATCGCAGGGGACAGGCTTCGCCGTGGCCAGCCACTCTACGGCTTCCGAAGGATCCGACGGGATCCCCAGCGCCCGCGCCCAGTCGGTCCCGGTGCCCACAGGCAATATTCCAAGAGAGACCGAGAGGCCGGGCCGGCCCGCCAGGGCATTGACCAACGAGTTGTTGGTCCCGTCTCCGCCGACGGCAATCACTCGATCGATGCCGGCTGCGGCTGCTCGGTCAAGATGCCCGGCCACTTCCTCTGGTTCGTAGGTCAAAGCGACGCTGAGTTCCCCCACAACCTTCGCCATCCGTGCCTCGACACTCCTGAAAACCGCCTCGGCCTTTCCGCCGGCGGCCTTTGTGTTAATGATGACCAATGTGCGCATTTCACCATTCCTTTGGCAAGCCGTAAGCTGCGGGCCAAATGCGGCGATAGCGCTCGACTTCTTCAGCCCAACGCTCATTTCCCCACCCCAGATGCTTTTTGAGAAGCGGCTCTAAAGCAGGAAGCAAGCTCTGCCCGCCGTCGGGAAGCAATATGCCGAGACGGAAGCGCCGTAGAAGCAGGTCATCGAGGTGATTGACCGCCTCGTGGCCTGCTGCCCAGGCCAGCTCAGCCCCAAGATAAGGAGTTCCCGGAATGGGCGAATTAAGCTCAGGGAATAAAGCGGCCAGGCGGCGCGCAGCGGCTCCGCATCGGCCCCAGAGTCGTCTTGCCTCATCCTCATCATCGACTCCGTCTATCTTCCGCTCCGGGTCGAATGTTTCAAGAACCCTGGCTTCAGAATCCGGCTTCGGGATACCCGAGTTTATTTCGTGGGCTTCCTTGAGCGCGTCGATCGCGTGGAGCCGAAAGGTTGTCAGCTTCCCGCCAGTTACGGTCAAAAGTCCGCTCTCCTGCCAAATCGCGTAGTCGCGGCTCTCGGCTGAGGGATCCACTTTGCCGGTGCCGATGACCGGGCGAAGTCCGGCCTGGGCCGTGCGCACATTCTTCTTCTCGAGGCCAAGCTCCGGAAAATGAGACTCGGCCGCCCGAAACAAATAGTCGGCTTCCTGGGCCGAGATCGATGTCTCCTCATCCATCCTCAGGTCGTGATCGACATCTGTCGTACCGACCAGGGCCACCCCTTCCCATGGATAGACAAAGACAGGCCTGCCGTCGTCTGGATGACTGAAGGCAATCGCTTGATACACAGGAAACCGGTCTAAACCAAAATAAATATGGCTGCCTCGGAGCGGTCGTAGCCGCCTCGCCTCCCCGACCTCCCGACGCAGCTCATCTGCCCAGGCGCCTGTGGCGTTGATCACGAGGCTGGCCCGTGCTTCGGCAGTCTCGCCCGTTAGCTCATCCCTCACTGCCACTCCGGTGACATGCCCTCCTTTTTTTAAAAGCCCAATGACCGCCGCATAATTCAGGGCTACCGACTTCCATCCTTTAACGGCCTCCATGGCTCCCGCACGCAGGCCGTCATGAATCACTCTAAGCACAAGCCGCGCATCGTCAGTCTGCGCATCCATGTAATGATAAGCCCGCTCTAGGTTGCGCGTTTTCAACCCGGGCGCCATCATCCCGACATCAACTTCATCCAGCCGCACAGAATCCCCGGCTTCTCGCGCGAGGCGCGTGTAGATACCCAGCCCAACTCCCATCAGCCAGGGACTCGGATGGCCTCCTTCATAAATGGGATAGATAAACCCGAGGGGTTCGACAAGTCCCGGCGCTGACTTGAGCAGTCGATGGCGTTCCCGGACGCTTTCCCAGGTCAGCTTGATATGCATATGCCTAAGGTAGCGAAGACCGCCGTGAATCATTTTCGAAGAGCGGCTGGACGTGCCGGAGGCAAAATCCGCCTTCTCCAGGAGGAGAGTTCGAGCTCCGCTCCGCGCCGCCAGGGCCAGGATGCCTGCGCCGGTGATGCCTCCGCCGATAATAATCAGGTCCCATGGTTTGCCGAGTTTCGCCCAGGCTTCCTCCCGCCAGCCTGGCTCCCAGGGCGAACGGTACTCCTTGCGGCTCACGGTTATCCCTGCTTCGCGCCTGTAATGAGCTTCCCGGGGTTCATTATCCCCGCCGGGTCAAAAGAACGGGCCAGCCCGCCGAGCGCCTGCACCCCCAGCCATCCCTTCTCGCCTTCGAGCCAGGGTTGATGGTCCAACCCGATTCCGTGCTGATGGGAGATCGTGCCGCCGTGGGAAACAATGGCGCGACTGGCGGCTTCCTTGAGCTTCTTCCACCGGTCCAATGTTTCCTCGGCGCTTCCGGCCAGGCGGAAAAGATAGGTCACATAGATGCTCGCGCCTGTCGCGTACACGTGAGAAACATGGGCGAAGGCGAGAACACGCTCCCCTCTGTCCCTGAGCCCTTCGCGTAGCGCGTTCAATATCGCTTCACTCGCCGGTTCGAGTTTTTTCCAGGTCAGAGCTGTTTCCAGCGTGTCCACGGCGTAGCCCAGGTCCCAGAGCGTGTTGCGCAGGTAAGGCGTCTTGAAACGGCTCTTTCTCCATTCGTTCCCCATCCTGCGGCCGACATAAACACCGCCATGGTCGCGTGCAATGTCCAAGGCCGTATGCCGCGTCCTCTTGGTCATGCCTGCTTCTCTGGTGATGCCCATGAACAGGACGCATTTTTCGTCCTTGATCCCGCGCACGCGCAGCAGCCCGTTGAGCAGGCGGATCAGCCGTTCATTAGCGACAAGGATGAGACTCGTGTTTGTCTCCATGGCGTCGCTCAGGCG
>Ga0129297_10001661_pt1 | contig 11318 bp, 9 predicted proteins | sample I18A1metaG_FD_94708 | JGI IMG/M metagenome (GOLD analysis project Ga0129297, IMG submission 94708) | Lake sediment bacterial and archeal communities from Gulf of Boni, Indonesia to study Microbial Dark Matter (Phase II) - ​I18A1 metaG | ecosystem: Environmental > Aquatic > Freshwater > Lake >... | reverse complement strand
TTCGGCGGGGTAGGGCTTTTCGTCCTGTAAGAGCGAGACGATATCGTCGGGGCTGATGTCGTTCTTCTTCAGAAAATCGATCACCGCGCGATAGTTCAGGTAGAAGAAGATGTCCGAGCCCTCCGGGGCGAAGCGCGCCTCGTCGAACACGCTCTTGTCGGCCTCCTTCGCCGCGAACGCGCCGCCGGAAAGGATGAGCACCGCCGCAATGACTGCCAGCACTGGATGGAATCGTTTCATGAGAGCCCCCGTTTGATCGTTGTCGAGCCTTCCGCTACGAATAACCGCCGTCCGGCATTTTGTCAAAGGTTATTTGGCGCCCCCGCGGGGCGCTTTTTTGCTTTTCTTTTGCCCGGCCGTCCGTAGTATCTTCCCCGTGATCTCCATGAAACTCGGCATACGACACTACATGGCCGCGCTCCTGTGCGCGGCCGCCCTCCTGCCCGCGGCATACTACGTGTACGTCTATTACCAGAGCTATGACTTCATCCGCTCCGACCAGGAATACACCCCCGCGCTCTCGACGAGGATCTTCGATGCGCGGGGCGAGCTCATCGCCGACCTCTTCGAGGAAAACCGGAGCCTGGTCCCCCTCGCGCAGGTCCCCGAACACGTGCGCAATGCATTCCTCGCCGCGGAGGACAGGAACTTCTACTCGCACCCGGGCGTGGACCTGTTCGGGATACTGCGCGCGATGGCAGTGAACCTCGTCACGGGCGAGGTGCGGCAGGGCGGCTCCACCATCACGCAGCAGCTCGTGAAGCAGCTCTATACGAAGGGAGAGCGGCGCCTCAGGCGAAAGGTCGTGGAGCTTCTCATCGCCCGGGAGTTCGAGCGACGCTACAGCAAGGACACGATCCTCGAGCGCTACCTGAACCAGATCTACTTCGGGCACGGTGTGTACGGGATACAGGCCGCCGCGCAGTTTTTCTTCCAGAGGGAGGCGAAGGATCTCACGCCCATGCAGGGGGTGGTGCTCGCATGCATCCCGTCCTCGCCCGAGACCTATTCGCCCGTGAAGAACCCCCGCAACTCCTACGAGAAGAGCCGCCAGGTGCTCCACACCATGATCGTCGAGGGGTTCCTGGGGCGCGACGAGGCGAACGCGGAATTCAGCGCCTTCTGGCCCGCGTTCATCGACTCCGTGAACACGATGTTCCCCACGGCGACGACGCGCACCGGCGGCACCATGCGCGCGCCGCATTTTTCCGAATACATCCGGCGCACCCTGGTGGACCGCTACGGCGAGGAGCGCGTCTACCGGGGAGGGCTTTCGGTCTACACGACGCTCGACATCAGGGCGCAGGAGATCGCCGAAAGCCTCCTCGCCGCAGCCATCCGGAAGCAGAACCGCATTGCGCGCGGCTACAACCATTACCGGATGGGATCGATCGACTCCATGCTCGCGCAGACCTATGCGCGCAAAACGAAACAACCCGCGGAAGACACGGCGCAATCATCCCGGTTCATGGCCGAGCTTCGTGAATCCGCGATGGACGAGTTTGCCTTGTGTGCGCTCCTGTTCAATGCCGGGAGGGCCTCGGTCGCGTTCGACAAATACGCCGCCGACTGCGAGGGCCTGGAGTCGGCGGCGCGCGTGGAAGGAGCGCTCGTCGCCCTGGAGCCCGCGAACGGCGCCATCATCGCCATGGTGGGAGGGGAGACGTTCGAGCCCACCAACCAGCTGAACCGCGCGGTGCAGGCGCGCAGGCAGCCCGGTTCCTCGTTCAAGCCCTTCGTGTATGGCGCCGCGATCGAGGCAGGCGCCATCACACCGGCCACCGCGTTCCTGGACGCGCCCATCGTGAACCGGGAGACGCGCAGGGTCTGGGCCCCGGAAAATTACGACGAGGCGTTCAAGGGCGAGGTGCTCGTGCGCCACGCGCTCGCCTTGTCGCTCAACATCGTCCCCATCCTCATCTACGAGAAGATCGGGGGCTCAAAGGTCGTGAAGTTCACCTCGAAGCTCACGGGCGTGCCCGAGCAGCGCTTCGACGAGAATCCCACGCTTGCCATAGGCACGACGGAGCTCACGCCTCTGGAGATGACGCGCGGCATGGCGGTCTACGCCAACGCCGGACGCGAGGTGATCCCCTTTTCCATACGCTCGATAAAGGACAAGAACGGCGAGGTCGTCTTCGACGGGGACCAGGCGAAGGGCCAGGGCAAACAGATCATCTCGCGCGAAACCGCGTTCCTTATGACGAGCCTTTTGCAAAGCGTCGTCGACTACGGGACGGCCAGCGGCGCCGTCCGCGCCGGCGCGGGCTTCCAGCTTCCCGCCGCGGGCAAGACCGGCACCAACACCGACTTCCGCGACGCGTGGTTCACCGGCTTCACGCCCGACCTGGCCGCCACGGTCTGGGTGGGCTGCGACTCCCAGAACTTCACCCTGGGCCAGGGCCAGCAGGGCGCCGCCGTGTCGGCCCCCGTCTGGGGAGATTTCATGCGCGAGGTGTACAAATTCCGCGACGCGGGCTATTTCACGGAGCCCCCGGCGGACATCCGAACCGGCGCCATCTGCGCGAGGACGGGCAAGCTCCCCGGGAAGGGGTGCGCCGCACGCTACGAGTATTTTCTGAAGGGGACCGAGCCGCGTACGACCTGTACCTCGGAGCACAAGCAGATGATGAGCCTGGACCAGCTCATCCGCGAAAAGGAGCTGGAGAGCATGTCCCGGAAGAATAAAAATCCTTGAACGCGCCGCGGCCCGGTATTAGACTGAACGCGTTCACCGGGAGAACCCGCGCACTTGAACGGGGCTAAACTGATCGGCCCCCCCGCCGATAATATAGAAAGACGCGTTACGCCCGGAAGACCCAGGAAATGCAGATAAGCTGTTCACAATGCAATGCGCACTACTCCCTGACCGCCGAGGAGCTCACCAGGCTCCCCCGGTCGATATTTGTCTGCAAGTCCTGCCGGACCTTCATCAAGATCATACTCTGCCCCAACTGCCGGTCGTCGTATTCGATCAGCTTCAGGGCGTCCCAGAACGAGCGCTACCGCCTTCGCTGCCGCCGCTGCGAGGTCTATTTTACCGTTGATTTTCCCGAGATCCACGATGGCATCCTCCCCGGCGCACAGCGCACCGCTCCGTCGCCAGCACCGGCGCCAGCGCCGGGCCCGGTCCGTACCGTCACCTATACCCAACCGGCGGACGCCGCTGCGCGCACCCAGGAGCGCCCCCGGGAGACCGCGCCCGCGCGCACGGTCCCGCAATCCAGGGAAACCGGCCCCGCGGAGGCACCGCGCAGGACCGCGGGGCCCGTGGTATTCAAGGGGCTCACCTTTCGCGACTTCAGCCTGAAGGAGCTTGCCGCCGTTGCCTTCTCCGCCCTCACGCCCATGAAGCTCGCGATCGCCGCTATGGGAATCGCGCTGTCCATGTTCCTGGTTTTCGTGCTCAGCCTCTCCGGGCTCAACCCGTCCGCCCTGAGAAGCGAGTCCTACGGGATCGTGAGGCTCGCGGCCTACATTGCGCCCTCGGCGCTCCTGCTCATCGTGTTCATCTTCACGTCGGCGCTCATCTCCCGCGCGACGCTCGACGACGTCTTCAAGGGCGGGGGGCGCGGACCGGCGGGAATGGTCTCGTTCGCGGCGCGCTCCGTCCCCCAGGCGGTCGTGAACAGCGGCGTCATGCTCCTGCTCGCGAACATCGTGATCATACTCCTGGGCGCAATCCCCATGGTGGGCCCGCTGATGTACGCACTGCTGTTCATTCCCGCGTACCTCGTTTCATTCCTGGTCATTCTCGCGCTCGTGATCGGCGTTTGGTTTTACCCTTCCATTGTCGCCTACCGCGAGCCGGGGATCATCAAGAACGCGGGACACCTGTACCATTTTATAAAGCGCCACAACCTGGGCCTCGTACCCGCGTCGCTCACGCTCTTCGTCACGACGGGCTTCCTGTGCGGGATCGTGTACTTCCTCCACTGGGGCGCCTTCTCGCTCACGCTCAGGCTTTCGCGCGGCATACTCCCGCAGGAGACGGGGAAGATCTTCGCGTCGGTGCCGTCGGCCTTCGTGCGGATTTCGGACATGCTCCAGGGAACGCCCGACCGCGGCGTCTTCGTCTCCGTGATCGGCGACCTCATCTTTTCGCACCACGTGGGAGGGGTGCTCCTGGGCGCGGCGCTCGCGCTCATCTCTCTGGCGCTATTCGCCACGGCCTTTTCGCTCGCGGGGACGCTCTCCACGCACGTCTACCTCATGATGGAGCGCGACCTGGACCTGGACGACCGGAAGAAGATACGGATGCTCGCCGTGATCGTGCTCCTGCTCGCGGGGGTGCTGCTGGTGAAGAAGCTTTTGTGGTGAGCGACGCCGAGCATTCATTCCTGCCAGGCACGCCCTGAATCTTCGCGCCTCCGACCGGTCTCACCCGCGAAAGTAGAGAAAATCCCACACTGCAAGGCACGAGCGTCGATCAACGACAGGCTGCACGCTTGAACACAGTAGACTCGATTGCATCAAGGCATTTCTTCTGACCGGCAGCGGAGATATGGTAATGAGTGCAAGGCGCGTTTTCTCAAGCATCAATAGTGTGCATCGCATGAACAGCCCGACTGCGAAAACCCTTCCCTGAAGACGCACCATCGCCGGCAGAAACGCGACAGCGCCGGGAGCATTAAAACGTGATGCTCTTGAGCTCCGTGTACACCGGCCCCTGCGGGGTAAGCCTGGAGGAATAGAGGGTAAGCCTCTTGAACGACGATGCGCCGAACTCCGTGTCACGGTTCTTTTCCATGAATTTCAACAGGTCGCCGGCGACCTTGCGCCCGTTCTTCATGCGCGCAATGGTGAGGTGCGGCGTGAACTCGCGCTTCTCTTCCCTGAAGCGGAAGTTCGCGGTGAACTTTTCCACGTTTTTATGGATGATCGCCATCTTCGCGGCGTCGGTCCTGAGCCCCGCCCAGATGACGTTGGGCTTCTTCACGTCGGGGAAGGCGCCGATGCCGGCAAGGGTGAACTCGATCTCGCCCGACGGCGCGGTGATCTCCAGGAAGGTGCTCTCGATGGCGGTGGCGACGTTACCTTCGCACTCGCCCAGGAACTTCACCGTGATGTGGTAGTTCGCGGGGGCGACCGGCTTCAGGAAGTTCTCGTAGCCGCACAGGAACTCGTAGGACGGCTGGAGCGCGTCGCGGATCCCGCCGTCGATGGGGAGCGCGATGAAGAGCCTGGTCATTCCTGGCCCTCGATGATGATGGGCACCACCACGTGCCCGTCCTCGAAGCGCGGAGCTATTTTCTCGAGCGCGGCGCGGTCGATTGAGGGAAGCACGGTGTCGGCGCGAAACACGTTCTTGAGCTCCACGATATGGTCCGACGGCGCGACGTCCGCCGTGTCGAGCTCGTTGATCTTCTCCACGTAGCTTATGATGTCGCTGAGCTGCGTCGAGAATTCCTTTTTTTCATCATCGCCAAGGTCCAGGCGCGCAAGCTCCGCGACCCTGAGAATCTGAGACTCGTCTATTTTCATCAGTACGGCTCCCTCTCTTCCTTTTCCGTTTTCCTGAACCGCTCGCCCTTCGTCCTATATTCGAAGCGGGTGAACTCAAAATCAATACTTTTTTTCCGGTCGGCCTCGGGGTACACGGTGAGCTTGAAGCCGCGTACCTCCACCGGGAGCCAGTCGAAGGCGAGGAATGTGATCATTCGCTCTCCCGGTGCGAGTGTCGCGTTTTTCAGCTCAACCAGGTTCTCGGAGTAATCGATGTCGGCGATCGCGAACCTGGGGATCGTGAGCCGGTGCGGCTCGCCGAGCGCGGCGAAATTGATGAGCGAATACGCCGGGGAGGTGAGCTGCGCGGCAAGGTCCTTCCATGGAATGGCCTTCTTCACCTGGGTGCCGTAGCTTATCCGGGCTTCCGTCGCCGCAACCGGCAGCGGCGCGTCCCGCTCGTTCAGCACCGTGAGCTGGAAAAAGACGAGCGACGGGACGCGCATGGTCGCCCTGTGCTCCTTGTTCACATATGCCTTCGCCTCCAGGATTTTCTCCCAGTCGGCGGGCGCCACCGGCTCGAGCGCCACGGTGAGCCCCAGTGCCCTTGCCACGGCGATGCGCCCCTCGCGCGCCTCGACGTAGGCGGTCTCCACCGGCGAAAATCCGCGCTCGATCCCAGGCGTGCGGGAGCAGCCGCACGCGACCGCCAGGACGATGAGCGCCCCCGTGCACGCCGCGCGTCGAATCGACTTCATGCTGACTGGCCCCCCGAAACGTCCGTCATAGTCCCGCCCGTATGCTGTATTCATCCACGCACATGAGCTCTATGTCAAGCAGTCTGTCGAAGGCCTCGCGAAAATCCACGCCGCCCGTGACGAAGAGGCCGTGCCCGTACACGATCGCGCCGCGCGTCCCCTTGAGAGCGGAGGGCATGGTCGTGCAGATGCCGTAGCGTCCCGTTCCCACCTCCCCGGGAACGACGGGAATGTCGCGTATGAAGCGGCGCTCCCCGCAGCGCGTGTGGCAGTTCCCGTCGTTCGCGCACGAGCGGCGCGTCTCGCAGAGCATGGACATGATGACCGAAAAGCGCGGGTGGCTATGAAGCACCGCGCGCGCGCCCGTGCAGGAGTATGCCTCCCGGTGCGCGGTGAACTCGCTCGACGCGGTGAGCCCCGCGCAGGACGAATTGTCCAGGGGGCAGGGATCGATACAGCCGGCGAGCCCGTCCAGCGAACTCCCCGTCTGGCTGATGTAGATGACGTCGCCGGACAGGTACGAGATATTTCCGAAGAAGGAATCGACCAGCCGGCAGCCGACGGTCTTCTTTCCGGCCTCGATCATGGCGCGCGCGATCGTGCCGGCTTCCTGGAACGGGCCTTCCATGAGCGCGCTTCCGGCGGCGCGCTTCGTAACGAAATCGCGGTACCCGGCGATGGTTTGTTCGACGAGCGGGGTCCAGGACGGTTCCTCTTTCCGCTTCAAGCGCGCCTCGAGATAGTCGGAAAAGAACTTCACGAAGAGCGAAAAGCACACCGAGCTGTAGTACACGAATGCCTGCTCCGGCCCCACCGTTCCAATGCTCACGATGCCGAGCCCCGGCAGGATCGCGACCCTCCTCCTTTTTAGCGTCTCGATGAGCGGGCCTGTCCCAAAGTCGCGCATGAGGGGAAACTCGTGCAGGAAGGTGCGCGTCTCGCTGTCCCCCGGTACGAGCGAGGGAAGGCCGTGCGCCTCCCGGGCCAGCGCGTTCATGATCGAGAAGTAGGGTTCGGCCGGGCGCGCGTACAGGATGCAGGCTATGTTGAGGCCCCCGATCACGCGTGCGAGCACCTCCCGCGACGGGTCCTCGCGGTTCCACTCGAGCGTTGCGTCCAGCCCCCCGAAGAGCGGCTCACCCTCCTCGCAGAGCCCCTGCGCCGCGAGCTTCCCGGCATACCTGTCGAGGAGCGCCTTCATGCGATCCCGAGCTCCGCGCATTTTTCCGCCGTGGGCATCCCGTCGCCGTCCAGTCCCCGCACCGCGTAGTAATCGGCGCGCGCCTTCAAAAACCGGGCGCGGTCGAGCGGGCGAATCTCGATCCCGTCCCCGGAGCTCCCCGGCATTTCGAAGAAGCGCGCGGGCAGGTCGTCGTCCGCGGCGGTGAAGCCGTTGGCGGCGTTCATGACGCGCTCCAGGTAGTACGCGCGCTCACCCGCCTTCATCAGATCTTGTGCGCCGGCCGGGATTCCCGTCACCGCGGAAAACGCCCGCGCGTATTCCTCGAGCCCCGCGCCAAAGAAGAGGAACTTGCACGCGGTCAACGAGTCGATCACTGCGTTCATGTCCTCCGCGATCCTGATGATGCGCGCCTTGCCCTCGAAGGCAAAGCGGTCGGTGGCCACGGGCTTCCTGAGTATCTCGTGGGATATGGGATAGGCCCGCAGGTGGCAGGCCCCACGCGTGGAGACCGCGTAGGCGAGGGCCATGCCGTATGCCCCGCGCGGATCGTAGGCCGGCATCTCGAGCCGCTTCACGCTCATGGATGCTTCCGGGCGTCCCATGGATTCCGCGTACCGGTAGGAGCCCCTGCCCAGGGCGCGCCCCTCCCCGCGTCCCATGGCGATGTCGTTCAGGAGGTCGATCATGCCGCGCGGCGTGACCTCCTCGCCGGTGATCTCCCGGAAGCAGGCGACGGTGGAGGCGGCCGATATGGTGTCCATCCCCGCCTCGTTGCAGACGCGGTTCGCCTCGACGACGGCGTCGATGTCGGTATTTCCCACGAGCGCGCTGAAGTGCGACATGGTTTCGAATTCCGGGAGGGCCTCGCCCCGCGATCCGGTCTTCTTGCACAGGACGTGGCAGCCCCGGCACCCGGTTTTTTTCGCCCCGTAGCGCGTTTGGTAATGCCACGCGTTCATTTCCCCGGCCTGATCGAAACGCGTCTCGCTGAAATTATTCGTGGGCATCATGCGGCGGCTGTGCATCAGGTCGTAGAGCGCCCCCGTCCCGAACGCGCCGATCCCGAGCTCGCCCATGAGGGCGGGCGACGCGGCCGCGAGGCGGAAAATCTCCTCACGCGCGCGGTCGAGCTCGCCGGGGTCGTATACCTCCACGGCACCGGTTCCGCTCACGGCGACGTATTTCAAGTTTTTGGACGCCATCACGAGGCCCAGGCCCCCGCGCCCCGCGCAGTAGTGCCCGTCCACGACGATGGAGGCGAAGAGCACGCCGTGTTCGGCGGCGGGTCCGATTATGGCCGTGGACCAGTCGGACCCCAGGCCTTCCCGGACACGTGACACCTCTTGTCCCCTGAACCGCTCTGCAGGCACGATCAGGGCGGTCCCGTCTGTGATCTCGATCCCCGCGTAAACCGGAGCGCGTCCCGTCACGAAGAGCCCGTCCCAGCCCGCGCGCTTGAGCTGCGTGCCGAGCGTCCCGCCCACCGAGGAATCGCCCACCGCGCCGGTGAGCGGCGCACGCGCCATCACGACCATGCGGCCCGACGCGGGGGAGGCGGTCGCCGTGAGCGGCCCCGTGAAAAACGAGAGGGGCATGCGCGGGTCATCCCACGGGAGGGTGATGGAGCCGCGCAGGACCTGTCCCGCCATGGCCTTCCCGCCCAGGCAGCGCTCGTAGAACGCGCGCGGCGGCTCTTCGACGGCGACCGTGCCGGTGGAGAGGTCCGCGTGCAAAATCCTGCCGGTCCATCCGTACATGCGTGCGACCATAGGCGCACACCGCTAAAAGTAAAGTATAATATGCGAGGGAAAAGGATTGACGATGCACGGGAAATTGATTTCTATCTATATTGGCTATGAACGTACTGCGCATATCGGTAATTCTTTTTGTCGCGTTCTGCGCCCCGGCGCTGCGGGCCGCGGTCCCCTCCTACGAGGAATTCGTCCCGGGCCTCACCCGCGCGCAGGTGATCGAGGTGGTCAAGAAGAGCTATGCGCAGTACCCTATCGAGGAGCGCGTGGATCCCCGGTACGGGATATCCTCGATGATCATTACTATGTTCAAGCAGGGCAAGCGCTTCGAGGTGGTGCTGGAATTCAACTTCAGGGATGTCCTCAGCCATATCCAGGTGTACATTCACGGCATGACCGGCGACGAGTACGACGCCCTGCTCAAGGACCTCCAGAAGCGCTATGGCAGTCCCGACGACACGCGTACCGTGGAAAAGCCCATCATGACCTGGAATTTCGAACGGAAGAAGTACACGCTCGAGGTATATTTCCTGGGAGAGCACGCCAGGCTCGACTACGGATATTTCCCCTCGCGCTGAGGTCCCGTCCGCGGGGAAAATGTTTGACAAGGGACGGCGCCTGTCGTACGTGCAGTAAATCCCGGAAGCCGGGAGAGTTATCACGAGGTACACAATGGCACGAGATGCCTTTTTAATACTGGAAGACGGCACGGAATTCTCCGGCCGCATATTCGGGAGCGAGCGCGAATCGCTGGGCGAGGTGGTCTTCAACACCTCCATGAGCGGCTACCAGGAGGTGCTTACCGACCCGAGCTACCACGGTCAGATCGTGGCGATGACCTACCCCATGATCGGCAACTACGGCGTGAACGCCGACGACGTGGAATCCAGGAAGATCTTCGTCGCGGGCTTCGTGGTCCGCGAATACAGCAAGAAGTACTCGAACTTCCGCGCGACCATGTCGCTCGAAGAATACCTGCAGCGCGGCGACATCGCCGGCATAGAGGGGATCGACACGAGGCGCCTCACGCGCCACATCCGCGACAAGGGCGCGCTGCGCGGGGGCATCTTCTTCCGGAAAGACGGCGCCCTCGAGAGGCTCAAGGCGCACCCCAGCATGGAGGGGCTCGACCTCGCCACCGAGGTTGCCTGTACCGCGCCCTACGCGTATGGCGAGCGCAATCCGTCCAACCCGGACATCGCCGTGTACGACTTTGGCGTGAAGACCAACATACTGCGCCTTCTCAAGGCGAGCGGTTTCAACATCACGGTCTACCCGGCGAACACGCCGCTCAAAGAGGCGCTCAAGGGCGGTGCAAAGGGCATCTTTCTTTCCAACGGCCCCGGGGACCCGGACGCAGTCCCCTATGCCAAGGGGCTCGTGAAGGACATCATCAAGGCGAAGCTTCCCTGTTTCGGGATATGCCTTGGCCACCAGATCATGGGGCTGGGGCTGGGAGGCAGGACCTACAAGCTCAAGTTCGGCCACCGCGGCGCGAACCAGCCGGTGAAGAACATGGGAACCGGGCAGGTGGAGATCACCTCGCAGAACCACGGCTTCGCCGTCGATTACGACTCGATGAAAAACATACCGGACATAGAGGTCACGCACGTGAACCTGAACGACAACACCGTCGAGGGGCTGCGCCACAAAAAGCTTCCCCTGTTCTGCGTGCAGTACCACCCGGAATCGAGCCCCGGGCCGCACGACTCGCGCTACCTGTTCCAGGAGTTCCACAGGCTGGTCACGGCCGGTTAACGCGCGCTCAGCGGGGCCCGCTCGAAATGGCATCGTTGAATGCCATTTTTTTGTCTCAAGACTGTATCAGTAAATCCAGAACGATGGGGGAGGAAACACGTGTCTAATCTCAAAGAAGGGGCCGCCGCACGGTGGAAGGAGATCGTCGTCAGTTCGAAGCTTGAGCCGCAGCTCTCGCCCAACGCGCTCACCGTGCTCCAGAAACGCTACCTCGCCAAGGACGAGGACGGGAAGACCGTGGAGACCCCCCGAGGGATGTTCGAGCGCATCGCGAAATACATCGCCTCCGCCGACTCCGCCTTCGGGAAAACTGAGGCCGAGGTAAACCGCACGGCGGGCACCTTCTATGAAATGATGGCGAGGCTCGAATTCATTCCCAACAGCCCCACGCTCATGAACGCCGGCAGGCCCCTGGGCCAGCTC
>Ga0129297_10001660_pt1 | contig 11325 bp, 14 predicted proteins | sample I18A1metaG_FD_94708 | JGI IMG/M metagenome (GOLD analysis project Ga0129297, IMG submission 94708) | Lake sediment bacterial and archeal communities from Gulf of Boni, Indonesia to study Microbial Dark Matter (Phase II) - ​I18A1 metaG | ecosystem: Environmental > Aquatic > Freshwater > Lake >... | reverse complement strand
GTCTACCAGACCAATGTCGTTGGCACGCGCAATGTTGTCTCGGCGTGTCTGCAATCTGGCGTGAAGCGGCTGGTCCACTTCAGCTCGATCCACGCCTTTTCTCAGAATCCGACGGATGCTCCACTTGACGAAAGCCGGCCCAAAGTGGACGGCCCGAAGGCTCTCGCTTATGACCGAAGCAAGGCGCTCGGCGAGGCCGAGGTTAGAGCGGGCGTCGAAAAGGGGCTGGACGCGGTCATCGTCAACCCCACAGCGGTGCTGGGCCTTTACGACTTCAAGCCGTCGCCAATGGGGCAGGTGCTGATTGGCATCTATCGTCGCAGGCTGTCTGCCTTGGTCGAGGGAGGGTTCGACTGAGTTGACGTCCGCGATGTCGCGCAAGGCGCAATGGCCGCCGAAGCGAAAGGCCGCACTGGCGAGAACTATCTGTTCTCCGGCCAGTGGCTTTCGATTCGCGAACTGGCCCGAGTAGTACAGGATGTCACCGGTGCAAAACCACGGTTGTGGGTCTGCCCCATGTGGCTCGCGCGGTTCGCGGCGCCTTTCGCAGAGACGCAGGCCCATGTTCTCGGCAAGCGCGCATTATTCACACGCGACTCGCTTGCGTCATTGCGCGGCAACCGCAACATCAGCAAGAAAAAAGCTCAGGAAGATCTCGGGCACAGTGCGAGACCGATCGCCGAGACAATCAGAGATACCTTCGATTGGTTGAAATCCAGCGGGAGAATCTAGCGGCGGATGAACGGGGCTAGCCCTTACGATGCCATGCTCATGGCCTGGTTCGCATTAGCGCCGGTTACATTCGTGGTCTTGTCCTTTGTGACCGCACCCTACGGCCGCTACGCGCGCAAGGGTTGGGGGCCATCCGTCAACCCGAAGGTCGGATGGGCGCTCATGGAGTCGCCTGCGCTTTGCCTGATGCCTATCCTCTTCTTTCTTGGCGAGCAGATACGCAATCCCGTGGCCATTGTCTTCTTGCTGCTCTGGCTATTTCACTACGCGTATAGGACACTCGCTTTCCCGATGCTGTTGGGCAAGGGCACCACGGCAATGCCGGTCTCTGTCGCCGTCTTCGGCCTTGTCTTCAACGTGGTTAACGGATACCTGATCGGCTTGGGCCTGTTTGGAGTCGGGTCCCAGTACCTCTCAAGCTGGCTGCTCGACCCCCGCTTTACTGTCGGCGCAGGCGTTTTTTTCGCCGGGTTCGCGATGCACTACCATGCAGACGCCATCTTGCGCAGTCTGCGAAAGCCTGGTGAGAGCGGCTACCGAATCCCACGCGGGGGCATGTTCCGGTTCATTTCATGCCCGAACTACTTTGGCGAGATGGTCGAGTGGGGCGGGTTCGCTCTGGCAACCTGGTCGCTGCCAGCTACCGCATTCTTCCTCTGGACTGTCGCCAACTTGGCCCCGCGAGCGCTCAGCCATCATCGATGGTACAAGGAGACGTTTGCCGAATACCCCATGGATCGTAGGGCGTTCATTCCGTTTCTCCTGTGAAAACCGGAATGTCACAAGCGCCAAAGGAATGCGACAGCCGACCATGCCGCAAGCATGATGGGTCGAGCGTTGATGTCTGTTATGCCTTACCCACTTAGCAGGATCCCAGTCTTGAGCGAGGCGGAGGAGGGCGTCAGAACTCTTATACCATGGTATAAGCTCTTCAGAGAGCATGGCGCTGCCTATACCTACGAAGCTAGAGGAGCCGCTCGTCAGGGCTCTCGATGCCCTGGTGGCAGACGGTTTCTACCAGAGTAGAAGCGAAGCTATTCGAGATGCGGTCAGAAGGCTTGTCGAAAGAAACTACGTGAGCAGAATCCGTTTCCTTAGAGTCATCGGTGAAATCAGCGCACAGGTGATTCTCGCCAAGTACTCGTACGCTGTCACCGATATCATTCTGTACGGCTCAGCTGCAACTGGCGAAGTGTCCGAGGATAGTGATGTCGATATTCTAGTTCTGGTCTCAACCAAAGGCCACGAAAGCGTAGGCCAGCTAGAGGTCCATCTTCATGAGACAATATACCCCATCGCACTCGCCTGCGGGTGCGTCGTGATGCCCATTGTTCTAGCGAGGAGGAAATTCCTAGATCTGGACAGGATTGGGGAACACTTCACAAGAGAGATAGTCAGGCACGGCATTCCGCTCCACGGGACGATATTGAATGAGCTCAGAAAGCAGAGCGTTGCTAAGAAAAGCTGAAGCCAGACTCGAAGCGGCTGAGGAGCTGTTGAGATCTGGCAGATACGAGGACTCGGTCTCAAGATCGTACTACTGCGTGCTGAGCTGCGCCCGAGCTGCCTTGACAGTCAAGGGTTCGCAACCGAAGACGCATGAGGGAACAATCAGAATGTTCGGAGACTCGTTCGTCAAAGGAGAGAGCTGGCCCAAGATCATGGGCAGCAACTTCTCCAGACTCAAGGCGCTGAGAGATAAAGCCGACTATTCTTCGAGCATTGAGGCCACCAAGGAAGATGCGGAATGGAGTCTGCGAGCCGCGCGCGACTTCCTGAGACAAACCAAGTCGAGACTCTGCTGACGATCAATACCGATGCGTCTTGTGTCTCATTCAACTTCAGGCCTGAGTTCGTCCCAGAAGCCATAAGCCGCTAGAAGAGAATGAAGTGTCCCGAGCATCAGGTGGGCGGCATTTTGCTCTTCATGCTTGAACGAGGAGACGGATCCAGCAAAGAATTGCAGAGCTCGCGACTCGGTTCCTATACTCAGTGCAAGATAGGACGGCTTTGAGGAGACAAGTTTGGAGCTGCTCATCCATGCGGGATCAACGTCGCTAGAAGGGAGACGAAGACTGTCATCACACTGAGGAGAGCGAATGCGCTGAGCGAGAGGACGATCAGCCTCACGCGCGGCAGATATAGCTTCATGAGCCGCGCAGAAAGATAGGACGAGACAAGCCACCAGCCCGCATAGAACAACACGCCCGAGCCCCATTCAGAAAGGAAGATCCCAACCGAGCTTCCCGTCGTGATCTCGCTGCCCATGGCTCCTAGCAACGCGGCTCCGTCACTGAGCCCCTCGAAGGTTCCGCGAGAGGGCAGCAGCGTGACCAACGCTGCGATCAGCCAGAAGAGAAAGTAGCTGCGAAGGAGGAATCCGGTGTTCTCGTACATTCCGATCGATGCGCGTACTCGGCGGAATCCGACGAGCAAAGGAATCGGGATGAGCGTCGTGAGCACCGGTGCAAGCTGAAACATCACATACGTCAATCCCGTGTTCTCTCCGGCGTATCCGACTTGACCTCCGAACCAGACGAATGGCGGGAACTTCGTGAAGTACTTTCCTACTAGGATGCTTGAGGACGCGTGCCCGAGCGAAGCGGCGATGACGAGATGTCCTAATTCATGAAGGAAAACAACAATCATGTTGCTGGCCACGCAGAAGATGGCCGTGAGGATCAAGAACCACAGTGCGCGCGCTGTCGGGAGACTCTCGAGCTCCGCGTCTTTGCCCGGCTCACCTCCGGGGCCTTCCTCTCGAAGAGCTTTCGTGATCCTCACCGCACAACTGGGCCTGAAGGTTCACGGGTCCACGAGCATTAACAAAAGCGTTGCCGTCATCCGCGCTACCGCGTCTGATTCCTTACTCGCTGGCCGAATGATGAACGGATGCGGTTGACGACAGTGCCCTGAGAGGCGGGCCTTCGTAGCGTTTCAGAGGGCGCTTCCGTGGAGGACATCGGACGATTCTTCTTCGGGTGCGTCGCCTACACCACGCAATCGGGGGCCCAACGAGCGGAACTTCACTGGCGGAAGCTGACTCCTACATTCACTCGACTCTTCGCAATCTACTCATTGAGGGACAAATCAGGGTGGATGACTTACAGGGGCCGATTCATCGACATCCTCAAAAACGAAGTCCATCCAACAGGCACAGTATCGTGGATGTAGAGAAGGTATCCTTCAGGAGAGACACTTGGCTCGCGGACCACCCTCAATGGCGTCTGATAGAGGTCTCCGATATGTTCCTCTGCTGGCGGCTGGCCTGCTTGTCTTTCTCGGCCTCGTGTTCCTAGGCAAATTAACAGGCCTGCTCTGGCACAGTCGCAGATTCGGGTGGTTGGTCCCTCTCGATTCATCTGTGATCGGGCCGACAGCCGATTGGATAGTCTGGAACATCAGCTTTCTTCTCTCTGTATTTCCGAGCGTTCTGGCGTTCGCTCAGGGGAGAAGGAAGCCATATGCCATTCTTGTCTTGGCGTTCTTGATCTACCCTTTGCTGTGGCTTGTGACCGTGACTTCATCATACTACATCGGCGCGACCCTGCTTGTGGGGTTAGGGTTTCTCGTAGCGTATGACCTTGTCTCCAGGTCAGGACCGCTGTTGAGCATGAACAGAGGCCATGCTCTGAGAGTAGTCGGCACGGAGGTCTTCGCTTTGCTGGCGGTACCATCCGCTGGAGGAGTAGTCGCCATCCTGCTGCTGCAGCAGCGGGTATTCTCTGCCTTGATTCTGCGCTTCGACCTGACCGACCCACTGGTGCGGATGTTATCCATTGACATGGAGGTATTCTACCTTGCACGGCCGCTACTCCTCGAGCTGTTCTTTGCCGTGGCAGCGGTTTCGATCTTCGCGTTGTTCAGAGATAACTTTGAGTCGATTGCTGGGCCGATCTTCGGGCGGCTGACGGGAAAAGGCTCCATTGCGGCAAGTCAAGTATCTCCAAGCTCCGCGTCGCGATCCGGAGATAAGTCTAATCTTCGCACGTTGTTTCCGTATTTCATTCTGGTTGGATCGATGGTCTTGGGCATCGCGATCACGATTTACCCGTATGCGGTTGCCCATGTGGACACGGTTCTTGGGAGCGACATGTGGTTCTACGCCCAAAGGTTGAGCGCCATGAAGGCGGCCTTGAATCTCTCCATGCTCGCGGCTGACAGAGCACTCTTCATGTTGACCCTCTTTGGCATAATGGCACTGTCAGGATTGGAAGTCAATTGGGTTCTCAGACTGGCCCCTGCGTTATGCTCCACCCTCCTTGCGATAAGCGCTTTCGTACTCGTCAAAGAAGGAACTGACCGCCGATGGCTTGCTTCGCTTGCCGCGGTTCTGTCTGTTGTGTCGGCTCAGACCAGTCTGGGTATGAGCGCAGGAATACTAGCGAACTGGTTTTCTTTATCGCTTGTGAACTTCATGTTAGCTCTACTGTTCAGGGCGATCAGGTTCAGCTCAAAGCGGGCGGCTGCTGGGTCGCTTGTATTATCTCTCGTCTTGCTCGGATCGTACACTTACATGTGGGTCGTGACGGTTGCAATACTCGTCGCTGCACTGGTTGCTACACTCTTGAGCTTCCGATCCCGTATTCGACCGCGATGGAGACCTGAATTGACTTTTCTCGCCGTGATTCTTGTCGGTACCTTGGCTCTCCCAATCGTAATTGGCTACGTTTTGCTGATTCCGTTGCTGGGTCCTGTACCAGGATGGTTCGATCCAATGGCTTCGATCAACGTGGGCTTGAAACGCCTAGCCGGAACGCCCTTCTGGGAAGCTCTCAAGCTGGCTCCTGGAGCGCTTGAGGAGGCGTTCGACTTCGCGGGAAACCGAATAGATCTCCCATTCCTAACGCTTCTTTCCATCGTCGGCCTTGCAGATTCGGCATGGGACGGAATGTTCAGAAGAATTACGGCAGCGATGGTATTGGTGCCCTTCGCCTTGGCCATCATTACGCCCGACCTCTACTTTACGTGGAGAGGTCTCTACCTCATGCCTTTCTACCTCACCGGCGCGCTTGGCATCGGAAGCATAATTCGAAGAGTAAACGCAGGTCGATCGCCTTGGGAGAGCCCGAGCCGTCTTGCGTTCGTTGCAGCGTTCTCTGGGTATGTCTTCCTGTCTCTCCTGAGCTACTCTTTGAGGGCGCTTGAGCTTCTCATCCTACTTGCGTCGCTTGTCACTTAGAGAGCGCTTGATCGAGAAGCGCTAGGACCGTGACATAACCGGGGGATATTCGTGCCTGATGGCAGCCACGTACCAAGTGTACTTTCCAGATGCTTGCTGGCAAGACGAGCGTCGCGATGCCTATCGTATCGGTAACCGTGTCGATATTGGTCTCGGTAGCCGTCCCTCAGAGGGGATATACATATTCACACAACAATTGTTGTGTTCTCACCGATTATGAATCGTGACCCGCGCGGCTGAGCGTTGGCGGAGTCGGTGATCTGAGTGTTCCGACCGATGAGGCTGTCGACTATGCGTTTCCGGCACTCGATCTTGGAGTCGCCCATGACTATGGTGTTCTCGATCTCGGCGCCTCGAATGGTGGAGTTGTCGCCGATGGACGTGTACGGCCCTACATAGCACTTGGGGCCTATCACGCAGTTCTTGCCAATGACTAGCGGACCTCTGAGTGTCGATCCTGATAGAACAACGGTTCCCTCGTCTACACAGATGATCCCCGATGTCTTCACGCCTGGCTCAAGTTTTCCCTTGTTGTAGGCCCGCAGCTCTGAAAGGACCAGCTGATTCGCCTCGAGGATGTCCTCCGGTCTGCCAGTGTCCTTCCACCAACCCTTCACTATGTGGTGCCGAACTTCAAGTCCGTCTTCCAGCAGGGTTTGTATTGCGTCGGTTATCTCAAGCTCGTTCCTCCAAGAAGGCTTGAGCCGGCGGATCGAGCTGAAGATCTCCTTTCTGAAGAGGTATATTCCAACGAGTGCGAGATCGCTCGGCGGCTTCTTAGGCTTCTCAATCAGTCGTACAATTCTCCCGTCCTTGATGTCGGCAACCCCAAAACTCTGAGGATTTGAGACATGACACAGCGCGATCTCGGCAGCAGCTTGGGAATTCTCGAACTCCTCGACCATCTCCCGGATTCCCCCCTTGAGAATATTATCGGCCAAGAAGACAACGAACGGGTTCTCGCCAACGAAGTACTCAGTCAACTTCACGGCATGCGCAATACCTCTCGGCTCGCCTTGGTTGACGTAGGTTATGTGTACGCCGAACCTTTCGCCGTCTCCATAGTACTCTTGGACCTTCTCGGGAGCAATGGATCCAAGAACGATCGCGATTTCTGTGATACCAGCTTCCTTCAATGTTTCGATGGCGTATAGCGACATTGGCTTGTTCGCGATCGGTATCAGCTGCTTGGGCCCCGTGTGCGTGAGGGGTCTCAGCCTGGTTCCAGCGCCACCGTGCAATACCACGCCTTTCATGGTCGGCTCCTCGCCATCTCTTCGAGGCCGCCGTCAACGCCTAGTAGCTCGATGCCCAATTCCTTTTCAGCCTTTCCGACGTTGAGAGAGGAGTCTCTAGGTCTCCTGGCGATCCAGTTCAGATCCCGCATCTGCACCGGAACCAGTAGACTTTCATTAAGATCGAAAGTCTTCGCGATTCTTAGAGCGAAATCGAATCGGCTGATTCGCTCTCTTCCAGCTACATGAAGTATTCCTTGAGTTTCTCGGACTATTGCTATTCGAATGGCTTCCGCCAAATTGCGAGCAAGGGTCGGAGAATTGAAATGGTCGTTCACCACTTTCAGCCTCTGCTGTTCACGGAGCCCCTTTAGGACCCATGTGGCAAAGTTGAGTTTGCTGGGGTGCCACCCGTAGAGGACGCTCGTCCTCGTTATCAGATAGTCGGACAAACCGGCTGATACTAGTCGTTCTGCCTCGAGCTTTGTGAGACCGTAGAAGCTGATGGGATTGGGCTGATCATTTTCTGCGTAGTTTCCTTTGATGCCGTCGAAGACGTAGTCGGTTGAAATCAGTATCAGTCTCGTTCCGAGGTTCGCGCAGGCCGCCACAATGTTTCTTGTTCCGTCGACGTTGATCCGGCGAGCGAGATCCTGGTCGCTCTCGCAAAGATCCACGTTTGTCTCGGCGGCTGCGTGAATTATCACGCGCGGCGCAATTCTCACAATAGACTCGACAGTAGGCGATCTCTGAGCAAGGTCGACCCTGAGATCGTTACGGGTTCCTGCTGCCTCCTTGTCCATGCCAACGACTTCAAAGTCGCGGCTCAGAACATCTAGGAGGCTTCTTCCAAGCAGCCCGCTACTCCCCGTAACAATGATTCTTTGGTTCGGCGTGTTCCTCACATCAATTTGTTTGGAGCTAAGAGGTAATAAGGTTAGGTCAATCAATATCTGGCTGAGGTCGGCAGTTGCATGATAGACGGTGTTGTTCTTCGAGAGCTCAAGCCAATCCCGGACGAGCGCGGATGGCTGATGGAGTTGATGAGATCGGACTGGGATGTCTTCGAGAAGTTTGGTCAGGCATACTTGACGACGGTATACCCGGGCGTTGTGAAGGCTTGGCACTATCACAAGAAACAGACAGACCACATGGTCTGTGTCAGAGGAATGGTGAAACTCACGCTCTACGATTCCCGAAAGTCATCAGCAACGTACAAGCAGATCGAGGAAGTCTTCGCCGGTGAGCGAAAGCCTCTGCTCGTGAGAATCCCGCCGCTGGTCTATCATGGCTTCAAGGCAATCGGGGCTGAGATAGCGTACGTCATAAACATGCCAACGGAGCTTTACAACTACAAGGAACCGGATGAATTCAGGCTCCCGCCTGATACGAAACAGATTCCATACGACTGGGGGCTCGCGCCGGGTCTGAAGCATGGATAGGGTTCTCGTCGCCGGCGGCGTAGGCTTCATAGGAAGCAGCTTCGTCCATCACCTCCTCAATGCGACTGACTGCAGAGTGGTCAACCTCGACAAGCTCACGTACGCGGGGAACCTGAACAACATCAAGGATCTACGCGGCGAGAAGAGGCATGAGTTCGTAAGAGGCGATATCAGGGATCGTAGGCTGGTGAGTTCGCTAGTTAGGAAGGTTGACTCGGTGGTTAATTTCGCGGCCGAGTCGCATGTTGACCGTAGCATCCGGAAGCCAGCAGTCTTCGTTGAGACGAACGTTCTAGGAGTGCAGGTTCTCCTTGATGCATGCAGCAAGTTCGGCGTTAGGTTTCAACAGGTCAGCACAGACGAGGTGTACGGCAGTCGTCCCGAAGGATCGTTCACGGAGACTGATGCGCTCAACCCTTCCAGCCCGTACTCGGCGAGTAAGGCAGCTGCGGACCTGCTAGTCAACGCATACTATGTCACACACGGACTCGAGGTCACAGTGACTCGGAGCACGAACAACTACGGTCCGAATCAGCATCCTGAGAAGCTCGTGGCTAGGCTGATTACCAACGCGTTGCGTGGAAAACCTCTACCGATCTACGGCTCGGGCCAGAATGTTCGCGACTGGATCTTTGTGGAGGACAATTGCCGGGCTATTCGAACGGTTCTGGAGAAGGGGGAGAAAGGACAAGTGTACAACATCGGTGGAAGAAACGAGAGGAAGAACGTCGAGATCGCCAAGGAAATACTTCATCGCCTGTCACTTCCCGAGACGATGATACAGTTCATCACCGACCGTCCAGGACACGACTTCAGATACTCTCTGAATTGTGAGAAGATACATCGCCTTGGGTGGAAGCCTCAAGTAGGCTTCGAGGAGGGCCTCCAGAAGACAATCGATTGGTACACGGTCAACACGTGGTGGTGGCGCCCACTGGTCGAGTAGAGCAGGGCGTGCGGCAAGCGCAGGAACAGGATCCGCGTCGAGACAAGTTGTCTGCGCCAGTAACCTTATGCCCTGCACTGGTCACGTCCACGTATGGAGGTCAGCCCAAGCGACCGTCGATTCGTGCGATGAAGATCTTCACATCAAGCCCGTTTTGAAGAGTCAGCACACATGAACGTGGCTAGACAGCATGCTCTGCGACGCGTCTGCGGTGCAAGACAATGCCAACGATGATCGCGAGCAAAATGGCGCCTGCCGCAGGCCCCAAGCTGCCAACCGATACGAACTCGTTCACCTCTTGCGTTGTCATTGTGCTTGTTGCGGTAGAGTCTCCCAAACGAAAAGTCACCACATTCTCCGATCTCCGATCCACAAGCCATGCCATAAGATGGTACTCGCCTGGTCCCGCGCTGCCTCCCGCGTTGCTGAGTTGATCCCATCTGGTGTCATAGGTTCTCGTTTCACCCGGACCTACCCTAACTTGGGTAAGAACCTGGGCGCAGGCAACATTACTCGAGAATCTGAAAACCTCGCTCCCTTGCAAGTCCATCACCACAAAGTCGAAAACGCAGCTCGTTGGCCAATCAAAGACGAGCGTCGTGGCGCCTCTGTTGGTGGCACTGATCCTTATTGTTACGGGGGCCCCCAGGCTGTAAATGTTTGAATCGGTTTCGACGTGAACCACTAGAGCCTCAACGTCCTGGCCTTGAACCATTCGTATCACACTGGGCAGTAGCACCATCGCGGCCAATAAGACCAAGAGCAGAGGGATACACTTGGCACCTGAGTGCATAGCCTTTCTACCCTAAAGGCCAGCCTATCCATTCCGTTTCGTATGATCTCAGATAAATAAGTAGTAGGCCAGTTTGGCTGTTCACAAGCCCTGTTCTTCATAATTCTGGCGCATGTGAGACGAGACGATTTGTCTCATTTCTGTCTCACATGAGACAGTCTCATGTCTCATCATTGTCTCTCAAGGAGCAACGCTTTGAGACAAGGTGTCTCATCATAATCAACCGCAGAAGCGGGTATCTCGTGGAAATGAGACGGTGTATCTCATCCGTGTCTCAAGTGAGACACAAGGGGAAGCCCTAGAAGCGTGAATACTGCTCCTGCAACTATGATCGGGCCCGCCCTTTGTGAGCGATCACCCCGATGCTCGGAGACTTGCCTACCACATGAGATGCCGTTAAGCCTGCTTCTGCCAGGAGAGCCTTAACCTCGGGCAAGAAAAAGGGTTCATGGATGATGACCTGACTGGCTTTGTCTGATGGCATCGACCGCGCTAACGGTGTGAACATGTGAGCCGTAAGCGAGCCGATTGTATTGACTTGCCCTCTCCGATGTCGCACGCTCAAAACGTATTGCTGGAATAATTGATCGACAAGGATCAGCGGATTGACGATGTAGGTCTGTAAAGGCGCGTACGCCGAATCGGTCCAAAGCACCAGCGGACTTTCTTCCTGTAGGACTCTTCCAATTTCTGCGACGGCTCTGGCGGGGTTCGAAAGATGCTCTAAGACGTTGAGACTGACCGCGAAGCGAAAGCTTCCGCCCCTAAAAGGGAGCTCTTCTGCATCTGCCACAATGAACTCTGCCGGGGATTCGATCCGTTTTCTCCTCTGGTGGGCAATACGGACTTTGACTCGGTTGAGATCGATCCCCACCCCATATCTGTGCCACGCCAAGAGAATGTCCCCGAACGCCGACCCCGAATCAAGGATCGGCTCTTGCGGGCTGAATTCTCGAACCGTCCTAAGGGCTATGGGCCCTTGGTCAAAGCAACCG
>Ga0129297_10001658_pt1 | contig 11330 bp, 12 predicted proteins | sample I18A1metaG_FD_94708 | JGI IMG/M metagenome (GOLD analysis project Ga0129297, IMG submission 94708) | Lake sediment bacterial and archeal communities from Gulf of Boni, Indonesia to study Microbial Dark Matter (Phase II) - ​I18A1 metaG | ecosystem: Environmental > Aquatic > Freshwater > Lake >... | reverse complement strand
GTACGTCAATACTCTTGCGGAGGCCAAGGCTGAATGCGACGCATGCTGTACCTCAGCCAACGCAGCGAAAGTAGTCGAGTCACTTGACTCTGAGACTGTGATCTTCGGCCCTGACGCCAATCTGGCATGGTATGTGCAGCAGGAGACGGGGAAGAAGCTGATTCCGATTCCGGAGAAGGGTTTTTGCCAAACGCACATTCTCTTTCTGGAAGAAGACATTCTCCTACTGAAGGATCAGTACCATCAGGCAGAAGTCATGGCGCATCCCGAGTGCGCCCCCGAAGTGCAGAGAATATCAGATTTCACTGGATCAACTTCCCAAATGTGCACGCATGCGAGAAACTCAAACGCGAAAGAGTTCATTGTGGCTACTGAGTTGGGAATTCTGCATCGTCTAGAGAAAGAGAATCGCAAGAAGACTTTCATACCCGCTTACGAGGGCGCTTGGTGCGTCAACATGAAGTTGAATACACTTCAAAGGATCTACCTAGCGCTGAAAGAAGAACGTTACAGAGTTGAGGTCCCACGAGATATCGCCCGGAAAGCCAAAGGTCCTCTAGAAAAGATGTTCGAACTGACTGACGCAAGTTGGAACGAGAAATAGAATCGAGAACTATCTCTGAGCTCCGAAGATGAATCATCAAATATCGGAAGACACATCACCTTTACCCCATTGAATCAGATGGCACAACCTAGAGCCTGCCCACGCCACCTTCAACCGCACTGAGGATCTCTCCGCCTCTGATCATCGATGCGATCTCCTCAATGTCCGTCGACATTTCCCGATCCTCAGTCAAAGGTGGAACCCTACTCCTAATTCTTTCGTGGGCGATTCGAGTTCCGGCGGCCAGCCCGTCAGTCCCCCTAAGATCTAGAGCCTGACTGGCGCAAAGCAGTTCAATTGCAACTATTCTCTCTACGTTTCTGAGAATCTCAGTGGCCTTCCTTGCCGCTGAGGCACTCATGCTGACAAAGTCCTCGAAGTGAGCTGAAGTGGGGAGTGAGTCGACGCTTGCAGGGTGACTGAGAACTTTGTTTTCAGAGGCCAGCGACGCCGCGACAACGTGCGTCAGCATGAAACCAGAGTTGAGCCCTTCTCTTCCTGCCTCGGAAACAAGGAAAGCTGTGAGCCCTTCATTCAACTTGGGATCCATGAGCCTGGCGATCCTTCTCTCAGATATGTTTCCAATCGAAGTCAAGACGACCCCGAGAATATCGGAGGCAATGGCAACTATCTGCCCATGAAAGTTTCCTCCTGAGATGCAGGCCCCGTCTTCAATGAAAACAAGGGGGTTATCCGTCGCTGAGTTGATCTCTGTCAGGAGCACTTTTCGGACATAGGTTAGGACATCCCGAGCTGCCCCAGCGACCTGCGGCATACACCTGATCGAGTAGGGATCATGCAGTCCTTTGCCTGGACGATTGAGCGCTTCTGAGACGAGGCGACTGCCAGAGAGTAGCCTTCTCAGATTTCTGGCCGAGGTGACCTGCCCCTCATGAAGCCTTACTCCATGCAGCCGCTCATCGAGCGCTTCCACGTGACCATGTAATGATTCGAGGGTCATTGCACTAGCTATCTCTGCATTCGCTACCAGTCTCTCGCCATCGCATAGAGCGAGCGCGGCGATCGCTGTTGAGAATTGGGTTCCGTTGATCAGGGCTAGGCCTTCCTTGGCAGTCAGTTTGACAGGCGACAGTCCAGCTCTTTTCAGGGCTTCTTCTCCCGCCATCTCGATTCCTTGATACTCAGCCAATCCTTCTCCCATTAGCACGGCGGTCATGTGTGCTAGCGGTGCGAGATCGCCACTGGCTCCAACCGAACCCTTCTCAGGAATGACTGGGTGGACACCTCTGCTGATCATCTGGACAAGTGTCTCCAAGGTTTCGAGCCTGATTCCAGAGTACCCTTTGGCCAAAGTGTTCGCTCGCAACAGCATCATCGCTCTCACAACCTCGGTCCTTGAAGGCTGGCCGACTCCTGCACAATGGCTTCGAATCAAGTTTCTCTGTAGCTCTATCGCGTCTTCAGGCGTGATCCTTGTCCCGGAAAGAGCACCGAATCCAGTCGTGACTCCATAGACAGGCTTCCCCTCCTTTAGTAGATTCTCCACCACTCTTCGTGAAGCTTCGACCTTTTCCCGTGCTGAAGAGCATAGACCGACTTCTGCTCTGTTCCGCGCAACCTCAACGACCTGCTCGAGAGTGAGGTTTTCTCCATCAAGCAAGATTCTGCTCAAAGCCTCGCACCTAGGAGCGCTGAAGTGTAGCTCAGCCACTGTGCAAATAAAGGCTTCATCTAATCGACAAGGAATAGTTGAGGAGGGACGGACATCGTGACTGCTCAGGCCGACTTCTTTCTGTCTAGGAAGGGGATCTTCAGTCGCTTCTCTAAAGCAACCTCTTTCGCTTTGGCGTATCCCGCATCGACGTGGCGGACTATCGCGGTCCCAGGATCAGTGGTTAGGACCTTGGTTATCCTGTCATCAGCCTCCGTCGTCCCGTCTGCAACAAGGCACATTCCTGCATGGATGCTGTATCCTATCCCAACTCCGCCTCCATGGTGAACAGAGACCCAGGTCGCGCCTGCCACCGCGTTAAGGAGCGCATTCAGGATTGGCCAGTCCGCTATTGCATCGCTTCCGTCCGCCATGCCTTCCGTTTCGCGATTTGGAGATGCAACGCTTCCTCCATCCAGATGGTCTCGGCCGATCCATACAGGTCCAGTCAATTCTCCCTTCCGTACCATCCTGTTGATGATCGAACCGAACTTCGCCCTCTCCCCGAACCCAAGCCAACAGACTCTGGCGGGCAGACCTTGGAACTTCACCTCTTGGCGTGCCTTCGCGATCCAACGACACAACTCCCTGTTCTCAGAGAACCTTCTCAGGATGACGTCGTCGAGTCTGTATATGTCTTCAGGGTTTCCTACAAGTGATGTCCATCTAAACGGGCCTCTTCCTTCGCAGAACATCGGCCTTATGTATCTCTGAACAAACCCTGGGAATGCAAAGGCGTTGCCGTAACCACCCTCTCTCGCCTGCTGTCTCAGGTTGTTTCCATATTCGAAGGTGACAGCCCCACTCTCCATCATCGAAACCATTGCCTCAACCTGGGTTCGCATGCTCTCCATTGCCTTTCTGACGTAGAGCTGAGGATCTCTCTGTCTGAGATCATCCGCCTCCTCAGTCGAAAGCCCAGTCGGGTAGTAGCCGTTCAGCGGATCATGGGCAGAGGTCTGGTCAGTCAGGATGTCTGGAATTATGCCTCTCCTGAGTAGTTCGGGATGAACATCAGCCGCGTTTGCCAACAGTCCGATGCTCTTAGGAGTGCCATCTCTCTGCGCTTGGCGCGCCGTGTTAACTGCCTCGTCAAGGCTGTCAGTCCAAGTTTCCAAGTATCCGTGTCGCATTCGGCGTTCTATGGCTCTCTTGTTGATCTCGACAACTAAGGCGACTCCCTCATTCATTGTGACTGCAAGAGGCTGAGCCCCGCCCATCTCTCCTAGCCCTGCGGTGAGTACAAGTCTACCTTTGAGAGTTCCATTGAAGTGCTCTTTCGCGACTGCTGCGAGAGTTTCATATGTACCTTGAAGAATTCCCTGCGTTCCGATGTAAGCCCATGAGCCCGCCGTCATCTGGCCGAACATTGTGAGGCCCTTCTGCTCAAGTTCTAAGAAGTAGTCCCAAGTCGCCCACTTCGGAACGATCAGGCTGTTGGCGATGAGCACCCTAGGAGCCCATCGATTCGTTGTGAATATCCCGACCGGCTTCCCACTTTGGATGAGAAGAGTCTCGTCTTCCTCGAGCCCAGTGAGCGACTCTACGATTGCGTCGAAGCATTCCCAGTCTCTGGCGGCCTTCCCAGTGCCTCCGTAGATAATTAGGTTCTCAGGATCTTTGGCAACCTCAGGGTCGAGAACGTTGTGCAGCATCCTCAGGGCGCCTTCGATCTGCCAATTCTTGCAGCGCAGCTCAGGACCAGTTATGCAACGTACCATGCTCTTTGATTCGAGCAAGCTTCCTCAATGTAGGTCGAGTGGAACTGTGGATAATAAGGCTTCGCTATTCTTTTCGGTTCGAGACACGAGAATCGCTGAGCCTTACCCTCCTGCTTTCACTAGCTTTCCATCGTCAACGACAACCGCACCGCTCTTAATAACGTGAGATACAAGATTCGCACCTAAGTGCTGCAGTAGGAACCTGTAGTCTGAAACATCAAAGACCACAAGATCGGCCATCTTCCCCAGTTCAATTGATCCCAGATCGCGCTCTCTTCTAAGAGCCTTTGCCGCTGTCAATGTCAATGCGCGTAGACCCTCAACCACAGGAACTTTCATTCCAAAGCATAGCAGCGTCAAGACGAATTGTAGACTCTCAGTTGGGCAGCTTGGATTGAAGTCAGATGCTACTGCAAAATGCAACCCATTCTCCAGTAAAGCTTTGGCGTCTGAAAAACGGTTCTCCATGAGTGTCAGGCTGGCTGCCGGAAGCAGTACGGGAACAACGCCGGCCCTCGCGAGTCGGATCAGACTCTCGCGGCTAGTGTGCAGAAGGTGCTCAGCAGAGACGGCACCCAGCTCGATTGCTAGTCTGGATGCTCCAATATCTGAGAATTCGTCGGCGTGAATCTTGGAGAGAAGGCCGTATTGGCGACCAGCAAGCAGGATTTCTCTTGCCTGTTCGACAGAGAATACTCCTTTGTCGCAGAAGACATCACAGAACTGAGCCAGTCGATTTGCCGCGACTTGAGGAATCATCTCTCCAGTGACGAGCTTCACGTATTCGTTTGGCGTGTCCTCGTGCTCTGGAGGGATAGCATGGGCACCCATGAAAGTCGGAACAATATCAACAGGATGCTGTCCGTCAAGGTCTCTGACTGCGCGGAGTATCTTCAGCTCGTCTTCAACCGTCAGGCCGTACCCACTCTTTGCCTCAACAGTAGTCGTCCCGTGAACCACCATGCCATCCAGAACCCTCTTACCCTGTTGTACGAGCCTATCCTTCGAGCTTGCCCTCGTGTCATACATGGTCCGGAGAATTCCGCCGCCAGACTTCAACATATCCATGTAGCTGAAGCCGGCCATTCTCATGTCAAGTTCCCGCTCACGAGAACCTGCAAATACCAGGTGGGTGTGGCAGTCTATCAGCCCAGGAGTCACTATCTTCCCTGTTGCATCCAAGATCTCGCTCGCCTCGAACTTTCCCCTGAGCTCCTCTGTCTTCCCCACTCCAACAATCCTTCCATGATCGATGGCGACTGTTCCATTTTCAACTATCATCTGATCCGGCGGAATCCTCTCTCTGAACGTTAACACTTGGCTTGCATTTTGAAGCAGCATGTCAACGCGATTGCCGCTCAGAGGCTCTCCCTCACTAAAGCTTGGCCCTCATCGCCCTGACAATGGCGGTTTCCAAAATATTCGTGTCAGAAAGGTTGCTCAGCCTTAAGTAGAAACTAGCAGCGTCAACTATCGCCTTGATAGGAATTACCCCGTTTATCTCTGATCTAATGATCGGCACATTGTATCTATCAGCCTCCACCTTCAGCAGTTCAAAAACCCGGTGTAGAGGCGTCCCTTCGAAGTTGTAGATGCTCATCCCGATCTGGATTTCCTTCATTTGAGGGATCTCAGCAGCCATCGCTCTAACAAAGGCTAGGCCACCCTTACTCCCGTGAAGGGCCCTAGCAATTTTCTTACCGATCGTGAGGTTCGTGGTCCCAAGGTTCACGTTGAAACCTACCATCATACTGCGCGCCCCTGTTATCGTTGCCCCCGCCGTTGGGTGAGGCGTCGACGGGCCGTAGTCGGGCTTCCTCTCAGCCCTTCTAATCATCTCGCCTAGATCCTCATACTCGCCTTGCCTTATCCAGTCTATGTCCCTCCGTTCAGGAGACGAAGCTGCCTCCCCGTAGAGATAGACAGGGATCCCCAACTTCTCCCCCAGGGTCTTCCCATAATCTCTCGACAGGGATATACAATCGCTGATGGTCGCCTTCTCGACTGGAACAAACGGAACAACGTCAACAGCACCGAGACGTGGGTGCTGACCCCTGTGTTTATTCATGTCGATCAGACGAACCGCCCTGAAGCTGGCGTTCAAGACAGCCCGCACAACGGATTCCTTTGTTCCCACGACTGTAACCACAAGCCTGTTGTAGTAATCGTCAAATGAATGGTCGAGTAAGTATGCTGACGGGACTCGCGTTATCTCGCCGACTATCTCCTTCACTACCTTCGGGTCAGATGTGCTGAAGTTAGGTACACATTCGATCGTTTCTTGTAGAGGCCACCAGTTCGTCAAGACATGCACCTTCAAATGGTATAGGGCAGGCTGGCTTTTCACAGTTATCATGGACGTGCATGCGCGTAGTTAAGCCGCGTTTTGGGCTTCTTGAAACGATTAAATATATTGAGAGGTTCTCTGAACGATTCGTACAGAAAGCTGATAGATGGCTCAAGGCAATCGGGGATCAGAGGAACGCGAGTTGCTAGCTCCTCAATGGTTCGTCGGATTCGATTCACTCATGCAAATCATAGACTCGATCATCGCCTTTGGCATAAGCTACTACGCCCTCAAAGGATACAGGCTGGTCAGAGAGAAGACGCTGTTCTTCCTTCACTTCAGCTTCGTTCTACTCGGCGTGGGGCTACTGATCGACGGCATAATTACAGTGCCTGCGCTTGCTTTCCGCGGTCTATCACCAGTCACGAGTCTTAGCTATCTTATCCGGATCATTGGTGAGATTGTCGCGTACGCCCTGTTGCTCTTCGCCTATCTCAAACAGACGAGGAGTTTCATGCTTGGGACAACGCTCACATCGATGATTCTTGACTACAATCCATTCTTGGAAACGATCGTGTTCTTTCTGGTCGCCTACGTGGCCTCCCAAGCTGCCATGAACTACACAGTCAAGAAAGAGCGAAACTCACTCCTTGTCTTTATTGGATTTCTGCTTCTAGCTATGAGCCACATGTTCTTCATCCTCCCGCCAATCTTCAGACTATTCTTCGTGATAGCCCACGTAACCCAGCTCCTAGGATTTGCCGCTCTTCTCACAATGCTCGTAAGAGTGACAAGAACCAGATGACCGAGAAAGCGCCAAAGTACCGATCGCAACTGAGGATCTACGCGGACATACTTCGCGTGGTTGAGAGGGAGAGGGGAAACGCCAAACCCACACACATCCTTTACGGAGCCAACCTGTCACACGACCGACTGGTGAAGTATCTCAATGAACTAAGAGGGCGAGGGCTGATAGAAGAAACGGGCGTTGCTGACAGAGCAGCCTATTCTCTCACAGACAAGGGAATAGAATTCCTCAAGGAGTTCAGAAAGATCTCGGAGTTCGCTGAGGCTTTCGGGTTCGTTATCTGACTGGTGTATCGGACTTTCGACCGCTGCAAGCCTTTGACGGAGATATGTAAGCAACGTGGCATTCGTACAACGAAGCCGCAATATGCGAGTCAGTGGAGATGCATCACGACATCGGGCAGTGCCCTTCCGTGCAGGTCAGTCCACATCATTCCACCAAGGAAAGGTTACAGGAGGACTTTAAGCTTGCTGGAGGTCATCCATTTCCAGAGCCTATTCACAGTTCCATAGGTTATTCTGGGTTTTGCCCGATTCCACTGGCGAGTTTTCTGATGGCGCAGTTGTCTGTGAGATTACTGGCCACGTATTTCGACGAGGATATTGCGGTATTGGGCAGGCAAGTCGGTTTCGAAGACGAAACAACAGAGCTCAAGTGTCTTTGGAGCTCCAACATTCGTTGACGAATTTCTCAACGACGTTCCTGGGGAGGCCTATGCGAGTAAGTTCGTCTTTCACTTCCGAGATAGGCTTTCCTTCTGCTTTGAACTTTGCCACTCGGTTCTTGACGAATTCGCATCGTTCATGTGGATAGACTATCCAAGCAGATGTTTCTTTTACGTAGAATTCTGGCCGAAGGATGCTCTTTGGTTTGTAGTGGATAGTGGCTATCTTCACTTCTGAGGCTCCTTGACTGGCCAGGTTCTGGCGAACCGTCGCCAAGCTTTCTCCGGTATCTGCAACATCATCAACAACTAGGACCCTCTTCCCTTTGACGGGAGCGGAGACCTGCTGGCTGACTACGGGCTTGTTTGCAGTTTCAGCTACGCCCTTGTAGAATTCAACCTTCATGCTGGCGACGTACGTGTTACCGAGGAGATCAGAAAGTATTCTGGCAGGAATCCATCCTCCTCGAGCAACACCCACTATGACATCGGGGTTGAAACCGCTCCTCTTGATCTGGTCAGCTAATTCTAGGCACGCATTGTAGATCTCGTTCCAGTCAGGAACCTCGAAGCTCACAGCTGACCCCGCTTGACAGAGTGAAACTGTTCAGCGTCTTTTTAAGGCATTTTGTGGAAGTCTCATGTGCAAGTGCATGTTCAATCAAAGTTGCGACGCGAGACTGACAAGCTATGCCAGTTGAGTATTTTGAGGAATATGGCAGATACGTCATGATAGCCGGTATTCGTGACGTTAGGATCATCGACGCTGAAACGGCACTCCAAAGACTACGAGGTTCTGAGGGGAGTCTTGAAACTCAGCTCTTTGACATCAAAGGTATCGCCGGGAGAGAACATCTTCGCTTCGCAGTACTCAATGCGCTGAAGGCATGGATGTCGGGCAAGCAGTTAGCTAGCAGCGCGGCCGTGGAGGTTCTTCTGTACGCCTCGGGTCAAAGACAGATCAAGAACGCCATCAAGGCTTTGGGGGTCTCGTCAAACTCCAAGAACCTAGCAGTTACCTCGATAGCCAGCGACAGGCATGTCCTCGAAAGACTCGAAGCAGATCTGCCCGGCATCATAGGAGGAAGACTTGACGAGACTGTTCTCGATGAAGGAGACGAGCTAGCGATCAGAAGGATCTTTGGCATAACAGACAACCAGGTGAGAGCCTTGGTTACAAGGATTGTAACAGAGAGGGAAGCCCTGATTAGACTTGTGATTGAGAGGATGGCTCTCCTCTCCATCCAGACCTAGATTTTTCGTTTTGCTCTCTCTACCGACAGCACTTCAGAAGGCCTGATCACAGATATGCCTGTCAACTCCCCCACGACTTCGACGAGAACTACCTTGTCGGGATTTTCGAGGTCAACTCTTCTGTCGATATGTCTCGCAACATTCTCCACTATGTCTCTTGTCGAAAGCATCGTGTGCCTCTTCTCGACAGTCACTCGAAAGCTCTCCTTCTCACCGATCTTGCCGACCATACTCACAACGCATTTCTCAATCTCCACCAAGCTCGACAATACAACCTTTTCAATCGGTGAAACCTTCAAAATGTACCTGAACTTCCACGGACTCTCAACGAGCTTCCTGCTCAACTCCTGAACGACAGAGACTGGATTCATCTTGGTCTTTGCAACCACCAAGCCTATAGCTGAAGTTCTGTCAGTTTTCGCCTCGCTGTCACCCAGCTCCCCTAGCAGATACCACATTTCGCTACATGCATTTCTCTCATTGCCGCGAGACGTCGATACCAGTAGGTTGAATTCGCTGAGCAACAGGATTGCCTCTAAACGACATTGCTCAGATGCACGAATTTAAGAATTCAAGATAGGAAGTGTGCACCTATTCTGAAAGCTTCGGAAACCTACCTCAACCGTACGGTTTCTAGGTTCTGAGGCGCAAACGCCCTGACCTTTGCACTCTTGCTTATCGCCTGAGACAAGTCTTCGCATTTTCTCGCCTCGCCGTGGCAGACAAGCACTCGAGATGGTTTGGGAGTCATCCTCTGAACGAAACTTAGAAGCTGGCGACGATCGGAGTGCCCCGAGAAACCCTCTACCGACTCAACCCGCGCATTGAGCCTAACTATCTCCATCTTCCCATTATGACTCATCAGTGAGATATCCTTCAGCCCTGTTCTGATCCTGTGGCCCAATGTGCCTTCTATCTGGTAGCTTACGAAGACCAATGCGTTCTTCTCATCGGACGCAAGTTGTCTGAAGTAATCTATGGCAGGGCCACCCTCAAGCATACCAGAAGTCGCGAGAATTATGCACGGACCTCCTCCAACTATTTCCCCGCGAGTGCTCGGGTTTGTTACTGTGACAAAGTAGTCTGACTGGAACGGGTTTACATCATGATGGAGGATTTGATCCCTAATTTCTCTGGCAAGATACTCCGGGTAGGCAGTATGAATAGCCGTCGCCTCAGAGATCATTCCTTCGATGTATATCGGAGCTCCTTGAGACGACCCGACTTCATGTGGCTATCAAGGACGAGCATTATCTCTTGTGCCCGTCCAACTGCGGGAACAGGCAGCAGAACCTTCCCTCCTTTCTCAACAGTCTCGTTCACGATCTGAACCAGCCTCCCCTCCACCCCTTCGCGTTCGAGCATGATATCCTCAGCTGCTCCATACGTGCTCTCGGTGATAAGAGTCTCGGCTCTTGGAAACGTCGAAGACGCCGACTCAAGTAGCATCGTCTTTGCATACTTGTAGTCGCCCGTGTAAACGATGTTGTGTAGGCCCTCCCCTATGTGTAAGTGAGTGATCGAGGATCCCAAGATGTGCCCTGCATTGTGAAGAGTGAGTTTGATGTCAGGCGCGACATCAGTGACAACCCCGTATTTCAGATGAACTGTGTGCATCACAAGTTCTCGCACATCTTTCTGGTCGAAGGGTGCAAAAGCTCCCTCCCGGCTCGCAACATCCAAGTAGTCAAGCTGAAGAAGCGTCATCATTGTTGCAGTTGGTTCTGAACAGTAGATAGGTCCGTCATATCCATACTTGCAGAGAAGAGGCGTGAGGCCGCAGTGGTCAAGATGCGCATGAGAGATCACTACGGCATCCAAGTTGTCCAAGTCAAACTCTTCCATATCAATGCGTGGAAACGAGTGAACAGGACTCTGGGACCCCGGGTTAACGCCGCAGTCCAGCAGAACAGAACTCTCATCGGCCTGAACAAGGACAGCCGATCTGCCGACTTCCCTAAATCCGCCCAATGTCGTCAACCTCACGCCGCTGGCCGGTGACAGTGTCGGCCTGAATATCCTCTCTCCAACATCACGCAGAATCCTGCTTCTGTCTTCACTCTCAGAATGCAAGATGTGCCTCATACTGGCTATGATCTTAGACGGGAGCGGAGGAGCTCGAAGCACTCTTGGCCGCCAACTGGTTGCCCTGATAATTGACTGCAAAGTGGCGCCGTCCTTGCCTATAGCAAGGCCAGGCTTCTTTGCTTCCACTACAACTTCTCCCAAGCTCGGATCAAACGTGACGTTCGTAACTTCAGCTTCGACCGGAATTATCTCCTTTATCTTCCTCTCTGCTTCAGGCTCTGGAACTCTAATG
>Ga0129297_10001656_pt1 | contig 11332 bp, 14 predicted proteins | sample I18A1metaG_FD_94708 | JGI IMG/M metagenome (GOLD analysis project Ga0129297, IMG submission 94708) | Lake sediment bacterial and archeal communities from Gulf of Boni, Indonesia to study Microbial Dark Matter (Phase II) - ​I18A1 metaG | ecosystem: Environmental > Aquatic > Freshwater > Lake >... | reverse complement strand
CGGGCTTGCCGTCATCGGCGATGTGAGCAAGTCTGAGGTCTACGCGCTCGCGGAGTACTACAACCGTCGCCGAGGATTTGAGGCAATACCCAAGAGCAGCATTACGAAGATTCCGTCGGCTGAGCTGAAACCTGATCAGTACGACCCGTTCGACTACGCCATCGTCTCACCCTTGGTGGATGAGATAATTGAGAACCGGCGATCCGCCAAAGAACTCAGCGGCATGGGTTACGACCCGAAACTTGTTGATGACATCATAACACGGATAAGAAACGCGGAATACAAGCGCTGGCAGGCAGCACCATCCATCAAGATCACCAGAAAAGCATTCGGAATCGGCTGGCGTATGCCCATAGTCAACCATTCCCGAGAACCAGGACTCTAGTCTGTCGGATTCCTGCAGGAGACAGCTCTCAAAGTTCCATTTTGTACAGGTAGCGGAAGCTTCGCAACGTCCAGAGAGCAATGCCGGCAACCAATCCTTGTGAATGGACTCACCCTTGTTGAGACTATTGCTCATCTTCACGGCCAAGGAGGATTCGCTGAAATATGCGTCTCTGGCGGAAAGCTAGTCGGCAAGGCTGAATACGATTCCAAGCACGTCCTAGATGAGCTGGCGAAGACTACCGAGGACAAATTCGGCTTCACGCCCGTCAGTTTCGCGCTGCATTTCCACGCTCCTATCGGCTATGCTGACGTGAGCGTTTCGACTGAGAGACCAGCTGAGATTACATTTGAGACTATGGAATATGATCATCAGGTGAAAGAGTTCGCCGACAGGCTACCCAAAGCATAGCTCGTAGCTCGCCTACAAGACCCACGACAGTTATGACCCGTCAGCACGCTCTCGGCTATGACCCAGATCGTGATGGTGCCCAGATGTCTGCGTTCTCTTGATGTTCGCACACGCCGTCGTCTGGGTAGATCCTACAGTAGAATGGCTTGGTCTCTTGGATTGCGCAAGAATACAGTCCTCCTAGTTTGTCTCTCTTGAGAAACGGGCAGCTCTGAGTAACGAAAACTCCACGCTGTCTGTTCGGGTCACTGGAATCAATAGATAAGTGCTTCAGGATGTCTTCGCGTCCTTGCGCTCTCCAGCGTGCTATGTCTTTGTGGGTCGCGTCGAATGAACCCCAAAGAATGATGCAGCAGTCTCCTGACCGCTTGCACACGTGACGCGGCAACAAGTGATCAACCAGCCTCTTCCAGAAGTCGTGACGAACTAAGAAGATTTGGTTTCTTGAGGCGGTTGTTCTTGAGTTGTGGTCACCTCAGGGGCATGAGTGGCCGCCGGAGTGACTGGCTCATGCCCACCGCACTTTGCTATGTGGTCTCGGTACTGGTCCAACCTCACGTGAGAATGGCAACGTGGACATTCCAGAGCCTTGACCTCTGTCCTGCTCCGTCCCCTGTTTCCGAACCTGCGGCGCGTTTACTTCACTCTCGAACAGCGGTCATGTGCACCGTTGGTATTGAAGCTACCTAAACGCTGCCGATTGAAGTGAGACGGATTCGACTGCCTGTTGACTAGAACAGGGAGTGCGCTGACCTAGAACACTCCAACAAATGGGACCCACGCACGTGGGTCATGGTTCTGACGCTGATCGTCGTATCTCTCGACCGCAGGCAAAACAGAACTTTGCGTCGTGCGGGTTTCGCTTGCCGCAGCTGGGGCAGAACGGGCCACGTCGTTCAGATAGCTCGTCTTTCAGCTCTGCGAAAGCCTTCTCAATCTGCGTTCCGGCGGTTTTGAAAGCGGCTTCCATCTCTTTGCCGGCGGTTCTCAGAGCCTTGTCGATCGAATCGCTGATATCGACTGTTACTCTATGCGTTGCTGCTCCGCACTTTGAACAGAAGCTCGCGCCTCCGGGCAATTTCGCTCCACATTTGGCACAGAATGGCATCCAGTTGCCACCGAGTCTTCAACGGGGGCGTCGGGGAGCGAGCATGAGGACAAGTGCCCGCGCGACGATAGAGATCCCTACTACAATGATGAGAGCGCCTATGAAGGAGAGCCAGGAGAGGGCTCCTTCCGATAACATGCCCAAGACGTAGCCTGCGCCCAACCAGAACAAGACGCTGGAGAATGTCTCTGCTTTCCCATGAACCGACGATTTCCTTGCAAACCTGAGACCGAGTATGCCGAGCTGAACGAGGCCGAAAGCGTAGCAGAACCGCTGCGCAGCAGTATACAGCACCGGATGACTGTTGGCGGGGATGGGCCACCAGAAGTTGTCGAACACTTGAACCAGGCTGAAGTCGAGTATGAAGTTCTCGACCTCTTGGACAATGTTGGGCGTGGTCAGGTAAATGACCGCGACCAATATCAGGAAGGTGCCGAATGAGATCCAGCCAGTCTCGTCCCGCCGAGAATAGTCCGGCGACCAGCCTGCACGCGCCTCCGAACTCATCCTACTCTCTCCTCTCAACCGATATCCTGCATTCGGCCACCAAAGCAGCTATCGCGCCCAACGCGGCAAGCCATGGCGCGAGTATGACACCGATAACACCTGCCGTAGCTGGTACCTCGAGGAGAAGCTTGCCCTGCGGATCCCTCACAATGATCCTCGTCACGTTCCCCTGGTGCAGAAGATCCTTGACATTCTTGACAAGGTCGTCAGAACTGACCGAGAACTCCTCTGTAACAACTCCGCCGACGCGTGATCCGCACTTGAAGCAGAACTGAGCGCCGGCGGGTAGATCGGTTCCGCATCTATCGCAAAGTGCCAACACACGTTCCCCCATACGATCCTTCAGGCATCAATGGCGTCCGAACCATTCATTAGCGTTTGCCTGAACGAAGGCTCCGCTGCGCATGATTCAGATGGATCCTCGGGCCTCTCGACTGGGTTCGGTGGAAGACGTTATATTCCGTCTCAACGTCCGTCAGGTTGTGGTGTGAGCTTGGTCTACTGTGTCAAATGCGGCGCGAAGAACCCTGATGACGCTGCGATATGTGCGCAGTGTGGAAAACCGATCATGGGCGTTGAGAGAGCAAGAACCCGACGAGAGGAGGAGATGTGTTTCGGCATGCCGTCCCACTGGGGCGGCGTCCTGATCGGCATATTCGTAGTCATTTTGGGGCTGATGCTGTTCTACCAGCAGTTCGCGCGCGTAAGCTGGGATGTCTTCGGCCCTCTCGTCCTCGTCTTCATAGGGATAGCGATTGCACTGGGCGGCCTCTACCGGTACTCGCGCCGGTGAGACAGCGAGATCCGCCAGAGAAGCCAGAAGACAGCGAGCAGTACAACGAACAGGTCAGCGATCAAGTTCGCCGTCAGGACATCAGTAGCGACTAGCATCAGGCACGTTCCCAAGACAAAGAACGCAGCCAGAGCGAACCTTGCCCGAGCCCCGACCCTGAACCCAAGAGACGGAACCAAGCCCATGATGACGACCATGACTCCAACAAAGTACAATGCGTATGCGAAACCACCGTCCCGCCAACCTGAAAGAGCGAAGGCTACGATCAACGTTAGGGACACGACGGCCCCTGTCAGCAGTCCGAAACAGGTTGCGCAGTAACTCTTCCCACCGAGCCATAGCTCGTGATTTTTCTCGTCCGATCCAGGAGGGTGATGCCCGTGAAGCAGCAAGAGGCTGAAGACCCTTGTTGCTCTAGTCTCAAGGCTTCCCTTGTCTTCTGTTAGCGATCTTAGGATTCCAAGAAATCTTGAGCAAGCGACTGGAAACAGTGCGGCCAAGATGCCTGCAACACAAACGGCTCCATACACGAGCGCGATGAGCGGTCTTCGTACGTCGAATTCTGAAGGGAACGGAGACGAGATGTTTAGCAAACTGGCTGAAATGACCAAGCCGAAAGCTGAGACCGCCAAGAAGAATGCAACGAGACCGAGTCGTGTCTCTTGGCTTCTCATCTGGCTTGACAGATCCAGTTAGGGCTTCAGTTGCTTGAGCAGAGATTGGCTTGCTAGGTACCGGTACGTCTTCCTCTTGAGCTTGTTCGATGAGAAGAGACCGCCGAGCCTCCGAGCCCACGAGCCGTAGAATTCAGTGTAGCACTTGAGCAACTCCTCTTGGACTTCTTGTCTGCTGAGCGTCTCTGTGGACATGATTGGATGGACCATGTCGTAGTCTGCCCAGTTCGTGTCCTCTATCCAACCGTTCTTCTTGGCATCCTCGTACACTTCAGTCCCTGGAAACGGTGTCAACACCATGAAGATCGCTAGGTCAGGGTCAACATCACCGACGAATTCTCTCAGATCAGCGAGATTCTCATGCGTGTCGTCGCGGTGCCCGATGATGAAAGTTGCCTGGGCGAAGATGTCGTTCTTCTTCATAAGCCGAACCGCGTCGCGCGTCTGATCAGGACTGATCTTCTTGCCGACGTTCCGAAGTGTTTCCTCACTGCCACTCTCCGCACCCGTGAGGACCCACATGCATCCCGCAGAACGCATCTTCGGAAGCAAATCCTTGTGATGTACCACGTCGTCGCATCGTGCTTGAACGAACCACATGATGTCGTCTGCAATCCCTCGGCTGACAATTTCGTCGCAGAGCTGTTCCGCGAATGGGCCGAGAGGAAAGTTGTCGTCCGCCAGCCAGAGAAACTCGGCCCCGAACTTCCTATGGAGGAACGCGAACTCGTCTGCGATACGTTTCGGCGACTTCGATCTCCATGTTCCTTGCCAATGCTTCCACTGGGAGCAGAATGTGCAACGGTGCGGACAGCCTCTTGATCCCTCGACGAGCGCGTATATCGCCTTGCCAGCCATCATTGTGAAGTGGTACTTTCGCATGTGATCCTGAACGAAGTTGTACGCGGGCATGGGAAGTTGATCGAGGTTCGTCATCAGGGGCCGGTCGGGATTGTGAAAAATCCTGCGGTCCTTCTGGAATGATATCCCTTTGACGTCCGTGAGGACCTTCGAGTCCTTAACTGCCTTCACGATGTCAACCAGCGCCAGTTCTCCCTCGCCGCGTACAATTACATCGATCTCAGGATAATCCCGAAGGGACTCATCGGCCGTTGCTGTAAAGTGCTGTCCGCCAGCGATGGTCAAGACCGAGGGGTCCACTTTCTTGGCCGTGGCCAACGCTCGGACCGTGGTGTAGACGTTGCAGGTTGAGAGGCCGCTTGAAGCAACGATGTCAGGGCGACGAGATTCGATGTACTTCTCGAGCCCATCCCACTCGAGTGACGCAGCCTGGCAGTCCAGCACCTCGATATGTGCACCAGGCATCTTGTCCGCGAGGTATCCTGCAAGCTCGAGGATTCCTAAGGGAGGTGGCAGATATTCTCCCATCACGAACCAGAAGTGCTTCGGCGGCTCTACGAACAGAATCTTCACGTTTGATGCGTCCAACTTCTAAATGCGATACAGGCTTGAGCGACAGGTTACTTGGTTTTGGGCTGCAACACATACCTGAGGTCCTGTACTAGAGCATACACGACGGTGAGGTATCCGAGCGTCCTGATCGCGATCAGACCCTCGGTGAAGCTGATCTGGAGAAGCACCATGAGGTGTGAAAGCGCGAAACAGGTGAAAGCCAAACCGATATAGAAGGCGATCTTGTGTCTGCCCCTCGCGTAATCGAAATACCCCAGAACGAGTATGATGATACTCAACAGGAGGTTCAACGTCGTTACCGGATCGAAAGCCATTCCGCAATACCTCCAATGCGCTTTCAGCATGCATGAGAGCACTTAAGAAATGTACGTGTCCATTGTCGCAGCCGAGACACAACTTGCCGAGAGAATGTTACCACTGGGACAAAAGCGTCTTCGAGCATACTCCTGTCTCAGGTTTGACTCGGAGACTCTTCATCGCTCCGGAGACATGCCCCACAAGGCAAATGTCGATATGGATTGTTAACTTGGACAAGCGAAAGATGCAGTCGCTCAGTGAAGCGTTTGACGTTCACGACGGCGTTGAAGAGGCGATCCACGGCATGAAGGGGCGCCTGAAAGTGGTCACACCGAACGAGAGCTGTATCCTAAAGCCAGGTGGGTTCGTTTGGATCCCCGCCGGCATGCCTCATGCGTCAAGACCTCTCGACGATAGAGCAGTCTTCATGGCGATCTATGCTCCCGCCCGCAGCGGACGAGATAGAAACCGTCTTGTTTCATCCCGAGAGAGTAAGAGAATTGCGAGAGAGATCGTGAAAGAGACAGCATCGTGGCACGGAACCCTTCAGAGATGATGAGACCGCAGAATGAGAACGGCCAGCAGGCGCAAAGAGAGTCGATGCCCTGCGTTCCGCGAACTTCTGTGTTTGGATCTTGACGAGGCGTCAACAGAGCAGCGGTTCGGACACAATTCAGCCTGACGCCATGCGCAGTCGCATTTCTCACGGCGTAGAAGCTTAGGAGCCGCGCCAGTACGTTTTCCTAAAGTAATTGATCCTCGAATCTGAGCATGCTCAAGAAGTTTTTGAGGTGACTCTTCTCAACCACATCGATTATGAATGGCTCATCATACCGTGATACTTCTGCGTCGCATCATGAACGAGAAGTCTAGGTAGAGTGATGGGCAGGTTCCTGAAAACGAGAAGCACAGGATAAGAGAATTTTCATTGATGGGGGCGTCCGGATTTCAACCGCAACGGAGAGGAGTATTCTCTTCGACATCGCGCTTGGTAGTGCCGACTTTCGAATCTGGATTTTGACGTGTAGAAGATATTCTGTTCTCACAAAGGTGTGCGCGTGCGGCCGCTGAAGCTGCTAATGGTCAGGGCGAAGGCCGCGGTGCCTTTCCGTGCTGGTGATGAACTAGGGCAACTTGCCCAAAAAAAACTGACGGATCGGCCCAGATCGGCGCCAAAATGCCCAACCGGGCCCAGAACAGGCTGTTCTAGGGAGCCAGGTTCCCGTTTTCCACGCCCACCCTACCGGTGTCCCTAGCGGGCGATTCACAGTTTCGCTCCGCAGTTGTGACAGAACTTCGCTCCTGTCGGCAGTATCTCTCCGCAGTTCGTGCACTTCTGTGACGGAACCTGGCTTGGCTGAGTCGGCATGGCGGATAGGCTCTTGCCGCAGTTCGGGCAGAACTTTGAGGTTGAAGGAATCTGGGCACTACAGCTCGGACACACAACGAGCGCCATTACCGGTGCTCCCGGCGCCGCAGGAGTCTGAAACAGTGGCGGAACAAGGACCATTCCGGTGCCAAGCGCCGCACCTGGCGACTTGCCGAGTTCTTTTGCAGCCTCTTTCACGGTCTCCATCCGGAGCACTTCTTCGGGCGTCACCCTTCCCGCCTTCAGCCAGAACAGCCTCTCACGGTACTCTGGCGTGGTGTCGACTCCCTCAAACTTCAGGTCAACCAACTGCAGACCTATTCGTCTGAAGTATTCCACAAGTGAGCCTTTCACCTGCGCGGAGGTCTCGTCGAGCTTCGTGAAAACCGTTACCAGATCATACTTTGACAGATCATCGATCATCCTCTCGTTGATGAACCCTCTCAGGAAATCGTTCACGCTCGCCGTCGCGTAGGCGTTCTGTCCGCCCACGACCTCATTCACGAACACCTCGGGACTCTCAACCTTCAGCCAGTAGGATCCAAACGTCATCAACGGCGCGAGCTCGGTCGTCTGCGCTCGGTTGCCGAACTTGCCGGCAAACTGCTTCATTGAGATGAATATGACGGCGGCCTTGAACGGCGTCTGAGTGAATCCCGCGATCTTTGAGAACGCGCTCGTCAACAGAGGCAGGTTCAAGGTCGTGAGCGTGTGCCTTCCAGGTCCGAAGGTATCGTAGGCTTTGCCGTCTCTGAAGAAAACCGCGGTCTCATACTCGTGGACGATGAGCTGTGCGCCCCAGGTGATGTCTTCGGTCAGGTATCGCCAGACCATGTCCTCAGCGCCTGCGCCGGTCCATTCGATGACTTGCGGCATGCTTAACCAACCTCCACTCCGGCAATCACTTCTTTCCTTTCGTCGAACGTTCTATCGAAATCTTCTACAGCTTTGCCTAATTCACGTAAGCCTGCTGCAAGATTTTCGAAATTCTCGGCCTCTACTTCGGTCTTGATGCTTTTGACTCGTCCGGCTAGTCCTCTTGCGCCGTCAACCAGTTGGCTATCGAAGGCGATCATCCTGTCAAGCTCCGGCTCCTCAATCTTGATGGCGTCGAAGAAACCGCTGTACCCGTATGGGGCGTGATTCACTCTCTCAGAGACCCTGTCAAAGACCGCCACCAGCTTGTCAATCCGCTCAAGTTCGTTAGACTGTTCGCTCTTGGCGACGACCGCGTGTACGTCCTGAAGATCGTTCCTGGCCTCTTGAAGCTTGGAGTGGAGAAAGTTCCGTATGATCTTGTCCGCCTCCCTCCGCTGCTCCCTCTTCTTGTACCCGCTGAAACCCGGCACAACCAGCATGATCTTCTCGAGGAGCTTCTCGCTTTCCTGTACCCTCTGCAGAGGCGTCTTCTTACTCAATTCTTGCATCTCGCAGCACTAACGCTGCAGACATTCGACTATTAAGTCGTTACCTGAACAGATCCAGATCCGGGAACCGTCGGTTTAGGCGAACCCACCTCTTTGGGATGAAATGCAACGTTTTTCCGTCGGGAGAAACAGCACTTCGGAACCCGCGAGATGTGCGACCGTCATGTCCACAACCCTCTTGAAGACAATCCTAGAGAGCGCGATCAAGATCGAAGAGCAATCCTACGATCTCTACACGAAAGCGCAGGAAAAAACGAAGCTGCCATCCTCGAAAGCTCTGCTCAGCGAACTTGCACAGGCTGAAATCCAGCACAAGAAGAAGCTGCTGACGGTAATGGAGGATCCGAAAAGCGTTTCACAGCTGGGCTCGCCGACGGGTCGAGTCGAAGATCTCAAGATAGTGGACTTCATGGAAGATGCTTTGCTCTCCGAGGATGCGGACTACCGAGCAATACTGATCTACGCGGCCAAACGTGAGAAGAGCACATACGAGCATTACAGATCGCTGGCTACTGGATTGTCCGCGCGGTACTACCCGACCGCCGGTCAGCTATTCGCCAAGCTTGCGGAAGAAGAGCTGATCCACAAGAACCGACTTGAACGAGAATACGACGCGATCGTTCTGAAAGAAGAGACTCCGACACCGCGCTAATGCCCTAGTGATCGGTTACAGGAGTTTGAACTCTGGCGGCGGCAGGTCGCCTTTGACTACTTCTCCAGTCGCGCCGTCTAAGAGGACTCGGTACCTCTCCTTCCTGTAATCGTAACTCACAAACCAAACCGGCCCGTGGAGGTAGAGCGTACTCTTCACGTCGAACTCCGTAGCCATATCAATGATCTTGTCCACCTTCTCTCTTGATAGGAACTCGTGTAGGTTGCGGATCTCGGTTTGAGCGATCTCTGTCGCCTCTCTCGCGTCCATTTCGGCGTTGAGCACCTTCGCGGTCGCTTCAATCTTCGTGAAGTCGTAAGGTATCTTTGCATCGAGCGGGATCTCGTAGGAGCGGGTTGGGAAGTCGGCTCCTCGCCTCGCCAGCACGAGCCAGTCGTAGTTGTTCTGGATATACCATTCCGTAGTCACGGGCGGGCTGATTCTCTCAAAGATCCCCTTGCAGTGACTGTTTGCTTCAGTTACGATTACCCAGAACGGCAGATAGAGGAGACTGCTTTCCACGATGGCTGCCTTGGAGGCTAGGTCCCTCGGGGCGGCGAAGCTACCCCTCATCCAGCTGATGACGAGGTCACGAGCCTGCGCTTCTGCGTACCTGTTCAGTATCAGTGAATGCTCGAACTCGAACGGCTTGCCGGTCTCGATTACGCTTGTGAACCCGCAGTACCTGCAGGTCGCGAGAATCTCGCCAGGCTTGACAGAGAGCGGAGCCCCGCAGTGAGAACAGCTGATCTCCTTCAATATGTCAGTCAAGCCCAATCACCCTGAGGGGAATGCGTTTGGCTCGGATTCGGCTTTAAGCCATTCCGATTCCGTTAGGAGACAACGCTGGCAGACCTCGTACGACTAGAAAGCCTCACCGTTTGGCTTGTCCCTTGCGTGTACCCGGAAAAGCACGCCTCAACTCTAATTCTCATAAGCGTGAAGGGTGCAGTCTAACCAGTCTGGTCCTGCGTGGGTCGCGTTGAAGGCTTTTGTTCTAGCGGGCGGAAAGGGAACGCGACTCAGACCGCTGACCTACACCAAGCCAAAACCTCTCCTTCCCCTAGCCGGAGAACCAGCAATAGCTCACCTGATCAGGAAACTGAGTCGCGAAGGAATCGACGAGATCGTCGTTACCACTAACTACTTCGCGCGCCATCTCCGCGTTGCACTGGGCGACGGCTCCAAGTACGGAGTACGGATTCATCATGTAGAAGAGAAGATCCCGCTCGGAACCGCCGGCTCAGTCAAGAACTCCGAGTCTCTGATTGACGAGACGTTTGCGGTAGTTCAGGGCGACAACCAGTTCGAGTTCAATTTGAACGACGTAGTTCGAGTCCACCGAAAACTGGGCGCCCTAGCTACACTCGCACTCGTAGAGGTCGACGACCCATCAGAATATGGAATAGCGGAACTGTCTGATGGCCGGGTGACTCGTTTTCTCGAGAAACCCAAGCGTGAAGAACGCTTCAGCAACCTGATCAACACGGGGCTGTACATCATCGAACCTGAAGTCCTCAATCTTATTCCCGTTGGAGAAATGTTCGACTTCTCAAAGAACCTGTTTCCTCTAATGCTAGACTCGAAGATGACTCTGGCAGGCTTCCATGCGAGCGGTTTCTGGGTCGACATCGGCGACCCCGAGAGCTATCTCAAAGCGAACACATGGGCGCTCGACAAACTGGTGCGGCGGCAAGGGAAGGCGAAAGAAGAATTCGTGCAAGAACCGGGCAGCCTGATCTCAGAAGAATCTAAGCTGAAGTCTCCTGTCTTTCTTGGCAAGAATGTGAGAATTCGGCCCGGCGCCACAATTGGGCCTTACGCATGCATTGGGGACGGAACCGAGGTCTCAGCCAACGCGACCATTGAGCGCTCAGTCATCTATGAGAACACGCAAATCGGGACCACCTCAGTCCTTAACGCATGCGTGGTTGCGGAGAATTGCAGGATCGGTGACCACGTTCAAATTGAAAGAAACGCTGTTGTTGGCGCCGCGACCGAGTTACGGGACAACGTTCGCGTAACCACAGAATCAAAAGTCGGGCCTTGGTCTACAGTAGAACGATCTGCGACGGTACAAGGAACCATCCAGCCATTCGAGAATCACTTGGACGGGATCAGTGAGATCATCGAAAGATCATCTGTAGACCTCAGACTGAGTAACGAAGAAGCCCGAGTATGTTGGGCACTCTGCAAGTTGGACAAGGCCGATGCGAAAGGTATTGGTCGCTTGGCTGGAATCGCCGGCCCGAGAATAGACTCGGTACTGTATGGT
>Ga0129297_10001653_pt1 | contig 11336 bp, 10 predicted proteins | sample I18A1metaG_FD_94708 | JGI IMG/M metagenome (GOLD analysis project Ga0129297, IMG submission 94708) | Lake sediment bacterial and archeal communities from Gulf of Boni, Indonesia to study Microbial Dark Matter (Phase II) - ​I18A1 metaG | ecosystem: Environmental > Aquatic > Freshwater > Lake >... | reverse complement strand
GTCTTGAAGGAGTTATGTAATTGTAATAAAATGAATTGAAATTATTAAAGATAAAATGACGACGATGTCGCGAGAGCCGCAGTGGAGAGATGTATTCCATTTTTCTGCCCTTTTTTTATGCGCTTTTCTGCTTTTCCAGTGCGGCCCTGAAAAATCTTCAACCAAGGCCCCGCCCCCTGTCCAGGAAGCCAAGCAGGAGCTCGATAGGGTCGTCCTTCGAGTGGAGGAGGCCGAGTACTCGGAGGCCGATTTCAATATCTATGTGCGAGACGAAGCGGGGACCGAGCCCATGTCAGTGGAATATCTCACCCGGAGCCGCCTCTTTGATGAATTTATCGGGCAAAAACTCTTCCTCCAGGCTGCTCGGGACCGCAAGATTGCTGCTTCCGCGGAAGAGAAAAAAATATTTCTGGACAAGCAGGAGGGAGAGGCCTGGCCCGTGGAAGAACAAAAGGCTCTTCTCGAATCTGATTCCGGCCCCCTGTATAACAGGATGATCGTCGAAAAATATCTCAGTGAAGTCGTAAAAGATGTCAAAGTTGATCAGGCCGAAATAGAGAGATACTACGCCCTTAATAAAAGCGAATTTTTCCTGCCCGAGCGGGTTGAGGTCAGCCAGATCCTTGTCTCCACAGAGGCCAAAGCGGTCGATATTTGGGACAAGGCCAAACTGCTCTCGGGGGAAGGATTCAGGCAGCTTGCAACTGCGGAATCCATCGGCCCAGAAGCATCTCTGGGCGGAGTGATGGGCATATTTCAAAAAGGCCAGCTTCCGCAGGAATGGGAAACCGTGATTTTTTCGTTGCATGCGGACGAGGTCAGTCCGGTCGTCGAGTCTTCCTACGGCTTTCATATTTTCAGGGTGGACAAAATATACGAACCGGAGTGGATCCCTTTAGAAAAGGCGTCCGCAACCATCCGGCTCAATCTCATGGACCTGAAGGTCAAGGCTGCGGTTTCTCGCTGCCTTGAAGAATTGAAGGAGAGCCTGGACTGGGAAACGTTTCCCGAAAATTTATCTTTTCCCTATCAAAGGATTGATTGATGAAAAAGAAACTCGGTTTTCTGGCGCCTCTGCTTCTCCTGTTCAGCGTGGCCGGATTGGCTCGGGGCGAGATTGTGGAAGAAATCGTGGCCATTGTGAACGACGACATCATTACGCTGTCCAAATACAAGGAATACTATGACTATGTGCTTCAAATGCTCAAGTCGCAGACAAAAGGAGAGGAGTTCGAGAAGCAGTATAACAGGTTAAAGGGAGAGCTCCTGAATGAGATGATCACGGATACTCTCCTTTTGCAGACGGCCAAGAAAAAGCAAATCAATGTCTCCGAGCAGCTCAAGGTTTATCTTGAGAATCTTAAAAAACAGAACAATATTGAATCAGAGGAGCAGTTCAGGGCAGTGCTCCGCCAGCAGGGCGTGGACTATGATGAATTTATCAAACAGCTTGAAGAGAACATCATGCGGCAGGCGGTCATAGCCTATGAGGTGGACCGGAGCATCGTCGTCGAAGAACCTGAAGTCATCAATTACTATAAGCTGAACGCCGAAGAGTTTGTTGAGCCTGCAGAGTATACTATCCGGGCCATTTATCTTTCCACTGAAGGAAGGAGCGGAGAAGAGCTTGAGGCCAAGAAAAAAGAGATTAGCGAGAAACTTAATGCCGGCGAAGATTTTTCAACAGTGGCGGGCCAGGACTCTGATAGTCCGATGAAAGAAAACCAGGGAGACCTGGGGACATTTAAGCACGGAGAGCTGGAGAAAGCCCTGGAGCAAGCCGTCGTTAAACTCAATGTGGGCGAGATGACGCCATGGGTTGAGGCGAGAAACGGCTGGTATGTGCTGAAGCTGGAGAACAAAAAAGAAAGCCGGCCCCTGACTCTTGAAGAAGCCAAAAAGAAAATCGAAGAGCAGCTTTTTTCAGAAAGGCGGGAAAAGAAACTCCAGGAGTTCCTCAAACAGATCAAAGACCAGAGCTATATCAAGATCCTGAACCCGAACCCTCTGAATCTTTAAACGCTAATCAATAAAAACGGCAGCCGCTAGAGCTGTCGTCCAGATTCCTTTTTTTCCCTTGGTGGTCTGGGCGATGCTCCGGCTCTTGACTAGCAGATCGTCGGAAATCTTGTAGGTGTTTTTCTCCTGGTCTTGATCCCAGATTTGGCTGAAGTCAAAGTTCTTGCCCAGTGTCGTCGCCAGCATGTATGCAGCCAGTTGCTCGGCGTAGACTCCGGCTTCTTTTTCGCTCTGGCCGAAACTATGATGCTCGGAGAGGTAGCCGTAATGGACAGGATTATTGGGGATGGCGATGCCGACCGATGCCGAGACCAAGCGGTGGGCTTCGTTGGTGGAATTCTCGCTCATGACCAGGTACACAATCTGGCCGGGCTTGAGCGCCTTCAGCCCTTCCTCTTTTCCCACCAGCTGGCAATACGGAGGGAAAATGCTTGACACTTTAACCAGGTTAAACGGAGCGATCCCCGCATCCCTGAGGGCCTGTTCCAGGCTGGCCAGCTTTTCCTTGTGCTGGCCCTTACCCTTGGTCAGGAAGAGGCGAGATGGAATGTAGGGTTTCATTCCCGGTTCTTTTTTCAGTTCTTTTTTTCCTCTTTCTTTTCCATGCCCACAGGCTCTGGCTCCTGGAAGTCGATGGTTCGAGAGATGTCATATTCACCGAGCAAGACATGGATGGACCCCTTGGACTGCGCAAACAGGCGGCAAATCACAGGCTTCCATTCGGGGTTGTCTTTGAAAGAGGCCAAGTTCCTGCCTTCGACTCCGAAATTGCTTTTCAGGGTGATGACCTTGCTCAATTGGCCCGGCAGGACGGGCTCTTTGCGGATGGCTGCCAGGAAATTATCCCCAAAATTCTCAACTTGGTCCTTAAATTTGAAGATGCCGTTAAAATTAACATAGTTCAGGGGCTTATTAGAAACGTTTTTGACCTGGAAGGAGATGACCGGGACAAGGATAAGCTTAGGAGGCCACGGCTTGTAAACCTTGGAAACCCACTTGGTCTCGATATTCATGACCTCCATGGAGGACTTCAGTTCTTCGGGGTCCATGGCTTTCATGCAGGAAGAGGAGAAGGAGACGACGAGAACCGCGGTGACGAAGACGGCCAAAAAACTCCATTTTCTCATTTTTTTCCTCCTTCTTATATTTTTAATATAGCGGATGAACACAAATTATGCAAACGTGGAGGGTTTTGGAACTATCCGCAGCTTATTTTTCCGCGACCTGGGAGACGAAGACGGGTGTGACCCTGTATTTTTGGAGAAGGCCAAAGTTCTTTCTAAGAGCCTCGAGAGTCTCGGGGAACGGATGGCCGATCGCGATCGCCTTGCCCGTGCGCAGGGAAAAGCGGCAAAGGTCAACGATCTTCTGCTTCGTGAAATTCACACCGGTGGGAGAGTCGAGGAAGACGTTTCTATAGGCGGAGCGGAGGCCCATTTTTTGGGCAAGATCGTAGGCGATGGAATCGGCAGTCGTCCGGCTGTCGATGAAATAGAGGCCTTTTCCTTTTAGCAACTCCAAGATCGGCCGCATCACCGTCTCCTCCTGGGTGATTTTTGAGCCCATGTGGTTATTGATGCCTTCGACATAGGGCACTTTCGCAAGCGACTCTTCGATAATACGCCGGATGTCCTTTTCGTCCATGCCAGAGCGGATGAACCCGTTCGTCTCATCAATTCCGTCCTGGTGATTGAGGGATTCGCCGGGCAAGTGAAGCATTACTTCCAGACCATGCTCGTGCGCGATCTGAGCGGTTTCAAGGGCATATGTGCTCAGGGGAAGGATAGAAACCGTCACCGGTAACTTGAGGGCGCAGATTTCCTGGACCGCTTCGAGGCTGCTTCCCATATCGTCTATGATGATGGCGACTTTGTTTTCAGAGGGAGCGGGCCGGACTTCTTCTTTCTTTTTGGGCAACGGAAGCGGGCAGGTAAACAGGACGGCAAGCTTTTCCCCGTCTTCCCGTCTGAGGGTCCAGGAGAACACCACCGTCGCCTCATCCTCTACCTCTTCTTTCTGGAATGGGATCCTGTTCCCTTTAAGGATGCTTTCTAGCTTGGGTTCGAGCTCGCTGTAAAGGTCCCGGGGAAGGCTGACTTTGACCTGAGGAACCCCGGGTTCCTCTTCTCCTTCCTGAATCGCCTCCGCAGGAAGCCCGGACTCATCGAGAAACTGAAGAATCATTTTGGTCAGGGAAACAGGAGCCTCGGAGATCTCCAATTTCGGCGCTGCCGCGGGGAAAATATAGGACCGCTCTCCTTTCCTTGAGGCGAGGTAATCAAGGCCAAGGCAGGAGAATAGGGCCAAAAGGGCAAAGGCCGTATAAAGGCGAGTAGGGGAATAGTCTTCTTTATTTTCGCGGCGTGGCTGGTCTGGCTTCATTGATCAGGGAATGGAGAGGAGGCTTTTGGTCTTTTTCATGAACGCATCAAAACTCTGCTCATTCATTTCCACTCTGACATCAGGTTCTGTGCCCCGACCCCACAGTTTTTCTCCAGAACTGAGGCAAAATACTCCCGACGTGAGGAAAACGGATGTCTGGTCTCCCAGCAGGATGAACTGCCGTTTTGCTGCCAGGCCGGACGTGGGAAGGCCGACAATCTTGGCCCGTTTAGATTTCTTGAGGACGGCAGCGACGGCCTCCGCGGGCCCCATTGTGGCTTGATTGATCCAAATCACAAGAGAAAGATGAGCCAGAATAGGCTCCCCGGACGCCGAAAAAAGCTCTTTTGTCCTTCCTTTTTTTTCTAGATAGCCGATGTTTTCGGCCTTTAAAAAGAGGTTGATGAATTGTTGCGCTTCTTCGAAGCTCCCCTCCTGGCAGTTCCGGAGGTCGACGATCAATGGCTTCTTGTTCTTCTGGAGCTTCGGCCAAAGCTCCGTCTTGATCTTGCTCACGCAGGGCGGGTCCAGCCTGGCGATCTTCAGGACGCCGCTGGTACCCTCTTGATCCCGAACCTTGACTGGGTCGGCAAAAAGTAAAGCCCTGTCGACTTTGACGTCAATGGTGTCTGTTTCCCTGAGAATCTTGAGATTTATGGGCGTTTCCTGCTTGTCCCGGATATAGAGGTTGACCTCAGTCAGGCTCATCGGTGGTGTCGCCAGCCCGTCGATCTCTGTGATCAAATCACCGACCTCGAGGCCACTTTTTTCTGCCGGAGAGTCCTCGACGATGCCGACAACCATGGGGAAGGCGCCATACTCTTTGGAAAGCCCGATGCCCGGCTCCTTCAACTGCGCGCTTTTCTGGTCCAGATACCGGGCCGTGCTCTCCTTGTTGAGGTAGCTCGAAGTCCTGTCCAGCGAATTCAGCAGGCCCTGGAATGACCCGTCCATGGTTTTGATTGCGTCCTTTTCTTCAATATAGTCGTTCTTGATCAACCGAATGACCGCCTCGATAAGAAAAATGTTCTTGGGGGGTGCCGCTGAGCTGGCGGCGATGGCCCGGACGATGCTCTTCTCGAAGACAAAGAAAAGGGAGAGGATGAGAAGGCTGGCGGCGAGGATATATTTTGCTTTCTTCATAGCCTTTTCCCCGGGAAAGGGAGAGTCATTCTATCATCTTCGCTTGAGCCATTGCAAGGGATCGAGGGGTTTCGCCTTGTAGCGGATTTCGAGATAGAGACAGACTCCGTTGAGCGACCCGGAATCGCCGACTTCGGCGATCGGCTGATCGACCCTGACGAAATCGCCCCTGTTGACCAGGAAATCAGCGCAATGGCCGTAGAGGGAATAGTAATTCATCCCGTGGTCGATGATGATCAGGTTTCCGTAGCCTTGAAAATAATCGGCGTAGACAACTTTTCCCGAGTGGACCGATTGGATAATGTTCTCGCCTTTCAGAGGAGCGATTTCGACGCCGTTATTCATGGTGACGGTGTTGAATTGAGGATGTTTTTCCAGGCCGTAGCGGGTGATCACCTTGCCGGCGATGGGCCAGGGGAGCTTGCCTTTTTTTTCATAAAAAGGAACGAACTTGAACGGCAGGACGATCTCCTGGCTGGCCAGCTTGTCCATTAGAGACTGGAGGTGCTGGGCCCGGTCATTCTGTTCTTCCAGCGCCTTCTGGTAGGTCTTTATATTTCTCCGAATATCCCGAATGAGCTCTCTGCTCTCGGTCTCCTGAGCCTCGAGGTCCTTTTTTTTCTGTTCGGCTTCCCGGATGTAGGCGGCCAATTCCGCTCTCTTGGACCTCTGCGCCTGCTCGGCCGCGCTGAGCTCAGACAGGGTCTTCATGTAACCTGTGATGGTTTCTTGCTGGTAGCGGGCCAATAGGCTCAGGTTTTTTGCTTCGGAAAAAACGGCGCTCATGTTCTGCGCTTCGAATAGGAACTGGAGGAAGTCAAACCGTCCGTATTTATAAAGAGTGACTAGAGTCTTTTCGACGGACAGGCGTTCCCTCTGAAGCTTCGCTTTGAGGCCGGCGATCACCTTTTTGATCTCGGCGATTTCCTGGGAGGCCTTTTGCATCTCGACGCTGTAAAGTTCGAGCTGGCTCCGGATCAATTTCTTGTTGAAAGCGATTCGGTCGAGCTGCGAAAGCAGGGTCGATTCCTTCTTATTCTCTTCCTGGATTCTCGCCTGGAGGGATCGGACTGCCTGTTTGATTGTGGCCAGACGTTTCTCCAGGTCGGCGAGGTCCTGCTGGCCGAAAGCCAGTTGCGCCAGCACAAGGACCAGGATCAGCCAGATGGCTTTCCGTCTATTTTCTCGTAACATAAATAATTCCGCCGATTAGCCCCAGGATCAGGACAAAGGCGACATCCGCAATCAGAGAAAAAGCTACAGCTGTTTGGGGCCCGATGCCATAGAACTTGAAGATCTCGATGTAGGACCCTTCCCTGAGGCCGAGGCCGTTGATCGTGACCGGGATGCTCTGAATCAACAGGACGATGGGAATGAAAATAAAATAATCGATAAAGTGGATGTGGAGATGAAGGGCTTTCCCGATCAGGAAATAATAAAGGATCACGTTGAGCTGGAGGAGTACGGCCCAGAACATCGCCCGCAGGAACGGCCCCTTTTGAGTCCGGTAATGAAGAATGGTTTGCCGAAAGAGGATAATCTTCGCTTTGAGCTTCTCGACAGAGCCCTTGCTCGGGAGCGCGGCCAAAAGTTTTCCGGCCAGCGGCAGGAAGAACGAGGCGACGAGGGCAAGCCCGAACAGCCCGAGAAGAAGGGCGACCCAGACCACTGGGACCTGACGCGCCATGTCGAGCCGGAAAAGGGAAGCGAACACAGCGAAAAGGAAGAGGACGATGATCCCGGTGAATCGCTCTACGAGAACGATGGCGGATGACTTCAAAAGAGACTTGGAATAGCGGGAGCCGTCCCAGATGCGGACGATGTCTCCGCCGAAGCGTGTCGGAAGGAAATTGTTGAAGAATGTCCCCACCATGTAGGATTTAATCAAGAACCCCAGAGGGACCTCGTCTCCTTGAGCCCGGGCCAGAATCTGCCAGCGGTAGGCGCTGGCAAAGTAGCCGAAGCCGTGAAGGGAAAACGAGAGGACCAGCCAATAGGGATTGACCTCCTTCAGTACAACCCAGATGTCCTTGAAGGAAGTCTGGGTCGTGAGAATAAAAACGAGAATAGAGATGCTGAAGATTAGCTTGAGAATCAGGGCAACGAGGTTCCTGCGCTTAGCCATGTCGTCCTTTTCACCCTTTTTTACCATAAACGGCGAGGATTGTAAAAAATCAGGAATCGGTTATATTAGGTGCATAGGAGAGAAAAAAACTTGATCCACGCCGGACTGACTCGCCGGGTAAGGAGCATATTCAGAGCCGCGCTGGCCGACGTCGACCCGGATAAGCTCATCCGCAGGACCGTGAGGAGGCGCGGAGAAAAGCTGTTCATTTATAGGAGAACGATCGACCTGGCCTCTTTCGAGAACATCTATCTTATCGCTTTTGGCAAAGCGGCTCCTTTCATGGCCAAAAGCTTGCTGCGGATTTTGGGCGGCCATTTATCCCGGGGAATCGTGGTCTGCGGTCGGGGGCATGATCTTTCTGATGAAAAAATACTCTGCTTGCCCGCCGCGCACCCCTTACCCGATGAAGGAAGCGTGCGAGTAGCCAAAGAAATTGTCGGCCTGGCAAAGCAGGCGGGGCCCAACGACCTTATTTTTGTCCTCATCTCGGGCGGCGGGTCGGCGCAGTTATGTCTTCCCTTGAGTCCGGCCACGCTCGCGGACAAAAGATGGGTGACGAGAGAACTCCTTCGAGTCGGTGCTGGCATCGCCGAGCTTAATACCGTCCGGAAGCATCTCTCAGCTATCAAAGGGGGGCGCCTGGCCAAGGCTGCGCATCCGGCAAAAATTGTGAACCTGGTCATTTCCGATGTAATCGACAACGACCTAGAGTATATCGCATCCGGGCCAACCTATTGGGATTCCTCTACGTACGAAGATGCCGTGCGAGTGTTGAAGAAATACAGCCTTTGGATGAAGGCTCCCCGTTCGGTCACAGAGGCCTTGTTGGCTGGAGTCCGGGGAAAGACGGAGGAAACCCTCAAGAAAGGGGATAACGTTTTTAAAAACGTCAGCACGTTCGTCATCGGCGATAACCATCTTGCGCTCAAGGCTGCCGCCCGAAAGGCGAGGCAGCTTGGGTTTCGTGCAGCCATTCTGACCTCGAGCGACTCGGGCGAAGCCGCAAAGGCAGCGAGGAGCTATGCCTTCCTCCTGGAAGGAATACTCCGCTCCCGGAAAACTTCCAGGAAGCCAATCTGTTTGCTAGCCGGAGGTGAGTTGACGGTCAAAGTCAAGGGGAAGGGAAAAGGCGGCCGGAACACGGAGTTCGTCCTGGCGATGCTAACTGAGCTCGGGAAAAAACTGCCTTTGCTTGTGGCCAGCATGGGTTCTGACGGTGTTGACGGGCCGACTAACGCAGCCGGTGCTATGGTGACGCCTGCCATCGCTGCAAGGGCCGAGAAACTGGGTCTTGATCAAAAAAAATATCTCGAGAATAACGATTCCTATAATTTTTTCAAGAAGGCCGGAGGCCTCATTATCACGGGGCCGACGCGAACCAATGTGATGGATTTTCGGGTTTTTCTGGTATGATGATAGGAGCGATTTGGTAAGTTAAGGAGAGGAGGTTCCGACGATGCCAGCACGCGAGATCAGGCCTGATGTATTTTGGATTGGCGTGAACGACAGGACTACGGATCTTTTTGAGGGCCTCTGGCCAATCAGTCAGGAAGGGGTCTCTTACAATTCCTACCTTGTCCTCGGCGAGAAGAAGGCGGTCATCGACCTGGCCAAGTCGATGAAGGCCGATGAGTATTTCACTCAGCTCGAGGAGCTAACGGATATCTCAAAGATCGATTATATCGTCGTCAATCATATGGAGCCCGATCACACCGGGCTGCTTCGCCTTTTTCGGAAGATGGCTCCTCAGGCCGTCATCCTGGGCTCAGCCAGGACAAAGGACATGCTAAGCGGGTTCTTTTCGATCCAGGACAATGTCCGTGTCGTCGGCGACGGCGAGATTCTGCCGCTCGGCCGGAGGAGCCTGAAATTCTTTTCCACTCCCTTTGTCCACTGGCCGGAGACGATGATGACATACGAGGAATCGCACCGCATTCTGTTCGCCTGCGACGCCTTCGGCGGGTACGGAGCGGTCAGAGATTCCATTTTTGACGACGAGTGCAAGCATCTTGATTTCTACGAGAAGGAAGCATTGCGCTATTACGCCAACATCGTGGCCAATTACAGCAGCCGCGTTCTGGACGCCATCGCCAAGCTGGCCGCGGTCCCCGTTGACATCGTGGCTCCTTCCCACGGCCTCATCTGGAGAAAAGCCCCAGAGCGCATCATCCAGTTCTATAAGAAATGGGCCGAATGTGCTTCCGGGAAAACAGAGTTGGGCATTACGCTTATCTATGGGTCAATGTACGGGCACACCGAGAGAATGGTGAGCGCTGTGGCCCAGGGGATTTCCGAGGCCGGCATCCCCCTCGAGATTTTCGATGCGGCCAGGACGCACGTGAGCTACATCCTTCCTTCTTTGTGGTTGAATGCGGGCGTCGCGATCGGCGCCCCGACCTACGAAGTCAGGCTCTTCCCGCCCGTGGCCGAGGCCCTGAACATGGCCGTGAGCAAAAGGATTTTGAACCGGAAGGCCGCCTATTTTGGAAGCTACGGCTGGAGCAGGGGAGCCTTGAAAGAATTGAAAAGCATCATCGAGCCGGCGAAGTGGGACCTGCGGGAGAGCTTTGAATTTATCGGCAGCCCCAAGGAAGAAGACCTCAAAAAAGGGGAGGAGCTCGGCCGGAATTTTGCCGAGCTTATAAAAAAAAATATTTGATTTCTTATCCTTCTCTGTTATAATGAGACCAAGTTTTCTTGCGCCGGCTGGAGAAAACTTCTGCCCACCTAACAATTCATTTTTCCCTTTTCTGCTGACAACAGCCGGCAGTTTATGTGCGGGATAAAAAAAATGAGATGCGCTCTCCTTTTCCGGCTGGGCGGCCTGGGTGACCTTCTTGTTTCCTATCCGTCCATTTCTTTGATCCGTAAGACATATCCTTTGGCCGGGTTGACTCTTGTCTGCCGCGAAGAATACGGGGCGGTTTTGCAGGAGAAGGGTGTCGTGAATCAAATTATCCGGAGTGATAGTCCGCGACTATTGCCCCTTTTTTCTGATAGTGGTGCGCCCGTGGATAACCTGAACGAGTGGCTTGGCCAGTTTGACCTAATCATGGGCTGGATGCACGGGGAAAGGGACAATGCGCTTGAAAATCGCCTGACCGCCGCCGCGCCTCCAGGAAGATGCCGCTTTTTTTATTATCAACCCGAGATGCCGGAGCAGATCAGCCGGTTCTTTTTCCGGAAAACGCTGGAATCTTTGGGACAGGACTCCCAGGCTGGCCGCGGCTTTGAGAAATGCGGCCTGCTTCCGCTTGATCATCGGCACACGAAGGGCAGAAAACTAGTCATCGTTCACCCCGGGAGCGGAAGCGAGAAGAAGTGCTGGCCGCTTGGAAACTTCCTCGAAGTGATAAACCGTCTGGGACAAAAAGGTTTCAAGGGCATGCTCGTCACAGGAGAAGCCGAAAAAAGAATGGAGGCATTAATCGAAAAGACTATATTGCCTCCGGTTTGGACCTGGCTTAGTTCTCCCTCTCTCTCGATGCTTTCAGGGCTGCTCCAGGAAGCGGACCTTTATCTGGGTAACGATTCGGGAATCACTCATCTCGCAGCCGCCCTGGGGACAGAATCCGTAGCCCTCTTCCGGGACGATCTCCTCGCTCCCTGGAAGCCCTATGGCCGCGTTATTCTCCTCAGCGCGCCCACGCTTGAGGAGATCAGC
>Ga0129297_10001652_pt1 | contig 11337 bp, 13 predicted proteins | sample I18A1metaG_FD_94708 | JGI IMG/M metagenome (GOLD analysis project Ga0129297, IMG submission 94708) | Lake sediment bacterial and archeal communities from Gulf of Boni, Indonesia to study Microbial Dark Matter (Phase II) - ​I18A1 metaG | ecosystem: Environmental > Aquatic > Freshwater > Lake >... | reverse complement strand
TGGAAACCAGCTGCCAAAACGGCTGGCCAGATAGGTTCGTCAGCAGACTCCCAAGGTTCAATCAGCGAATAGGCGTTCTCCGATTCCTCGGATACATGTTCGAAGAAATGCCGAGAAGCGACTGGAACTAGGCAGAAAGCCAGGTCAGAACTGGATGCGCACATAGACGACTTAGTGCCCAATTCTCCTTTCATCGTCGTTTCTCCTAGCTTAGGCTAATTAGTAAAGAGCCACCTAGTAGCGCGCGGCGCCTGCGAAATGTCTCTCAGGATGCGTCCAATAGGACACGTCATGACAAGTGCAAGTCACGAGGAGCTGCGGCAAGGAGCGGCTGTCTCGAAGGTTGTGATCGACGGGAAGTTCTCACGCGGCCTGGAAGGGGTCGAGGATTTCTCCCATCTTTACGTGCTCTTTTGGCTGCACGAGATGCCCAAACAGAGTCAAGCGTTGAGAGTTCACCCTCGAGGACGACCAGACATCAAGAAGGTCGGCATATTCGCAACAAGGTCGCCACATCGCCCGAACCCGATCGGACTCACACTTGTGAAGCTTCTCAGGAAGAGTGGGAGGACACTGACCGTGAAAGGCCTCGATGCCTACGATGGCACGCCCGTACTGGACCTGAAACCTCACGACAAACGCGACTGCGCACCGCGGCCCCGGGTCCCGGCCTGGTGGAAGAAACTGGAGCGTGAAAGCAAATGTGCACGATGGACGGCAGCACCGTGATGCGGTTTGGGAATTCATCGGTTCGGAAGATTCGGTTCCAGAACCCGGTAGACATCCAATAGAGAGTCGCTTTTGACGTTGTAGGTGGCCCCTCTGGATACATGCTCCTCCGAAGCGTTCAACGCGACTGACAAGCCTACCCCCTTGAAGACAATCACATCATTTGTCCAGTTGCCTACATGTGCGCAACGTACTAGTTCGATCCCGTGTTGCCTACAGTAGCCTCGCAGGCCCTCCAGTTTGTTCGTCAAGAGCTTCATTCTGTCAGTCAATATGCCATCTGGGGTCTCGATTTCAGTTGCGATGACATCGTGAAAGCCATAGATCTTGAGCGGTTTAGTAGCGAAGGATGGGTTATCCGTCAGAATCACAACTTTGGCGCCAGCGTGCTTGAACCTCTCGAGGGTTGTCTCTAGGTCCTTGATCAGGGGTAGCTCGGTGGGATTTGGGGCAATTTCATCTGCCTTCATCCCGGACAACAGAGCGAACTGAACCTGAAGCGTCTCCTCGTACCCCAGTTTCCCATGGAAGAACAATTCGTCCTGAGCTGCAACTCTCTCATGCAGCTCCTTGGGAATTCTCAAGTAGTCTAGGATTCGACCCCGCAGGATGGTTCCGTCTAGATCGAAGGAAACCAACTTCAGCAGCGGATTCTTCATTCTTTGCAACTCGGTTACTCGTGCGTTATTGGGCAGGTGAGGCGGTCGGCGATTGAATCGTTGCGTTCTTTTTTAACTTGTAGTTGGAGGATGAGGGCACGATTCATCATGCGAAGGACACGGATCATTGCCACGGATATTGACCTCACGCTGACAGATATGGAACTACGACTTGACACAAGAGCCGTCGAGAAGATCCGAGGACTAGAAGCGAAGGGAGTGAAGGTCATTCTCGTGAGCGGAAGGAACCTGGCAGCAACTGGGTCACTCGCACAGTTCATCGGCACGTGCGGGCTCGTTGTGGCGGAGAACGGAGGTGTGATCGGAAGATACCAGGCTCCAATCAGAATCCTCGGTAGAATCGAGAACGCCCGTGCGGCGCTCCGGTTGCTCAGGAAGAGGATGGGCCGCAAAGTCGTGGAGCGGGCTGACAGCAGATATGGGATGCGACTCTCCGACGTGTCACTGGAACGATCATTCGAGCCGGAGGAGGCAAGGAAAGCGCTTCAGAAGAGTGGGGTTAAGGTGCGGCTTGTCGACACAGGTGTCACGTTCCAGCTCTTGGACGAGCGCGTCGACAAGGGATATGCGTTGGTTCAGCTCGCGCGATTGGAAGGATTCTCTTTGACTGGGCTCACAGCGATCGGAGATAACTACAATGACCTTGACCTCTTCCGCGAGGCCGGGTACAAGGTCGCAGTGGCGAACGCCCCAGAGGAGGTCAAAGAACAGGCCGACTATGTCTGCAGGCGTCCATATGGTCGTGGCTTCTTGGAGGCTATCGTCCATGTGGGGCTGTGAAACGTAGTAGCGTCACGGGCAAGGTCGAGCGCCTGATCTAGAGAACAATGCTCAGGAGTCTCCTGAGTCGCCGGCTCCCTTTCTTGTAGGAGCCTCGGGACAGGAGCTCGTTGAGGTCCTCGGCGCTCATTGCTGTTCAACGACCGGGACGAAGGTGATCCCCTTAAAAAGGCATTATTGAGCTCACCGATAGATCGAAAGTCGAGCGGCTACACTCGGTCTTGACAAGGGACTGGACATTGTCAGCGGTCAGATTGCTACCTTTTTGAGTGCTAGGTTTGGACCGCAACAAGAAGTACGTTATACCAACCCCCACGAAGATGCAAGCTGTCGCTATGATCACTCCGTAGACAAGCCATCGAATCTCCAAGCCGGGCATGATGGTGTCCGGCGGAGTTACACTCGAAACCGCTATCGTCGTCTCGGCCTCTACTTCCAGCTTTTGCCCGTCCCACCATGAGCTCGCGATGATCTTGTACATGTTTGTCTCGTGAGGTTTCCAGGTGGCGGTCACGCTGAGATCGCTGTCAGTCTGCCATTGCCAAAACTCAACTCGGACACCGGTGGAATCCAGCACTTCAAGGCGTACTTGGTGCGAGTGGAGGACCGCAATTTCAGCGCAGCTTGGAAGTAAGTGCATGAACTGTACAGTTATTCTGACGCTCCCGCCGATCTTGTATTCGGGCCTGTCCGTGCTCACCTCCATCGAGCGGCATGTGATCGGGCGTTGAGAGATCTCGAAGTCGAAATCCAGGTCGCTCAGCTCGCCTTCATACTTCGCGGCTGTGAACCAAGCTGCGGGGCCATCAGCCACCGGGAAGAGTTCAGTAAGCCGAGGATCAATCGTCGAGAGGTCTCCTAGTGACAGTTGGAATTGAATTTCTTGACCGACTGGTTCGTAGCGCGCAAATCTCATCTTTGCCGGGATGTCTTCCTCGACTACCGGCCTCGGTGTTATCAGGTACAAGATTACCTGTGTGTGTCCCTTTGCCGTGGCTGAGACCTTCAGAGGATAGTAGAGACTTGATGACTGGAATTCGTAGACGATTGGCTCTATGCTCCTAGCAGCCGAGTGGAGGTCAACGAGGTCAAAGACCCAGTAGTTGAACCCTCTCGTTAAGTAATCCTCCAGAATGCTTCTCGTCTTTTCGCCTACGGAGAGTGTGCGGTTGACGCCCATTTTGCCTGTATAATTGAGCATGAAATTGAGGAGCTCGTCGATAGATCTCGATCTGACCACGTCTATGTCGTGGGCTCCGATCCGCTCATGGAATACTATCTCGAGGCCCAAGGATTCTTTCCCGGAAGTCGCAACCCTAGGCAGGTTGTTCGTCATCAGTTGTTGAATGGCTTGAAAGGATTGAAAGGTTCCCGCATCTACGGTTGGCTCGGATGGGAGCGGGAGTACTTCAAGGACCTTCGCATCGGCGCTCGCATAGAGGTCCGTTGACAGGGTTAGCCTTTCGATTTGACCGTTCCACGCTACTATCGCTTTTTGCCCAGGCCCGTACACGTCCACGTCCGATATTGGCAGAATACATCGATCGGTGTAGCCCAGTGGGATGACTAGGGAAAAGAGGACGAGTACCGCCATAGCCGTGTTGGCCGCTCGAGTCATGCTCTATTTCTTCTCTTTCCGTCTTCTCCGCCTGTACACGTAGTATGCCGGGACGCCGATCAGGGCTAGCGGGATCAGTGAGACTATGAGGATTATGAGCCCGCGTACAACCGTGAAGAGGCCCATGATGGCTGTTTCGAAGGTTTCGCCCCAATCCATGCCTGGCGGCGTGAAAGGAGGCAGCGGCTCAGTCAAGGTGACTGAGATCAGGGACATCTCAACGTTGCCTTCAAGATAGTTAATCTGCCCCTGCAAGCTGTCTGTCTCGCCTCTTACTCTTGCTAGCTCGCTCTCGACTCTCAGGATTTCGTCGACTGTCTTCGCCATGCCTAGGATTTCGTGTAGGCGTTGTTCCTCCTTCTTGAGGTTATTGAGCCTGGCCTTCAGGTCTATGTATTGTTGAGTAACATCTTCGCTTGTTGTACGCTCGTCAACGACTTTACCGTAGGTCCCGATTTCTTGGACGGCTGTCTGGAACTTGTCCTTGGGAACCCGAATGGATATTTCCGCTCTTACTTGTGTCCCGTAAGTTGAGCGGGATGAGCTGGCCACGTATCCTCCGTAGCTCTCAGCCAGCCCTCTAATCTTGGCAAGTCTCCCTTCAATGTCGCTTGTTTCGAGCGATATGAACGCGTTGTAGATGATCATGCGCGCCTGAACCGTTGCCTGTTTTTGCAAGTAGGTCAGCTCGGCTTCAGCCTTCGTCATCGAAGGCAGTGGAAGTGTACCGGGTTGCGATTCCACGAGGCCTCCGTACGTCCCAATCCAGCGATAGGGTGAGTAGAGCATGCCAATGAAGAAGGATGCTGCCAAAAGGAGCACGATGACGGACGAGATAACTAGCGTTTTCTTTCTATCCATTTGCCATCGCTGATGATTGAAGGAGAGGATGCATAAAGCGCTAGAGCTTGGAACATAATGTTCACAGAATGGAACACCAGAAATTCTCTTCGGCGGACACGGCTGAGCCCTTTTTGGCCTGGAGACGTAGTACTCTTATCGATTGACGCTCAATGAGATGCAGGCGAGTCATTTGAACCCGAGTGCTTCTAGAATCGTCGTTTCAACAGTAGTTGGTGCGGTCATCGCCTCTATTTCCGGGTTCTTTCCGAGTCCCCTTTCATACATTCTTCTCGGCGTCGCTCAGTGGGGCATACCATTACCTTGGATCACTCAGGTAATCTATCCAGGCGCACCTAAGGTCTTTCATTGGGCTGAGCTTGTGGTAGACGCGGCCCTTTGGACGTTGATACTCTACCTCTGCTACCATCGCATTTACAAGAGGAAAGTCAAAGCCGTCACGAATCAACGTGAGTGCACGAGGGCTTAAGCATTCGATCCAGCAAGCGGCGTATTGTGCTAGCTTTCTTCGTGTCTGGCGCGGAACCAAGGCATTCATCTACCCGACCCTCGAGAAGGATCCCAGAGTTGATACGTGAATAGAAACGGCATGAGCAACCTTAGGCCCCCAAAGCGCTTCTACGGGAGGCGAGCATAACCAGCTAGAACGCGAATCCCGAGGAAGACAACAAGATGCGGCCACTGATGGAAGGTAGCGAGCCCGGTCGGACTCAGCATTCTTGTTGCTAGAATCGGTTTCGAAATCCTTTCTTACGCAAGTCCGTACTATTCGACTGTGGGGATGGCGGTGACGAAAAGTAGGGAGACGGGATTTTCTACGAGAGCTGTGAGGGCCGGAGAAAGAACAGATCCAGAGACTGGGGCAGTTGTCACACCTATCTACGAGACCTCAGTCTTCGCCTTCACGAGTACGCAGCAGTTGATCGATGCCGTGAGCGAGAAGATTAGCCATGATGTCTATACGAGGTGGAGCAACCCAACGATCACGGCAGCTGAGAGGAAGATAGCTGAGCTCGAAGGCGCAGAAGACTGCGCGGTATTCTCATCCGGTATGGCGGCTATCTCAACAGCGATCATGAATTTTGTTTCCCCCGGCGATCACATAGTATCTGTCAGAGATCTTTACGGGGGAACGGTGGACCTCCTCTCGAACCTTATGGCGAGCTTGGGCGTGTGGACAACATTCGTTGAGGCGACCGATGTTGGCGAGATCGAGTCAGCGATTAGGGACAACACGAAACTTCTCTTCCTTGAAACTCCGACAAACCCAACTCTGAAACTTGTAGATCTCTCCAAGATTGCAGAGATGGCCAAGAGGAGCGACGTAAAGGTACTTGTCGATAATACGTTCGCAACCCCATACAACCAGCAGCCTCTGCGGTTCGGCTGCAGTGTAGCGATACATAGCGCTACGAAATACTTGGCAGGACACAATGACGTGACGGCTGGAGCAGCAGCCGGGCCGAAAGAACTCATCGAGCCGATGAAGAAGCTCCGCAGAATCCTAGGAGGTGTCCTTGACCCGCACGGCGCTTGGCTGATGCTCAGGGGCATGAAAACTCTTGCACTTCGAATGGAGAAGCACAACGCGAACGGCCAGAAAGTCGCAGAATACCTTGAGACTCATCCCAAGGTCGAAAGAGTGTACTACCCCGGACTGAGCATGCACCTGCAGCATTCGCTAGCGAAGAGGCAGATGAGGGGGTTCGGAGGAGTCTTGAGCTTTGAGGTGAAAGGAAACCTGAATCGCGCAGTGAGATTCGTCGACAGCCTCAAGCTAGCTCTCATCGGGTCAAGTTTGGGCGGGGCAGAGACATTGGTCAGTCAGCCTAGCACAGCATCCCACTACTTCATGAATCCTGAGGAAAGGCGGAAGGCAGGAATAGGTGACTCGCTGATCAGGCTCTCGCTAGGCATAGAGGATGCGGATGACATAATCTCAGATTTGGCGCAGGCATTCGAAAAAGTATAGCTCGATCTTCTATTCTGCTTCTCGAACTTGGGTGTGCGTCTACTCGCCTATTAGCGCCCTCCGCGGATTCATTCATCCACTCACAGCGGAGGTCCACAGATTGGCTCCTCTAAGTACGTCAGTTTGGCGGGGCCGCAGAGCACTGACTAGCTGAGCCTAAACTTGGTATCTTTCATGAAATCCGCGGCTACGCGCAGACTCCACTCTGCATCTTCCTTCGTGGTTTCAATCCCCGGAGAGTAGTCGGCTTTGTCCCTGAGAGCCTTCAGTCTGGAGAAGTTGCTGCCCATCGTTTTGGGCCAGCCTTCTCCCTTGACGAACAACTCTCCGAACATTCTGAGCGTTCCTTCGTGCGTCTTCGGGTACGAATCCTTGAGCGCCAAGGCAGCCAGAGCACAGCTCAGCACGCAGTAGTACGCTCTAGAGACCGAGTCCTCGTATCTCCGAGACTCCAACAGTTCTTTAGCCGCTTCGAATCTCGCATCAGCCTTTCTCAGGTATGCTCTGCTTTCTGAGCTCATTCAAGGTCGTCCCCTGGACCGGAATACCGTACGTGATAACCTCTCCTGCGAAGTGTTGTCCAGCTCTGGCCAGATTCAAGAATTTTCTCTTCTCCAGTACAATTGGTGTGATGACCGTCCCACATGCGAGCGCGATGGGGTATACAATCTCATGAATACAAATCTCCATTTGACTGGGGCTCTCGTGGCTTTTAGTCGAGACCAGAACCAGAATGTCGAGATCGCTGTCCTCGGAGGCCCGGCCACTTGCAACTGAGCCGTAGACGATGATGTCGGTGACAGTCTCTGGGTACTTGCTCAGAATGACCTGAGCGGTGATTTCAGCGACGACTCTGAGGAAGCGGATCTTGCTCACGTAGTTTCTTTCGACAAGCCGTCTAATGGCATCTCGGATAGCTTCACTTCTGCTTTGGTAGAAGCCGTCTGCGACCAGGCTGTCCAAGGCCCGGATGAGGGGTTCCTCAAGCTTGGTTGGGATGGCGAGCGCCATGGGAAGGGTTTGGCTTTATACCCTGGTATAAGACTTTCCAAGCCGATCCGACTCCCCCACAAGGCTAGACTCGTTCTACAAAGGAGCGGAAAACCGTCCGCGAGAACGACGAATGCTTGGCGGGCCTCGTGGGACGCGAACCTACCCGAGGATCGGCCGTCTGGGGTTTGCCTCTAAATCGTTCTACTCCCAACGGCCTCAGGTCTACAGCTGGAGATTCACCGACAAGGATCTGACGGACCAATTTCCCAGTGACTGGCCCCAGGGATATGCCCAGCATGCCGTGGCCAGCAGCCACGATCAGGTTCTCCAGCGCATCGCTGCGCCCAATGATGGGCAGACCGTCCGGCGTGACCGATCGCAAGCCGCGCCAAATCTCCACCAATTCGAGCCTTTCCATGCCCAGCAGATATTGGCGGGTTGCCCGCTCAATTGCAGCTACCCGTCGCCGGTTGACGGAGAGGTCAAGGCCGGTCAGTTCTAAGGTGCCGCTGAACCGCAGCATCTCGCCCATAGGCGTCACTGCCACCTTGCTTTCGCTCAGGTAGAGCGGCACCTGAGGGCTGGTAGGGGGAGACTTGACGGTGATGCTGTAGCCTTTGGCAGATTGGATAGGTAATCGCCAGCGGAGATCGCGGGCCACAACTGGCGACCAGGCACCTGTGGCCAGCACCACCTGGTTGGGATGGAGTTCACCGCGGGTCGTCACCACCGCCGAAATCCGCCGGCCAGAGGTTTCAAAACCCAAGACCTCCATGCCTGTCTGGATGCTGGCTCCCAGGCTCTCGGCCAGACGAGCGAGTTCCAATACAAAGCGGTTGGGGATCAGGTGGGCGTCCTCGGGGTAGTAAATGGCCCCGATGACGGAGGGCGTCACGTTTGGCTCAATCCGGCGCACACCTGCTGCATCCAGTACCTGCGACTCAACCCCGTACTCTTGCAACAGGCGCGCCTCTTTGTATCCCTCTTGAAAGCCTCCCCGGCTGTTGAAGAGCAGCAACCACCCTTTCTGCTCGTAGCCACATGGTAGATCGTTGCTGGCGACCAGTTCCTTGAGCAACGTGTGGCTGGTCCGCCCCAGCGCCAAGAGTATCGGAATACTCCTGCGCATCGGTCCCTCATGGCAGGCAGCTTGGAACTGCCAGAGCCAGCGGACGAGTTCAAGATCAAGGCGCGGCTTTATGTAGAGCGGGCTATCGGCATCCAACAGCCACTTTAGACCCTGAGTCAATACCCCAGGCGCTGCCAGAGGGATAGCATAACTGGGCACGATCAGCCCAGCGTTGCCGTAGGACGCGCCGGCGCAGATATCGTCTTTTTCGACGAGCGTCACCGACCGGCCCTGACCGGCCAGATAGTAGGCCGCACACACGCCAACGACGCCACCCCCAATAATGAGGACATCTTCCCGTTTATCCAAGTGTCTTGCACCGCCTAGCACACGGGGATCGCTGGGAACGTTCATAACAATCTCTGCGTTCTCTGTAGTGGATATTTCGGTTTCGGCTACATTGCCATATGCGTTGCCCACCCCATGCAGCAGCGATTGCAACCACAACGTATCTTCTGCGGGCCAATCCTGCGACCCCTCACGATGCCGAGCGCTGGAGCCTGTACCTGGAGAGTCGACGTAGAGGAAACCTCCATCCCGAGATTCCTGCCGAGGATCTCTCCGATGACTCGCCTGTCATTCGAGACGAGATGTACGATGTCGCCAGACCGATGGGAGAGAAACAGGTGCGGAAGCTCATTCACAGACTCTATTTCAAGGCCGGCTTGCTCAGACAGAGTAATGAAGGAAGATACAGCCTCTGCGTCCGCAGTCTCCGCAAGTTCTTCAAGACCCAACTCATGGCTCTGGGCGTCCAATCGGACTATGTCGAATACATGATGGGGCACACGATCAGTATCATGATATCGAGTCGAAAGGCGTGTAGTTTCTTCGCAACGTCTACGCCGACTCTGGGCTCCGAATCAGGCCAAAGGGCGCTCCAGCGAAGAAGAACGAATTACCAGCGATGGCAAGAGGATTCGGCCTCACCCCAGAGGAAGCACGAGATCGCGGTCGTCCGCGACGCCGTCACAGAAGGGATCAAGAAGAGAATCTTGGCTGGCCAACAGTTGGCAAACCCGCGGGTTTCGCTCAGGTGGTTGGGGGCCCGGTGGGACTCGAACGCACCGCCCTGGCTTTCATCGCTCCTCGGAGACTCCTTGGTGGTCTGACGCTTTGGACACGGCACTTCAGGTGCGGCAACAACCAATCGAGCGCTTGCCAGAGTATATGGTATAATTTATACTAGGCTACTGGTATACGCAGAGGCTCGATGGCGACATGAGCTCGACCACTACAGTCAAGGTCTCGAAGACAACGCTGACCGAACTGGAGAAGCTGCGAGAGCAGCTCAAGGCTCGCAGCTTGGATGATGCAATAAGATCGCTCATCAAGAGGCATAGGTTGCAGCTGTTGCAGGAAACGCTTGGTGCTGACAGAGGGAAGATTAGGGCGTTCACCGAGGAGGACAGAGGCGAGGACCGCTGAGACTTGTCGCAGATTCCTATGCGTGGGTGGAGCTGTTCCTCGGAGGCCAGAAAGGACAGAGGGTCAGCCGAATGATAGCAGATGCAGACGAGGTAAGGACGCCCGATATTGTCCTAGCGGAAATCTCGAGGAAATATCTGAGGGAGAAAGCTGAGGAAAGTAGAGTGAGGTCCAGACTAGAAACGATCACATCAGCCTCACTCGTAACACCGGTCGGGGTCGAAGTGGCCATGAAAGCCGGAGAAGCCTTCCTTGAACTTGCACAGAGGGCCGCGAAGCAAAGACGCAGAGCACCAAGCCTGTTCAACGCAATCGTCCTGGCCACAGCGCGCGTGTATGACTCCAAGCTCCTGACTGGAGACGAGCACTTCGAAGGGTTGTCAGAAACCATTCCCATCTGAGTTATGCCAGCGGTTATTGGAAGACCCTGTCCGATCTAATGTTGAGGAAGAGAATTGGCGGGTTCGGATAGGTGACATTTCACGTTTTGAACCAACGAAATCCCTAGGGACAAACCATACGCGAAGAGTACGCAAAACACCCACGGAAGGGCGAAAAGGGATGCCGGGACTCGAACTCTCACCTCCGTGGGCAAGGCGAGTTCTTGGCACTCGGGAAGCAGGTTTCAGCGGATCTTAGCAGCTGTCAGAGGGAGTGGAATCGCGGAGGCCAGCGACATTCGGGCTTGGAATCCTGCTTCCTTTGTGCTCCAAGTAACTCACACCATTAGTTGGTCTCGCCCTCCTAGTTTGGATTTAGCATGCTCTTGGGCAATAGCGTGAAACGCGACAGGAGCGGGAGCATGTTCTCGTCGTCGAGAACGATGGCTGGCCCGCTGGGAACGCTGATATTGCCGTAGCTATGATCGGTTCGCTGGTCCTCCCATTCTTGGCGCGATTCCTCAAAGGTGCGGACCTGAGAATTCAGCTATTGCCGCCGGAAGTACAGTTTGTTTTAATGACACGATCTCCATCTATGGCAAGGCTGCAAATCGCATGGGCTACGTGAAGGTCAGAGCGAAGATTAGTGATCCAGAGCAGACGCGAACCAAAGAACTTGAATTTCTGGTTGATACCGGAGCCTCTTACATGGTGATACCTCCTCCAATCGCTGAAGAACTGGGATTGAAACCGGTCAAGAAGACGAG
>Ga0129297_10001651_pt1 | contig 11337 bp, 8 predicted proteins | sample I18A1metaG_FD_94708 | JGI IMG/M metagenome (GOLD analysis project Ga0129297, IMG submission 94708) | Lake sediment bacterial and archeal communities from Gulf of Boni, Indonesia to study Microbial Dark Matter (Phase II) - ​I18A1 metaG | ecosystem: Environmental > Aquatic > Freshwater > Lake >... | reverse complement strand
GTCCAAGCCTATGCCTCCAATAGGGTTGCACGCCTGCATCCACATGCCCTTGATGGGATAGGGGGCCCCTGTGAATATCTGCTCAAAAACCAGGTCTGTCTGGGCCCGCCAGATGAATCTGTTCAAAGGCCCGTACCGCTCTGCCCCGATCCTTCTGTTGTCAACTTCTTTGGACTTCAGTTTGATTACACCTTCCGCCCCGGGCAGGGCATACGCAACCGCGTCGAAGGCGTAGCGGGAGATCACGTTCCCGCCGGGCACGTCCAAGTTACCAGTCAGGCACCAGAGGCAGGTTATTGCCTGGGCCGTCGGCGTGATTGCGGGCGTCATGTCGATCGGCACCCCCCAGTGTATGGATGCCGGCTTGCTCTTCGCGTACAAGATCGCCGCGTCCCTGATGTCTTCCCCCGGAACCAGAGTGATTTCCGCTACTCGCTTAACAGGGTACCTGTTCACTTCCTCGCAGAATACATCCCAGACAGTTTTAGCCTCCACCCGAGTTCCATCCTTAAGGTCAGCTTCAAAATCCCCCGTTAGTGCTGGCTCCACGTTTGGCGACCGGAACGCAACCTCACCCGAGTCCCAGACAGCCGGCTTTTCGTTTTCGGCATCCCAGACAACAAAGTTGCCCTGAGATCCACCACCAACCAAGTCGCTCTCCCTAAGCAGCCTCCCAGTGTCACATCGAACCAGATGATGCGCGTTAGTCCATCTTTCAACGAAACCTTCATCGTATAGTCCCTCATTGATTATCACATTGAGGAAGCCCATCGCCAAGGCGCCGTCTGTTCCTGGTCTCAGCCTGAGCCACTTCGTTGCCCTTGAAGCGAACCAAGACAAGCGTGGGTCGATGTCGATGATTTTCGCGCCTCTTTTCATGAGATCGACTATCCAGTGACCAAATACGTTGTCCGGGCATGAGGCCGGGATGTTGTAGCCCCAAACCACGATGCACTCAGGGGTCTTGTACCTCGGGCTTTCGTAGCGGTCAGCCAGCCATTGCCCGGCGTCGATGACGCAGTAGTCACCCTGGACGGTTTCCACGGCTGATATTCTTGGGCTGTAGCAGGCTATGCCGCTCAGGCTGAACATGACGTTAGGGCTACCATAGGCGTAGGCGAGCATGCATATCCAGGGTCCAATATCCCTCCCGGTCCCCATGGAGAAGATGAAGCTCTCCGGACCGTGATCCTCACGTATCTTCTTCATTCTTCTCTCTATCAGGTCGAAGGCCTCATCCCAGGAGATCTCCTCCCACTTTCCCTCGCCACGCTCTCCAACACGCTTCAGTGGGCGTGTGAGGCGGTTTGGGTGATACACGTATTGGGTCATTGCAAGGGCTCTTGAGCAAAGACGACCCTGATTCCAAGGGTGTCCCGGGTCGCCCTCGACTTTAACCAGCTTGCCGTCCTCAACGTACGCCAGCACCCCGCAGCCGCCATGGCAGCCAGGTCCAGCCGACCAAGTCGTAGTTCTGAAAATTTGAACACTTTTGCCGCTCATTGCAGAATTCCCTTTTTCCGACACAATCGCTTGAGGTAGAAATCCAGAATTTAAGAATGATGGACAAGCTAGGCTGTCTGCCATCAGCTACTTCACTGCCGATCGATCTAAACAAAAAACGGGAGCTGCCCACGCCTCCTCTTAAGGCATTAGGGTGCATCCATCGGCTTAGATCAACCATCCGGGTGGAATCGACGACTTGTATTTCCCCCGCCGCTCTGTATCGTATTTCTTGTAACAGCCTTCGCAGATACGACAATTGCGTTTCCTGTGAAACGCATACCAATTTTCATCCGTGGGCGTGACGCCGCAAACCCGACACCTCGGCTCTCCCAAGAGAGCTGCTGTGAAGGATCCAGCCACACACCGGCCTATCTGCAAGTAGAATATCCAAGCATCGTTCAGTAGATTGACGCTCCTCAGAACACGTTGAAATTGAAGAGATCGATCAATCCCAAAATGCCACAGAACAACCCACAACGGCGCTTGGAAAGATTCTTATGCGGAATCTCCGTGCAAAGGGTGAACTGAGATGCCCGCAACAGAGGGAGGGAGCGAGGGAAGGAAGGAGATGGTCAAAAAACAGCAGTATGGGACTAAGGGATTGAAGAAGGAGAACGAGGATCTGAAGAAGAATCTGAATGACTGTAAAGCCAAACTAAAGAGGTGCGACATGACAAATAGATCATTGGCGGATGAGAATCGAAGACTAGCGAGAATGAATGCGGACCTAGCACAAAGAATACTGGACTTGCAGGATCAAATCAAGGGATTGCGGGAGAAACTCGATCGATCGAATGAGGAGGTTGAGAAACTAAGGAAGGACTTGGAAGAGTGTAGAGAGAAGTCTGAACGACTGGGTGAGGGGGAGGTCATTGCCGGGGAGGTTAGGGAAACTCAGGCCGAACGAGGGAGCGAGCTGATTACGTGATCTATCCACTTTCTGTTTGCTGTCGACCGACCGCGTATACTATATGCACTCGAGGAGGAAGCTGACGGGTCTGGCTTCATCAAGGCACGCGACCAGAACGACCCTTTTCCTCGTGTGCTACTGGGACAGCCCACTGGGCTCGGGATACGGAATATTCGCGTAGATGGCCTTCGTGCCCAACATGTTGTAGGAATTGCAAGCCCGATCGATGGAGGAGTTTGAATCCTAGCGGTCATCACCGCCATGCCGACATTCCTCACATAGCCTCAGCTTTTTTGACCCAGGGGTCTCGTGAGGCGTGTTTTACTGGATCCAGACCCTCCGCGTGACCATGAAGCTAGCGAAAAATATCCTATCGCGTCCACGGCCTTGACATCCGACCCGACACCGCCCCGCTCCGTGTTAAGAAAACACGCCTCACCATCACATCGTCATCCGAGCAAAGCGCCCTCCGAACCAGAAGAAACCAGATCAGCGAAGGCGATCGATCCGAGAAGAAAGGGTAATATTCATTTCACCCCCTCTCATTTCTAGGGGATGATGAGATGGTTTCGAGAGATAGAGGGTTCTCAACCAAAGCCGTTCACGCCGGCGAGAAGCGAGATCCATCCACCGGAGCTGTGGTTGCACCGATCTACGAGACATCGGTTTTCGCCTTTTCCAAAACAAGAGAGCTGATCGACATCATGAGCGAGAAAAAGGAGGGGTACACATACACGAGATACGGCAATCCAACCATTACGACCGTTGAGAGGAAGATGGCGGAACTTGAGGGCGCCGAGGATGCGGCGCTCTTTTCGTCAGGCATGGCAGCCATAACCACCACCATCTTCACACTAGTTTCCCATGGTGACCACGTCGTTTCTACCAGGGATCTGTACGGCGGAACTCTTGAGTTCTTCAAGAGCGTGTTACCCAAGTTTGGCGTAAAAGTGAGCCTGGTGGAAGCCACCGATTTCGACGCAATCAAGTCAGCGACCCGAAAGAATACGAAGGTTATCTACGCGGAGACCCCTACAAATCCCACATTGAAGGTTGTAGATGTATCCAAGGTTGCCGAGTTCGGCAAGAGAAAAGGGATGACCGTTGTGGTTGACAGCACTTTTGCTTCCCCCTACAACTCGAAGCCCATCCAACTCGGCGTCGACATCGTTGTTCACAGCGCAACAAAGTATCTCGGAGGGCACAACGACGTAACCGCCGGGGTTGCAGCCGGCTCCAAAGACTATGTCAAACAGCTGAAAGAAACGCGAAAACACCTCGGCGGCACACTCGATCCCCTCGCCGCATGGCTACTGCTACGTGGACTGAAGACACTTGGTTTACGGATGGAAAAGCACAACTCTAATGGTATGCAGGTAGCAAGATTCCTCGAGAAACATCCCAAGGTAAAGACGGTGTACTACCCAGGCCTATCAAGTCACCCTCAGCACTCCGTTTCGAAACGTCAAATGAAGGGTTTCGGCGGGGTCGTCAGCTTCGAAATCGAGGGAGACCTCGAAACAACCATGAAGTTCATCGAAAACCTCAAGCTGTGTTTCCTAGCTGCAAGCCTGGGTGGGGCTGAAACCCTCGCCACACAGCCCGTCACTTGCTCCCACTACTTCGTCAGCGCAGAAGACCGGAAGAAGGCAGGAGTAACAGATCAACTGGTTCGGCTAGCTTTGGGAATAGAAGACCCAGAAGACATCATCGCCGATCTAAAACAAGCCTTCGACAAAATCTAGCCGACCGAGCGATCGATCACTTCTTTAAAGTAAGGTATGTAATGAACGCTGCAAGCAGGGATACAAAACTGACAATTATGTAGATCACCCGTAGACCAAAGATGTCCGCGAAAACACCTGACATGTATGGGAAAATCGAGCCGAAACTCCATGCGATAGCGAACAGCAATCCATACATGAAGGCTCTCGCACCCAAGCTTGTGGACCTGGCTATGATCGAATAGAACGGTGGCCAAACACCCAGCAAAGCGAACCCGCTTATGAAGACTGTAACCGATAGGAGGTAGACATTACCTACATTTGCTGAGATCGCTGATAACGCGCCCAGCATGACCGTTGCGAGTAGGATGGCGTTTCTCTCACCAAGCCTATCAGCTAGGGCTCCTTCGACGACCGCTCCAACCGCACCCAAAGCCATCATCAACGCAGTTACACCGTTCGCTAACTCGATGCTCAATCCGAATGTTGTTAGGTATGTTGTAGTGAAGGAAGACACAATTTTGTAGCAGGCACCAGCTAGGCCCATCACAACAATCACCGGAATTAGAGTTGTGATAATCTCTCTTGTGGAACGACTCTTGGCGTTTGAGTGCAGTCCACTCTTTCTCGGCTCAGCTATCATCAACGGTACTATTACAGCGATGATAACCGTGATCAAGCCCCACAGCCTAAAGATGTTGCGCCATCCTAGTACGAAAGCCAAGAAGCCTGACGACGCAAAAGCTATTGGAACCGCCATATCCCCGGCGGCGCTCCCCAGCCCCAGGGCCTTCCCCCTCTTTCTAGACTCAACCATGTCAGACACCAATGAGTAACCGATTGGATGGTAGACGCTCGCTCCAACCCCCACCAAACACTGGAAGGCGAGAAGCTGAACATAATCGCTGGAGAGGCTTACAAGGATGGTTCCTACGCCCACCGTCGCCAACCCCGCAAACAAGAAGGTGATTCTGTTCACCCGGTCGGCGACATACCCAGTCACAGCCTGCAAAGCCGTCATCGAGAGGGCGGACACCGCAATTACAGCTCCTGACGCAGCATAGCTCAAATTGAACTCCACTATCACAATGGGAAGCACCGCCGGAAGAAGAATAACTGGTGCATCGTTGGCAAAATGCGCTAGAGAGACAGCAAGAATTACTTCGAAATCGCCGCTTAACCTCTTCAACGGTCCCGCCTTCGTTCGATCGACCATCTCCCTGTTTAAACATTGCTGTACAGCCCCTGTAATGTTAAAGACGACCCGTGCTATTAGAAAGACAGAACTTCCACTGCCACGTGGACATACCTCAGCGCACGGTCGATCGACCAAAGGGGGACAGCCGTGGTTCTTCTCACAAACATCCGCTCATGGCCATCGCTACGTACCCCCGCGCAGAGTTTTGCATGTTCTTGATGAACAAGGAAGCGTGAGGAATAAATAGGGGATACCTGCGTTTCTTTGATGCTGGGCCTTGAAGAAACAGAAAGAGATCAGAAGACCTTCCAGGGATCTCGTTGAGAAGCTACGGACAGTGCCGACAGAAACGCTTTCAGATGCATTGGATAAACTTGGGCTCCAGGGCGTAATGGAGGGAATCTCACCTATTGTTCAAGGGGCTGCTTTATGTGGGCCAGCTGTTACAGTGAAGGAGGACATCGGCGAACTGGGAACATATTCTTTAGATGATTTTCGCGTTGGTGAGGTCATCCAAGTGGCCAAGAGAAATGACGTCATAGTCTTTGACGCTGGCGGCCAAAAGGTCTGCACATGGGGGGGCTTGGCTACCAGAGCGGCTGTCGCAAATGGGGTCGGGGGCGTGGTGTGCGACGGCGGAATCAGGGATATCGAAGAGATAAGGAAGTTTCGATTCCCGGCTTTTGCAAGGCACGTTATTCCCACATCAGGCAAAACACGCGTTAGGGTCTCCTCGATAAACGGCGTCATACAATGTGGAGGCATCAATGTTGCTCACGGTGACATTGTGGTCGGGGACGAAACCGGAATAGTGGTCGTGCCGATGGCAAGAGCCAATGAGGTCTTGAAAACGACGGCGAAATTGGTCAAAGCAGAGAAGAGATTCGAAGAACTTCTTGAGGAAGGGAGAACATATAGCGATGCGGCACATAAACTTCTTCACATGTGATCGCTAGATCTCGCTGAGCGCGACAGAATCGGAAGAGAGTTTTTTCTTCCCACAGTAGAGAGCCTCAATACGGTTGTCGCTAAGCTATTATACTGCACCTTGGGTACGGCATGAGGTGGTTGTTATGGATTTCGATTTCACCGCGGAGCAGCAACTCGTCAGAAAGACCGTTCGCGATTTTGCTGAGAAAGAGCTCGCTCCCAAAGCTCTAGAGTTAGACAACAAGCGAGAACTTCCAAAGGACATCATAAAGAAGGCCGCGAAGATGGGTCTTATTGGAGTGGTGATACCGGAGGAGTACGGCGGATCCCCCATGGGACACGTAGCTAGAATGATGAGCATAGAAGAAATATCGCGGGCATGCGGTTCCATGGGTCTTTTCCTCCAGGCAACTCCCCTGGGACTCTGGGCTATACTTCGATTCGGAACGGAGGAACAAAAAGAGAAGTACATCCCCCCTGTCGTCAGCGGAGACAAGATCATGTGCATGGCGCTTACGGAACCAACGGGCGGCTCTGATCCGTTAGCTATGGAGACCGCGGCAAAACACATCGGTGACAAATACGTTGTAAACGGAAGGAAGTGTTTCATAACGAATGGGTCCACAGCCGATTACTGCGTTTTTGCCGCCCGGACAGGCGAGGGGCCAAGAGGCTTAAGTGTGTTCGTGGTAGAGAAGGGAACAGCGGGGTTTGATCCCGGCAGGGTCGAGAGACACGCCGGCTTTGCCGCCATCGATGTTGCTGAACTATTCTTTTCTGACTGCATCATACCTGAGCAGAACCTTGTCGGCGATGAGGGTCAAGGGCTTAGCATCGCGCTTACATCGATCTTTGAAATCGGCAGAGTGGGAAACGCCGCGGTCTCATTGGGCATAGCGAGGGCGGCGAAAGAGGCAGCAGTGAGATTCGCGAAAGAGAGAAAGCTGTACGGAAGACCGATAGCCGACCTACAAGCCATTCAATTTTTGCTGGCGGACATGGACATTGAGATAGAGGCTGCGAAATGGCTAGCTTACCACGCGGCTTGGTTGTTGGACCAAGGCAAGACCAGTAGAGAGATCTCAAAGGAGATCTGCAGAGCGAAGGCATATGCCAGCGAAGTAGCCAGGAGAGCAGCGATCAACGCCATTCAGATCCACGGAGCTTACGGAACCCTCCCCGACTTCCACGTAATTCGCTACCTCAGAGACGCGTTGGAAGGAGTCTCGTCCGCTGGAACGAATGAGATCATGAGGCTCATAATAGCACGTGAATTGATGAAAGACTAACGACTTCATCCGTGGTAACGACTTTCGAAAATCGATCAACATTGCCGTGCATCTTCTCACCTCCAACCATTCAGCAGCAGGTTACGGGTCCTCCATCTCACGCAGGCACGGGTCTTTTCCAAAACCATTCAACGTGAGCCGGTGATCCTAAAAGATGTCGAGAAGAGAATGTGAGAGTCCTTGCCGACAAAGAAACGACTTCTGCTGACACCTTATCGTAGAAATCCCAGCGTTCCATGGTTTTAGTAGCATATTTGAAGTCCCCTTCAAGACACTTGCATCCCGCGAGTTTTCTGAACCCTTAATAGGACAGAAAATCACCGTCCCTGTGAGCAAAGATGAAGGAGGTCAAGTCATCCCTGAGTGAATGGGAGAAGAACTCTTTGAAACCTTGGATTTCAAAACACCCGGAAAGAGAGAGCGAATTCAAAACCAGAACAGCCGGAATAAAGGTGGCCCGCCTATACACACCGCTTGACCTAGAAGACAGCTACACGGATAAGCTGGGTTTCCCTGGCGCCTTTCCATACACGAGGGGCATCTATGCAACGATGTATCGTGGGAGGCTCTGGACCATACGACAGTACGCGGGATACGGAACACCAAGAGAAACAAACCAGCTTTTTAGGAAACTTCTCAGCTGGGGACAGACAGGACTCAGCCTCGCCTTCGATCTTCCCAGTCAATGTGGATACGACTCAGACCACACCTTGGCTGAGGGCGAGGTTGGCAGAGTGGGCGTCGCCATCAACACCTTGAGAGACATGGAGGAAGTCTTCGAGGGAATACCTTTGGAGAAGATTTCAACCTCCATGACCATAAATGCAACGGCACCGATCATGCTGGCCATGTACATAGCCATTGGCGAGAAACAGGGCACAAACATCAGCAGATTGAGCGGAACCGTTCAAAACGACATACTCAAAGAGGTTGTCGCCCGCAACGCTTGGATGCTTGAACTCGAACCCTCCATGAAACTTGCCGTTGACATAATCGAGTATTGCACGAGACACATGCCCAACTTCAACCACATAAGCATCACGGACTATCACTTCCGTGAAGCAGGAGCAGACTCCGTAAGAGCAGCGGCATTCATGTTCGCAGATGCCATGGAGTACATTCGTTGGACCCTAAAGAGAGGACTAGGCGTCGATGACTTTGCTTCACAGGTGAGCTTTTTCCTCGGCTCCTACATGGATATCCTCGAGGAGGTCGCCAGGTTTAGAGCGATGAGAAGGCTCTGGGCAAGAGCGATGAAGAACACCTTGTACGCAAAGGACCCAAGGTCACTTCAATTCAGGTTCGCGGCTTGCACCGGTGGAAGCATGTTCACGAGGCAGGAGCCCACGCTGAATTTGGTGAGAGGAGCGCTCAGCCTCTTGGCGATTGTTCTAGGAGGGGCTCAATCGGCATGGGTAAGCGGGTATGATGAGGCGTACGAAATACCCTCCCCCGAGGCCCTCAGATTTGGGGTGAGAACGGCCCAAATAATCGGTGAGGAGACAAACGTCGCAAACGTCGTAGATCCCGTTGGAGGCTCATACTTCATCGAGTGGCTTACCGACGAGATGGAAACGAGAATCCAAGAAGAGATCAACAACATAGAGTCCAGGGGAGGGGCTCTTGAATGCATACGGAACGGCTACTACCAAAACGTGATATCAGAGTGCGCCTACCAATGGCAGAAGAGCGTAGAAACAGGCGAGACGGTAATAGTCGGTCAAAACAGGTACGTTGAAAAGGAGGAACCTGATTTGAAGACTTATGAGCCTGATCCGAGGCGGAGAAAGAAGGCGTTGGAGAATCTCGCAAAAGCCAAGAGATATCGAGACCGCACCAGAGTCAGAGAGAAGCTAGCGCACCTGCGCGAGGCAGCCGAGGGAGGCAAGAACCTGATGCCCTACATCATCGACGCGGTGAAAGAGCTGGCCACCGTGGGCGAGATCTCGGATACCCTTAGGGATGTATACGGCGAATACCGGCAGCGGTGAGTGTTCCTAGGAGAGATGGGAGCGTGAAAAGAAAGAGAATTCTGATCGGGAAGCTCGGCCTAGACGGGCACGACCGAGGAGCAAAGGTCCTGGCGCTGGCCCTGAGGGACGCTGGAATGGAAGTCATATACACCGGGCTACGCCAAACACCCGAAACGATTGTGAGAACTGCGATCGACGAGGATGTTGACCTCATCGGCTTGAGCTTCATGTCCGGCACGCACATGGTCTTCGTGCCTAAGATAATGAAGCTCCTTGAAAAAGAGGGCATTAAAGAGGAAGTGAAAGTGGTGGTCGGAGGAACCATACCCACGAAACACCTGCAGACACTCAAAGAGATAGGTGTTGCGGAAGTGTTTCAGGTGGGGACGACGATTAGAGAGATAATAGCACGCATGGGACAGCTTCTAGGCTAGCTTTCCTGTCTATCATTTAGGGGCTGTGTCTCGGATCGCTCAAGACGCTAGGCACGCGATGCGCGCCGGCTATAGTTCTGTAAGACCACGTCCGCCCCAACTTGATGCGTAGGAACCGCGATCCGACTGACACCGATCGATACCGCGAGGACCCGGGCGGTCGTACAGGATACAGAATACAGAACCGAGGGAGTTCTTTGCGAAGCTTGCTGCTGATAACCTCGTCACTCCAGTCCCTGTGGAACGGCATATTCTCCCAGCGGATATTCGGGAATCATCTTCCTTTCTATCCAGTCGAGAGACTCGAGTGGCGGCATATTCCAGCCGGTGGGGCAAGGTGAGAGCATCTCCACGAAAGAAAAGCCCAGCTTGCTCTCTTGTGTTGTAAAAGCCTTCGTGACCGCTTTTCGAGCGGCAAGGACATTCCTGGGGTTGTTCAGCGCAACTCGAGCGGCATAGGAATTCTTTGATATGCTGGCTACAAGCTCAGCCATCTTGATCGGATAGCCGACATGGCTTGGGTCGCGACCAGACGGATAGCTAGTAGAGTATTGACCAACCAATGTGGTGGGTGCCATCTGCCCCCCGGTAGCGCCATATATCGCGTTGTTGACCATGAATACGGAGAACTTCTCACAGCGCAATGCAGCATGCATAAGCTCCGCCAATCCGATGGCCGCGGAATCTCCATCACCCTGATACGTGAAGATTATGTTGTTGGGAAGCGCCCTCTTGAGACCGGTGGCAACAGCGGGCGGTCTACCATGAGCGGCGTGCATCATGTCAAATCTAAAGAGACGCCAACAACGAACCGCACATCCTACAGGGGCAACACCCACGACTCTCTCGAATATCCCCAGCTCATCAATGACTTCGCCGATCAGCCTGAGCGCGATGCCATGCCCACAGCCGGGGCAATAAGGTACGGCAGCGTCGCTCATCGAACGCGGGCTGCCGAAGACCTCCCTCAAGTTGCGAGCCTCCCTCTAGAGAGCTCAACGATCTGCCTAAAGACAGACCCCGGTGAAGGCTTCCATCCTCCCCCATGCCCGAAGTGACTGACAGGTGCATCTCCAAGCCGAGACAGGAGAACATCCTCGACCATTTGGCCCTCGTTCATCTCTACGACAAGGTATGAGTGAACACCACCTGCAAGGGCCCGGAAGGCCTCTCTTGGGAAGGGCCAAAGAGTGATGGGGCGAATCATGCCTACTCGTAGCCCCTTGTCTCGAGCATGTTCGACGGCATCGATCGCGATGCGGAACGATGAGCCGAAAGCTACCACGACGATTTCAGCATCGTCCAAGAGAATGGATTCCCAACGTTGTTCAGCAGCCTCAATGAGTTGATATTTCCTGCTCAGTTCATCGTTT
>Ga0129297_10001648_pt1 | contig 11343 bp, 12 predicted proteins | sample I18A1metaG_FD_94708 | JGI IMG/M metagenome (GOLD analysis project Ga0129297, IMG submission 94708) | Lake sediment bacterial and archeal communities from Gulf of Boni, Indonesia to study Microbial Dark Matter (Phase II) - ​I18A1 metaG | ecosystem: Environmental > Aquatic > Freshwater > Lake >... | reverse complement strand
TGCATCTCCTGGTGGATGCGGGGAATACGGTGATCGTCGTCGAGCACAACCTGGACGTGATCAAGACCGCCGACTGGATCATAGACCTGGGGCCAGAGGGAGGTGAGGAGGGTGGCTACATCGTCACCGAGGGGCCACCGGAGGCGGTGGCGCAGGTGGAGGGGAGTTACACTGGGAAATTCTTGTGCAGACAGCTTTCAGCCATCATTTTGGAAGAATCTGAATGATGAATCAGCACTCATAAACATCAAAGTCTTGTGCCACGCGCACAGGCCCTCCGAAGGTGGCGACGGCCTCCCGACGCCAGTCCTCCAGGTCCACATCCATCACTGGCAGGTGCACGAGGATCAGCTCCTTGACCCCGCTTTGCCGGGCGACCTCCCCCGCCTGGGCGCTGCTGGAATGCCCGATCTGACGGCCCGTCGCCTCATGGATCAGCACATCTGCACCGCGCGCCAGTTCCACCACATTCTCGCAAGGCTCGGTATCGCTGGAATAAACCCAGACTCGCCCTGAAGATTTGCACTCAATCTTGAGTGCCAGGGTGGGCACAAGATGCTGGACCGGTGAGGAGATGATGCGGAACTCAGCCGTATCCAGGACGAGTTGGCTGGCCTGCATGGCGATCTCGTAATAGGTCAAGGGAAAAAGGAGAGGCCATTCCTCGGAGCGGAATATCTCCAGGAGCGCGCTGACCGTGGCCAGGCTTTGCCGCTCGCCATAGACGCGAAGCGGGCGCGCCCGACCACACAGCCAGAGGCCCAGAATCAAGGCGGGCACACCATAGATATGATCGGGATGGCGATGGGTCAGTATCAGATGCTCCAGCCGGCCCAGCTCAACGCCCAGCCGCTGCAACACTTGCAGCGGACTTCCTGCACAGTCAATCAGGATATGATCCTGCACGCCCTGCAACAGCATGTAGGTATTATTGTGATATTGATCGGGCACAGCCGCCGCCGAGCCGAGTATGATGAGTTTTGCCATCAATCCTTTCCCCTTCGCGTGGCTCGCCAGACGTGATAGATGCGCTGCAGCGCGGTAAAGTTTGCAAAGACCGCCAAAATCCAGAGGGCCAGCCGCAACTGCCCCAAAACCAATCCTGCCATCAGGATGAGGAATCTCTCAAAGCGCGTGAAAAGGCCGCTCTTGCATTCCACCCCAATCCCTTCGGCGCGTGCCCGCGTGTAGCTAACGATGATCGAGCCGATGATAGCCGCATAGATCAGGATCAATTCTGTCAAGTCGCCGCGTTTGAAGGCGGATAGAAGAAGGCCAAAGAATATGATCCCTTCCGAGTAACGATCCAACACCGAGTCGAAGAAAGCGCCAAAACGGCTCGTCGTGGCCATCTCCCGTGCCAAAGTCCCGTCCAGGGAATCGCACAGCCCGGCAAAGATAAACAGCACCCCACCCAAACGCTGCTGCCCTATGGCCACCAGCCAGGCGACAATCGCGTTCAGGAGAAAACCGATGAACGTCAAGACATTGGGTGAGATGCCTGCGCGTGCAAGCAAGCGGATAAAAGGGATGATGAACCAGTCAGTTTTGCTGCGAAGCCAATCGCTTAACAATTGATCTACTCCTCGATGGTTCCTAACTATCAGTGCCCGTCGAAAACGCCCACCAGGGCGGTCCTATCACTTTTCGCACCCGTTCTATCACTTCGCGATAATAGTCGAGCACGTGGCCAGCAATCCGCTCCCAAGAATAATCCGCCGCCGTGCGCTGGCCTTCAATCCCCATTTGCTTGCACAGCTCCGGGCAGTTCAAAAGATACACAAGACCCTCGGCCAACGCGCACTCATTCTCCGGCTCCACCAGGATGCCCTGGCGCCCATGCGCCAAAACCGTCCGATACCCCTCGATATCCGAGGCAACAACGGGCCTACCAGCAGCCATGGCCTCTAGCAGAACAATGCCAAAGCTCTCGAAACCGGTAGATGGCGCACAGAATACGTCGCAGGAAGCGTAGTAATGCGGCTTTTGTTCAGGCGCGATGTAACCGACGAATTCCACGCCCGGAATGCGATGCTCCGCCACATAACGGGCATACGGTTCCTTGTCTTCATCGCTGTATGCGCCCGCCACGACGAGTCGGGCGTTCGGGAATCGGGCCAGAACATAAGGAAAAGCACGCAAAAGGTACTCGAAACCTTTCCGCTTCTCCAGACGCCCCAGAAAGAGAATCGTTGGCCGCCCATCTTCATAAGCGGGTAGGGGACGCACGTTTGCTCCACCAAAGCTTTCTATATCAATACCATTGGGTATAACTCGATAAGTATCAGGAAAGTAGCGACACACCAGCTCTGCGGCTGCGGGCGAGACCGCTATCTTGCCATGCAGTTTGTCGAAAAAGGGTTGCAAGAGATGTTTCCCGTAATTATAGCCAGCGTGACTCTTTCTATAGGCGTGAAAAGTGCCGATATTGACAGCATGAGAATGACGCAAAACCGCCAAGGGAAGCACAGGCATCATCGGCTCATGCGCGTGGACGATATCGAACTGCTCCCGTTGCAAAATCCTTTTGACCCGGTGGTAAATGCGCGGCGATAGGGTGATGCGGGCTTTCGAGCCGCTGAGCGGCAACGGGAAAATCGTCCCGCTCACCTTGATGACGTTATCCTGCAATTCATCCTCATCATAGGTGGAAGGGGCCAGGATTTTGACCCCATGTCCCCAACGCCGAAAGTGCAGATCCAGATAGTGGATATGCTCTGTCACACCGCCAGGATAAGGATAATCATAAGGAGAAACCAGAGCGATCTTCACTCGATATCCATCCGCCTGTCATGAGATTTCCATACCGGCTGGAACATGACCCATTGATCGGGGTGCGTAGCGATGTAACGCTCGATCACGGGCAACACGCGCCCCATATTCAAACGAACATCGTGCTTCAAATCCCCCGTCTTTTCCAGGGGCACAGCCGGCTCAATATAGCCGACAAAGGTGTCACCAGGTTGGCGTAAGCCAAAACAGGGTACCAACGCCGCACCGGTGCGCAGGGCAAGCTGCAGATAGCCATCGGGCAGGCGAGCGGAAGCACCAAAGAAATCCACGACGATGCCGCTCTCGGTGGTATCGCGGTCGGCAGCCAGCCCCACGATCTGGTTTTGCGCCAGGGCACGGAATAGCAGCTTGAGAACACTGTCCGCCGGAACAAGGTTAATCCCCTTGCTCGCCCGCAGGGAACAGACGTAGCGATACAAAGCTTCGGGCTTAAGGTGCTCCGCCACGCCGGTCACAGGGTAACCGTGCAGGAGCAAAGCCTGGGCTACGACATCTATATTCCCGAAATGCGCTGTCACCATCACCACACCCCGCCCGGACGAAAGCGCCGCTTGCAGGTTCTCCAGGCCATGCAGGGTCACTAGCTTTTTGATTTTCGCGTCGCTCAGGGACGGGAGGCGAAGTAGATCGTAATAGTTCCTGGCCTGGCTGCGGAAAATGCCTCTGACGACCCGCGCTTGCTGCCTGACGCCGGCTGCCGGGCCAAGTACATGGCTCACATTGTCCCAAACAGATGTGCGGCTCTCTTTATAAAGACGGAAAACAAGGTCTCCGAGTTGCGCAAAGAGCCTGTAACCCCAAAAGGGAGGCAAGCGAGGCACAATCGCCCCGGCCAGCCGGTACAGGTAATAGCTCAACATCGTTTGATCCAGGGCCATCGGCTTGCTTCCCACCCTGAGCCTATCCGACAACCAAATGCAAGCAGCTTAGCGCCTTGCGCCCGTTGAAATGCCCACAAGGGGCTACTCTCCCGGTTGCCGGTGCGGTAAAAGCGAAGGCATGTTACAACAAATCGCCTGGATTGTCAAAATCCTGAAAACATTCACATCTCACAGGAGCAACGACCCTCCCGCAAGTTCATTCATTCTGATGCCCTGACGCATTTGAAACCCGCGGGAGGGCCTCCTGTTAGATTTGCGTCTTGTTATGAGTCATGGCATAATTTCGCTAGAAACCGGGAAGGAGGGAGAGCGACATGGAGCCTAGCGAAGTCATGGAATATCGCCCAATGATGCGCGACCTGCCGGAAAGCGAAAAACCACGGGAGAGGTTGCGGCATCATGGGGCCAGCGCCCTATCCAACACTGAACTGGTGGCCATCTTGCTGCGCGTTGGCGTGGGTGGGGAAAATGTGCTCAGCCTGGCGCAAAGGCTTCTGACCAACTTTGGTGGGCTGGCCGGGTTGGCTCGCGTCAGCCTCGCCGAGCTTTGCGCGGTCAAGGGGGTTGGTGTGGCCAAGGCTGCGCAACTCAAAGCTGCCCTGGAACTGGGGCGGCGTCTGATGGTGGCCGGGCCAGAGACTCGCCCCCAGGTGAGGTCAGCTAGCGACGCCGCAAACCTCCTGCTGCTCGACATGAGCTTTCTGACCCAGGAGCAGATGCGCGTGCTCCTCCTGGATACCAAGCACCACGTGCTCGAAGCGCCCACCATTTATGTGGGAAGCCTCCATACCTCGGTAGTGCGGGTGAGCGAGCTTTTCCGGGAGGCTGTCAAGCAAAACTGTGCCGCCATTATCCTGGCTCACAATCACCCCTCCGGCGATCCGACACCATCCCCCGAAGATGTGGCCGTGACAGAACAGGTCGTGGCGGCAGGGAAGCTACTAGACATCGAGGTGCTCGACCATCTCATCATCGGTCAACAGCGTTACGTGTCCCTGCGGGAGCGGGGCCTGGGCTTTGGCCAGGCGTGAGCAGCGAGTAGCCGCAGGCTTACGCCTGCGGATCATGCCCGCACGAGAGCGCATCCCTGAGAGGTAGAAACGATGGGACAGATCAAAGAGCCAACACCGGTGAAACTTGTGGTGAGCATGTTCACCGGCGACCCTACCCTGTTCGATCTGGCGCAGGCCAGGATGGCAACGCTCTGGGGAGAGGTGGACTTTGTCAGCGAGATTTTCCCCTTCGAGCACACCGACTATTACACTCCTGAATTCGGCCCGAATCTCTTGCGCCGCTTTGCCACCTTTGCCCGGCTGATAGACCCTGGGCGGCTGGCGGAGATCAAACACGCGGCCAACGCTTTAGAGCAGGAATGGCTGGACGGGCACAGGCGGCGGATCAACCTGGATCCAGGCTATGTCTCGCTTTCCAAGCTGGTGCTGGCCAGCACCAAGGATCATGCGCACCGTGTGTACCTGGGACAGGGGATCTACGGCGAGGTGACGCTCTGCTATCGCCACAAGAAGTTCTCCCCCTGGCCGTGGACGTATCCCGACTATGCCAGCCCGCCCTATCTGGCGCTGTTCGAGGGGATTCGCCAGCGTTACGCCGCCCAGTTACGCGGCTTGAAGGATCCAGCCGAAAATCAATAGCCCAGTACTCCGGGATTATCCGGTTCACTCAATGATAACACTTATTTCCGAGATTATGCTCTCATAGTTCCAGCCGGAAGCATAGACGCGCAGGCGAATGATGCGGCTAGGCACGATGGGGAAGTTCTTGAGCAAGTTGTCCGATTCAAAAAGAAACCACTGGTTTTGCGAAACCTCTAAACCGTACATCAGCGGGTTGTTGTCCACGTTTTGGTAATAAAAGCCCTGCACCCACTCGTTCTGGCTGCCAAATTGATCCTGGTAGGTGAGACGGATCATTAGCGGGTACTCGGAGCTTTGGTATCCACCGCCGGAGAGGCTCTGATAAATGACCTTGCCCACCACTCTCACCGCGAGAGAAGAAGGCGGCTCCGGCATTTCATAGTTTACATCTTGCTCCAACACTGTCTCGCAGTGGTTGAACTGTCCTCCTGTGCGGCTGAAGTGCACCACCCGACGCCCTTCGCTTTCTATAAGGGCGGCCTTCCCATCCACACTGCCCCCATCGGCGCCCTGATCGTTAAAGACGCGCCACCCTGTTTCCAGAGGATCCTGAAAATCGCCATTGGTAACCAGGTCGCGTGCCGCCGAAACGGGCGCCATCGGCCCCTCTCCAACCTGCACGGTCGTCCTCTGCCGGGGAGACAAAGAGACGGTAGCGCCCTTGGCGGTGACCTGGGCCTGGCCGCGGTGCACAATGATCTCGGCGCCATCGTTGGTCACTTGAATCGTGTAGCTACCATCATCGCGCAGAACGACACGCGAATCCAAATGTGGGGAACGCACTTCAAAGTGCAAAGGTGTCCTTCGCGCGGCAACGGTATCAACGCGGATGCCGCCACCTTTTTGGCTGAGGACGATGGTGTAAGGTTTGGTACCCCATTTGAAGCGGGGGGCATATATTTCCAATAAGGAGAGCCTCGTCCCTGGGTAAAGCACCAAGAAACTGTTGTCAAAGAAGGTGAGGTTGGCGCGCGCCGTCTCATCTACATGGATGCTGCCGCCTTTGGGGATGAGGACGCTCTCCCCCTTTCGCACCGGCCTTTCGCTGCCCATGCGAGGGTCTTCCACGATCACCGTCCCGCGCAGGGTTTTCAGTTGCGCCTCTTTATCTCGCGTGGCGTGGCGAAGATAATAGCGAAGGCTCAATGGCAAAGCAACCAAGAGCAAGCAGAAGGAAAAAAAGGCAATAAGAAGGATAGTCCAGGCCACCCGTTCCGGCGCTGCTTTCATCAATAGCGGACCTCGAAGCGACTGAATTCGTTCGTAGGCGACTGCCAGGTCACATCCACGCGATCCACGACAGCCTCAGATGGCCCGTGATACAGCCACGTCAACAACTGCTGCACGTTTTCCCGCTCCCCCTCCGCTACAACCTCCACACTGCCATCGGCACGATTTCGCACATACCCTACCAGGCCGAGAGCGGACGCTTCCCGCCGTGTGTACCAGCGAAAGTTGACCCCCTGCACATAGCCATAAATGAAAGCATGTAGGCGCACTTGTCCAGGCATCTGCTTTCTCCTAGAAGAACACCCAGCGGCTCTGGCGCTCGTCGAGCCTCTCCAAACCCGCCTGCAATGCCGCCTCCACCGCTTCCTGGTACTCCTTCACGGTAATCCGTCGCTCCATGCCCGGCAACTCGGCAGCCCTGTAGCAGGGCCGATACTGTTGCATAAGGTTCAGGTAAGTGTTGTGCGAAATCTCCGCCGCGATGAAACGCACGATTTCCGGTGTGCCCGCCAAGCCATTGGGGAGGACGAGATGGCGGATCAGGAGGCCCCGCAAAGCGACGCCCCGCTCATCAAGAACCAGGTCTCCCACCTGGCGATGCATCTCTTTGACCGCTATCTGATTAAACTGCGGATAATCCTTAACTTTCGAGAACTGCCAGGCGGTTTCAGTGTCGGCGTATTTCATGTCTGGCATATAAATGTCTACCACGCCATCCAGGAGGCACAACGTCGGCAGCGCGTCATAGCCCCCTGTATTATACACAAGAGGGATGCGCAACCCGGCCTCTACGGCGATGAGGAGCGCGGCCAGGATTTGCGGGACGACATGAGTTGGGGAGACGAGGTTGATGTTGTGGCACCCCATATTTTGTAGACGCAGCATCATGGTGGCCAGTTCCCTCGGCTCCACCTCCTGTCCCTCACCGAGCTGGCTGATGTCGTAATTCTGGCAGAACTGGCATTTGAGATTGCACCAGGCGAAAAAGATCGTTCCCGATCCCCGGTGGCCCACCAAAGGGGCTTCCTCCCCGTAGTGAGGGCCGAAACTGGAGACAACGGCGCGCTCTCCCGTGCGACAGACGGCTCCTTTGGCGCTTTCCCGCCGGTTCACATGGCACTGTCGGGGGCAAATCTCGCAGTTCTCTAGGATACGATAGGCGCTGGCAACCCGCTTCTCCAATTCGCCCGAACGCCACAAGGCCGCATACGCTGGCGCGAACTCCCCGTTTGCCATCTCTTTTCCCGCCCACCAATCACCAATTGACGCGAATGCGACGCTTCTGCCCGAATTTATCGCGATAGAGAAGATACCCGTTTTCCCGTCCGTGCTCGTACAACTGTCGCGTTATATCCACATCGTGGCGACAATAGCGTAGCAGTTTAGCGATCTCCCCTTGGCGATACCAACGAATCGCCTGCAGGCCATCCGCCGACTTGCTCACTCCCAAGGTGGCCTCAGCAACAGCATCCAAAGGGAGGCGAAACCCAAGCTGGTTGTAGATGTCGGTCAGGATGTCCACAGTCGGAATCGCCTCCAAGTGCTCCGTAGTATAGGCACGCAAGACCTCATAGTCAAAGTTACGCACGTTGAACCCCACCACGAGTCTTGCGCCAAATAGCTCGCGCACCAGAGCCGGCGCATCCTGTTCTAGGTAGTCATGATACTTGCCGGTGGCCGAGCTATACGTTACGGCCACGGACATGCCCAGGAGGCGCAAATTCTGCCTCCCGCCTACTTCCTGGAAACTCTTTTGCGTTTCCAGGTCAAAGAACACCGTGTTCTCCATGACTTCTACCTCCGGCGTCTATTGTACTACAACCGATTCGTAGGAGCAATTCATGAATTGCTCACAAGGGCGATTCGTGAATCGCCCCTACTTTGACAAATCTCGGGTTCTAGATTATAAATCATCTAACCGCATCCGTAAAGGTGCGGCTATAAGCCAAATGAATAAGGAGAGGCGAAACTCATGGCCGGAAAGGTGAAAAAGGGCGCTTTCACTCTCGTCCTGCATAGCCATCTGCCCTATTGTCGCCTGGCGGGCCGCTGGCCCCACGGCGAGGAATGGCTGCACGAAGCGATCTCGGAAACCTATGTACCCTTGCTCGACGCGCTGTACGACCTGCGCGCAGAGGGTCTCCCTTTCAAGTTGACCATCGGCTTGACGCCAGTGCTGACCGAGCAATTGGCTGATGCGACGGTGCTGGAACACGTCGTTCTCTTTCTAAAGGACAAAATCGCCGCCGCCGACGCGGACATCCCTCGCTTTCAAGCGGAGGGTGATCCTCAGATGACCTATCTGGCCACCTTCTATCGGGGCAGGCACCAGCATGTCTTGGCCACCCTCCAGGAGCGGTTGGGGGGCAGTATCGTCGGCGCGTTCAAGCGGTTGCAGGACGAGGGTTATGTCGAGATCATCACCAGCGCCGCCACACATGGCTATCTGCCGCTCTTAAGCCACGACTCTTCCATCCACGGTCAACTGGTGGCCGGCGTGGAAAGCTATCGCTACCACTTTGGCCGTGCGCCCCGCGCCATCTGGCTGCCGGAATGCGCCTATCGCCCGGCGTATGTCACTGAGGAGGGGACCGTGCGGCCAGCGCTGGAGGAATTCCTGTCCAGGCTGGCGATAGGCTGCTTCTTCGCCGAGACCCATGCCATTGAGGGGGGCAGGCCGGTGGGAAAAGCCGCCGGCGACGTGGCTATCGGACCTTACGCGGCCATTAAGCGTCGCTACGTCATCCCTCTCTCCGAGCAGGGCGGCCAGAAAGGGACAACCTACCAAGCCTATTACGTAGCCGGGAGCGGGCATGGCCTGACCGATCCGCCAGTGGCCGCTATCGGGCGCAACAACCGCACCGGTATGCAGGTCTGGTCGGGCGAATGGGGCTATCCAGGGGACCAGGACTATCGCGAGTTCCACAAAAAGGATCACATCTCTGGTATGCAATACTGGCGAGTCAGCGGCCCTCGCGTTGACCTGGGGCAAAAAGATGTCTACCATCCCGACTGGGCCGAATACAAGGTGGCGGAACATTCCCGCCATTTCGCCGGCCTCGTCACCGAACTGCTCATCAACTATCACCAGGAGAGCAGCAAATTCGGCATCATCGCCTCCAACTATGATACCGAGTTATTCGGACATTGGTGGTTCGAGGGCGTGGAATGGATCAAGCAGGTGCTGCGGCATCTGGCGACCAGCGACCTGGTGGAATTGACCACCGCCAGCGAGCATCTGGCCGCGCATCCTCCTGAGGAAGTGATAGCCATCCCCGAAAGCTCATGGGGCGCGGGAGGGAATCACTGGACGTGGGACAACCCAGAAACGCACTGGATGTGGCAGCCTGTACACGCCGCTGAAGCGCGGATGGAAGCGTTGATTGCCCAATATCCGCAGGCGCAGGGGGACCTGGCGGCCATCCTGAACCAGGCGGCGCGGGAACTGCTCCTGCTGCAATCCTCCGACTGGCCCTTCCTGGTGACCACAGGCCAGGCAGGACAATATGCTATCCAACGCTTCCGCAGCCACCTCGACCGTTTCACGAGCCTAGCCGATTTGGCGGCATCCGGCCAGCTTGCCGTTGGCCGGGCCTTGGCCGACGAGCTGTGGGAGATAGACAAGGTCTTCCCCACTGTAGATTACCGTTGGTTTTCGGCCTCGTGAGAGGGAAGATTATGCCAAATTGGCGTGGCCGTCTAGAAGAGATTTACGGTGAGGGAGCCGCAGTGCAGCTCGACCGCTATCAGGCAGCCATCCAGCGGTTCAAAGAGGTCTATGACCCAGGCTCTCTGGGGATTTATCGCGTGCCAGGGCGGGTGAATCTGATCGGCGAGCATACCGATTATCAACAGGGCTATGTACTCCCCGTTGCCCTGGACAAGGACATCGTCATCCTGGCACGTCGCCGCGACGATGCCATGGTGTCGCTCCACAATGTGGGGCCATTCGCCCCCCGGCAGTTCGTTGCCTCGCGCGATATCCCCTGCGGCCCCGCGGGAGATTGGGGAAACTATGCGCAGGGGGCGGTGCAAATGCTTTGCCGCGTGGCAGGGAAACCCTTGCACGGGATGGACATCCTGGTCGCCGGGGAAGCTCCGCATAGCGTCCCGCGCGGCGCGGGCCTCAGTTCCTCCTCGGCTCTCACCGTCGGGGTGGCTTTCGTCCTGGCCGATCTCAACCGCCTCAACTTTGCGCCGGCTGAACTGGCCTGGCTTTGTGGCGAGGCGGAATGGTACGTTGGCACCCGCGGCGGCATCATGGACCAGTTCATCGCCCTGCTGGGAAGGCGGGATCACGCTCTCTTCCTTGATTGCCGCGCCAGGATAGACAACCCCGGCAGCATACCCCGTTTTCACACCGAGCAGGTCCCGTTGCCTGTGGGGTACAGTATCATCGTCGCCGACACCAAAGTGCGCCATCAAAACATCCGTTCCGACTTTAACGTGCGCGTGGCAGAGGGGCGCATCGGTGTGACCTTGTTGAAACGGGCCTTCTCCAACATCACCCACCTGCGCGACCTGGAGAATTACCCCTGGCCCTCCATAGAACCACTTCTCCCAGAGACGTTGACGCGGCAGGAACTGGCCGACTTGGGCCTGAGCCTAGCTACGCTGATTGACGTGGAGCTACCCGATACCGGCGAACCTTTCCGCGTGCGGGCGCGCTGTCGCCATGTGGTGACTGAGAACGCCCGCGTGCGCGAAAGCGTGTCCGCTCTGCGCTGCGGGGATGTTGGCCGATTCGGGGCGCTCATGAACGAAGCCCATGCCAGCGTCAGGGA
>Ga0129297_10001646_pt1 | contig 11344 bp, 15 predicted proteins | sample I18A1metaG_FD_94708 | JGI IMG/M metagenome (GOLD analysis project Ga0129297, IMG submission 94708) | Lake sediment bacterial and archeal communities from Gulf of Boni, Indonesia to study Microbial Dark Matter (Phase II) - ​I18A1 metaG | ecosystem: Environmental > Aquatic > Freshwater > Lake >... | reverse complement strand
CTATGTGACCGGAGACTTCGCTGAGAGATCCGAGATCGTCAAGGTTGGTCCAGTGCAAACCCAGCATTTAGGAGCAACCCCTCCAGTGGTCCCTCCGGCGCCGAAGGAGCTGAAAGATGTTCTCGCGCAGCTGAGCGAGAGGCTGCCGAAGATCATCCAGGAGAAACTTGTGCCAGCAGTACCTAAGGTCGCTGAGATTGAAGCTCGACTGAAAGAAAAGTTTGAAGCTCAATGGCAAGCGCGACTGGCGAGAAAGGAGAAGGAACTTGGATCCATCAAGAATAAGCTTGAAGCCAAGTATGAGACTGAGATCGCTGATCTACGGCGGAAGCTTGATGATGCCGCTAGACACGCTGCGTTGAAAGGCGAAGTTACCGATCTACTATCTCATCCTCTCGTCCAGAAGAATCTAGAGAAACTGAATGCGAAACAGCGAGGCCTGATCGAACTTCTGGAGACCAAAGGATCTCAAGACGCGGAGCATGTCAGCCTCTTCCTAGAAACCGGCCCGAAGAACGTGCCTACCTTTGTGTATGATATCAATCGTAAGATACCAAAACTCATAGAGAATGTTCAGGGACGCTACGTCAGCCGACTAGCTAAACTCTTCCCGGTTACAGAGGAGCTGAAAGCTGAAGTAAAGGAAGTTGAATCTCTCAGAACCCAACTAGCTGATCGAATGAGAGAGATCGTGGATCTCAAGAATACAATCCAAGCGGTCAACGCTGATTACGCTAAACTTAACCGGGATCTACAGTTCACCATCAAAGAGAGAGATGAACTCACGAAGAAGTTGAAGGAGGTTCCTCGACCTACCGCTGTTCCTTCCACGGTATCTACTGCTCTACCTCCTACCGTATCGGTGGTTCTCGCAGATCTGCAGACGGATGTTCAAGACCTCCATGGGCGACTAAACCGTTTGGAAGCAAGCTTGGCTACGAGATCCTCTGAGTTTCCTGTCGATGTGACCTTGAAGAGAACTCTAGGCGAGTTCAACGTCTCCGTCAACAGAGAAGTTCTCGATGTCGATGAGGATACTTGGATCGGTAAACTGCTGGCCAGAGGTTTGGCTGGATTCTTCAGTGAAGAGCAGGGTTTCGGCGCAATCATGTCCGAGCTTGAAAGAGTCTACAGCGCATCAAGGACCAGCGGGGGAACCAGGGACGCGGTGCAGAAAGCCCTCGAAGAGTTGTGCGCGAAAGGGATCCTTGACCGCCAGCAGAAGGCTAACCAGTGGATGTACATGGCCACAGCTGAGTTCAAGGAGCGGGTGAAGAAAGCATGACCTTGATTTCCACCGGAATGGGATACCCTACCCTATTCCTGTTTTAGGTGATATCAGATAGATATCAGGATATCAGTTTGATATCAAGAAAATCGAAGCTCTTCAGGATCAATCGAGGATTAGCCGCAGACTTCGAGAAGACATGTACGCTTCTAGGTGTTAAGGAGACCGAGGCAGTTCAACAGGCCATCCTAGACTGGGTGAAGAAGAACGTCAATCAAAGCAGCTTGGAAACCTTCATAAGAGCCGATTCGCGGCCAATCGTCTTCCAAAACGTGAGCCTCATCAAGATGCAAGTCACGATCGTGAAGACCGAGCTCGAGCAGGCTCTAGAAGCCTTCCAGCGAGCCCCTGAAGAGAACAAGATTCTCTTTATGAAGGAGATTAAGAAGATTCTTCCAACCGCATTCTCACTTGCCGAGGAAACACGGGACCCTGAGCTTGAAGCCTTAATAAGGAAGGTGGAGGAGACGCTTTGATGCGTTGCGGGAACTGCGAATTCAAATTTCCGGAGGCCTATGGTCCTGGCTCTCGGCTGTTTGTGGAGAATTTCCGCTTAACGTAGTCAGCAACCGCCCAATAGCCTTGGTCGACTGTCGTCTAATCAATCCACGGTCGATCGGCATCAACATAGAAAGAACTTAAACCCTTATCAGCACATACCCACAAAAGTATTAGCTAATTATATCAATTGTTCAGGGTTTCGGAATGGGCTACAGATTCTGCGAAAAGTGCGGTGGAACCGGGAGAATAAGCTCGGGTACCTGTGTGATCTGTGCAGGAACGGGTTGGACACGCCAGCGGTTTGTCTGCCCTGTTTGCAATGGCCATTTTTACGTGACCAGAGATCCTCCTCTTCGCGTGATGTGTCCACATTGCAGCTCATCGTTATTGGTGGAATGGACATATGTAACAATAATTGAAAGAGGCACTATTCCGATTCCAGCTCCCAGTTCGAGAGCCCCGCTCTACAGTATTCTTGCCGATGGAGTCACAATGCTCGCTTCAGCTGCCGCTGTAGCACTCTCAATAATTGGAGCAACAGTCGCAACAGCAATCGAGCAACTGAATCGGTTCCGAATCGAATTCTACGGGGTGCCAAGCCTTCTCATCTCAGGCGGAGCTCTAGTTCTATCCCTCATCTTCGGCATCATAGCCTATTTCAGACTGATTATTCTAGTGAGGACTAACAGGGATATCTATGACCCCATACTCGAAGTTTCCGTCGCCTTACAACAGGTAGGCATCATCGCGGGGCTTATATTCGTAGTTCACTTTATTTATCGAGTAGTGATCTGATTGGAAATGAAAGAGCCAAAAAGAGGAAAGATTACTGCTCCGATGGAGACTGAGATATTTGTTCCGGCGGATGTGTTTTCTCAACTCAAGTCCGCGATGGATGAGTACGGAATTAGTGGAATTAGCGCTAGAGCAAGTCAGGAGCTCTTTAAGGGAACAGAAGAGACAATTTCATATCAGGCAGTGCGAGATCCGAAAGAAGTAACTAGCGATATTCTCGACATAGCCAGAATTTCTTCGTCGCTCGTTAAAGAGGAAAAAAGGCCAGTCATTACGCTGTGGGACATTAAGAGAGCCTTCTACCGCCGTTGGCCGTGCATATTTCCTTGGTGCAAAGAGTGAACAGCATAGCCGCATATTTGACGGTCGCCTCTTGAAGAAAAAAGAGCAACAGAACGCGTTCGCCTCATAACCCACAGAATATCATCGATAATACGGGGAAGTATACTCAAGTACAATAGGATAGAATGCTTTGGACGTTAACGATCTGAGGCGAATTAGCTACCTCTCGCTGCTATAAGCCCAGACTGGAGTAGTCTTTGATTTTTCTCTGCTTCCATTCCCAGTAGGCTTTTCTCTCGCTTGGGCTGAACTCCGTGCAGGGGAAGGGTTCAGCACGCTTGAATTCTGGGCATGTGCTTGTGAGCAAGACCTGCTTCCAATGTTTGATACAGAACAAGGCGCCTGCGTAAGGGTCGTTTACGCATCAAGCTCCTCGCATCTCTACTCATTGGCCTAGCGCTTCAAACTCAAGGTGCTGTCAAAAATCGTCGGATGACTAGTTGGGGGTAATGGTTTAATGTGGTTTTACATCAAATTCTTAAAGGCAGGAAACGTAGGTTATCGAGGAGGAGAACTTGCTTATGATAGATTTAAACTTAGTTGCAGATAGCGTCATAATCTTTATGTTATGCATCTTAATTCTCTGGTTCCTTCAGAGGGGAACAACACCCGTGTCCGATAGAGTGCTTGGTGAAATTCGAAGGGTTAGAGAGGTACTGGAGAAACAGTATAAGATTGATTTCGGAGAGGATTTTGGTCATTCTGACGGTTTCGCTTTTTTGATGGCAATAGGGAATGCTATGCATAGGTTTGAGCGTGACGTACAGTCTAAGAGTACGGATGTCAACGTGGATTATGAGGCTAGAGGCATTATTGCAGCTTTGAAGCTATTTATTTCTTGGGCTAGGGCGAACAATGAAACTGGTCTTCAACGTAAAGCAGAAGAGACACTGACAAAGGCGGAGGAGTTACACCGTACGCTAAGGTAACCGATTGACAAGTTCCCTTGCGAGATCTTCAAATACTCCATAGCTTACGGTTATAGTTTGCACTCTGGCTGTCGGGTTTGCGTCAAAGAAAACAAAGCCATAGTGCGTTACGTCTTTTCTCTCTACGGTTAGAGCGGCTCCTCTTATATCCCAAGCCACGATTCTGCCGATCTCAGCAACTTCATCAACATTTCTCATATTGTACACGTTTTTTGTTCTAACAGTCATCTCTCCTTCAATATCTACAAGGTCATAATAAATGGGATGTAACTTGAACTCCTTTATCTCACGTTGAAAGTTTCTGAGATAATCCAATGCAGCCGCCGTGTCCAAACGCTTCGGAGCTACTCGAACGTCTCTTCCGCTTCCCTCAATAAATTTCCTTAACAATTGAAATTGGTAAGCACCAAGATATTTGTTCTCGGAAGTCTCCATGACGATAATGTCGTTTCTTTTTGGGGCAGGGTGAACCATGCATCGATGTCTTGCGATTCTGATGCTAAACCCATCGGGTGTTGATCGGCTTCCCATCATATTTCCTATATTTTGGAAGTTGAAGTTTTGAGTCCCAAAGAAATAGGCCCTTTTGTATCCCTCATGTAGAACACTCACTCTTCACCACCTCAAATTCTGCCCGGGATACGATGGCGAGGGCTAGTTCCCTCTACAGACGAGATAGTCTGCAAAGGCTGCACATTCCGCAAAGTGATTCTCTCCACAAGTCTTAGCACAGGTACGATAACAGCATTGTCCGGAGGAATGCATGAACTATCTTTGCGGACCATTGGGATAACTATGTCTTTGCCCATGTAGAACCGTGGGTCGGAGTGCTCAAGCGCTTGGACGTTATACCTAGAAGGAAGAACCGCGGTACTATTCGGCATTTCACTTCCCACCTATCTCTTCCCATCTTTGAGTCATAAATCTTACCGTAACTTGCTCCAAACCACCAAACTGAACTGGAATACCAGTTGGCGACGGTATTTGAACAGGCCCCGGCGAACGGTTTACTAGACCTGCCTGTACGAAAGTGTGAGTCTTTGATGCGCTCTCGACATAAGCAGTTTCATATGAGAATTGAGTTGACTGATTTGGGCCTAACAAGGAGTCTGGGTTAAACGGGTCTCTTAGTAAGAGGTCTTTCTCGTAGATCTCATAGAGTTGCGTCATCAAAGATTCCAGTTCATCGTCTGGTGCTTCCACTTTCAGTCCAATCCTCTTAGCTTCTTTTCTGGGCATCAAATAGTCGTGCGTGTAAGTTTCCGTTAGCGCCTTTACAATTTCAGGTATTCTGATCTCCTCCTCCTTAGTTGTCATGTGAAGGCGTAGTAAGCTTTCGACCAGAGAACGAATTTCGTTGTATACTCTGTGCACGTTTCCTAACGCGATTACATTGATCTGATTTGTTAGAGCTTTGAATACTTCTAGTCTTGTGGTTTCGCTGGTTAGACGGGCTTGCTTTTCCGCAAGCGAGAGATACGCAGTAACGTCCTCGACGCTGATCGGGATGCGTGCTGCAGGATTCAACGGATTCTGCGGATTGAAATCATTGGCGGTAGACGGATCAACCGGTGTAAGTTCAGCCAACTTCCCCATGACCGTTTTATCAGCTCCCAAGCATATCAAAGTGCCAGCGCTGTGAGCTCTGTATGGAACTAGCACTTGAAAAGTTTCACAATACTCCCTTATCAGATGAACAATTCGAAGAGGCGCCATGAGGATTCCGCCCCGTGTGTACAAAAATAGGTCGATTTGCTTCTGACGTCCGTAAGTTTCAAGATGACTGTGTATAAGCTTTACCCCATCATCCGCCACCTGGGTAACCAACCCCTGTCTATCTCCGGTGAAGTACGATATGATCTTTGAGCCACGTTTCTTCTCAATTTTCTGTATAAGGTCTAGTCTTTCTGCTCTGGTCAATCAACTGATCCCGAGAGTCGTGAAGGTGCATGGCTTATACAAACATATCGGTCGAAAGTAAACTCGGTTCCTGGAAGCCGTTTATTGCATGTCTCTTTCTTCAGGTTGAAGACGATTTCAGTTCTCTCTTCAGATAGTAGTCGATCTTGTTTTCTTTCAACCATGAAATCAAAGCTGGTAGACTTCTTGCATAGAATGATCTCGGGACATCGCAGTACTGCATGCTGCCGATGATGAAGCGGTCAACGCTATCCTTCAGCTTTTCGATTATTGATTGCGGATGGGTTATTTCCGGTATCCAAGGCTCTATGCTCACGAAGGTCTTGATGCTCATCTCATGGGCTTTCTTCAATGCTTCAATGCGCTTCGTGTTGCCTGACGCATAGGGCTCCCAGAAAGAAATGTTGTCAAGAGATGTTATGGTGAAGCCGACTTCCAAGTTGCCATAGCCGCGAATCAAGTCGTAATCCCTGGTCACTAGGGGGCTTTTGGTCAAAATCAAAACATGGAATGGCGAGTCCAGTAGGACCTCTAGGACCCTTCTGGCTAAACTCGTCTCAGCTTCAATCGGCTGATAGGGGTCTGTCATGCTGCAGAACATGATCCGTCCAGGACGGAGGGCCCTGATATCTCGTCTCGCTAACTCAACCGCGTTCTCAACTATCTTGACATCTCGCCAGTCTAAAGGCTCAGGCTCAAACCGTTTGGTCATCAGTCGGGCGTAGCAGTATCTGCAGTTGTGAGCGCAGCCACGGTAGATGTTGCAGTTGTAGTCAGTCCACTCGACGCCTGACCTTCTGATCAGAGTCTTGCGCCTAATGGCCACGGCTCTTCTTCTCCAACTCTCTTTTCGCTTCATAGTAGTTTAGGGAGATGTCGATCTCTTCACTGTCGAGACCGTTGCGCCAAGCCTTCTCGATGAGAAGCGCCAACTCGAAGACGCCGAGCTTTATCCTCTGAAACTCTTGTCTCTGATACGCTAGGAATCGCCTAATGACTTTCATGCGGTCCCTGGAAAACAGAAATTTAGGCCAAGCCCTAAATCCAATCATCCAAGTCCCAAGTTAAACAGTAAAGCGTTCAAAGACCAAAAGGCTTGAGGCGTCTGAAACTATTCGCCATAACTATAAGGCAACCGAAACTATTCCTTCTTCTTGCTACAGGCCTAGGCTTGAATAGTCTTTGATTCTTCTCTGCTTGCATTCTCAGTAGGCTTTCTTCGAGAGCAAGACTTGCTTCTGGATTGAATGCGCAGCCCACATGAGATAAGTTTGGTGAGAGCGATTGTGACGAACAAAGGGAGAGTGTACGAGCTCATATAGGAGTATGCATCATAAGAAAGTACGCACCCCGAATCGCGTTTTCATGAGACTTTTCAACGTACGCATGTCTTGTCGATAGCCTTCGGGGTCGTTGTGTACTTCTTCGAAAAACTCGACCATCGTTGCCTTCTTCTTTGGGAGGATCGTAGAAATCCACTCTGAAGCGCTTCGGGTTTTCCGAAAAGGTATTTTCATCAGATAGAATGGATAGTCGTATGCGTACGGCATTACCCCAACTAACGGGAGAGAGATGGTGACCAATCTGCATCCCCTCGTTAGCTTCTTCTCATAGTCAGACAAATCTCCGTCTTCTTCCATCAGCCCATTATATACGATTGTCGCATGACGAAGATGTGATTTGTGAAAATCTTGGCGGCGTATTTCTATTCGGCCTGACAACCTTGCCCTCCTCACGTATTTTCTCGCTTTACGCGCTCGTCCCCTGTGTAATTCTATGCCCACCGCACGCTTCACCCCGAATTCGTTTACCGCGAGTATGCACAGCTGAGCTCGACCGCACCCTAAATCGTAGAAAACGTCATTGCCAGAGGCTTTCGCAAGATGAAATAGCTTTCGAATGTTTCTATTACCAAGACAGACTTCAGGTCCGATGTGGCTACGTGTCAAGAATTCATCACCATTTAGCTATGCACGCCTGCGAAGGAACTGAGGCGCTCATCATAATCACATCTATGAGTTTCCAGAAATAAATACGTGAAATCAAGTTGGTCTCTCGGCACTGCGTGTAACTCGATTTCCAAAGACAGTCAGGAAGACACCACACTACTTCACTTGACCGATTCTCTTTCGCGCAATCTCTATGGTGCCTAGGCTACGTCTCACTCATAAATATTGGAGCTGCTGAAGCTTGGTTCGGCCTCATGAGAGATGGCACCACAATGGGCTTTGCAATTGTCATAGCCTACGTGACCCTGAGTTCTTGAATCGCTTTCTGTGTTTCTATTCCCAGTAGGCTTTCCTCTCGCTCTGGCTCAGATCTGTGTATGGGAAGGGTTCGGCATGCTTGAATTCTGGGCATGTGCTTGTAAGCAGGACTTGCTTCCAATGTTTGATGCAGAACGGCGTGAATGATCGAGGATCGTTCACGGTCTGGAGGTACTCGCAGTCAGCACACTCACGCATACGAAACCGACTCATTCAACTCTATTCCTACAAGCCTCATTAAATTGAGAGTCAATCGAAAGTGACCACGATTTGCGCGCATAAAAATTCCATTGTTCAAATCTGACCGGGCGCATAGAAGAATACGCACATGAATGTCCGGTTCAAATTCCGCCGGGTCCGGTAAATAGATCACACACCTGATAAAGAATCAGGTTTCGCCAACTACCAGTCATATTTTTACGGATTGAGCTGGCGGGGTCGTGGCTCGCGGATTGAAAGGGTTTATGAGTTGCGTCGGTTGGATACGAAACTGAAATATCCATCCAAGCCGACCATATTTGCAGGTTGACTGGCTATGAGTTTTGACTATCAGGCCACCCTTCTGGACTACTATGTCACGCAAAGTGTTGCTCACGGAGCGATGCTCTTTTCAGCAGTCTTGGCGACATTCTACTTCTTCAATCTAATATCAAGAAGGAATGAGCTAGCAAGTTCCAAGTTATCAGGTTGGAAGGCTTTTTTTGTTTTTCTTCTTAGTGGGTTATTCGTCGGATTTTGCATCTTTGCTCTAGGTCGACTCGTTGTGTATGGAATGCTATCGCAATACGCACTAAACACGGACGCAACTAAGAGTGGTTCACTTCTTGACTATAGTCAACAGGTCGTCAACAAAACTAGAACTGACAAGCAGCACCCATTTTGGCTTGTTTTTGCGATATATGCGAGTTCTTCCAACATTCTTTGGGTAAGGTTTTTTGTCAGTTACGCGGTCGGATTGTTTGGTAGCCTCGCGATTCTTATCATGTTTGACTCAATTGAATACTCGAGTTCAGCGCGAAGTTTTCTAGACGTCCTCATCCGCCTTTTTCGTAGATTGAGGATATGGAAGAAGCCCTTAAAACCCTAAGTTACGCCGGCGACCTAACTGATCTTCTCCATCGTCACCACTGCCTAGGTTGTAGTTCGTCGCATGAAAAATCAGTTCTAGACAAGCACCAGAAAGACTCCGGTCATGCCGCAGACAATGAGGTTAACTGTGCTAGTCTATCAGCAACTTTCCGATAGAGCGGATGTCTTTCTGATGGCAAGATCCTCGAGTCGAATAACTATTATGCGTCCGGCATGCATTCGGCACGACTCCGGGCCTGGTTACCAACATGATAGTCTCGCTTTCTTTCTTAAATTTGGTTACCTGGGATTCGCACATGGTGGAATTGTATCAGTTTTTCCATCTACTAGCCATTTGTCGAGTTTCTCCGGATTGCGTATGTAATTCTCGTCTGGTACGATAGCGTGAACGAGCTTCTCAGCATGCTCTATGCACTTGCAACATTCATGGGTCAAGAAGCGTCTCTTGGCCGGACCGTAGACGCATACCTCACAATCCCTGCCTAGCCTTCTCAGAAGATCGTCTAGAACATAGACCCTGATCTCACCGAAGCCGAACATGATTTTGAAGCTGACGGCGGTTAACTTGAATCAAAGAGATCGCTGAAAGTATCGTTTAAGCACGGTTCACCAGAAAGAACGCTCCTAAATCTTGAAGCGCGCAGCAACAACAGACATTATCAGCTCATAGAGTTTCTATACAGGATTTTAGGACGGCGGATGGCTTATTCTAATCCTCGCTTTTTCGTATGGGAGCCGGATGCGTTAATAAAGAATAGTATTGGTCGAATGCCAAAATCGAATAGACGCTGTGATATGTCAACTCAGAAATTGATGCTCTTGCGCGAGATTCAACCTGATCATAAATGTTCGGAAAGAGTAATGAGTTTTAGAATAGACCCGTTGGTCTATAATTTCCTATCGCTATACCCGCTTGTCTAAGTCGGGTGAGTTCTTCACGTCTCCTGTTAACGAACCATTCTTGACCGGCCCACGGATGCCTACTAATATAATGCTCGCCCATGCCAGCAAGTAGTTGGGTTTCGAACCGCGACAGTTGTCCTTGACGCGATCCCCATACGATGTGGCTGACTAGGTCGTCGTCGTAATTCTTAATGCACTCATCAATCTCTTGAAAGTTTTCAAATCCCATTTTACGAAGGAGTCGTGCGGTCCACTCATAAGAGAAAGGGGTCATACGTCCATCAGAACCAAGTTTCCTATTGAGATACGCTTTCAAGGCGTCGGAAGTGATTTCGACAATCTCCAGTTTGCCTTCCTGAACTGAGCTGCGCGCCGCCTGCTTTAAGCGTTCGTCCTCATCTTGAATTGCTTGGAATTCGTGATCAGCAATCTCAAGTAGCCCAGCTAATGAGATGAAGCGACGTCGTATTGACGAAGGTATTGTTTGAAGCAATTTATACTGGATGTCGTGTTCGATTTCTGCCCAAGCGTGCTGGAGGATCGTCCGCACCTGGATTTCAGCCACCAAACCATTGAACCGAGCATACTCGGGCAATGAGGTTCGAGTTGGTTTAAGTTTGACAAGATAGTGTACACTCTGATAGCCGAATCGATCTTGTTCCTTCAGAATGTCGCCCTTGTCACTCTTACCATGCAGGACGAACTCCGCGTTGATTACTCTGTCGACTTCATCGACTGTTTTTGGAAAAAAAGTGATGACTCTGACACCAGCAAGGTCTGTTATCTCGTTGAGTGGGTCTTTGTACTTCGGCTTGCTTGGATCCACTGGGGAAGGCTCAGAAGCCTTGTTCGCAAAGCTTGTAACATCCTTAGCCCGTGCCTCGATGGAAGCTACCTTAATGCCCGAGCTGGTTAATGCCTCTTTTAGAATGCTTTGGACAATGTTCGCGAAATCTGCATATAGCGGACGCAACTTCTGATAGCGTTCAATGGCTATTCGCCGATGTTTTTCGAAGTCGAATCCGTTGATCGGTGATTCCGATGATGTCATATTCTACACTCAGAAGAGTAGGCGCTAACACGAGATTGGTCACGGACTAACTAAAACATTTCGAATTTGACCGTAAAAATGTCAGTGTCCCACTCCCAAGATTTAGGTTGACAAGCCTAAAGCTTTCTTCTCTTCCTCAGGCAGATAAGATAAAATTGCGAATTCCTTGCGAATAGCCCTTCTCACAAAGTCGCTGGGATCCTCGCCTCTGGCCCTGCAGATTTTCTCGAGCAAGTCTTTATCTCGCCCCGTCACCCTT
>Ga0129297_10001645_pt1 | contig 11347 bp, 10 predicted proteins | sample I18A1metaG_FD_94708 | JGI IMG/M metagenome (GOLD analysis project Ga0129297, IMG submission 94708) | Lake sediment bacterial and archeal communities from Gulf of Boni, Indonesia to study Microbial Dark Matter (Phase II) - ​I18A1 metaG | ecosystem: Environmental > Aquatic > Freshwater > Lake >... | reverse complement strand
TTGCCATCCACTCCCACTTCCCCTCGTCGCCGCCAGCCATGCCTAGTCTGCCTTGAGTGTCGAAAGTTGTAAACACCACTACGTGAGTCACGTTGTATTTTTGAGTTTTTGTGAGATTTCTGAGAATCTTTACTGCTTCTGTCTCGTTTGACATGAACATGAGCCCGATTTGCTTGATCTGCGTCCAGTTCCAGGTGCCGTTATCCGCAAGCGTCGTTCTGTTCGCAATCGTTGTGATCCAGTATCCATAGTCCCACCAGCTGGCAATAACCGTGTCACCGTCAGGAGGCGACAGCGGCAAGTTCTCGCGTATCCAGATCAGAGTGTCAATCCAGTCACGGGAAGTAGAGGAGGGCTTTGCAGACATACCTGATGAAGCAATCGTCGTAGGTGTGAAGGCTTGAGTGTAGACCCTTGGACCTTGAGCAAGCGGCCCCGCAACGAAATCCGTTCCAACCACATGCGTCAAGGTCAAGAGGATGAACATCATCAGCACGATTCCCGCGGCAGTCTCCCTTCCCAGAACACCTCTGAATCGCGGCTTCTGCCTAGGAGCCTGAGGAGCTTCTTTCAAGAACAAGATGAAGGGTTTGAGCAGACGTACTAGTCCTAGAGCCCAGAGTAGACTTACAACGGGAGACATTATGATGTTCAGCCTTATCATCGAACTGGCGAAGAATATGGAAGTCAAACCGTAGATAATCATGAAGATGCTCGGGTTCGTTACCGCCATAGACGCGAAAAAGAGCCCGACAGGCACAAAAAAAATTCCAATACCGAAGTTATAGTAGAAGGTTCCCCAAGCTGAAGGTCTATGTTCAGCAACCGACTCCACAATCGGACTCTCAAACCGCACAAAGGGGTTAAGCACCGAAAGAAACTTCGTCTCAAGCCCTCGAATCATGCCTCTCGACCAGAGCAACGCAAAGAGGGCTGCCACCGAAGCGAGAAGAAGCGAGGCATAGAGCAATCTGCTGCGTAGCGTCTTTACACGTCGATTGACCTCAGCTATGAGCAAGAGGAAAAGGACCCCATAGACAGAGAGAATCTCACTTTCAAAGATGAATCTGGTTCCAAGGTAGGGAACACTCACAGCTACTAGAAGAGCAAGCGCGAAGGTTATCACATAAGACAGAAGCAGACGTAGAGAATGTCTGCCAGAGACTAGAAGAACCAAAGCGAACAAGGCGGTCATGACAATCGGGTATCGAGAGGCTCCCCAAGAGGCACAGAGGTACCCTAGAGACAAGCCAGCGGCTACAGCGTACAGCAAACTTGCTCTCATCGGTTTGTTCGCGTCTATTGATCTGAGGAAGAAGAGAATGAAAATCAGTATGCCCAAGATCCCGACAGTTTCATCATCGAAAAATCCCAGCGAAGTCCGGCCAATGTAAGACGCATCCAAAGCCAGAAATAGCGCGGCGAACATCCCGACTACGCTGCCGCCGAGATCCTTGCCAAGGAAGTATATGACGAGACAAGATACCGTACCCATTATTGCCGGGAAGACAACACAAAGATTGTAGATCGGGTCTGAGAGCAGGGGATCAAGGCTGGGATTTGCGACAAGTGGGACCCCTAGCCCGCTTAGAACGAAGTAAAGCGCCGCAGCCGTGAGGGGGAGCCCTATGTAAGTCGTACGAGATACCTGATTTCCCCAAGGATACCAGCTCATGTTGTCGTGCCATGAAATCCACCCCTTATCGCCGAGGAGGCCGTTCTCAATTATGTACTTTGTCTGGCGGTACTGGTAGTGGGGGTCAAACTCGCTTAGATAGTATCCCCAACGGATTGGTAGCAGCCTAACAGCGAAGGCGATCACAAGCACAATCAAGATCAAGGCGGTCTTGACTATTGACTGGTGTGAGGCTTTTGGGCGGAGCTCTTGAACCTTCCTTAGTCCTGCAACGATGTCTGCTGTCTTCGGCATCTTTAGGACTCCATTCGGAAACTTGTCTTAATGGATAATGAACCGTTTATATTTAGTTTATGGTTTGAGACCATAACCGATTTATTGAAGGAGAAGGCTTAGAGCATGCGACGCTTGTGAGCGGTCTCAAATGCTCCTGAAGACCGGTTGGCTGAGATACCTCTGGAAAGAAAGAAAGCCGTTTTTTCTGCGTCAAGCCTTTCGGATGGCGTTTCTCCACAAGACCCCATTCCGATCGCTTCTCGATAATATCCTCGGGCTTGTTGAGGAATTCCAAGCTGGTTTCACGTTTCCCATCGTTGCTTCAGCAGCTCTGAGGAACCCCGAGACGGTCCGTCTAATCCTAGATTTCCATCAAGAGGTCGCCTCTCACGGCTTCAACCACGTGAACTACAGGTACTTGCCTCCCAAGGCAGAGAGAATGGACATAGGCAATAGCCTGTCAGCTTTCCGAAATCTGAGTATCCCTGTCCGGGGTTTCAGGGCCCCCTACAATGTCTGTACGGATCAGACGCCCAGACTGTTGGAGGAGCTTGGCTTCCTTTGGGAAGGAAGCCTAGGCCTAAGATCCCCTCACTGCGACGAGAGAAGCTTCTTCAGAGTCCATGTGGATGGCCATATGTCGAGCTTCACCTGCACCCCGATGTTCAAGTGGTCAGATGACAGAATGATGGATATCTACGGACTCAGCAACAGACAGATGGCGAGAATACTGAAGAGAGCTCTGCAGCAAACTGAAGAGAAGAGCGGAGTCATCATGTTCGACCTCCACCCCGTGAGAATGGGGCAACCAAACCATATCGACGTTCTCAGGGAAGTCATTGGGTATGGAATGCAAAGGAACGGGTGGTTCCCCCGGGTTACCGAGGCGGTCGAATACTGGGAAAGGAATCACAAATGGAAAAACGGCGCCTCCTACTGCTGCCTCTTGACCGGCGACATCGACAGCTTGACCTTGCTTGACTATTTATCGAGGCTTTTCTGAGACAGTAGAAAGAAGTAGTTGCTGCTCACGGAGAAGCCAGTGAGAGAAACATGATAAACGTCCGTAGGGGCGAGGCAAAGAATAAATCGTGAAAAGAGCTAAGCTAGATGCCGACGGTCGATGTTCATGAACGACAGAGTAGCAGTAGTCGGGGTAGGTGCGATGGGACGAGGCATCGCGTTAGCCGCTGCCCTTTCAAAGATCAACGTTACACTGGTGAGCAGACGGGGCAAGAAGGGTCTTGTGGATTTTCTGGGTTTCTGCGAGAAAGAACGGAAAAAGGGGCGAATCACCGTCGATGAGGCCTTTCTGCGCTCTTACGTAAGCTGGAGTGAGTCTTTACAAGACGGTGTAGAAGACGCCAACATCGTGATTGAGGCCCGAGAGGAAGATGAAAGTGTGAAGAAAGATATCTTCAGGAGACTGGATGCGTTGTGTCCCAGAAACACCGTTCTATCCACCAACACATCTTCCCTGAGCGTCACTGATATCTCCAGCATTGCCAAGTTCCCCGATAGGGTCGTTGGAATGCATTTCTTCAACCCAGCTCACATCATGAGACTCGTGGAAATCGTTCCTAGTCCCAAGACATCGGATGAAACTGTCAAGAAAGCTTTGACCTTCGCCCATAGACTCGGGAAAGAACCCATTATCGTGAAGGATTCTCCAGGATTCCTAGTCAACAGAATACTTTTTGCCATGGTAAATGAATCCCTATACTATCTGGCAGAAGGCTACGCGGATGCCGACACCATTGACAAGGGCATGGAGCTCGGGGCGAATCTACCTATGGGTCCTATGAAACTGGTTGACTACATAGGCGCAGATGTCTGCTTAAGCATCTTACAGAACCTCTATAGAAAGACAAGAAAAAGTAAGTACCGACCGTGTCCGATGCTGGAGAAGCTCGTAGAGAGAGGGTATCTTGGCAGGAAAACAGGCAAAGGTGTCTACGACCTTGAACTTAGGTGAACCTCTGGTTGGCGATCAGGAGCTTGAGAGGCGCCAGCTGCTTGCGTTCGAACCGTTACATGATTCTGTGAGGTAGGGACTAGAAATTGGCGGGACACTACCTTAGGGGCTTTATGAACAGGATGCTAAACGTGCTTGCGAGGAATATCATTGGCGCCTACACGGTGAGACCCGCGATCCACAGGATGAGAGGCGTAAAGATCAATGGAACTGTTTGGATAGGCGCTGAAGTGTACATTGACGATGAGTATCCTGAATGGATCGAGATCGGGAACAACGTGATGCTAGGCGTCGGCTGCATGCTGTTCGCGCACTTCAGACCCAAAGGCGAGAAACAGGGAATAGTGATCGAGGATGATGTCTTCATCGGCCCAGGAGCAATCATCACCCAGAACGTAAAGATCGGAAAAGGCGCCGTTGTTGCAGCAGGGTCAGTAGTTAGCAAAGACGTCCCCCCTTACACCTTCGTGGGAGGCGTGCCTGCCCGTCCAATCGGAAAGGTTGGACACGCCTTAGGAATAGCGGGAGACCCTGAAAGATTCTCAGCTACGCTGGTCCGCTTTGGTTCCAGTGGGAAAGAACAAGTCGAATAAGACGAACCTCGGGAAGGATTTCCGCTATCTTGTGTACTTCTCGACAGTCCATTTTCTTGCAGGCTCTATATTCACGTTCTGGGGCGTCAACGACAATCTCTTGCCGCATTCGGGACATTTACCCTCATGCATCTGCAGTATCTCTTCGGGAGATTTCAGGTCATCACCACGGTAAAGGACCGCGCCGCACCCATGACAGATGACCTGTTGAGGCAAGCCTGCACACCCTCTTCAAGAGGTTACTGAAGAATGGGTCGTTCCCCCTAATAAGCAAAACGCCGAGGCAGATTTAAATCTCACCAACCATCAAATAACAAGGTTCGGGAACGGATGCTAGCCAATAGCCCTGAAGGTCCAGCATACCTGAAGAATGGGATCAATCTGAGAGGAGGATTATGTTGAATGCAAGGCAAAACCGTCTTGATATTGTGCGAAAAGCCGACGGCTGCCCAGCGTGTCGCCAAGGCGCTAGATGAAAGAGGCGATCCTCAGAAACAGGAGACCGAAAGGGTTCCGCATTACGTTGCCTCTAGAGACGGAAAGAGGCTGGTAGTCGTTGCAGCGTTAGGTCATCTTTACACAGTTGCCCCTTCGGTAAAGGACCGTAACGTATTCCCTGTGTTTGAATTTCAATGGGTACCGAGATACGAGGTCGAAAGAGACGCTAGAGAGACGCAAACATGGATCGAGGTCATCTCAGAGCTCTCTCGGAAAGCTCAAGAGTGCATCCTGGCAACCGACTATGACATTGAGGGAGCCACCCTCGGCTACACAATCCTCAGATATGCCTGTGGAGGCAAGGAGAAAGAAGCGAAAAGGATGAAGTTCTCGACGCTTACAACGGGGGAGTTGGAAGAGTCATACAGACAACTTTCAGATCACATCGAGTTTTCTACTGTCGAAGCTGGTATCTGCCGGCACTTTCTGGATGCGATGTATGGCATCAACCTCTCACGAGCTATGACTGTCGCAGCGAAGCAATGGAGTGGGCGGTACGCTGTGTTGAGCACGGGCAGGGTGCAAGGTCCGACTCTGAAGTTCCTAGTCAGCCGGGAAAGGAGGATCAGCTCCTTTGTGCCCACACCTTACTGGGGCATAAGGGCGAAGGTGGAGATCAACGGCTCGCTCTACGAGGTTGAGTATGAACGGGACGTGATAGAAAGCAGGGACGAAGCTCAAGCAGTTGTCAACGAATGCAAAGGAAAGAAGGGGAAAGTAGCAGAGATAGAGGTCAGAAAGTTCCTTCAGAACCCCCTTGCGCCCTTCGATCTCGGCGCCCTGCAAGCCGAAGCATACAGTCTCTTCAAATATACGCCTAGGCGCACCGCGGATATAGCGGAAAGGCTCTATCTTGAGGCGCTCATATCCTATCCCAGAACATCGAGCCAGAAACTCCCCCCAACAATCGGTTATCGAGCCATACTTGAGTCCTTAAGCCGTGAGCCAAGATATGAGAAACTGTCCGCAGAACTGCTCAGGCGAAGGGAGCTTATTCCTAGGGAGGGTGAGAAGCATGACCCTGCGCATCCTTCAATATATCCCACTGGCAGTCTTCCGGAGAGAACTCTGAGCGAGCCTGAAAGAAGGCTTTGGGATCTAGTTGTGAGGCGGTTCATGGCTGTCTTCAGCGAGCCTGCTGTGAAACAAGGCGTGAAAGCATCGATAACGGTTAACGGTCACCATTTCTTCATCCGCGGAAGGCAAACTCTCAAAGAAGGATGGATTTTCTTCTACAGACCTTTCATGAGATCAGAGGAGGTCGTTCTCCCCCCTCTGGAGGAGGGGCAAGAGGTCGAGTTCAAAGAGGTTCTACGCGAAGACAAGTTCACCAAGCCTCCTCCGCGCTACAACCCCAGCAGCCTGCTTAGGAAGATGGAGAACGAAGGTATCGGAACCAAAGCAACCAGAGCGGGCATAATCGACACCCTCTACAACAGGGGGTATGTAAGCGGGGAAAGAGCCGTTGTCTCCGAATTGGGACTAGACGTCATCGATATCCTCAACAAGCACTGCCCTGAAGTAATCTCCGTCGACTTCACAAGAGACCTCGAGGAGAGCATGGAGAGAATCCAGAATGGCAACGAGAAGATTGAGAGCGTTGTCAACAAGGCTGTCAACCGTTTGACCCCGGTTCTCGAGGAACTGAAGAAACATGAGGACACAGTGGGTCAAGATCTGAGCGATGCAGTGCGAAAGGCTCGGATGCAGCAGCGCAATGTTGGCGACTGCCCAGTCTGCGGGACAGGCAAGCTAATGATCCTTTTCTCTCGACGAACTGGAAAACGTTTCATTGGATGCACAAGCTTTTTCAAGGGCATCTGCAAAGCCGCCTACCCTCTGCCGCAAAAGGGTTCGGTTAAGCCAGCCCAAAGGAGCTGCCGGACCTGTGGGTTGCCCATGATCCAGTTCAAGGTGCAGGGGAAAAGGCCTTGGACCTTCTGTATCAACCCGAGCTGCCCGTCAAAAGAGGGAAGAAGATGAACTGCGAAATATGCGGCAGACGGACCGAAAGCAAACTGTGCATACTGCACGAAGAAGCCCGCAAAAACCTACTAAAAAACTATGAGGCTTGGAGGAGATCAATGAACGTATCCTGGGAAGAATACCTCAGGGAGATCCAGCAAAACCCCTTCGCAGGCATCTGGGCAAAGGAGGTTGCACATCATCTTCTAGTTTCAGGTTCTGCCAATGAACAAGAGGGTCTAGCAAAGGGCACGGAGACGAACAAGTAAGGCTTAAATCTCCTTCTTTTCTTATGATAGGGTGCATAGTCATAGGGAAAGGGAAATGTCCAAGAAAATGAGACGAGGATTCTCATCGGCTGGTTACTCCTTTCAGAAAGCTAGTCTGAAACTGGCAGCATACAAGCCCTCTCCCCTCCTTGTCGCAGCAATTGTTATGGGGGTCTCCATCTTTCTGCTCGGTGGCGGCATATATGACATATTTATGGAACCCCTTGCCATACTGCCCATAGGCTCAGGCAGGTTCCTTTCATACATTCCATACCGCATCCACGAACAGCTGCTCGTGGGAAGCATAGGAGTCATGGTCCTTTACGCATTAGGCGCTTTGGGCTTGCTGCTGATCTATCACAGCACCAAGTATATACGCAACCCACGCCAAGTTTCGCTTCTTTCAAAGATAGGCGTTGTCCTTCTGCTCATAGCGTTTGCTTCTGTTGAAGCGGTTCTCTTCTGGATCCTGAATTTTCAAGCCTGAGAGAGGAGCTTGGACAGTTCTGAATCGAAAATCTGTCATAGTCAGCAGCAACCAGTTCAACGGCTGACCAGCGAAAACTGGCATCGAAAACCTATTAACCCTGTATCGTCCGTATTTCCCAGATTGTCAACGGACCGTACTTAGGGTTGGCAAATCTCATGAGGACGATTGAGTGGAGAGACGGCCTCGTAATCACAATCGACCAGACATCTCTGCCACACAAGGAAGAATGGATCGAGCTGAAAAACTGCGAAGAGGTGGCTTCAGCCATTAAGGAGATGAAGCTAAGGGGTGCCCCCCTCATAGGCGTCGCCGCAGCCTACGGAATGGCTTTGACAGCCTACGGTTCAAAGGCTAGGACTAGAGAGGATCTTATGAAGGATCTGGAAGTATCCGCAGAGATGCTAAGGAAGACTAGGCCTACAGCAGTCAACCTTTTCTGGGCTGTTGAGCGAGTCCTGAACCGTGCAAGATGTGCAAGCGGCGGCGCAGAGACATTGCGGTCAGCCGTTGTCGATGAAGCTCAGAGAATGGCTGATGAGGATGTCGAGGTAAACCGTAGGATCGGCAAACTTGGCGCCAAACTGATCGCGGACGGCGATGTAGTTTTGACGCACTGTAATGCTGGAAGTCTGGCAACGGTTGACCATGGTACGGCTCTGGCGGTCGTGAGAGCGGCTTGGGATGAAGGGAAACGGATTGAGGTGATCGTTGACGAAACCAGGCCGAAGCTTCAAGGTGCACGGCTGACTGCCTACGAACTCATGCGTGACGGCATACCCGTGACTCTGATCTCAGACAGTATGGCTGGATATCTGATGCTCAAAGGCATAGTTAACAGAGTTGTGGTAGGAGCAGACAGGATTGTTCGCGATGCCGTCATAAACAAGATAGGCACCTATACCGTGGCAGTCCTGGCCCACGAACATAAAGTACCGTTCTACGTCGCGGCTCCTACTTCGACGTTCGATCTATCGCACAGGGCAAAAGACATCACCATAGAGGCGAGAAATCCAGAGGAAGTCACACACATCGGAACAGTCAGGATTGCTCCGGAAGGCGTGCGCGCAATTAACCCTGCCTTTGACATCACTCCGCTAAGGTACATCGATGCTATCATATGCGAAACCGGGGTCCTATCCCGTGAAGAATTCAGGAGATTCGTGAAGAAGCGAGCGAATCAGTATTCACCTTGATGCTGTCTAAGTGGATGTGGAAACATGCAAGCAGAAGAGGGGAAGAAGGGTGTTCCCAAAGCAGAAGAAGAGGAGAAGGTGATCATAAAGGCTGTTTTCAAGGACGAACGCGTTTTTGTGCCATCCTCCGAGGACGCTGAGAGTCTCTCGTCTCGGGGTTACGGAATATCCGAGAACGGGAACCTCGTGCTGACCTTTTCCGAAGCCCTGTATCTTCTCAGCAAAGGCGTCCTCGAGGTTGAGGATGGGAAGACCCATAAAATGGTCACATTTCAGGAGCTTCTTGATGGGTCTCGCGCCGTTGACAAGGACTCTTGGGTGAGGTATCTGATTTACCGGGACCTGAGGAGTAGAGGTTACGTGGTTAGAGAAGGTTTCGGTGTGGGCATAGACTTCCGCGTATACAAGAGAGGCGAATACGGCAAGGCTGCGGCAGACTACCTCATACTAGGGATCAAGGAAGGACAACCGATCCTAGTTGAGGATCTGGCTCGAATCCTGACGCATGTGCAAAGCCTGAAGAAGACCTTGACCCTTTCAGTCTTGAACAGAAGAGGCGAGATTGTGTACTACTCTCTTTCACGTCTCATGTTCGAATAACAAGTCTCGTACTAGACGGTAATGATAGCGGAGAAAAGGTTCAGAGGGGCTTAACTCATGGAAGGTCTGAAGAAGGTGCTGGAAGGTTTGTCCCGCCTCGAATGGGGAAGGGATGTCGAATGCACATTTTTCGGAGCGTTGGATGCAACTCTGCGGTTCCTCGGCGAACCCGTAGACTACGTCAACCTAATGGGTGTCTCTGCCGCAGCCTTTCGCCTCAGGTTTCACCAGCCAGACTGGTGCCCAAGCTCTCCAGACGCGGCGCTTGATGACACTTACATGAAGCCAGCCTTGAGATCCGTAGGCTATGACGGAGAGTTCGTCTCAACCGAGACTCTGAGCCAAGAGAAGGTGCGGAAAGTCATTAGAGAGCAGATAGACAAAGGGATTCCTGTTGTCGCGATTGATCTAGTGAAGATTCCAGATTGGGGCGTGGTTGCTGGCTACGAGAATGGCAGACTTCTCTGCAGGAGCTACTATGACAAGGGTGACGAGTATTCGTTGGCTGAAAAGGAACCATGGTCGATTCTCAGGCTACAGAAGGTTGGACCTGCTCCAGATAGGCTTGGCAGCATTCAGGAATCCTTTAGGCTAGCAGTTGATCTGGCACGCAGGGCGAAGATCGGAGACTACGCAAACGGTCTTGCCGCATACAATGCTTGGATCAGTGATCTTGAAGACGAAGGCATGCTTCGTAGCTTGGACGAGGCGACATTTCGGCATTACTGGCATGTCAACGGCTGGGTCTACGACAGCCTCTTCGACGCTAGGCTTGCTGCCATGAGATACCTACGAAGGGTAACGGAGGAGTTCGAAGCGAACGAAAGGAGAACCGTCAGCAGGGCTGGAGACAAGTTCGAGAGCATAGTCAAGGCTCTCGAAGACAATTGGACCCATTTCTCGTTTCCACATTGGGTGAGGAAGGAGGAGGGAAGGACATGGACGCCGAAAGGCATGATTGACACGACGACATGGACTGAGGAAATGAGGAAGATGGGGGCAGAAGCGCTGAGAATGGTGAGGGCGGAAGAGGAAGAAGCTTTCGAAGTGCTGACACAGGTGATCTAAGGACTTCCAGCCGCAGAGTCTCGATTCTTTCCTCAAGTCATGCGGAAGAGAAAGAGGGACCAACGTCTCTGCAAGGAAACTCTTATAGTCTTATTGTCTATTATGCAGTTTGAAGTCACGGTTGAACATCTGTAGTGAGGGATTCAGTTGTCTTCGCCCTTCCGTCGAACCGTACGCGGAATGAGAGACTTCCTGCCCGAAGAAGCGGAGAATCTAAGGTCCATTGAGCAGTCCGCCCGAGAAGTCGCCAAGCTCTATGGCTATGAGGAAGTCATCACTCCTCTCGTCGAGAACTTTGAGCTTCTGGCAGCGAAGATTGGTGAAGAGAACAGGAAACGCATGTACGTCTTTGAGGACCTAGGCGGACGCAAGGTCGCCCTTAGACCCGAGTTCACAGCATCGGTGGCAAGGCTCGTCGCCACAAAAATGCAAAGCTTCCCCAAACCTCTAAGACTCTTCTCTGCCGGAAGCCTCTACCGCTACGACGAGCCGCAGTTCGGCAGGTACCGCGAGTTCTGGCAAGCCAATTTCGAGCTTTTCGGCTCGACCGAGCCTGAGGCTGACGCTGAGATTCTCGTCTTGACAGACGATTCCATGAGGAAGATAGGGCTACGCAACTACCAGTTCAGAGTTGGCCATGTTGGAATTCTTCGAAGCATTCTAAGTCAAGGGAAAATCGGTGATGAACAGCAGAACTGGATCATGCAGCTGATAGACAAGAAGCAATGGGATGAGGCGTTAGGCATTGCGAAAGAAGCTGGAGCATCCCAAGAGTGTCTAGACA
>Ga0129297_10001644_pt1 | contig 11350 bp, 10 predicted proteins | sample I18A1metaG_FD_94708 | JGI IMG/M metagenome (GOLD analysis project Ga0129297, IMG submission 94708) | Lake sediment bacterial and archeal communities from Gulf of Boni, Indonesia to study Microbial Dark Matter (Phase II) - ​I18A1 metaG | ecosystem: Environmental > Aquatic > Freshwater > Lake >... | reverse complement strand
GTTGTCTCCCTCCGGCTTGAGAAGTACATGTTCTCCAAGAATCGCGGTTGCTTCGACTGGCTCAAAGAGTATTGAATGCCTCGCATCAACGGAGCGAATCTCCGAGATTGTCCTCGAGTAGAAGTCGTTCAAGATAGCCGCGAATTCATTCCATGGAATTCCGCCGGCATACGGCTCGTTTAGAAGATCGTAGCCAAACATTGCCTCTTCATCACTGAGCGTGGAGGCCAACATCCTCCATGTCATGATCAGCTCCCTCTGCAAAGCATGATCATTCCAGAATCCGATGTTTGCCTCGTCTATCGTCTTGAATCTCTTCAATATCCATGAGGGGAAGCCGTCCAGTCTGAGTTGATGCATGTCTACTACGACGTAGATCCCTCTCCGTCCGGCTAGGTTCACGATTCTTCGAATGGACTCAGCGTATCCGCTGCTGTACCTTCCAACAGATGGCTCCAGTCGCGCCCACAGAATAGGAAGACGGACCACGTTGAACCCCATCGATCCGACCGCATCGAGATACATTGCGTACCTGGATGCGTCGATATATGATGAATCAAGCGGGGCTAGATTTGCCCCGCGTAAGATCATGGCCGCGCCGTCCTCTCTGACAATCGCTGAGCCCTCCACCCGAAGCCACTGAACATTTCCAGCAGAGACACTAGGGACACAAATCGTCAGAGGAAGCAGCACCAAGAGTAATAGGAATGGAGCAACCAATAGACTGCAACGCGGATTGCGGCCATTGAACGAGCCGGTCACCATCATTGGCGATTGAACCTAGACTTCCGACAGAGCGTCTGATTAGCCGAGGCTTGTCCGCGCTAGCCTACACTGTGATCCATCTCTCGGCTCTTAACGTCTTATTGACATTTGCATTGGCGGTCAATGGAGTACAGTTCTTCTATCTCTACCCGCGCAGAGCAGAGACAATCCTCCCACCGCTGACCCTACACGCAGTGGTATGGCTCGGTTCTGCGATATTCGCTGTCGTTGGACTCGTTGCGCTTTGCTTCGTGACGCGTGGTATGGGGCAAGAGCGCGTTCCTCGGAGGTTCGTCAGGGCCATGATGGATGCGTTGATTGGAGTGACCTTGCTGGTGGCGCTCGTGTTTCCAGATTTCGTGCCTTTGTGGTGCTTGGGAGTCATTGCGATGACAATCTGCTGGGTACGTTTCAGGTCGGGAATCACGAAAGTGGTTGGAGACAAATACCAGCTGTTCAAGTCGTTTCTTGCCTCACTTTTCCTGATTGGAGCAATCATAGAGATCTGGAGTTTAGCCCGGTGGTCATATGCCAGCGTAGCTCCGTTCTCAACATTGGGAAAAGTTGGAAGCGATTTCGAAATGAACCTCACATATTCGACCTCTTCACTCTTTCCAGTTGTCTTTGTCGTTGCTTGGCTTTCCCCGATCTGGATATACATCGTAGTCCGAATGTATCGCATTCTGCGTAAAGGCAAACTTGCGGCATCTGACGTCTCGACTGCCGTCGTGGTTCAGCGGGGAAGACTTGGACTTGAGGACCTAGTACCTTTACTGGTGATCATTTCGGTCTGTGTCTTCGTTGGGTTCTACACATACTTCAGTGATCCTCCATGGCTGGTCGGCACAGACGCCTATTGGCGGTACAGAGACCCACTGCAGCGACTGATTGCTTCAGGCGATTCCGTGGTGGACGCCGCAGCAAGTGAACGACATGGATTGTATCTCCTGATCCTGTATGGAATTCATCTGGCAACTGGACTCTCACCGTTCGATATCGTGAAAGGCTCACCTATGGTGCTAGCAACCCTACTGGCGCTTGTGACGTATCTTTCAATGGTTAAACTGCGGGGCAGCCGTACTGAAGCGTTCTTTGCAGCGCTCTTTTCAGCGACCTCGTTTCCCACAATACTAGGGATCTTCGGATCAATTCACGCCAACTGGTTCGCACTAAGTATGACACTCGTAGCCCTCCTGATTCTCGTCTCCTCAGGGAGCCCGATTAGAACCGTTGTGTGGAGGATGATCCTGGCTGCATTGTGCGGGGTGTTTCTTCTGGCGCTGCATCCTTGGTCATGGGGGATCGCCGCCCTCTTCATGATTCCGGCGGGCGCCTTCTTTTTCACGAGGAGAGAGTGGAAGGTTACTGGATCGTCGCTTCTCTTCGTAGTCTCAGGATTGGTCGCAGGAGGGCTTATTCTCATTGCCGGTAGCGGTATCGAGAGGGCGAGATTGACCGAGATGATTGGAGACTTCTGGGAACCCGTCACTGGACAGTCTACTCTACTCCGTACTCCTGAAATCATCCTGACCGCACTGAGAACTTGGGCGCCTTTTCTGAACCCCTTGCTCATGATTCTGGCAGGAATTGGTGTGCTGTTCTTGACTCGCGAGTTGTCTTCAAAGTACAAAGTCTTTCTTCTGAGCTGGATGACTATCACAGGTCTCGGTGCATTTCTAGGCGTCGTTCTTGAAACAGAGGTCTGGCGAATCTGGTATGTTCAGCCTTTGTGGATTCTTGGTGGAATTGGTGCTGGCAGCTTGGTTCAGGGGATCGAGCTGCGGAACCGTGATGGCATATCTGGCCCTTTGGCATTCCAAACCACAGCGATGGTGCTCGTTGCCGGACTGGCAGTCTTCATTTTGGAGCCCATACTTGGCACGGGGATCTTCTACTTCGCGGCAGTCGCGCCGCTCTTGTTGTGGCTGGATCGGAAACCGGTTGATGCTCATGCAATCTACTCGGCTGCACTTGCTCTGTTCGTTCTCGTGTTCTTTCTGAACCAAGCCTTGCGAGGCTTATACCCTCTGATAATGGATCCGCATAACTTTCGAGAACATCCTGCGATGTTTCCTGGCTGAAACACGTGCGTACTGCCCCACGGACGAGTCATGAGAAACGTCTTCCTCACAAATCGTTAATACAGAAGTCGGGAAAACCTACCGTTTGGGTTGCCAACTTGAGAATCGGGATCGTTGGAGCAGCGATAGTTGCACTGGTCTTGGTTGTGGGAGCGACTTTCTATTCCCCGCACGTAAGCCAAGGTGAGGGAAACATTGTTGTTGCACAAACAGAGTTTGCAACAACAACCCCATATTGTGTGTATCAATTGGCTTTCCTCGTCGTCAAGGTCCAAGTTTCTCCGGAACAAACGAGCGCAGGGACATCACTCGACATTGTTTTCAAAGTGGAGTACGCAGACGGGTCTCCCGTCGTGCTGTATCCTGAGCTGGCTGACTTCCTAGTCCTCGGCCCGACGTATTCTCGCACATATCAAAGGGTTCCTGTGGCGCCGACTGGTACGCCCGGCGAGTACCGCACATCGATTGGTCTGGCCTCTGACATCCCTGACGGAACCTACAAGGTCTACTGCATTCACTGTACACTCTCTGATGAGGCGCACAACTTTGGACCGAATTCGGACACAAGCTCCGACCAAACCCTCATCGCGACTGACACGTCAGTCTTCACGATAGGAGCTGTTACCACAACCACAGTGACCACCGTCACGCAGCCATTAGGAGGACCACTTTCTACAGCAGTTCTTGTGGGAATGGGGATACTGGCCCTGATCGCTGCTGTTCTTCTCGCCCTACTGGCCCTCCGGCGCCCAACGAGGAAGAAGGAGTAACACCAAACGACCCTATTTGGGCACTCGGGCCTCCTTGCAACACGTGCAACCTGTGAGAGCTAAGTGACCTAGAGGACTAGATGAACTGGGACACATTCTGCAAAGTCGCTTCTGGAGACCACAGTTCTTCATAAATACCATAAGCTCAGACAGCCAATCTCATGGCATTCCAACCTCGGGCGCGGATGCCTCGGGCCTCCACACGGCACGAGAAGATTAGGACAAGGACAAAGACAAGAAAGCGACATCCCGAAGATACATATCAACTGAGTGAAGCGCAGGCTCCGACCTCCAAGGAACTCGTTGACAAGACGCTTAATAGCCTGCATCACATGGGAAATCAGAGATTTCCTGTCGGACCATTCTACGACCATTTCGATCGATGGATGCTGAGCTTGCGGGCCGTCATGTCCGAATTCGAGTCAGGTGAGACGGTCACCATAGACAATCAGTTCACGGAAGAGTGCTCAAGAGTGGTCTCGGAGATCGAAGCACGTCTGCAGGAACGACGAGTAAGGGAGCTCTCACGCGAAGAGGCGATTCGTACGATCAATCAGAATCTCATGGACGCAAGAAGTGATCTCGCACGAATGGAGCGAGAACACGCAGCCAAGATCAAGGAGATCGCAGCTCTTCGAGAACGCAGAGTCAAACCCGTCGCGAGCAATCTTTCGAAACTCAAGGAAGAGCTGAATCGCATTGTGCGGATGAGAGCCGGCTTCCTAAGAGGCATCTCCAAGAAAGCCAAGGCAGAGAAACAAGCAGCGGCAACTCGCAAGCTCGAATCCACCGAGAGAGAGATGGAAGAGGTCGAGCGCTCCTTTGCTGTCGAGCAGCAGAGATTCCAGGAGCAGCATAAGGCAAGCAGACGACAAGTCCTGAAGCGAATTCAGGAGTACGTGAACGAACTTGAGAATCTTGAGACCGGCTCGTGTCTTGATGATGCAGTGGAAATCCGACGAGCCGCATGTGACAGGCTCGCCAACGCCGTGGACGCTCTCCTGAGCAGAACGACACCAACATATGAGACAACGAATGTTCCGACCTGACCTCGCCTCAGCTCGCGCCTTGCGCAGATTTGATATACTGACCTGCAGTATTCGACAACAAAGAGGCAACTAGCAATGCCCTACTGTCCTAAGTGCGGTAAGGAAGTACCAAGTGATGCGAAGTTCTGCACGAACTGCGGCGCTCCACTAGGCGTTGGACCTTCCGCTCCTCCACCTCCTCCGTCCCCAGGATATGCGCCTCCGAGTCCTCTGGCTGATCTCGGCTCTCGCATAGTAGCAGGACTGATCGACTGGATCATCATTGGCATAGTCGCGGCAGTGCTGTTCTTCGTCGCGTTTGCGCCATTCATGTTTGCTGGGGCTTGGATGATGCCTACGTGGGGTGAGTGGGGCTGGTTCGGTGGAATGTTTGGGATCCAGTTCTTCCTATGGCTGATCTATTTCACGTACTTCGAAGGGACCTCGGGCCAGACACTGGGGAAGAGGGTTGCTCACGTCAGAGTAGTCAAAGAAGATGGTTCAAGATGCGACTTTGGGTCCGCCCTCATCAGGAGCATCCTGAGAATAGTCGACAGCCTCCCATTCATCTACATACTCGGCATAATACTCATAGCAGCCACAGACAAGAGGCAGCGCTTGGGAGACATGCTCGCCAAGACGATCGTGGTCAAGGCATAGAACAAGGCGCATTCCCAAAACCCGGGTCGGGAGCAACAGTATCACGGCCCGATCCTACCCAATTCCTCTATCGGCAACAACCTAGGTAACGGGATACATGCTCGTGCAACCCATAGGTGGCATGGAGAAGGAGACATCCGCGACTCATGGATTATGGTATCTATAGATCACGACTCAAGCAATGCCAAGAACTAATGGCTGAGAAAGCCATTGATCTGCTCGTCTTCGCACCAGGCCCTAACATGTACTACCTGAGCGGTTTTCTGGAGGAACCCGGCGAACGACTCTTCATGTTGACAGTTCCTCAGTCAGATGATCCATTCTTCATAGTTCCTGAGCTCTACGAGGAACATGTTAGACGCTTCAGTTGGGTCGAACAGCTCTTCTCGTGGAAGGATTCCCAAGACGCAAGAACCGTCCTGTCAGCTGCGATCAAGGAATGGCTCCCAAGTCGACCATCGATTGGAATCGACAGTAGAATGTGGTCACGCTTTCTTCTCATACTCCTCGCGATCGCACCTGAGGCGAGGTACGAGGATGCATCGACGGTGATGAGCAGACTGCGACTCAGGAAGAGCGCTCGGGAGATCGAACTCCTAGAGAAGTCCGCGGAGATTGCGGATGCGGTTTTTCTCGAGACTTTGAAGAAATGTGGACAAGGCGTGAGTGAGAATCAGATTGCCGCAGAGATCGTCTACGAACTTAGAAGGTCAGGGGCCGATAGCATCGCATTTGAGCCTGTTGTCGCTTCTGGCCCAAATGCAGCGCTTCCTCACTACAGGTCAGGGGACCGGAAACTCATGAGAGGCGACCTAGTGGTTCTTGATTTTGGATGCCTCTACCGCGGCTACAATTCGGACATCACGCGGACAGTAGCGATTGGCGATTGCGACGCTGATAGGAAACAAACATACTCGGTCGTACGATCCGCTCAGGAACAGGCAGTTCAGGGAGCCATCGAAGGAATCGAAGCACAGTCCGTAGACGAACTGGCAAGAGAGATCATTAAGAAGGCGGGCTGGGGACCATTCTTTATTCACCGCACGGGGCACGGCATCGGGCTTGAGATTCACGAAGAGCCATACATCGTCGCTGGCAACTCGATGAAACTCGCAGAGGGGATGACCTTCAGTGTGGAGCCGGGCATATATGTCCCCGGGCAATATGGCGTTCGAATAGAGGACATCATCGTGATTGAGGCGGGAAGAGCACGTAGATTGAACAAATGCACTAGAGATCTGCCAGTTCTGTATTGACCGGTATTAGCAGAATCGCATCTATCGCGACTAGAGCTTCCAGCCCGGGGTGTACGCCCCTTCGTGAAGTCTTTTATGACCCCCAGCCAGACTCGTGCTGCCCGAGGCAGGAACTGGCATGAGCGGGAACGAGTTAAAGGATAAGCAAGCAGTCAAGAATGAGATCACGAATGCCATCAGGCAGAGCAAACAACAACGAAAGGCGATTTCAAGCGAACTGAGTGCAAGAGGACCTCTCACGATTCCCGAGATAGCAAATGCGACCGGACTCCCGCCGGACCAAGTCCTTCAGCATGTTCTAGTGATGATAAAATCGGCGCAGATTGTGGAGATGGGTGAGAAGGACGGTGGGTATGCCTACGACATCAAGCGGTAGCTCTTCAAGGGCGCACCTTGTAGACATCTAGAAGCTGCAACCTCGTTGCGTCAAGCCGTTCCACAATAATGTTTGAGAAACGTTTGAGTAGCTCATAGCCTAGGTTATGATCCTCTTCGGTTTTCACGCGAAGGCACTTCCCGTCCAGCGCCACGGCTCTTGTGAGTTCAATGGCACGAGCGGCGAAATGCCACCGGTATGGTGGGATCAGCCAAGACCAACCGAGCACGTCACCCTCTCCAACGGTCTCTATGATGATCGACCGGCGCTCGCCCGCATGGATTTCCACAGCAACCTTGCCTTGTCGAATCATGTAGAACTGGTTGGCTTCTTCACTTTCTCGGAATAGGTATTCCCCAGCTTTGAACCGGACGTTCGATGCGCAGCCAACAATAAGACCAAGGTAGCGGGGTTCAAGGCCTTTCAGGAATGGGTGCTCCGCCAATACTGGCTCAAGCGTTTGCATCGTCGCTTCCCGTTCAGCGGGGTGATTACGCTCTCACTTAATTTGCTTTCCTAGATCCCGATGTAACACGCACGATGGCATTCAGGCGACATTTGTCGCGATGCGTGCTCTGAATCTGCGAGCAAATGAGTGCCGCGGGGCCTCTCCCGGCGCTCGTTCCGTAGAAAGTCAGGTCAGTTTCACTCGCGACTTTACAGTCAACGGGAGGATCGCTCCCGCGGTTTGCGTGAGGTGACAGTAGCTTACTGCAAGGTCGCCACAGCGCTTAGCAATGATCATGTCCTCTTTCCTAGACAGCACTAGTAGGACAGCCTTGATGTTTGAGAATCTGTAACCGCGATCCTTGGCAAGTACAAGCCTAGCCTTCACCGACGCCTCGACGTGTACTGGACCAAATCTCATCTTTCCTTTGAAGTAGAGAAATGTGCCGATGAGGCAAGCAGCCAGCGAGGAAAGAAAGAGCTGGTCAGCGCACGCATATCTTCCCAACCCTCCAAAGGCCTTCGGAGTGTCAAATCTGAGATCGAAGAGTCCAGGAAGACGAATCTTTCCGCCGCTCCTTCCATCCCAGAGTCCTCGAACCTCATAATGGAGAACGTCTCGACGGGTCATGTGCCACATCATCTGGCCTGATTGCTGACTGCTCAACACAATTAGCAATAAATACGCATATCGTGAAACAACAACGATACGCGACAACTAGGTGACCTCAGTCATGCGTGTCGATGAGATTGACGTACCCGAGAACCTGTACTACTCGGAAGAGCATCAGTGGCTATCGATCGAGGGAGAGAAGTGCCGAATAGGATTGACCGACTATGCACAGAAACAACTCCACGAGATTGTCTTCATCGATCTGCCCGAAGCGGGCGGAGCATTAAGCGCCGGTCAGGTAATGGGCTCGGTCGAATCCGTCAAAGCCGTGTCTGACATTTTGAGTCCCGTATCTGGAGAAGTGCTTGAAGTCAACAAGAACGTGCAGGACAATCCTGGTGTCATCAACAATAGCCCTCACCAAGATGGATGGATCGCGATCGTGAAACCATCAAAGCTGAACGAAGAACTGAAGTCCCTTCTCCCAGCTGAGGCCTACGCCAGTCACATCAAGGCACTTCTCGAAGCCAAGTAAGCGGCTCAAGAGCCTGCACGTGTGGATTCTAGAGCCACGTACGACTGTGAGAGATAGAATACGTCGGCCAAAGCCTTTCTAACTCGAGAGGGTTCTCCCTCAAATATCAGGTGAAGATCATCTTCAAACTCAACCAATACCCCAAACTGCTCGGCAACCTCCTGAACTCTCCCCTCACCTATGACTTGTTGCAGTGTCAGCCTCGCCCAGGCTGAACCCGAGCCCCTAGGAAGTCCTGGGAAGAAACGGGATTCGCCGTAGGTCATGGGCTGCTCTACATTCTCAAGCTCGGCTTTCGAGAGCCTTTCCATCCAGTACTTTGCTCGCACTTCTCCGAGCTGTAGGCTCGCAGAGATCATCTCCCTCTTCGCCTTTTCCAGACTCTCCTCCAGTATCACTAGCGAGTCTCTTGACCCACTCGTCGAGACTTGACAGGGATCAAAGGGCGATGTGCGGACGAGATGCAAGAGAGCCTTGCAGTCCCTTAATTGGGACGCATCCACTTTGATGTCGCATGCCACTAGCTCTTCAAAGAGCTTGAACAGAACTAGCCAGATCCTTTCCAGCCGTGCGATCGCAGTGTCCGAGGTTGTCAAGTGGCTCGGGTTCTCTTGTCGTGTTGACGTGGATTCACGGACGTGACAACATAAGCGTTGTCATCATAGCTAACGTACATCGAATAGCTTGATTCCTAGAATTCCCGACCTCTAATTCGGTTTCTATGATTTATATACACATCACCTAGAAACATCGGACACTACCTCACGGCTCACAGAAACACGGACCCGGCGATTGACCATGATCGCATATTATGCACTATTCTTCGCAATCGGGATCGCAGCCTGCATCTTGTTCGGCTTGTGGAACGTTGCGACCTGGTTCAGGGTCGCGAACTCCTTCGCGCAAAGCATGAAGAACACGGTCAGATCCATATTCAGCCGCAGAATTTTTGGTCTCGCCAAGGCGTTCTTCTCGAACTCTCTTCTGTTCACGAGACTGTCAAGGGAGAGCATGACCAGAGGCATAGTCATCTCAGCCTTTCTCATCAGCTATGTGGGTGTGATCCTCATCAATCACCTCATGGCGGAGATTGTGCCAAAGATCGGGCCTGAAGATCCCATCTCAATCTTCCTCTACGCGCCTTTCCTTCCTGCGTACTTCTTCGAAGTTGTGCCTGCAACCGCTATGGGGTGGATGGAGAACCTGTACGGGTTTGCGGACAACCTCTTCATGGCTGTAATCATCTTCGGCGAGGTCTGGTTTGCCTACCGCAGATTCGTGCTGAAGGAGACGCCTCTCAGAACCGGCTTCGCTGATGTGTCGGCCATAATTCTGACAGTCGCGTGGCTGGTTGCGAGGCTGGTAGGCGAAGGCGTCTCTCTACTGCAATATGACGTGCCTGAGTCTGTTGGAGGCTATTGGTTTCTCGCGTACGGCGTCTCTCAGATTCTGCTACCTTTGAGGTTGGATTTGGCAAGCGTGGCGTATGGCGCGTGGTCGCTATCCGGTCTCCTGCTGGGTCTCTTCATGGTCTCGATACCACTGAACTCGAAGCTCTGGCATATCTTCACGGGGCCGCTTGTTGTCCTCACAAACCTCCCAAGAGGGCAGGGGCCAAAGATCGAGACTTCTACGTCTGGAAGACCATTCTCCGTGAAACAGATGATTGAGATTGATGGATGCCTCAGTTGCGGAGTATGTGCTGACAACTGCGAAGTCTACTCCGAAACAGCGAATCCCGGGACTGTCTACGTGGGGATTCTCAAGACGTTCAGATCGATTATGCGACGGAGATACGGACCAATAGCCAAGATACTCAGCGAAGAGAAGCCCTCACCTACAGAACTCAAACTCTTCTCACGAGGTGTCTTCTACTGCACATTGTGTGCAAGGTGTAGAGAAGTCTGTCCGATTGGGATCGACACACGTTCTCTCGGGAAGTCAATAAGAGAACTCCTTGTCTCCGAAGGCCACTATCCAGCCAACTTCAATCTCATGAGAGATGCGGTCGCCTCGAATCACAATGTTCTCGGTCTTCCAAATTCCGAACGGGCATTGTGGGTTGAATACCTCCCAAACCCCGATGAGACGTTGACCAAGAAAAGCCATGCAGAAGTGGCCTACTTTGTCGGTTGCATGTCATCATTCTCCCCCACCGTGCAAGACGTGCCTGCAGCACTTGCACAGATCCTCCAACACGGTGGCGTAGAGTTCGCGATCCTCGGCGAGAACGAGTGGTGCTGCGGTTATCCACTGGTGTGGGCAGGGATGCGTGAAGAAGCCGAAGAGCTGAGGAAGTCAAACGTCAAGAGAATGACCGACCTCGGAGTCAGGACAGCAGTATTCTCCTGTCCGTCGTGTTATCATGCGTGGACGACCGAGTACCACGTTGACTTCGAACTCCTGCACCATTCACAGTACTTGCTGCGACTCATCAGGGAGGGAAAGATACAACTCAAGCCCTTGAACGTCACCGTCACATATCACGACCCTTGCGACTTGGGTAGAAATTCTGGAGTATACGATACTCCGAGAGAGGTCATTAGGAGCATACCGGGCATTTCCTTGGTCGAGATGCGTTTCAACCGAGAGAAAGCGCTTTGTTGCGGAGGGGGAGGAGACGTGGAGGTCGCCGATGAGAACTTTCCGTCAACCATCGCGAGGCAGTTGATCTCTCTTGCCAAAGAAACCGGCGCTGACATGATTGTGACAGCCTGTCAACAGTGCAAGCGGACTGTGTTGAAGGCGCTGTCAAAGGAGACTCCGGAGCGGAGCCCTATCAAGGTCGTGGATCTCGCCGAGCTCGTTCTCAGATCAAT
>Ga0129297_10001643_pt1 | contig 11350 bp, 9 predicted proteins | sample I18A1metaG_FD_94708 | JGI IMG/M metagenome (GOLD analysis project Ga0129297, IMG submission 94708) | Lake sediment bacterial and archeal communities from Gulf of Boni, Indonesia to study Microbial Dark Matter (Phase II) - ​I18A1 metaG | ecosystem: Environmental > Aquatic > Freshwater > Lake >... | reverse complement strand
CCCTCATGAGGGCATGGTCGAGGGCGACGCGATCGGTGGTTATGTAGCGGAACTCGACATCCGACTTCGTGTGGCAGGACATGTCCGGCGCCCAGATTCGAAGCCTGGTGACGGCGTGCTGCTCGAAGAGCCCCTTTCCCGAGGAGCGCTTCTTGACGAGCCGTCCCTTGAACCTGTTTCCCTCGAGCCGGGGAACGTCTATCCCCACCGCCCTGAGCGCGCTCATCTCGATCACGTCGGACCAGGGATGCATGACGGCGCTCTTCCTGTTCCTTTCGTAAACGGTGACGGAAAGCCCCGCGCGCGCGAGCTCACGGGCGAGCAGGAGCCCGGCCGGCCCCGCACCCGCAATTGCGACGCTGAAGGTTTTCTTTTTCATGGAATGGCTCCCTGGTCGGAATCTGCCCGGCGCATGTCGGGTAATGCTCTTTTTCTCACATTCACGCTTCATTGTCAAGAATGAAGTGGCTTCCCGTCCCACCCGCGCCACGCGCCGGCCGGCGACTGCCCCCCCTGAATTTTAAAAATCCCCGAAATATTTGTTTGACAGGATTCATTTAAACGCAAGGATATTGCATTCCTACACAATCGGCGGGTACACACGACTATGGTCCAGAACAACAGCGGCAGTGAGAGCTTCGAAAGCCTCCTGAATGAATCCCTTATGCGCCAGGACAGCTTCTCCGTGGGCGACGAGGTCTCAGGGAAAGTCGTCCAGCTCGCGGGCGACAGCGTGTTCGTGGACATCTCCGGCAAGAGCGAGGCCATCATGGAGCGCGGCGAGCTCGCCGACAAGAACGGGAACCTCACCGTGAAGGTGGGGGACACGATCAAGGCCTACGTCGTCGCCATGAGGGGCGGCGAGATCCGGCTCACCTCGAGGATCGGAAAGGGCCACGCGAACCTGGACCTGATCGAGAAGGCGAAAGAATTCAACATCCCCGTCGAGGGCTCCGTGATCACCATAGTAAAGGGCGGATTCCGGGTATCGGTTTCCGGGATCGAGTGCTTCTGCCCGCTTTCCCAGATGGACATCAAGAGCGTGTCGCAGCCCGAGTCGCTGCTGCACAAGTCCTTCGCCTTCAAGGTCACGCAGATCACCGAGCACGGGCGCAACATCGTGCTCTCGCGGCGCCAGCTCCTGGAGGAGCGCCAGCGCGAGCGCGAGCAGGAACTGCGCGCCACACTGAAGGAGGGTGAGCTTATCACGGGCACCGTGTCCTCCATCCAGAAATTCGGCGTATTCCTGAACCTTGACGGAATGGACGCGCTCATCCCCAGGACCGAGATCTCCTGGTCGCGCAATGCCGATCCCGCGCACTTCGCCGTGGGACAGACGCTCACCGTCAAAGTCATCTCGATCGACTGGGACTCTAAAAAATTCGTGCTGAGCCTCAAGCAGGCGACGCAGGAGCCGTGGGAGCGCATCGTCAACTACTCCGTGGGACAGCAGGTGACCGGCAGGATCACGAACATAATCAAGAGCGGCGCGTTTTTCGAGCTGGAGCCGGGGCTGGAGGGCTTCATCCCGGTATCGCGCATGAGCCTCACCAGGCGCGTCAACCGCCCCGAGGACGTGGTGAGCATAGGCGCCAACGCCACCGTCAACATCGTCGAGATCAACAGGGAAGCGCGAAAGATTTCGCTCGAGCTCGTCACCGGCGAGACCGATCCCTGGCAGGCGCTCGAGGGCAGCGCACCCGATTCAATCCACATGGCGACGATCGAGTCCGTTCGTCCCAACGGGCTCTTCGTGCGGCTCGACAACGGCATGTCCGGCTACATACCGCGTGAAGAATGCGCCGTCAAGAAGGGCACCGATCTGCAGACCGTCTACACCACGGGTAAGGAGATCAAGATAGCGGTGAAGTCGATCGACCGCGAGAACAAGAAGCTCAAGGGAAGCGAGCTGGACGCGATCAGGAAGGAGGAGCGCCAGGACTACGAGCGCTTCATGAGCGATTCGAGCGCGCCGTCCGGGGGACAGGGCTCGTCGTTCGGGATGCTTTTCAAGCAGAAGTTCGAAGAAATAAACAAGAAGTCCGGTTCCTGAATCCGGGAGCCGTCTAGACCGCCTCGACCGCGATCGCCAGCCTTCCCATGGGCGACGTGAACCTCATCACGGCAAGGGAAAGATCGCTTTCATCGAGGCACGCGCGGCGGGGCGCCGTCATGAACACCTCTCCCTCCCCGAGCGATACCGCACTTCCCGCGATTATGTTGGCCATCTCGCCAAGGATATCGTAATCCGTGTCCTCGCCAATCTGCTCGCGCGCCCCAAGGCGCTCCTTCATCGATTCCACGGTCTTACGGTCGACGATGAGTGAAAGGCGCTTTTGCCCCTCGTAGTTCACCGTGAGATCCACGCCCAGGCACTCCTCGATCCTGAACCCCCGGGCCCTGCGCTCCTTGTGGAGCCTGCTCCCGAAGAAGAGCTTGAATACCCGGCGCGCCGATTTTTCGAGTTCATGGTTTAGATCGTGCATGGATGACCTCCTCCAGGCGATGGGAAGAACCGCCTGTGCGTTCAGTACTATTTTCGGAAAAAACGGGCGCTAGCATGAGTTTTAACCAGGGCTTGCATTCAAGAAGGCTCCTCCTTTTACGTTTAAGCAGCAAGACAACGGAAAGGGAGATGATGAGATAACGGAAAAGGCGATAGGGGGATAAAGGATTTGGGATTTCTATTTAAACAGGCATTCTAAAAGCGCATTACGATTCCATTCCCCGACAAGCCCTCCCAACGCTTCTATCTCTTTCATCGCCGTTCGCCTTTATCTCTTCCATCCCCCTTGGAGGGCGCCATCACCACAAGCGCCCTTCTACAGGCATGCTTTACGGGAACGGTGTGTAAGAATGGGAGATATGGGGATTGAAGAGATGAGGGGGATGAAGAATCCGGGATTTTTATCGAACAAGGATTCTGGAGGCATATAACGATTCCATTTCTCAACCAGCCATCCCAGCGCCCCTGTCTCTTCCATCGCCGTTCGCCTTTATCTCTTCCATCCCCCATGAAAGGCGCCTTCGCGAAAGGTCCATTCATCGGTTTATGTTTTGACTTTTCATCATCGTATTGTACCATGCGCGCAACGGCCGGTTTTTATCGCGCTTGCCGTCCGGGAAAATCCGCACTCGTGCGCCGCGGAACATTTTAAGATCTCAAGGGGAACTGTATGAGCATTACGACGATCGCCGTACTCGAGTTCATTTTTGCCGCCGGAATCGCGGGCTTCTGGGTCTATTTCTTTCTCGTCGAGAACAAGAATCCCGAGAAATCGGCCGTTTACCTGGGGTTTGAGAGGTCCTTCCCGCTGCCGGACCTGGGATACCTTGTTCCCGTGCTTGTCATAGCCGGCTGCGGCCTTCTCAATAATTACGCGTTCGGCTATATACTTACCATCACCGCGGGCGGCGGGCTCATTTTCCTTGGGCTCGTGGACATAGGATTCAATTCGCAGAACAAGGGTTACTCTTCCAACATCGGCGACACCATAATGAACCTGTTCATCAATTGCGCCTGCGTGATCATGGGGCCCGTGTTCATAATCAGCATTTCAAAATACATCTCCATTAACTGATATTGGCAACGGTGTGGCGTCTAGCCTGCACCAGAGTTTTCTAAAGAGGTCCCAAAATGGAATGGATAATCGCGCTCCTGACGCTCACGTTCCTGGAAATCGTGCTGGGCATCGACAACATCATTTTCATTTCCATCCTGACGAACAATCTGCCGGCGCACCAGAAGAACCGGGGGAGAATCTTAGGCCTTGCGCTCGCGCTCGTGTTCAGGATCATTCTGCTCTTTTCGCTTACATGGATGGTGAAACACCTCACGGCTCCGCTTTTCAACGTGCTCTCGCATGATTTTAGCGTCCGCGAGCTGATCCTCATCGCCGGCGGGCTTTTTCTCCTCGCGAAAAGCACCATGGAGGTGCATCACAAGCTCGATGTCGCACACGGCGAACATGCCGACGTCAGGCCTGTCGCGAGCTTCGCAAGCGCCATCATGCAGATAGGCCTGCTGGATATTGTGTTCTCGTTCGACTCCATCCTCACCGCCATAGGGCTCACCGACATGTTCCCCGTCATGATCACGGCGGTCGTCATTTCCATGATCATCATGATGGTCTTCTCGGGCAGGGTGGCCGATTTCATCCACCGGAACCCCACCCTGGAGATGCTCGCCCTCTCCTTTCTCCTGCTGATCGGCTTCATGCTGGTCGTGGAGGGCTTCCATTACGAGATACCCAAGGGCTACATTTACTTTGCGGTCTTTTTTTCCCTGTTCGTGGAGATCCTCAACATGCGGTTGAGGAAAAAGAAAGAATTGGAGGAAGGCGGCACGACCGCCTGATGTTCGCGTCGGGAGATAAGCCGGGACCATCGAAGAATGGCATTGCACCGGGTCGCCAGTCCATGCGGCGCATGGCGGGAAGATGCGGAGAGCGATGAGGAAGAAGAGATAAGAAGTATCAAGCGGCAGCCACGCTCGTTGGAAGCCTGTAAGAAATTCGGCCCCCTACCCGCGTTTTCTCGCCTTTATCTCTTCCATCCCCCTTCATCTCATCATCTCCCTTGAGGGGCGAATACGGGGAAAAGCTTCGATCGGGATTAAAACTGAAGGCTCAGGAACGCGATATCGTCGGCCCTCCCGGCCAGGGGCGCGAATTCGTCAAGCTCTGAAAGCAGCAGGTCGCAGAATGCCTCGCCCTCGAGGCCGGCATTCCGCCTGAGGAAGCCCGCGAGCCGTGACTCTCCGTAGTCCTCGTGGGCCGTGCTCCTGAGCTCCGTGATGCCGTCGGTATAGAGAATAAGCCGGTCTCCGCTCTCAACGCGCAGGGCCTTCTCGCCGTACGTGTCCTGGTCGCTTATTCCCAGGAAGAGCCCGTCGGTGTCCAGCGCCATTACCTTGCCGGTGCGTCCCCGGTAAAAGAGCGGACGTGCGTGTCCCGCGTTCGTGAAATGTATGGTCTCGTCATGGGGATCATAGATGAGGTAAAAGGCTGTAAGGTAGTGCGTGTCCATGAGGAAGCCGCGCATCTCGCTGTTGACCCGGAAGAGGAGCTCCTTCGTGGACGGATACCCTCCCGCGTACACGCTGAAGAGCGTCTTCGACATGCTCATCACGAGCGCCGCGGGGATGCCGTGCCCCGTCACGTCGGCGATCACCAGTCCCACCCTGCCGTCGGGGAGCCGGTAGCAGTCGAACAGGTCGCCTCCGATATTCGCGATGGGAAGGTAGCGCCCCTGGATTACGGGCCGCTCGATCATGCTGAAATCGCGGGGGATGATGTACTGCTGGAGGCGCTTCGCATATTCCAGCTCGCGCTGGATCTGCATGTTCTTTTCATAGAGCTCGTCGTGGGCGACCTTGAGGCGCAGCAGGGAGTTTACCCGGGCGACGAGCTCCTTCTCGTTGAGCGGCTTCAGCAAAAAGTCGTCGGCTCCCACGGTGAGTCCCTTGATCTTGGAGTTCAGGTCGTCGGAGCCGGTCATGAGGATCACGGGGATGAAGTCGCCCCCCTTCCTCGCCTTGAACTTTTCCAGAAAGCCGAACCCGTCGAGCCTGGGCATCACGATGTCGACCAGCACCAGGTCGAAACGCCCGCTCTCGAGCGCCGCCAGCCCCTCCAGCCCGTCGACGGCCTCGACGATTCGCATGTTCATGCGCGACAGGGTGCCCTTCACGACGGCCCTGTTCAGCCGGCTGTCGTCTATGACGAGTATCGAGCGGCCCTCTATGCTGCCGGCGGAGTTTTGTTCGTTCATGGATTCACCATAGATGGTATAGGAATGCGTCGGTGCTGACGGTGGAGCATGCCCGGAAAATCCCTGGGGTCACTATAGCATGACACGCTTGTTTTTCAATCTAAATTGACCCAGATCACGTGCAGCGGCGCATTTTTCCCAGCGACGCTCCGCCGGACGGGGTTTCAAAATAATGCTTGCACGCCGGCAGGAGCGCGCCCAGTGTGTGTGGAAACACCGGGCAGGAACCATGGGAACGCGCGTTAAAGCGGTACTTTTCGACATCGACGGCACCATACTCAAAAGCCAGGGCGCGGGAAAGCGCGCGCTCGAGCATGCCGTCACGGACCTGTTCGGAACGACGGGGGCGATGGATACCGTCCAGTTCCAGGGACGGACCGATCCCTACATCATTCACGAATCGCTCGAGCCGGCCGGGATAGCCCGCGTGGAGATCGCCCGGCGGATGGATGAGATCAAGGAGCGCTATTTTTCCTACCTCCGGCGCTATATCCGGGAGGTCGACGTGGTCCTGCTTCCCGGCATCAGGGATCTCCTGGCGGTGCTCGGGCGCGAGAGCGTCATTGTCACGGGGCTTCTCACGGGAAACTTCGTGGAAGGCGCCCGCATCAAGCTCGGCGTGTTCGACCTGTTCCCCTTGTTTCAAACGGGCGTGTTCGGGGACGACACGAGCGTGCGGAACGAGATGCCCGCCATCGCGCGCGAGAGGATACGCGCCCTGCACGGAACCGCCCCGGACTTTGGCGACATGGTCGTCATCGGCGACACCGTGCACGACGTCGAGTGCGGGAAGCGTGCCGGCGCGCGCACCCTCGCCGTGGGCACCGGGTGGACGCCGGCCGATGTGCTCATCGCGCAGGGCCCCGACCTGTACCTGGATTCCCTGGGCGATACCCGGCAGGCCCTTGAGGGAATCCTACGGCTCCTGGAACTCCAGCCGGGGCCTCCCAACTAGGTGCTCGAACCGGTTCCGTCATGCGCTGGTCATTTTGAGGGCCGATCAGCAGATCGGCCCCCTGTACGCCCGCCGCTACTGAATGCACATCATCCTGTTTCGCGCAACGATACTGTCAGCTGAGCGACAAGCTCAATGTCGGGCAGGTTTTTGCGCAACTTCGCGTAATCCCCGTGGCGTGAAAGAGCCTCAACCACGCAGGGAGCGGGCTCGTCCCAGATTTCCGGCAGGTCCGCCTCCCCCGGCGCCAGGGGAACGTAGGGCAGGCGCTCGTGTGGCGGATCGAAGCCCGCATCGTGACCCGGCTTGGGGCCGCGCGCGTCGACGCGGTACCAGCCTATCCCCTCCAGGAACACCGCATTCAGTCCATGGAGGCAGAACGGCGAACGGGACTCCTCGATCGCCAGGCGCTGGTAGCACAGTCCCGCGGGAATGCCGTTCGCGCGCAGGAGCGCGGCCAGCAGGTGGCTCTTCGCATAGCAGTACCCAGTGCGGTGGCGGAGCACCTCCGAGGCGCGCAGGGTCACGGGATTGCGCCGGTGGTCGTGACTGTGCAGGACCTCGTCCCTCACGAATTCGAAGCATCGCCGGGCGATCTCAAAGTCGCCGCGTGCGCCCTCCGAGAGCGCGCGGGCCCTCGCGAGGATCTCCGCATCGCCCCAGTCGATCACCGCGCACTTTTTTAAATATCGTTCCATCACACGCTCACCACCCTCAAGAATTTATCTTGAACAGCCCCGCCTCCCCATGCATCATGTATCATGCGCCGCCGTTCTACGCGCAACCCGCGCCATGTATACCGTCCGGCTTGAAATAGAAGACTCGCTTCGCTTTTTCCTGGACCAGGCCCTGCGCGGCGGGCCGTTCGATTTCACTTTCCCGGGAAAGCGCTCCCTGAAAGATCTCGTGGAGAGCCTTGGCATTCCCCACGTTGAAATCGGGGGCGCGACGGTGAACGGCAGTCCCGCGCAACTCTCGCACATCGTCGCGCACGGCGACGTGATCGCGCTCGCGCCCTGCGCGCCCGTGAGCCTTCGCCCGGAAGAGGCGCGATTCGTCCTGGACGTGCATTTACGGAAGCTCGCCAGGAGACTGCGCCTCCTGGGCTTTGACGCCAATCACCGCGAGGGCCGCGACGACGAAACGCTCGCCGCCACGAGCGCCTCCGAGGGACGCATTCTCCTCACCAGGGATCGCGGCCTTCTCAAGCGGCGCATGGTGACGCGGGCGATGTGCGTCCGCAGCACCAACTCGGACGCGCAGCTCGCCCAGGTCATCGCGCGGTTTTCCCTGGGACCGATCATCGCTCCCTTCCGGCGATGCATAGAATGCAACGGACCCATCGCGCCGGTGGAGTGCGGCCCCGCGCGCATGGATGCGCTCCGGGAATCCGTCCCGCCGGGGGTACTCTCGTGGTGCGATGAGTATTTCGAATGCTCGGCGTGCCGCAAGGTATACTGGAAAGGAAGCCACTACGAGAAGCTCCTGCGCATCGTGCGCGCAGCCGTGGAAGACCGATAATTCCCAGACCCGACCAGACTATTCACGGCGTGTAAGAATAGGAGATAGGGGGATAGATGAGATAGAGGGGATAAAAATATTGATTTCCATTTCAAGCGGATGCTCATCGGCATTGAAGCATTCCCATGGACAGATAATTATAAAGTCTCATCCCCCGATCGCCGTCGCTTTTATCTCCCTATCCCCTTTTCCTTTATCGTAAAATTCTGACATCAAGCGAACAGTTTTTCAAAGTACCGGTAGATGGCGCTTACGTGCTTTTCATCGCGACCCTCGGCGATTATGCGGAAGACCGGCTCGGTGTTCGACGAGCGCAGGTGCACCCATCCGCCCCTGAATTCGGGGTTCGCGCGGAAATCGATCCTGAGCCCGTCCAGTTCGGAAATCCGCTCCGCGGCGAATTCCTTGCGCACCCGCTTCACCAGGCCCGCGGACTTTTCGGCCGGACAGGCCACCTTGCCCTTTTTCATGACATACTGCGGAAGCGAGGAAACCAGCTCCGAGACCGTCGCGCCGCGCTCGGCCATCATCTCGAGCACGTAGACGATGCCGGCCAGGCTGTCCCGCCCAAGGTGCACCTCGGGCGAGATGACGCCCCCGTTCCCCTCGCCGCCTATGCGCGCGCCCCTGCGGCGCATCTCCTCCACGACGTTTATCTCGCCCACTTTTGCCCGCGCGAACGGCGCGCCGTGCGCCCTCGCCACGTCTTCGACTGCCTTGGTCGTGGACAGGTTCACCACCACGCGCCCCGACTGCTTCGAAAGCAGGTGCTCGGCCGCAAGCGCGATGGTGTATTCCTCACCTATGGGCGCGCCCTTCTCGTTCACGATCGCGAGGCGGTCGGCGTCCGGGTCCTGAGCGAAGCCCACGTCAGCCTTTTCGCGCTTCACCCGCGCGGCGAGCGCCCCCAGGTTTTGGGCGAGCGGCTCGGCCGCCCGCGGGAAGGTCCCGTTGATTTCACAGTAGAGCGGGACCACCGTGCAGCCCAGCTCCCCGAGGAGCCGCTGCGTGATGAGCGATCCCGCGCCGTTCACCGAGTCGAGAACCACGCGGAACTTCTTCTTCCTGATCCTCGCCGCGTTCACCACCTTGAGCACCCTGGCGATGTGCAGGTCGGCGGCCTCGTCGTTATGCATCATCGCGCCGGTCCTGTTCCAGCGCTTCCAGGCGGCCGGCTCCTCCATCATGGAAAAGAACTTCGCGATCTCCTTCGCGTTCAGGAAGCTCCCCGACGGTCCCACGAGCTTGAAGGCGTTCCATTCGATCGGATTGTGGGAGGCCGATATGATCACCCCGCCGCGCGCGCCCAGCTCCTCCACCATGAGCTGCACCGTGGGAGTGGGCACTATTCCAATGTCGATCACGTCGCAGCCCGCGAGCACGAGCGTCGATTCCAGCGCGTCGGCGATCGTCGCTCCCGTGGGACGCCCGTCCCGCCCCACGACCACGGGACCTCCCTTGCACCAGCGCGCGAACGCCGCGCCCACCTTGACGATGAGCTCGGGCGTGAGCGTGTCGCCCACCACCCCGCGAATCCCGGAAACGCTTTTCATGAGCGTGCCCATGGCTTACCCCCTCCGGCTTCTTCTGGTTTTCTTGCGCTTCACGCCTCCCACCGTTTCGTGCTCCGGTTTCGCGTCCACCGGTTTTCCCGGCGCACGCATGGGCTGCGGCGCCGTCATGGGAATCCCGCCGGTGCCGAACTGGTCCAGCTCCGCGTGTATCGCATGGCCCATGGGCCTGAACTCCCGGGCCTCTTCTTCAACCACCTCTCTTACCTGGACCTTCATGAGGAAATCGACGATGTCCTGTTTGACCTTGTCCATGTTGTACTTGAAGAGCTCGAAGGCCCTGAGCTTGTACTCTACCAGGGGATTGCGCTCGCTGTAGCCCACCGCCCATATCCCGTCGCGAAGCTCGTCAATTTCCAGGAGATGCTCGCGCCACTTGGCGTCGATCACCTGGAGGGTGATCATGCGCTCGAGCGCGCGCATTGCGTCGGCGGAAATCGAGGCCTCCTTTTCCGCGTACTTCCTGAGCACCTTCTCCTTGAGCCTTCCCACGAAGTCGTCGGAGCTCACTCCCTTGAGGCTCCTGGTCTCCGCTTCCAGGTCTTCCCCGAACACCGTCTTGAACCACGCGCGCAGCCCCTCGATGTCCCATCCCTCGGCATTGCGCTCGTCGTTGGAATAGGTCTCCATTCCGATGTCGCATACCTCGGCGACATACGACTTGAGCTTGTCGCCGATGTCCTCTCCCTCCAGGATCTCGTTGCGCTCGCGGTAGATGTACTCGCGCTGCGAGTTCATGACGTCGTCGTATTCCAGGAGGTGCTTGCGTATGTCGAAGTTTCTTCCCTCCACGCGTTTCTGGGCGTTCGCGATGGCGCGCGACACCATGACGCTCTCTATCTCCTGGCCCTCCACCATTCCCAGGCGCTGCATGACCGACGAGATCCGTTCGGACCCGAAGATGCGCATGAGGTCGTCCTCGAGCGAGAGGTAAAAGCGCGAGCTTCCCGGGTCGCCCTGCCTGCCGGAGCGTCCCCGGAGCTGGTTGTCGATGCGCCTTGACTCGTGGCGCTCCGTTCCCAGGATATGCAGGCCGCCCGCGGCGACCACCTTGTTGTGGTTCTGCACCCACTCCTCTCCCTGGCGCACCAGGGCCTGGGCCCTGTTCTTGTCCTGTCCCAGCATTTGTTCGGCCAGGCCCCGCGCCTTGTCGAACTCGCCGGTGAGCACCGCGAGCTTGAACCCGTCCCAGAGGGCGGCGTCGTGGACCGGGACATGGCGCTCGAGCTCGTCCACGTATCCCTTGCGGCCTCCCAGGACGATGTCGGTACCGCGTCCCGCCATGTTGGTCGCGATGGTCACGTTGGCGGGGCGGCCCGCCTCTGCGATGATCTGCGCCTCGCGCTCGTGGTACTTGGCGTTGAGGACGTTATGCATCACCCCCCGGTTCTTGAGCAGCATCGAGAGCTTTTCCGATTTCTCGATCGATACCGTTCCCACGAGGATGGGCCTCCCCTTGCCGCGAAGCTCCTCGATCTCCTGCACGATGGCGTTGAACTTTTCGCGCTCGGTGCGGTACACCTTGTCGGGG
>Ga0129297_10001642_pt1 | contig 11355 bp, 9 predicted proteins | sample I18A1metaG_FD_94708 | JGI IMG/M metagenome (GOLD analysis project Ga0129297, IMG submission 94708) | Lake sediment bacterial and archeal communities from Gulf of Boni, Indonesia to study Microbial Dark Matter (Phase II) - ​I18A1 metaG | ecosystem: Environmental > Aquatic > Freshwater > Lake >... | reverse complement strand
GTTCTTGCGCAGCAGCTCGCCCTGAAATCTCTCCTTTATCAGGTCTTGATAGTCATCAACAATAATGTAGTCGTCTGGCTTACCAAGTTTGAAAGCGTCGTATACGAAACGCCTGTCAGCTGTGCAGATGCCTGTTGTCCTGAGGCCTTCCTGGCGTGCACCGTGGAAGATCTGCAGGGCGGAGTGAGAACATATGGTCCCGATCGTGATCTTGCTGGGTTTGTAGCGCTTAACCGTTCTGGAGATATCGTCTTTGCTTATCATGTGACAACTTCACTAAGCCTTTCTGCCTGTCTGGCTTTGATGATCTCCAGGGCTATTCTTCTACCTGTGGTCATCTGTTCTCCATAGTACCATCTTGAATATGGGCTTGTCGTCGATATTATCGGTGAACCGGGCACTCTGGGGCTTACGTCAAAGATGCAGATCTCAAGGTCCTTTGTAACGGCGCCTTGAAGGGCAAAGGGACCTATGATTCCCGGCGGATACTCATGTTTACAGGTTTCAGCGAACCTCTCGCCAATCTCATAGACTTTCTCAAGGATCGATTCTCTCACAGTAGCGCCTTCATGCCCAACCTCTATGTTCTGGACCACAGACTCAAACTCCAACTGGTCTCTGGCGGGAAGCGAGAGGATTCCATCGAGGTCTGTCTGGATCCTTCTGTCAACGCCAAGGAACTCTACTTGGTCATCCAGGGGCGACCAGAAGTAGTTGAAGTTGAATCTGGCACCCATGACGAACTCTTCGATGGTCGCCTTCTCCAGGTCTGCCTTTGATATTATGCCCTTCTTTATTCTTACCTCGGCTTTGGTGTGGTAGTCCTCGGGATTTGAGGCGTAGAAGAATGCTCTCTCAATCTTTCTCTTGGCCTCAGGTACCTTAACTATGACGAGGCGATCGATCTCTTCAGGCGACTTGAAGCTTCTTGGGGACTTTATCCCGGCTTTCTGGAGCAGATACATCTGGTTACGCGGAGCATCTCTCTCCTCGGATCTTAGGATCGCTCTATTACCGAATATCGGAATCAGGAGTCTATTCTCGATGTTGTCGTATCCCACGTAGGTAGAGAAGGACCGATTTGCAGTGAATATCACATTGAGCCTTCTCAGCTCTTCTTGAATGTTCGGGCTGGCCATGTCGGCGAATTTGTCGAGGATGATCACTTTGCCGATTATTCGCTTGTACCTTAGGTAGGTCTTCTCGCGGCCCTTTTGACATATGACGACGGTGTCAAGGCCCTCATCCTTTGCTCCGTCACATATGTCCAATGCAGAATGACTTCCGATAGTACCGACCTTCAGATCCTTGAGGTCATATTTCTCAAGAACCTTGCCGATTTCTACTCGATTTATCAACACCTGTTCACTCCACTCTTGGCTGAAGAGGCGATGAAGTCTCTCTGAATGGCCTCGTATGAATTGACTAGGAGTGAGTATAAGAAACTTGACGCGTCGATCCACTCGTTAACGGTGCTAACAGTTAAATCTCGAGCTTGAATCAGTGAAAGAATGATGCACGTTGCATCTCAAGGTCATTCTCGGCTGCATACTCATCCTTCTGACGGTAGTATTCCCGATTGTGAGGTTCGAGTCGCACGCGGCCGCGTCGCCAAGCTCCTTGAATGAAGGAGCCTACTGGACCTATCGCATCTCCCGCAGGACTGAAGCACTAGGAACGGGAAGCTACGAAGGGCACGCCTCTTTCGTCGAGGACTCAGAAGGAAAAGCGACAGTGAGAGAACTGAATTCAACATTCCTGGTAATCGAAGACGAGATGGAGGTCAACCAATCAAGTTCTGGAAGTGGCTTCTTCAAACAAAACGAGAGCGTTCATACATCCGCGACTACTATTTGCTTCATTGATCGGGGAACTCTCAGAGTCAAATCACATAATGTTAGGAGTGAAGACGCGGACGGTGAATACGTTGACCGAGTGAGGGAAGGAATGCCAACAATGTATTTCGTCTCAACGTCACTGAAGAGAGGCCAAGACGCTAAGTACTTTTGGGGTGGCGAATCGATCACCTGCTTTGTGGACGAGGGAGTCACAAGTCTCCATGGGTCAAATATCTCCGTCATCACATTGCGTTACAATGGACCCAAAAAGGTGACAATTCAGACTGTCACCCGCTTCGCAGAGGACGGGACTGCAGAAGCAGCATTTTCTTTCGAAAAATCATTAGGGCTCTTAGTATCCTACACAGTTAGAGAAAAAGCAATGACCAAGGGTGGCTCCTGCTGCGCTGTAAAGACCACAAGCAGTGAAAACTACACACTCCAATCAACATCCTTGTGGGGAGCTGCAGAGTCCTCGAAAACGCAGATACAGCCAACATCCCCCTCGACGCCTTCTGGTGAGATAAGCTTTCAACAACCGTATACTCCTTCTCAGCAACTAAGTCCAGGTAGCGCAAGTCAAGGACTGTTGCTCGCATTACTCCTAGTCGTGGTTATCATCGGGCTTGGTTACTCAGTCGTTCGTCTCAGGAATAGGGCAACCAACAAAAGAGAACGACTCACTGAGGTCTAATCGAAGCTGGATTAGACCTTGACTATGCCACAGGAATCGAGAAGAGCCGCCACCACAATCGTGTCCCTAAGGGATTACTACAGCCCTGATGGTCTCCCCCTTCCTGACGAGATCTAATCCATCATTTATCCTGTCAAGAGAGATTCTGTGACTGATAAGTGGCTCTAACTTGAACTTTCCTTCACTGACAAGTCTGACGACTGCTGCGGTCTCGTACTTGGAGCTTGCACGTGAACCAACTACCTGAAGCTCCTCCCTCACAGCTCTTCTAGGATCAAGGACCAGATTATCCTCTGAGTATCCAATGAACACCAGCTTACCTCCTCTTGCTAGGATGTTCATGGAATCTTGCATAGTCTTTGTTCGTCCGACAAACTCATAGACAAAGTCCACCCCTCTTCCACTTGTTAGTCTCTTGATCTCTGTCACGAGGTCTTTCTCTGCAGAATTGATCGTATAGTCTGCACCGAGAGATTTTGCCGCTTCCAACTTGCTCTCCTGAATGTCTACTGCTATGACAGTGGCCCCGCTAAGCTTGGCCATCTGGAGCGTGCAGAGACCAACTCCACCTGTGCCAACTATCGCTACTGAATCCCCAAGCCTTACCTTTCCAGTCTGTCTGACAGCATGGTAAGCTGTCGAACCTGCATCAACCAATATCCCCGCCTCATAGGGCACTTCATCTGGTATCTTCAGTATGCTTCTCGCCGGTGCCTTCGCATACTCCGCGTAACCACCATCAGTAGTGAAACCAAAATGTCTGAAGCCGGGGCTCACACAGAGGCTTTCACGCCCTCGTAGGCAGTAGTAGCATTCACCGCAGCTGAAGTAGAAGTGGATGAGAACCCTATCGCTTATGCTGATTTCTTTAGCGTCTTTGCCAACCTCGACCACGTCTCCAGCTGCCTCATGCCCCATGATCTGAGGAATCTTCCCAGGCTTGTTCAACCCTTCATCGATGAAGTGAAGATCAGTGTGGCATATTCCACAGGCTCTAATCCTGACAAGAACCTCTCCCGAGGAGACTGCTGGCTTGTCAACTTCCTCCACCCGAAGCGGTTCGCCCACTTTGTAGAATCTCGCCGCTTTCAAGTCGCATCATGCCTAATCTTCCTTCTGAAGCATTAAAAGCATTAGAGCCTGACCTGCGACACGGAACCTTCATTAACATACTGTGAACCTCTTAGCTAGTATCGATTGCCTGAAATGTGAATGAACAAGCTACGGTGATGCTGTTGGCAAAAAGAAGCTATGAAGACATGACCAAGCGCGCTTATGAGTTAGGGTTCAACTTCGAAAAGGAATACGGCAGCTGTCCTCAATGTGCCTTTGCAGCCGTCAGTGAAGTCTTAGGGAAGGGCAGCCGTGAGATCTTCAAGGCGATAGATGGGCTGGCAGGAGGGCTGGCACGATCTGTTAACGGAACATGTGGAGCTCTCTCGGGTGGAGTCGTAGCGATAAGTCGCAGATACGGTCGTGAAGATTTCCCAAACTTGGGCGAAAGAGAGAAGTGCATGACCCTGGCCAAGAAGCTCCATGATAGATTTATGGAAGAGTATGGAAGTGTTCTCTGCAAAGATATTCAGACGAAGATTCTGGGGAGATCCTACAACTTCTGGGATCCAAAGGATCGTGAAGAATTCGAAAAGGCAGGTGGGCACGCCGAGAAGTGTCCAGATGTTGTGGGAAAGGCCGCAAGGTGGGCTGTCGAGATCCTGCTGAGCGAATCGAAGTGACACGAGCCTAGACTGCTATCTGCTGCCGAAGGCTGTTTGAAAACAAGATTCCCTTCGGAATATCGATCTACAGACTTATTAGAGGTCCATATTAGGGATTTAGGCCGACAGGGACAACGAGCATGTCTGAGATAGTCCTTGATGAACTGAAGCAGAAGCCTCTCCAGGAGCAGAGGACGGAGATCTGCGAACGCAAAGGCCTAGGCCACCCAGACACAATATGCGATGCCATCGCAGACGAGATCTCCAGAGAGCTCAGCAAAGAATACCTGAAGAGGTTTGGCGCCATAATGCACCATAACACGGACAAGAGCCTGCTTGTTGCCGGAGATGTCGAGGTCGCGTTCGGAGGAGGCAAAATCCTGAAGCCGATGCTTCTGGTCATTGGCGACAGGGCAACCTTCACTGTTGGCAATGAAACCATGCCTGTGGACGACATTACACTGAAGGCCTCAAAAGAATGGATAAGGAACAGCCTAAGGCTAGTAGACCCTGACAAGCACATCAAGTACCAGGTTGAACTGAAACGTGGGTCTCAAGCCCTCACAGACATATTCGCGAGAAAAGAAAAGTTCCTAGGCGCCAATGACACCTCGGCAGCCGTAGGATTCGCCCCTATGACCGAGACTGAAAAGATCGTTCGAGACACTGAGTTCTATCTCAACAGCCCTACATTCAAGAGCAACTTTCCCGAGACTGGTGAGGACATCAAAGTCATGGGGTTGCGCAAGAACGATGAGCTAAATCTAACGCTTGGAATGGCATTCGTAGACGGATACATAGACAGTGAGGCAGAGTACTTCAGACTAAAAGAAGAGATTCTTGAGGAGATCAAGAGATACGTTGAACCTAGAGTTGAACTGAAAGCTAGTATCGACCTTAATACCGCTGACAGGCCTGGTCGCGGCCTCGCTGGACTGTACCTGACCGTACTTGGGACCTCTGCTGATGGTGGGGACTGCGGCCAGGTTGGAAGAGGAAACCGGGTCAACGGCATAATCCCCTTGAATAGGCCAACCTGCTCAGAAGCTGCTTGCGGCAAGAATCCGGTGAGCCACGTAGGCAAGATCTATAATGTCCTGACCTACAGGATGGCTGCAGAGGTCTATCTCAAAGTTCCGGGGCTTAAGGAAGTCTACGTGTGGCTGCTAAGCCAGATCGGAAAGCCCATAAACGAGCCGAAGATCGTCTCAGCCCAACTTGTACTTGAACCAAATACGGCGATGAAAGACATCAACAAACCTGTCAGCGAGACTATTCAGGCCGAACTTGATAACCTTGATGTCTTCTGTAAGGAACTTGTTGAGGGCAAAGTCAAGGTGTGTTGACTATCAATCCCTTGGCTGGCTTCTATCTCTTCTTGACCTCGTCCAGAACCAGTTGGCAAGTCCAGTACTTTGAGCAGTAGACAGTGCAGTAATCGGGATCAGGTCCGTTGCAGTTGCTGTGATTCCTGTAGGCCCTCAGATGGAGACCCAGATCGTGATTGTTGCTTGGCGATGAGCCTTCTCTCGTCTCTGTCCTGTTTCGGCGCCAGTCGCCGAGGATTGGGAGGCTTGAGAACATCTGGCATGCGGGGTGGTTCCTGCTCACCTCGGCCTCGGTCTTCGGGCAGAATCCGTTCTTGCACTTGCTGAAGGTTTCGCATTCACCGCATCTTCTGCCAGTGTTGTTGGAGACCAGACTTGTGGACTGGCTTAGCTTCAGTGGTCTGTTGGCCGTTCAGGACACCGCCTCTGAAGTCTTGGCGGCCGGATTTATTATAGAACTTCTTTAAAAGAAGGTGTCAAGCCAGGATCAACTTACAAATTCATGTTGAGTCTTTCTTGAATCAATCGAGAGTTGACTGGGTGAGTCTGGCTGAGTGAAGTCATTCAGATGGTGGTTTATTGTGTTTCCGGAAAAGAATGGCCAATATATGGGTGATTCCAGATCCAATTTGGGACAGATGCATTTGGCTAAGGCTGCTTCTTATGTGAAGAGGTTCTTCCTTTACGTTTCACGGGCAGCAGTCGTCTACTTCGTCTTTACATATCTTCTTGCGATGGGATTGGGTATCTTCTTCATGCTGTTCACCACAGAAGGCAGCGAATTCAGTCAGAAATCTGTCGAGAACCTCCCTCTCGGTCTGCTAGCCATCTTTGTCATCAGAATACCTATCGCAGCGCCGTTTGGAATAGTCTTCGTCCTCACATGGCTGATCTACATCATCTGTTTCGCTCTCGCTTGGAGAATGAATGAAGGATTCATCCAGGGGCTGCGAGGCAAAACCTCGCAACACCCTATCTTCAGCTCGATCAACTTCCTCTTGCTCTTTCCGGCACTCTCAAGTGCTCTGTGGGTCTTGGTGCTTCTCATGCAGGGTTTCCAGGAAGCCGCTGGATTACCCACAGGCACAATTAAGTTCACAAACACTTACCAAGGGCTCTTTGAACTGGCTTACTCTCCAGTCTTCGAGGAGGTGATGTTCAGGATATCACCCTACGCACTCTACTCTGCCGCGGCCACAGGCGCTAAGCTTCTTGCCAGAGGCACACTCAAGTCTAGTACAATCCTGAGGTCGTTCTTTCTGTCAGTGGCTTTTCCCGATAGGGCAAAGGAGACTTCAAGACCAAGCATAAGAAAGGGCGGGTTCAGGAAAGGGGTCAGCATAGGAGAATGGGCTCTGGTGATCTTGACCTCAACAATCTTCGGCTTGGCCCACTACCTCTCAGGTTCAGGCTGGGAGATGGGCAAGATAACATCTTCGTTTATGGCGGGGCTGGTTTTCTTCCTCTCATACCTAGCCTTTGGTTTCTATGCGCCAATTCTGCTTCACTGGTTCTTCAACTACTACTTCTACGTCTATGAGGTCGCCGCCCAGAGCTATCACGGAATCTACGAGACACTTGAGAACACTGTAAGCGTCTCCGTCCAAGCGGCTGGTTCCTTCGTGCTTCTGGCCTTTTCAGTCTACGCCTTATTGATGAAGTTCTCTACGGCAGCAGACATAGAGCATGCGTACGAAAGCCCAGCTGCAACACCCAGAGCAGATCCATGATTTCTGATCCTCCAGAGGTTTCGGATCTTGGCTGAAGATCAGCTTGTATTTCTTGGAACTGGCGGTGGCCGATTTTCAATGATCACACAGAAGCGGCAGACTGGAGGCATAAGGCTCATCGGATCCTCCAACATTCAGATAGATCCGGGCCCTGGATCCGTGGTCTACTCTAACAAACTCAATCTGGACCCCACAAAGGTCGATTCTCTTCTGATATCGCACTGCCATCCTGACCACGACTGTGACGCCGAGATATACATCGAAGCGATGACAAATGGGGGAACCAGAAAGAGAGGCTCTCTCGTCGCCCCCAGAGGGATCATTCGAGGGAACAGTATATGCGAGCCTCGCATATCCGCCTACCACAGGAGGATGGTAGGAAGGCTTTTTGAAGTGACTCCCGGAGCAGCAGTCGATCTTGGCTCTGTCAAGGTCAAGGCTGTTGCCGCCAAACATGAAGATCCGGATGCTGTAGGCTTCAGGATAAGCCTACCATCAGGAGATCTCGTGTACACATCTGACACAGAATACTTCGAGGGCATCGAAGGGCAGTTCAGGGGCGTCAAGTTGCTGGTTATGTGCGTCCTCCGCCCCAGGGGCGTCCCTATTAAGGGGCATCTCTGTACAGACGATGCCACCAAGATCTTGAGCCAGACCCAGCCTGATCTATGTGTGATTACAGGTTTCGGTATGAGGATGATCTATGCGAATCCTGATCGCGAAGCAAAGTTCATACAGGAATCCTCCGGGGTCAAGACAGTGGCGGCAAGAGATAACATGAGGATGGGACTGGGAAAGGTTGAGACACGCCAGAAGCAGCGACCTCTGGGAACTTTCCTGGACTAGCCGCCATCCTTGAGGAGCCGCGGAGTTAAGAAATGCTTTTGAATGAATCGAGGTAAGTTGGAGCCCCAGGACGAGTAAAGACCCGCCAGCAGCCACGGTGTTGATCTTGAGCACCAGCCAAAGCCAAGAGATGCCCAAGTCCTATAGCCCTCCGGAGTGCGAGGCCAAGTGGCAAAGCCTCTGGAGCACCTGGAATGTCTACAGCTTCGACCGCAACGACAGGAGCCGTCCGACATACAGCATCGACACTCCTCCACCGTATCCCAGCGGCGAGTTCCACATGGGGAATGCGCTGAACTGGTGCTACTTCGATTTCGTTGCAAGATACAAGAGGATGAAAGGCTTCAATGTTCATTTCCCACAGGGGTGGGACTGCCACGGCCTACCCACGGAGGTCAGAGCGGAGAAGACCTACAAGATAAGAAAGCGAGACGTCTCAGTGCAGGAGTTCAAAGATCTATGCGTCAAGCTCACGAACGAGTACATAGCGAAGATGAAGCAGACCATGAAGTCCATAGGATTCTCCATAGACTGGAGCCTCGAGTACCGAACCATGGATCCATCATACTACCGAGCTACACAGCTCTCATTCCTGATCCTTCACGAGAAAGGATACATATACAGAGGAGAGCACCCGGTCAACTGGTGCCCCAGATGCGAGACAGCCATAGCAGAGGCAGAGGTTACGTACGGTGAGCGTGATAGTGAGTTCACGTATGTAACCTTCGGGTCTGGAGGCAATAGGCTGCTCATAGCCACGACGCGGCCAGAACTCCTGCCGGCATGCGTCGCTGTCGCCGTCAACCCTAACGATGAACGCTACAAGCCGCTCATCGGGAGTGAGATCGAGGTTCCACTAATCGGCCGGAAGGTCAAGATCCTTGCTGACGGTGATGTTGACAAGGACTTCGGAACCGGCGTCGTGATGATATGCACATTCGGAGACAAGACTGATGTTAGATGGCAGAAGAAGTATGGGCTTCAATTGATTCCATTGATAACTGAGGACGGTCACATCAGCCAGATGGGTGGCAAATACCAGGGTCTGAGTATCGGGGAGGCAAAGTCCGCAATAGTCACAGACCTCAAGTCTGAAAGCTCGATCACAAAAACCGAGAAGATAAGACAGAGCATCGGAACCTGCTGGCGATGCGACACGCCAGTAGAGATAATCTCAAGGACACAGTGGTTCATGAGAACCAGGGATATGACAGAAGAGGTCCTCAAATGGACACACAAGGTAAACTGGATCCCGGAGTTCTCAAAACATAGAATGGAAGATTGGGCACGCTCCTTGGATTGGGACTGGGTCATCTCAAGACAGAGGATCTTCGCGACGCCGATACCCGTATGGTACTGCAAAAGCTGCAGCCAGATCATCATCGCTGAGGCAGGATGGATTCCAGTCGACCCAAGGTTCGAACCGCCAAGGCTGGCGAAATGCTCCAGATGCGGCTCAAGCAAGTTCGTCGGTGAAAGCGACGTCATGGACACGTGGATGGACTCATCGATCACATGTCCAGTTCACGCAGGCTGGCCTGACAATGAGGAATCTATGATGAGGCTCTTCCCAGCCGATCTGCAGCCGAATGGCCTAGACATAATCAGGACATGGGACTACTATCTCATGGTCAAGAACTTGGCCCTCTTCGGGAAGGCGCCGTACAAGACGGTTCTGGTCAACGGCATGGTCAGGGGCGCGGACGGCCGAATGATGCATAAGTCCTTTGGAAACTATGTGGAGGCATCAGAGGCGACACGCAAGTACGGTGCCGATTCACTCAGACAATGGGCAGCTGCAGGCGCCGCAACGGGCTACGATCTGCCGTTCAGTTGGGCCGAGGTTGAATACGGCAAGAAGTTCCTCACCAAGCTCTGGAACGCGGCCAGGTTCACACTCTCGAACCTTCACGACTTTGAGGAGGGGTCTATTAAGCCGGGCCCCATCGACGAATGGATCTTGACCAAGCTGGAGAAGTTAACCTCTTCCGTAACCGAGGCCTACGAGAACTTCCAGTTCAACATGGCCTTGGAGGGTATCAGGGACTTCACGTGGCACACCTTCTGCGACCAATACCTTGAAGCGGTCAAGCACCGACTATACAGCACCGATACTGGCGCGGCGCAGAGGCGGAAGGCTGCTCAGCATACTCTCCACCGCTGCCTACTCAGGATCGCTCAGCTGCTCTCACCAATCTGCCCACACATATCCGAGGAGATCTATCAGAATATTCCCGGTTCGAAAATAGCTTCAAGAAGCATCCACCTATCAGCTTGGCCTCAGGTCGACTCAAACCTCATCAACGAGAAGGCAGAAGACGACGGGGATGCCATCCTGGCAATAGTCTCAGAAGTGAGGCGAATCAAGTCTGCACAGAGGATATCTCTTAAGGCATCGATGAAGAGTGTCCAGATCTACGCGGATAGAAACTACATCGAACCGATAAAGGGCTCCACAGAAGACATTGCTAGCATAGTTCACAGCAGCATGGTTGAGGTCAGACCTCTTGAAGAGAGCAGCCCAGGCAAAGAGATCCAAGACCACCCAGGGATCAGGATCGAAATCTGCCTGTAGAGACTGCACATCCACATCGAGCAAGTTTTTAATATTCCGAAGGTCGCTGTAGGAGGTCGTAAGTTAGGAATTGCCAGATGAGAAGTCTTGACTAAGCCGCAGTTGCGCTGATGCCCACGCGAGCTTGCTTTTCATCTTTAACATACTTCCTAGCTTACAGAGAAAAGGAGGAGAGAAGGCTTGAGTATGGAAGAGGGATCCGAAGGCTCCTTAAAGACTGGCGGAGCGCCCCAGAGAGGTCTTGGAAGATTCCGCCAGCCGGTGCCTGTCAAGGAGGGTGAAGAGTATGAGGTCACCATCGAGACCGTTGGGAGAAAAGGCGATGGCATAGCGAAGGTTCGTAACTTCATAGTCTTCGTGCCGAACACCAAGGCCGGAGACAAGGTCAAGGTCAAGATAACTGGGATCGGAGCGACCTTCGCGACTGGAACCGTGGTCCAATAGGGGAAGAACGGGAATGAAGATCAGCGAGCTGAAACCCGGCATGAAACGAGTTGAGCTTGAAGGCAGGATCACTGAGATAGGTGAAGTAAGAGAGGTTATGACCAAGTTCGGAGAGCCGGGCCGAGTAGCGACAGCAGTCTTGGAAGACGACTCGGGCACGATCAAGCTCTCACTGTGGAATG